>Ga0105241_10002661_pt1 | contig 13381 bp, 10 predicted proteins | sample KBSC64metaG_FD_80422 | JGI IMG/M metagenome (GOLD analysis project Ga0105241, IMG submission 80422) | Corn rhizosphere microbial communities from Kellogg Biological Station, Michigan, USA - KBS C6-4 metaG | ecosystem: Host-associated > Plants > Roots > Rhizosphere > Soil | place: Michigan, USA... | reverse complement strand
CCCCGCTGCGCCATATAATCGTCCAGCCAGCGCAGCGCTTCTTCCTGGGTCGAAAATGCTCCGTCGGCTTGGGCTTCGTAGGCGGCGTTGGTCACTTCGCCGATGTGCACGCCGGGGCGGTCGTCGAAATAGGGCAGCACATGACGTCCGAGAATCAGGGGCGGCTGCGGGCGCGATTCGACCGCTTCGGATTCGGCAGCGGCGAGAAGGCGCGCGGCGGCGGGAGGGACTCCCGGCTCAAGCGGCGGTCGGCCGGAGGCGTCAGCTTCGATCAAGCGAACCAGTTGCCCGATAGACGCGGGCGCCACGCGCATCGCCAGGCGGCGGACAGCACGCGGAGTCACATCCGGACCGATGCTGTGATGCGCGAGATGATTCTCCACCAGCGGGACGACTTGATCGACAATCGCGCTCTTGATGCCGATGCGATCGAGGAAGGTGCGCGCCATGGGGCCGCCAGCCGGCTCGTGACCCCATGAGGTCCAGCGGACGCGGCCTTCGCGCTCGCGCAACTCGGTGGTGGCGGGCTTGGCAAAGTCGTGGGCTAGTGAAGCGAATAAAAGGACGGCGCGGTCGTCCGCGGCGAGCCGATCGCGTTCGGCAATGCGCGCGGCCTGATTCAACACGTGCATGGTGTGGACGCCGACATCGCCTTCCGGATGCCACACTGGGTCCTGCGGCACGCCGAATAGGTTTTCGATTTCCGGAAAGTGCCCGATCCAGCCGGTGGCTTTGAGATATTCGCCGATACGGCCGGGGTGCGCGCTCTTTACCGCCCACTTCATGAATTCTTCGGCAATGCGCTCACGCGCGAGGCTCCCATACTCACCGGCAATGGAGCGCGACATGGCTGCGGTCATCGGGTCCACCGTCAGGTTGAAGCGGCAAGCGAACTGCATGCCGCGCAGAACGCGCAGCGGGTCCTCGGAAAAGGCATCGCTGGTGGCCCGCAGGATACGGTTGTTGAGGTCCACCTGGCCGCCGAAGAAATCCCACACCTCGCCGGCGATGGGGTCGAAGCTCATGGCGTTGATAGTGAAGTCGCGGCGGGAGGCGGCTTCGCGCGGGGTGATGGATTCGTCAAACTCGGCGCGAAAATCGCGGTGGCCGGGGCCGGTTTTGCTGTCACGGCGGGGGATGCTGAAGTCATATATATGCGATCCGGACTCGCAGAGTTTCACGACGCCAAAACTCTTTCCGACCAGATCGACACGTCCGCGGCCGGCCAGGAAAGCGGCCAGATGATCGTAAGACATGCCGTAGACTTCGATGTCGAAATCCTTGGGAGCCAGGCCCAGCAGAGCGTCGCGCACTGAACCTCCCACTACGACGGCCTGGAATCCGGAAGCGCGCAGATCGCGCACGATCTGTTCCAAGGCGAGTGGTAGGGTGAGCACCATCCTGGTTAAGATTGTACTTGGTCGATATTCACAGCCATGTTTTATACGGTATGGACGACGGTTCGAAGACATTTGAGCAGTCGATCGAGATGCTCAAAATGGCCGCCGCCGCCGGCACCACCGAGCTGGTGTGCACGCCGCACGCGAACCGCGATTACAAGTTCGAACCGCTGGTGATTCGCGAGCGTCTTAAGGAGCTGGAGGCCGGGATCGGCGGCGGGCTGCGCCTTTATACGGGCTGCGATTTCCACCTCAGTTACGAAAATATTCAGGACGCGATTACGCATCCGCGCAAATACACCATCAATCAGGATCGCTACCTGCTGGTGGAGTTTTCCGAGCTCCTGATCTTCCGCAATACGGCGGAGATTTTCGGACGCCTGCAGGAAGCGGGGATGATGCCGATCATTACGCATCCCGAGCGCAACCAGCTGCTGACGATGCGCCTTCAGGAGATCGCGAAGTGGGTGGAGTCCGGCGCATACGTGCAGGTGACTGGGCAGAGCCTGCTGGGCAAGTTCGGCAAGAAGGCGGCGGAGTTTGCGCGCACTTTGCTCGACCGGGGGTTGGTGCACTTCATCGCCAGCGATGGACACGATCTGACGTTTCGGCCGCCGACGATGAACGAGGCGCACGCATGGCTGATGAAGAACTACGGACAGTCGACGGCCGATGCGCTCTGTATCGATAACCCTCGCGCCACACTCAAGGGTCAGCCGGTGAATCCGCCCTATCTGGATGCGGAGCTTCCGCGAAAGAAGTGGTATCAGATCTGGCGGTAAGGGGGGCGGTGTGCAGAAACAGGTAGACTTAGCCGACTCCTTCAGATGCGGCTTTCCGTAGGCGAAAAATTCGGCCCGTCCGAAGCTCTTGCTCTGGTGGGCAAAGGCGGCATGGGCGTGATACACCCGCTCCTACACGAATGCGTTCACGCCGGCGTGCGTCCCGCATTTCTTTGACATTCCATTTCCACGTAGTGTACCTCCGTAACCCGATCTATTCCCGTGCGAGCTTCCCTCTACTTTAAATTTCAAATCGCTATTACTCCACCCTACGTGTGCCGATACGGGTTGAAATCGTTACTGTGGCAGCTCGATTGAGATAAATCGTTCCGGGCAACCACAAGAGTGATGTACGAATTGGCATCGGGAAATTCCCCCACTGGGAGTCACAATGCGAGAGCTATGCCCATGGTACGCGTTGACGGTGAAACATCAGCACGAGATGGCGGCGCGGTCGGCGCTCGAATTCAAAGGCTTCGAGGCGCTCGTGCCTACCTATCGCGCGAGGCGGCGCTGGTCGGATCGAGTAAAAGAAGAAGACCTGCCACTGTTTGCGGGATATGTGTTTTGCCGATTCGCTTTCACCGAGCGGATCAAGGTGATCGATGTCCCAGGCGTCGCGAAGGTGGTCGAATTCGGTGGCGTACCGGCAGAGATTTCCGAGGCCGAGATTGCGGCGATCCGGACGGTGATGGATTCGAAGTTGCCGGCACATCCGTGGCCGTATTTGAAGCTGGGCGATCGGGTGCGGGTAGAGCGGGGACCGCTGCGTGGGGTCGAGGGCGTGCTGCTGCGGGAGCAGAGGGACCGCCTGCAACTGGTGATCGGAATCGAGATGCTGCAACGGTCGCTCGCGGTGGAGGTGGAAGCGGATATGGTGACGCCGGTACAGGCGCGTTGGGCGGGGGTTTAGATGGGATTCAGATTCTTGTGGGCAATCGCGCTCACCATGCGGCTGATGGCGCAAGTGGAGCCCCCGGGGGCAAATCTGCCCGCCCAGGCGATCGGCCCGGCAGACCTGCTGGCTATATCGGTCTATGGCGCCCCTGAGTTTACCAGAACGGTGCGGGTAAGCCCAGAAGGGCTGATCCGGCTGCCGATGCTGCGGGAGAAGATCGATGCTCAGGGACTGATGCCCGCGGCAGTGGAGGTGCGGATCGCAGCGGCGCTGGCGCGCGAACAAATTCTGGTGGACCCGGCGGTGACGGTTACGATCGCGGAATATCATAGCCGGCCCATCAGCGTGCTGGGCGCCGTGAGAGCTCCGCTCACGTTTCAAGCGCTGGGCAAGACCACGCTGCTCGAAGCGCTGACCCGCGCGCAGGGATTAGGCGAAGACGCGGGGCCGGAGATTCTGCTGACGCGCACCGGCGGAGGCGCGGAGCGGGTGGAACGCATCGCCGTGAGGAAACTGATCGACGCGGCGGACCCTGCGTGGAATGTGACGCTCGAGGGCGGTGAAGAAATCCGCGTACCCCAGGCGGGTCGGGTGTTCGTGGCCGGGAACGTAAAGCACCCCGGGGCTTTCCGGATGGATGGCGCGGGCGACACTACCGTACTGAAGGCGCTGGCTTTGGCCGAGGGACTGGCTCCTTTCGCGACTAAGGACGCCTACATTTTCCGGCCGGCGCCAGTAGCGGCTAGCAGCGTCAGTGGGGTAGCTGGTATCGGTGGGTTAGCCGGCGACGGCGCTGCCGGGATAGGGAGAACCGAATTCTCCGTGGCCTTAAGCAAGATCATGGAACGCAAAGCGCCGGACGTGGCTCTGGCAGCCAACGACATCCTTTTTATTCCCGACAACCGTGCGCGGCGCAACAGTATGAACGTCCTCGAAAAGGCCCTGGGTTTTGCCGCAAGCACGGCCTCCGGCATTTTGATTTTGGGCCTGCACTAATGAATCGCAACGAATCTGAGAGGCTTTACGACGCAGTGGAGGCGGCCAGGGCCGGGGCGCCTTTATATCTCGCGCCTCCCTACCAAGACGCGGATGAGGAGGCCGAAGAGGGCAAGCTTCCGCTCGCGCAATACTTCTGGATTTTACGGCGTTATCGCTGGCGGATCTCAGGTGCCGTGGCCGCTGTGGTCCTGGCAACGTTAGTGCTTTCCGAACGTCTGACACCCATCTACGAATCGACGGCAACGGTGGATATCGATCGCCAATCGCCCGCCGGGGTGGTGGGGGACGAGGCTACTCGCAGTGCGCTGAACGATGCCGATCAATTCATGGCGACGCAGATCAAGCTGGTGGAATCCGATGCAGTGCTGCGGCCGGTCGATGAGCAGTTTCAGCTGCGCCAGCAGGAGGGACAGCCGGCGGCCTTGTCGCCGCGCGAGGAAGCCGCTCCGGTTGCGCTGCAGCAGTTGAAAGTGACGCGGCCGCCCAACACTTATCTGATGCAGATCGGTTACCGCTCGGCAGATCCGCAATTGGCGGCCGACGCGGCTAACGCCATCACGCGATCGTATTTGGAGCACAGCTATGAGATTCGCCTGCGCAGCTCGGCCGGCGTGACCCGCTTCATGGAGCGGCAAATCGAAGAGCTGAAGGCCAAAATGGAGCGCTCAGGCCGCGCGCTGAACGAGTTTGAGCGGGAGCTGAATGTCATTAATCCAGAGGAGAAAACCAATATCCTTTCGGCGCGCCTGTTGCAGCTCAATACGGAGTTCACGAACGCGCAGTCGGAACGCCTCAAGCGGGAGGCGGAATATCAGTCGGTAAGCGGGGGATCGCTGGAGGCTGCGCTGGCGGCACCGCAAGGCGAAACGTTGCGCAAGCTGGCCGAGCATCGCAACGAAACGGCCGAGCATTTTGCGGAGGTGAAGTCGCATTATGGCGCGAACCATCCTGAATTTCGCAAGGCCGAAGCGCAGGTCGAGCAAGTGAACGCGGCGATCGATGCCACGCGGCAACAGATCGTCGAGCGGACGGCGGTCGGCTATCGCGAGGCTCAGGGTCACGAGGCCATGGTGGCCGACGCGGTGCAGGTGGCCAAGGCGGAATTTGACCGGATAAATGCGCGGTCCTTTGACTACCAGGCAGTGAAGCGTGAAGCCGACGCGGATAAGAATCTATACGAGGAACTGGTGCGTAAGATCCGTGAAGCCGGGATTAACGCGGGTTTTCAGAACGGTTCCATACGCATCGCCGACGCCGCGCGGCCGGGGCTGAAGCCGGTGTATCCCAACCATGTGTTGAATGTTCTGCTGGCCTTGCTGCTCTCGTCGCTGCTGGCGGTGGGTACAGCGGTGCTGAGCGATTTGCTGGATAAGACGGTGCGCGATCCCGAGCAGGTGGCGCGCACGCTTCACGCCGAGGTAATCGGCAGCTTGCCGTTGATGAAGGATCAGCGCGCGGGCTCGCTGGCGGCCCTGGGGAACGGCAGCGCGAACGGGAGCGGGCCCGACCGGCACGATCTGTCGGGATTTGGGGAAGCAGTGCGCGCGCTGCGCAATTCCATTCTGCTCGGCAACTTCGACCGGAACTACCGTTCGCTGCTGGTAACCAGCGCGGCTCCGGGCGACGGGAAAACCACCACAGCGGCGAATCTGGCCTCGGCTCATGCGGAACAAGGCAAGCGCACGCTGCTGATCGACGGCGATCTGCGGCGGCCCAGCGTCCATCGCAATTTCAATTTGCCCAGCGTGGTGGGCCTGTCGAACGCTCTGCTGGGCGAAGTCTCCTGGCGCGAGGCTCTCATTCAGACCGAGGCGCTTCCGCATCTGTATATTCTGCCGGCGGGTCCTCCTTCGCGGCGGGCTTCGGATCTGGTTGGCCGGGGGCTCAGCGAATTGCTGGAAGAAGCTTCCGTCGAGTACGACCTGGTGATTCTGGACGCGCCTCCCCTGCTGGGTTTCGCCGAACCCTTGCAAATGGCGAGCGCGGTGGATGGCGTGATCGTGGTGGCGCGCGCCGGCCGAACCAACCGCCGGGCGGTAGCGAGCGTGCTCGCGACTCTGCACCGCTTGCGCGCGAAGGTAGTTGGATTGGTGCTTAATGAGGTCCACCAAGAACTCAGCGACAGCTATTACTATTACGGCTCTTATCGTTCCTACTACCGGGGGCGCGAGATCCGAGAAGGGGTGTCGTCTTGAGCGCGGCGGCGGTGGCGCGGGGACACGAGAACTTAGCGGCAAGCGCCGCCGTGGCAACGCCAGGCGCGGCGCCGGACGCGTCGCACACCGTGATCGGCATTCACGATGGGCATAACGCGTCAGTGGCTCTGGTGCGCAATGGGCGCGTGGAATTCGCCCTGCAAGAAGAGCGGATCACGCGCGTCAAGAACCAGGGCGACGCTCCGGGCAATGCGCTCGCGAGAGCGCTGGCTGTAGCCGCTGACGCCGGCGGCAGCGCGCGCATCGCACTCAACGGCCGCTATATGAATTACGGCCAGTGGCAGAGAAAGACAATCCTCGACGACTACGGCCGCGGGTCTACTTTCGCCAGCCGAATCAGGCAGCAACTCAAGAACACTTTCGTGGACCGTGGATACCAGCGGGGCAAAGCCGCTTCGCGTGCGGAGAGCTTGAGTGAATTAGGCCTGAGCCGGGAGCGTATGGAACCTGTCGAGCATCATGTGGCCCACGCCTCGGCGGCCTACTACGCCTGTCCCTGGGCGGAAGAGCGGGTCCTGGTGCTTACGTGCGATGGATCGGGAGACCGCTTGTCGGCGACGGTGAGCCTGGGCGAGCGCGGCGATCTGACGCGCATCGCGCAGATATCGGAGCATGATTCGATCGGCCGATTATACGCAATGGTGACGCGACACCTTGGCATGGCGCCGCTGGAACACGAATACAAAGTGATGGGACTGGCTCCCTATGTCACAGATGGAGCCAAGACCGCCGTGGCCGCCGAGTGGTTTCATCAACTGTTCGAATTTACCCGCGAGCCCATGATCTGGCAGCGTCGCCCCGGAGTTCCATCGATGTATTCGGCGAGCGCATTCTTAAACCGTCTGCTAGCCGGGCAACGCTTCGACCTGATTGCGGCGGGCGTTCAGCGATTTCTCGAGGATTGGCTCGTGGCCTGGGCGCGCAACTGCATCCGCGAAACCGGAATTCGTAAAGTGGCCTGCTCCGGCGGCGTCTTTATGAACGTTAAGGCCAATCTGCGCCTGCTGAAGATTCCGGAACTGGAAGACCTCTACATATTTCCTTCTTGCGGGGACGAATCGAACAGCATCGGCGCAGCCTTGCGGGTGGCGGCACAGATGGGCCATCGGCGCCCGGGCGCGCTGGGGCCGATTTATTACGGGGAGCCGATCACTGACAGCGAGGCTGAGCGGGCGCTCGACGCGGCCGGCGGCGGCAACAACAATGTGCGGTTCCGCACTTTCTATCTAAGTGACATTGAGCGCAAGACAGCTGAGATGCTGGCCGCAGGTAAGATCGTGGCGCGAGCCAGCGGCGCAATGGAATTCGGAGCGCGGGCGCTGGGCAACCGTTCGATTCTCTCGCGCGCGGATTCGCCTGCGGCGGTCCGGATCATCAATCAAATGATCAAGAGCCGGGATTTCTGGATGCCCTTCGCGCCTTCGGTGCTGGCCGAGCGAAGCGGCGAATATTACAGCAAGCCCAAGCCGGTAGCGTCGCCTTACATGATGTTTGCGTTTCCGTCGCGGCCCGAGAAGCGGGCGGCGTTCGCGGCCGCGCAGCATCCCTACGATTTCACCACTCGCCCGCAAGAGGTCACCGCCGCGGACAATGCGGATTATTACCGGCTGCTCAAAGAGTACGAAGCCCGAACCGGTGAAGCAATCGTGTTGAACACATCGTTCAATCTGCACGGCGAGCCGATGGTCTACCGGGCACGCGACGCGGTGGATGTGTTTCTGCGCAGCGGTCTGGAGTATATGGCACTGGGCAACTGGTGGGTGGAGAAGGCGGCCAAGACAACATGAAGACACTGGTCACGGGGACCGCCGGCTTCATCGGCTATCACGTCTCCGAACGGCTGCTGGCCGAGGGGCGGCAGGTGCTGGGCATCGATAATCTGAACACCTACTACGACCCCGGTTTGAAGCGCGCGCGCCTGGCGCGGCTGCGGCTCTATCCGCAATTTGAATTTGCGCCCACCGATATCGCTCACCGCGCGGCGATGGAAGCACTGTTCGAGCGAGGGGCTTTCGGCAACGTCATTCACTTGGCGGCGCAGCCGGGCGTGCGGGAGTCGATCGAGCATCCTCACGCCTGCGCGGAAGCGAACTTGACGGGCTTCTTGCATGTGCTCGAAGGCTGCCGCCGTGCGCGGGTGCGGCATCTGATTTACGCCTCCTCCAGTTCGGTATACGGCGCCAATACCAAACTGCCGTTTTCGACGGCAGATGCAGTGGACTCGCCGATTTCGCTCTATGCGGCGAGCAAACGCGCTAACGAACTGATGGCGCATTGTTACTCTCATCTATACGACCTGCCTGCGACAGGCCTGCGCTTCTTCACGGTGTACGGGCCGTGGGGGCGTCCCGACATGGCGCCGTTTCGATTCGCCGCGGCGATTCTGAGCGGTCAGGCAATCGACGTTTATAACTATGGACGCATGTGGCGCGACTTCACCTATATAGATGACATCGTCGAAGGGGTGCTGCGCATCGCAGCGCGGGAGCCGGCGGGCTGCCGGCTATTCAATGTCGGGAGCAGCCAGCCGGTGGGGCTGCTGGAGTTTATCGGCGAACTCGAGGGGATTTTCGGCAAACGCGCCCGCAAGCGCTTTCTGCCGGCGCAGCCCGGCGACGTGATTGCGACCCACGCCGACGTGGACGACTTCTGGCAGGCGGCAGGGTTCAGGCCGTCGACGCCGTTGGCGGTAGGCATTGAACGCTTTGCCCGTTGGTATCAGGAATATTTCGGGGAGGGAATGCATGAGCACAGCTACACCCACGCTCATTTCGACCACGCCCGCCGAGCACGGGTATTTCACGCACCCTGAGGGCCGCGTCGAATCGAGCGAAGTTGGCGCGGGGACCCGGGTGTGGGCCTTCGCACACATTCTCAAGGGCGCGCGCATCGGCGTGGATTGCAACATCTGCGACCACACTTTTATCGAAGGTGGCGCGGTGGTGGGGGACCGCGTCACCGTGAAATGCGGAGTCCAGTTGTGGGACGGAGTGACGCTTGAGGATGACGTCTTCGTTGGGCCGAACGCTACCTTCACCAACGATCCTTTTCCGCGCAGCGGGCGGCGGCCAGCGGAATTCACGCGCACTTTGGTGCGACGCGGGGCGTCGATTGGAGCCAACGCGACTTTGCTCCCCGGCGTGACCGTGGGCCCGCAGGCCGTGGTGGGCGCGGGGGCGGTAGTAATGCGGGACGTTCCGCCACGCGCCATTGTTATGGGAAATCCCGCAGTGGTCACGGGCTTCGTGGACCATGAGTCCCGCGCATGCGTCCCGGAGGTGCGCGCCGTGCCGGCACAGGTCAAGACGCCGCTAATCGCGGGCGCAGGACTCTACGAACTGCCGCGAGTGACCGATAACCGGGGCCATTTGTCATTCGCCGAACTCGGCCATTCCCTACCCTTTGCGGTGGTGCGCTACTTCCTGGTTTTCGGCGTGCCCAGCCGGGAGATCCGCGGCGAACACGCGCACCGGGTGCTGGATCAGTTCCTGGTTTGCGTTCACGGGAGCTGCTCGGTGCGCTTGTTTGACGGCGATGCCGGCGAAGAGATTCTGCTCAATCGCCCGGATTTGGGGCTGCATGTGCCTCCCATGGTGTGGACTACCGAGTACAAATATTCGCCCGACGCGGTGCTGCTGGTGCTGGCCTCCGACATTTATCGCGACGGCGATTACATACGCGATGTGGATGAATACCTGGCCCTGCAAGAAGAGATAAAGGGAGAACTCTGTGATCCCGTTCCTTGACCTTCGACTAGCAAGCGAAGAACTCCGCCCCGAAATTGACCGCGCCATCGCGCGGGTAGTGACATCCGGCTGCTACATTCTGGGCGCGGAAGTAGAGGCTTTCGAAAGCGAATTCGCGGCGTACTGCGGCGCGCGCCATTGCGTGGGAGTCGGCAACGGCCTGGACGCACTGACGCTGCTGCTGCGGGGGCTCGGAATCGGCGCGGGCGACGAAGTGATCGTGCCGTCGAACACCTATATCGCCACCTGGCTGGCGGTGTCGGCAGTGGGCGCGAGAGTGGTGCCGGTGGAACCGGATGCGTCTACCTATAACCTGGACCCCGAGCGAGCGGAGAACGCCCTTGGCCCGCGGACACGTGCGATTCTGGCGGTGCACTTGTATGGACAGCCGGCGGCAATGGGAGCGCTCGGCGAAATCGCACAGCGGCACGGGGTGATGCTGGTGGCCGACGCGGCGCAAGCCCACGGTGCGGACTTGGGCGGCTATTCTTCAGCCTTCAGTTTTTATCCCACCAAGAATCTGGGAGCGCTGGGGGATGGCGGAGCCGTGGTCACTGATGACGCTACGCTGGCAGGGCGCATTCGCGCACTGGGCAACTACGGGTCTAGAAAGAAGTATTCGAATGAGGTGCGCGGAGTGAACTCGCGCCTGGATCCCGTGCAGGCGGCGGTGTTGCGGGTGAAGTTACGGCACCTGGATGAGTGGAACCGCCGGCGGCGGAAGATCGCCCAGCTTTACCTGGACCAACTGGATGGAATTCCCGATCTGGTGTTGCCGCGCGTGATCGAGGGTGGCGACTCGATGTGGCACGTTTTCGCGATCCGGCATCCGCAGCGCGACTGGCTGGGGCGCCAGTTGGCACTGGAAGAAATCGGGACGTCGATTCATTATCCGGTGCCGCCGCATCTGGCGGAGGCCTATCGCGATGCCGGCTACCGGCGCGGATCTTTTCCGCTGGCGGAGCGCATCGCCGCAGAGGAACTGAGTCTGCCACTGCATCCACATCTCACCGGTGAACAGGTGGAGGAAATCATCGGCTCAGTGTGTCTGGCGGCGTGCGTACCGATAGAGGATGTGGCGTGATCGCGCCCCCTCTTGTCGTTGCGACTCAAGTGCCGCCCGCACCGCGGATCTACCGGCCAGTGCTGCGGGCCATGAGCCAGACCGGAGCGGCGGCGCTGGCGAGCGGCCTGTTGAGTGCCCTCGCGACCAAAATTATTGCGGTAGCGGGCGGCCCTGCGGCACTGGCAACTTTGTCCACGCTGCAACAGCTGCGGCAGGCGGCGGTGGTAGCCGCAACCGGCAACGGCCAGACGGCGCTGGTACGGGGGTCGAGCGCGCTTAGCGGACGTGAGCGGTCGGAACACGTGCGCACGGTCGCGTGCTTATTTGCCGCTGCGACTGCGCTGGTCGCCGGGAGCATGATTCTGTGGCCGCAGCCGCTCGCGGCGCTGGCGGGACTCGGGCCGGGCGCGGGGCGCCTGATTCCGTGGCTCGCTATCCCCGTGGCGTTGACCAGTTTCCTGGTTTTCGCGAGCGCAGTCTTGAACGCGCTGGGAGCGATCGGGCGGCTGGCGATGCTCTCGGTGATTGCCTCGGCCGCGATGGCTCTGGGCGCGTGGCCGGCGGCGCGGGCATTCGACGTGGGACAACGAAGCGCGCTGGTGGCGCTGTTGACGTTCTCCGCGGCAGTTAGCGTCGCCGCAGCTTTGATCGCGCTAGTTGGGTTTCACGGCAGGCTGGAAGGATGGTTTCACGGGCCCGGCTCGTGGTGGAGCGGAAAGGCCGCCCGCAGCTTCGGCATTATCTCGGTGACGCTGCTCGCGAGTGGTCTGGCGGCTTCAGGAGCGCTACTGGCGGTGCGCCGGCACATCCTTTTCACGCAGGGGCTGATAGTAACCGGCCAGTTCGATGCGGCATGGGGCCTCAGTATGAATCAAGTCACCTTGGTGTTGTCGTCCGTGCAAACGTATTATCTGCCGGCGGTAGCGAAATCCCGCAGCTTGACGGAGCGCGACGGGCACATCTCGAGTGTGCTTACCGTAGCGGCGCTGACGGCAGCGGGCGTGATCGCCGGGATCGCTCTATTCAAGCCGTGGTTTCTTCGGATGCTCTACGCGGCGGCTTTTGAGCCGGCGGCGGCCTATTTGCGCTGGACGCTGCTGGGCGATTACTTGAAGGTGACCAGTTGGATCTTGTCGATTCCGATTCTGGCGGCCGGGGACATGAAGATGTTTCTGGCGGCAGATCTGGTGGCCTATACCGTGTTTGTAGCGGTGGCCACGGGACTCCCTCCGGCGCGGACCGCAGCCTCTAGCGCGGCGATCGGATTCGTGGCGATGTACGCGGCGCACCTGCTGCTCTGCGCGATTTATCTGCGGCGCAAATTGCGCTTTGTTCCGGCACGCCGGGCTCTGGCGGCCTGGGTGCTGGGGCTGGCGGTGGTAACGGCGGTCTCGGCGCTGAACTGGGAGAAGACGTGAAGCTCTCCGTGGCGATCGCTACTTATAACCGCGTCGCGATGGTGCCGGGCTCGATCGCGGCGGCGCTCCTGCAATCGCGCGCGCCCGACGAGATCGTGGTTGCCGACGACGCTTCGACGGACGGCACACGGCCGGTGCTCGACGACTGGTCCAGAAGCGACGGGCGTGTGCGCGTGATCCGACAAACCGTGAACTCGGGCGGGGTGGCGAACTGGAACGCTGCGATGGCCGCGGTCAGCGGCGATTTCATCGCCTGGTGTTCCGACGACGACCGGTTTCTGCCGGACCATTTGAAAGCTTCGCTGGACTATCTCGAAACTCATCCGGAAATCGGGATGGTTCATTCGAGTTTTGTCGACGTTTGGGAAACGCCACCCCAAGCGGTGGTAAAGGCGCGCCCGTTGCGGTGCCAGCGGCCCTTGGTGACCAATCGGCGAAATCTGTTGCAGCATATGACCCGGTATTACGACTGGCCATTTCATCCCTCGACGCTGGTGATGCGCCGGGAAGTCTGGGATCGGACCGGGCCTTTCGATCCGCAATATGCACTGGCCGATACGGATTGGTTTGTGCGAGCGGTGGAACAGTTTCCGGTCGCGCTGCTGCCGCACTACGGAGTTCTGAACCGGCGTCATGCGGGGAATTGGAGCAACCGCGTGGGGAGCGCCCGCATGCAGGCGGAGATTTTCGAGATTGTGGAGCGGGCAATGCTGCGGCGCTGGCCGCATGGCGGTCCCGGGCGAGTATGCTGGCGCGCGCTATGGCGCGCCAACGTACGCGCCCGTCTGCTGCTGACGGTGCGTGCACGCATGCGAAGCGGGCATGGAAACGCGGCGGGAGCGGCGTAGTCGACGCT
>Ga0105241_10002658_pt1 | contig 13385 bp, 9 predicted proteins | sample KBSC64metaG_FD_80422 | JGI IMG/M metagenome (GOLD analysis project Ga0105241, IMG submission 80422) | Corn rhizosphere microbial communities from Kellogg Biological Station, Michigan, USA - KBS C6-4 metaG | ecosystem: Host-associated > Plants > Roots > Rhizosphere > Soil | place: Michigan, USA... | reverse complement strand
GCCGACGAGGGCGTTCGCGCCCAGCCGCGACTTGCCCGGCGTCCGGTCCAGGTCGATCAGCGCCTGGTCCACCAGCCGCTGGTCGTCGGCCTCGTGGCCGAGCAGTTCCGGCTGGATCTCGTCGATGACGCCCTGGACGGCCCTGGTCACCGCCTTGCCGCCGTACTCCGAGCCGCCGTCCCTGAGCTCGACCGCCTCGAAGGCACCGGTCGAAGCTCCGCTCGGCACCCCAGCCCGGCCTACGGTCCCGTCGTCCAGCGCTACCTCGACCTCGAGGGTCGGGTTACCGCGGGAATCCAGGATCTGCCTGGCATGGATCGCTTCTATGGAGGCCACTGCCGGCTCCTTGCCTGTGATCGTGTTGCCCGCCCGGTACGGGCCGGATCATAAGTTCTCATCTAGGAGCCTAATGGAGTCACCGGACCCCGGGTGGCGGGCGCGCCGGGCCCGGCGCGAATCGGCCGTTCGGCCGCGGCCGGGGATGGGCGCTCGATCCCTTTGTTAGGCTCGCTAGTGGCGGTTTCGCGGTGAGCATGCCGCCTGATCCTGCGGGGTCACACGCCAGGTGACGGGGGATGGGGACCGGAATTTCGGTGCGGCATAAAGTCCAGGAGCCTCCCGGCGCCGTGAACCGGCGTCACAAGGTTTCGCGTCGGCGGCGCGTATTCGCGGCCGCCGCGGCACTGGTCGCGGCGGTGGTATTGGTATCGGCCCGGCTGTTCGTCTGGCCCGCCGAGGGAATGCCAGCCCACGTCAGCGCCATCGTGATGCTGGCCGGCCCGGGTGATCGCCTGCCGGTGGCCCTGCGGCTGGCCCGCGAGCACCGGGCCCCGGTGCTTGTGGTCTCGCAGGGCTGGCAGGGCTACGGCGGGCCGTGTCCCTCGCCCACCCCGGGCGTTCGGCTCATCTGCTTTGACCCGGATCCGGGCAACACCCGCGGCGAGGCGCAGTTCGTCGGCCGGCTGGCCCAGCGGTACCACTGGCACTCGGTGGTCCTGGTCACCGCCCGGGAGCAGGACACCCGCGCCCGCATCCGGATGGGGCGCTGCTTCAGCGGCTCGATCTACGTGGTCGCCGCGTCACTACCGCTGAGCAACGTGCCCTATCAGGTCGCCTACGAGTGGGGAGCGCTGTTCAAGGCGCTCGTCCTGCAGCGAGGCTGCTAGGGCCAGGCGGCCCCGGGACGGTGGCCCGGGGCCGCCTGCTCCTATCCGCGCCGCCTGACGGCCGGCCTGACCGGCCGTCCCCGCAGCACCGTGGCGACCCCGTCGTCGAGCGCGCGCCGGTAGACCGGCATCAGCTCGGTCACGGCGTCGACGACCTGGCTGATGGCCTTGGGGTCGTGGGCGGCGTTGACCACGAACGACGGCGCCAGGATGCCGTGCTCCAGGAACTCCTGCAGCACCAGGGTGCGGAACTCCTGGCTGGGCTGTCCGTCGGCATCCCTGGCCACGTAGACGAGGTTGCAGTCCCGCCCGCGCAGCTGGAAGTAGTCGCCCAGCCCGGCCGCAGCGACCGCGTCCTGCACCCCCGCGCGCAGGTCCGCGCCGATGCTGTGGAGCTGCCCGGCGATGCCCTCCTGCTCGAAGGTGTCGATGACGGCCAGCATGGCGGCCAGCGCCCACGGCTGCCCGCCCGCTGTGAGGGAGAGCAGGAACACCCGGTCGGCATCATCGACGTGCCCGCCGAGGCGCATCACGTCCCGGCGACCCGCTAGGGCCGACAGCGGCAGGCCGTTGGCGATGCCCTTGCCGAAGGTGCACAGGTCAGGCTCGATCGAGTAGAGATACTGCGCGCCCCGTTCGTGCCATCGGAAGCCGGTGATGATCTCATCCAGGACGAGCAGCGCCCCGTTCCGGTCGCAGAGCTCCCGCAGCCCGGCGAGGAAGCCAGGGGCGGGCGGCTCGACGGTCTCCGCCTCGAGCACCACCGCGGCGATCTGGCCGGGGTGAACCTCAAACAGGGCCTCCAGGCTGGCCAGGTCGTTGTAGGAGAACTGCACGGTGAGTGGCCGGACCGAGTCCGGGATGCCCGCCGACATGGGGGTGGTGACGATGAACCAGTCATCGGTGGAGAAGAACGGGTGCTGCCGGCAGACAGCGATCATGTCCCGGCCGGTGTAGGCCCGCGCCAGCTTGACGGCCGCGGAGGTGGCATCGGAGCCGTTGACGCCGAACTTGACCATCTCCGCGCTGGGGATCAGGTCGATCAGGCGCTCGGCCGCCTCGCGCTCGAGCCGGTGCGGGCGGACGAAGCCGACTCCGTCGGCCAGGTAACGCTGCACTGCGCGGACCACCGGCTCGAAGCCGTGGCCGAGGGTGTTGGCGCGCAGACCGCTGCCGAACTCGACGAACTCGTTGCCGTCGATGTCCCAGACCCGGCAGCCGGCGCCGCGCTCGATCACGGGCGCCATGCCTTCCGGGTACTGGTCGTCCCCCCGGGCGTAGGTGTGCGCACCGCCGGGAATAAGCTGATTGACAGCTGCGGTGTGCTCGGCGGACGCGGCGAATTTACTCACCTATGCTCCCGCGGCTGGCCGTGGCCACGGCGGCCTCGACCGATACGACGGCATCGGTGACGGCCGAGGTTTCCTCTTCTTCGCGGGGAACGGCCCGGCTGGTCGCCCAGCTGACCAGGTGCCGGTAGCACTCCCGCTTGTCCGCCGCCGACAGCGGCGCACGCTGGATCATCGTCACGTACGCCAGGACGTACTCGCCCAGCAGGCGGACCACCGGGTGGCGCAGCCGGTCCGCCCGGCGCGGGTCCAGGTTCGTGCAGTTGGTGCGCGCCGTGGTGAACGCGCGGATCGACGCTTTGGGGTGATCCCGCCGGAAGTACAGCCAGTCGGGGACGTGGTAGAAGGGGCCTTGCAAAGCCATCTCGGTGACCAGAGTCCGGTCGGAGTGATAGTAGCTGTCGTACGGGCGGATCCGGCGCAGCATCTCCATCCGGATGACGCCGCCGTCGTCGTCGCCGCCCTTCTCGAACAGCATGCTCCGGAACCGCTCGGGCGCCCGTGGCGACTCCGTGTCCAGCGTGTAGCGGACGGCCTTGGTCACGGTGCGCGAGCTGTCGATCATCGCGGTCCAGCAGTTGGCCAGGACGACCTGCGGGTACTCGTCGAGCGCCTCGATCGCGCGCTCGATCAGCTCGCGTCCGTACAGGTCGTCGTGGGAGACCCACTTGAATAGCTCGCCCCGGGCGTACTGCACCAGGACGTTGTGGTTCGGCGCGCATCCGAGGTTATGCGGCTGCCGGACGTACCTGATCCGCGAGTCCTGCTTCGCGTAGCCGCGGCAGATATCCGCAGTCCCGTCCGTCGAGGCGTTGTCCGAAATGATCAGCTCGAAATCCTCGTAGGTCTGTCCAAGCAGGGAGTCGAGCGATTCGGCGAGGAAATCCTCGCCGTTATAAACCGGAAGCCCGATGCTCAGCCGGGGAACCGAGGTCATGTCTCATCTCCTGTCCGTCCTGTCCGACAAGCGAGCCCCTCAACGACCTGGGCGGCCGGCAAGTACGGAGATCCGTCACCGTTATCAGGGAGCCTGCCCGCGGCATGAACGGGCCCGACCCAGGCGAGCCCGAGACGAGCCGGACGGCGACGGTCGCCGACACCGCGCAGGCGTGTCAGGCTCGCTGCGGGCATAGCGCTCTCCTCCTCACCCGGATCACTGGTCTGTCATATGAGCATCCAGCCGGCCCGCGTGATACGTGAATGTCCAGCGAGCCGCCCGGGACCCGGCCGCAGGCCCCTGCGGGAAACCCGGCACGCTAGCATTACCCCGGGAGGGAGCCCGGCCCACTGGAACCGGCCGGGGCACAGTTGGATGAATGTCAGCGAGGTCACACGCATATCAGGGGCTCTGCTGTTCCGGCCCACCCCGCACGTGGACGAGCGCGGTTTCTTCTCCCGCACGTTCGACGCGGAGGTCGCCCGGGAGGCGGGGATCGACCCGGCCGGCTTCGCGCAGGACAGCCTCTCCCGCTCCGTGCGGGGGGTGGTACGCGGCCTGCACGTGCGCCGCGGCGCCGGCGAGGCCAAGCTGGTGCGATGCTCGTACGGAGGCATCTTCGACGTCATCGTGGACCTGCGGCCGATGTCGCCGACGTACGGCAACTGGGAAAGCTTCGAGCTCCGTGACGACGAGCAGGTCTCGCTCTACGTCCCGGCCGGCTGCGCGCATGGTTTCCAGGCGCTGACCGACCCGGCCGACGTCTTCTATCGCATCGATCGCCCGCACGACCCGGCCGAAGACGTGTCGATAGCATTCGACGACCCCGAGCTCGCCATCCCGTGGCCCCTTCCGGTCACCACCATGTCGCAGCGGGACCAGCGCGCCCTGCCGCTGGCCGACGCGGCGAAGCTGCTCCAGCAGGACAGCTGACGCCGGTGCCTAGCGGGTTACGCTAGCCGTTCGACGTGCTGAGCGTGCTCCCCTTGTCCTGCTGGTAGGGCTTCCCCTGCCACTGCGCCCAGTTCACTACGTTCCCCTGCTCGTACACCATGAATACCCATGGCCCGACGTAGGTGTTCGACCTGAAATGGTTTTTCTGATTATACGTGATTTGCTGTTCGACAATCGTCTTGTGATAGGGGCTCCAGCTCGGATAGGTCCCGTACTCGGAGAACACTCCCTGGAATCCGCATTCGTTAGCCGGGGTGCAGGATGGCCCGATATCTGACGGCTTGAAGGTAAATAGGTTGTCTTCTACCAGCACATTCTGCGTCTTCCAGCGGCAGTCGCGGTAGTACGGCTGCCGGTTTATGTTGGCCGAATTACAGGACTTGATGCTGGCGACGGACGGATCCACCAGGGTACAGGTACCTGAGCTGGTATTGGCTGGTGAGTTGCAGAACCGGTCGGCGTTCTCCCAGAGGATGACGCCACCCCAGTTGTTGATGAACGAGTTCTTCGCGATCAGGAAGGTGCGGTCGAAGTCTCCCCCCACCCGGTGGTCGGAACCCGATTCTGAGATGTAGATCGCACTGGTCGGGAATCCGTGGCCCTTCGGGCCGTTCTTCAGGCCGTTGCGGACGAAGGTGTTCTGCACGATTTCCGCGTTGTAGCTGATCTCATAGATCAGGCCGTAGTCATAGTTGTCAGAAATATAATTGTTCTTGAACTCAAAGCCTCTATTATTCGTGTCGGCCCAGAGTCCTACGCTGTGATTGTCGTGTATCCAGTTGTTCTCGATAATCGCGTTTTTTACGTCCCAGAACTTCCCGCCACCGGTGCAGCCGCAGTCGGGAGAATGCGCCTCCCAGTTGTAGGTGTCATTGCCGGCGATCTCGTTGTTCTTCAGCACCAGGCCCACCGGACCGTTCGGCGAGTACGCGTTGAAGCCATACTGCTGGTTGTCGGCCAGGCAGTCGTGCGAGAGCGTATTGTGGCTGCCCAGCATGATGCCGGCGCCGGCGTTGTCCTTGAGCGTCGAGTGATCCACGGTCCACCCCGACACCGAGTTCACGTTGACGACACCCTGGTCCTGGTTCTCGCCTTCGCCGCCGAAGTTCTGCACCGTCAGATAGCTGATGGTCACGCCGGCGGCAGAACCGCCGAAGGCATAGAGGTTGTCATGCCGTCCGTCCAGGATGGCACCCGGAGCGCCGACGTAGGTTGACCCGCGACCGGGGAGTATCTGCGTGTACTGGCCGCTGCCCAGGGTGTGTACTCCAGGCGCGAACCAGTAGGTGGTATGGGGCTGGCTGAAGTCGACGTCGGCGTTACTGCCCGCCGGGACCGTAACCGCGCCCGCGGGCGCCGACGTCGGGCCTGCGCCCAGGATAGCGGCGTTCCCGCATACCCGGGCGGGCGGCGACGAGGGGCCGGTGCCGGCCTTCGGCTGTACTTGCGCGGCGGAACCGGTCGGCATCGGCTTGGCTCCGCTCGCCATGTTGGCCGCGACCAGGCTTCCTACCACGACGGCGTCCACGACCAGGACCGCCAGCAGAATCCACTTGAGCCGCGCCCGCTTCACGCCGAACCAGCGCGGCTCAGATTCCTCGTAATGCGGGCCGGTCATCACGCATCCCGTTTGACGAAGCACTCCGCGCTACCCGGCCATCGCTTCCCGCGGCATCCTCGCGGCGGGTTGGTTCGATCACTTCGTCTCCTCGTTGAAGTTCACCAACTGCGCTAGCTGCTCAGGCCGCTCCCGGTTGTGCCACGTAATTCGCCAGCTCGCTTCGGCAACGAGGCGCGGCCGGTCGGATGCATGGTCGCATATCGGTAGATTTCCAGTAGCTGCTCGATACTACATTCCGGGTCAAAGCGCTGCTCATAGGTCAGGCGTGCTTGCTTTCCGTAAGCTTCATAGCGCTCTGCGTGCTCCTCGATGTCCGCGAGCGCTGTTGCCAGCGCGGCGGGATCGCCGGGCCGGAACAGGGCACCATCCACGCCCGGGGTGATGAGCTCGGGGAACGAGCCGTGGTCCGCCGCTACCGGCGGGACGCCGAGAGCCATGGCCTCGATGGCGACGAGACCGAACGTCTCTTCCCATGCCGAGGGCAGCAGGACCGCGCGCGCCGCCGCCATCAGCTCGGCACACCTTTGCGCATCGACCTGCCCGACGGTGCTGACCCCCGGCCGCTCCGCAGCCCACGCGGCGACCTCGGTTTCCAGTGGCCCGGCACCGACGACGACCAGGCGCAGCCCCCGGCGGCCTGAGCTGCCTGCGTACCGATCCCAGCCGGCCATGAGCAGGCGCAGCCCCTTGGCCTCGTCGAGCCGCCCGGCGTAGACCACGGTGTCCTCGCGCCCGGCTTCCGGCACGCTCCGGCTGGGGATCAGGTTGTGCCGGACAAAGACCCGGTCCTCGGGCAGGCCCAGGCCGTTCAGCAAGTCGCGCTGCGCGGCCGAGATGAATATGTACGCCGCCACCATCGACTTCCAGGCTGGACGGTGAGCGCTCATGGCCAGGGCCACGGGAGCGGTGGCGACCCGCGAGCCCCGGTAACACCCGTGCCGGAGCGCGGGCCAGGGCAAGCCGTGGTCGCAGTCGTGGCAGGCGGCTCCCTGCCGGAAGAAGTCGCCGCTGGCGCAGGCGAGCTTGTAGTTATGGATGGTCGTGACGACCGGAACAGACATGTCCCGGCAGGCGTACAGGATAGCCGCGCTCAGCAGCGGAAATGTGTTGTGTACGTGCACGACGTCCGGCTTGTGCTCGCGGAGCGTGGCGGTCAGGGCGCGGCGGGCCTCCCGGCTCCAGATCACCCGGGCCGGCACGGCCGCGCGCCTGGCCGCCGGCCACTGCTCGATGTCGTCACTGTGCCGCTCGAACGGGATGACCTCATGCCCGCGGTCCCGCAGGGCCTGACCTTCCTGGTCCACCACCCTGTTCTCGCCGCTCGGCGCGGCCGAGCGGTAACGGTTGTGCACGAGCACGATCTTCATTCCCGTCTCCTGTTCACACCGGACGTCACCAGGAGCGAGGCCGCCAGGGTCAGCTCGAGCAGGTAGGTGGACGCGTCGCTGAAACCGGTCTCGGTGAACGAGGCCACCAGGCAGTAGGTGGCGAGGAACAGGGCCAGGGAACGCTTCACCCCACGCGGCTGGAAGTACGCGGTCACCAGCACGAACAGCAGAACCGCGGCCGAAACGACGACCCCGAAAACGCCCTGGTCGAGGAAGGAGGCCAGCCAGTTACTGTCGACCGGCAGGCCGTTGGCCGACTTGTTCGACAGGCCGAAGCCGAAAATCACCTGGAACAGGTTGCGCGGGATGCTGACGACCGCCAGCCAGGTGGCCGTCCGGCCGGTGAGGCTGGTCAGCTGCTGCGTGCCTTCCCCGCGCAACAGCCAGGTCGTCACCACCCCGGACAGCGTCACGGCGACGAACGTGACCACGATGCCGATCGACACGAACAGCTTCCGCACCCGGGCTTCGGTGGAGATCATGCTCAGGCCGGCCACGAAGATGCCGAGCACCAGCGCGAGGATGGCCGTCCTGGTATGCGATAGGTAGAGGATCAGCACGGCGATACAGGTCACGAACAGCGTGCCCCAGCCGCTGAACCGGGCGGACAGCCACATGACGAGCACGAGCCCGAGCGTGACGGCGGCGAACTCGGCGACCTGGGGCGGCGGCGTAGGCCAGAACGCACCGCCGAGCCTGCCCCCGCCCAGGGCCTGGGACGGAGAGACGATGAGACCGAGAATCGTGATGCTGAGCACGACCGTCATCGTGATGACGTGGCTCCGGACCAGCAGCAGGTCCCGGCGGCCCCACCACGGGGAGAGCAGCCAGAGCGCGAAAACGAACCCGCCGAGGCGGAAGCTCCGGTATATCGTGCCGAAGTGCCTGGCCTGGAGGCTGTTGATAAAGGCCTCGACGACGAGCAGGCTGATCAAGCCGAGGAACACGCTCGGCCGGACGAGGCACCGGCGGTTTACGATCACGGCCATCAGCAGCGCGGCCGGCAGGGCACCTTGCGTTATGGCCTTGCCGATCGCGGACGGGATGGGGAGGATCAGCGGCTGCCCGCTCCACGTGTGCGGATAGAACGTCAGCACGTTGAGGACGAGCAGCGCCCAGGTGAGGCCGACCCTGAACTGTACCGACCGCTCGCGCGACGGCCCGGTGGCGGGGACGCGCAGGGTCCGCGCGACCACCGGGGACAGCGCCGTCCTCCTGGTCACCGGAGGCGCCGAGATCCCCTGGAACTTCGTGGTCGACGGCTCGCTGATGGTCGTGCGTGCCTCGACCGACGACGTCATGAGCCCGTATCTTTCCGGCCGGCGCCGGCCGGGTCCTGGTGCCGGGTCGCCGGCAAGCCCAGGGTCTCGTCGCCCTTGTCCGCCCGGATCAGGACCGCCGACGCCGAGTCCGCCTCGGCCAGCCTGACCATGTCGCCGACGGCCAGGATCCGAGTCGCCGACGACTGGCCGGCGGTCACCGTCACCACCACATCGGACGCCCAGGTCGTCAGGTAGTCGCCGCCGAGCGCCGGGTCGAGGACCACCAGGCTCAGCAGGAAGTCGGCCGAGGAGGAAGCGGAGACGAGTTCCTGGCTGGGCTGGGCGAGCTGAGGCGACCGGCTGCCGCCGCGCAACGGGCCGACGGGGGCGACGTCATCCGGGGCGCCGACCGCCACGGTCAGCTGCACGTCCTGGGAGGTCACCGCGTGAACCCCGGGTTGCCTGACGCCGAGAAGCCGGGCCGCCGGGGCACCGGGAGACATGTCGGCCAGCACCACGGTCTTGCCTTCCCTGGCGTATGACCGGGCCAGGGCGACGAGAGACGGGGCCACCTCCTGGGCGTTGTCCACGGCCACGATCGCCAGCGCCGCCGGGCTCTCCCCATCGGCGGGCTCGGCATTGCGCAGGTACGCGATCAGGCGCTGTGCCTCGCGCCGATGGGCGCTGGCCTGGCCCGGGCGCCCGGGCAGCCGGTGCCGCGAACTCAGCTCGCCCACGCTGAGGCGGACCGGTAGGCCGAGCACGTCCGCCACGTCATCGCGTCGGCGCAGGCGGTCCGACACGATGGCGCGCACGACGACTATGCCCACGCTGATCGCGAGCCCGGCCAGGAGCGCCGAAGCCACGTACTCCAGCGCACCCTTCAGACGGGAGTGATGATCCGCGGTGGCCTGGTTCAGCAGCTGGCTGCCCTGGACCATGGTCGCCGTGGTCGTCTCGGTGCTCACCTGGTTGTCGTCCGCGGTCTGCTGCAGCGCGGCGACCGAGGTCGTCGCCTTGGAGCGGTTGGCGTTCAGGGTGCCGAGCTTGCTCTGGCGGGTCGGCGAATCGGGCTGCGCCGACAGCTCGGTGATCTGCCTGTTGATGGCGTCCAGCTTCTGCTGCGCCTTGTTTACCTGGGCATTCAGCGCGGCCTGCACCTGCTGCTGCTGCCGCTCCAGCATCTGCGCGCGGAACTGGAGAAACGCCGTGGCCATGGCCTGGGCCCGCGCGATGGCCTCGTCGCTGGTCGGCGCGTTGGCCGTGATGAGAAGTACCTGGTTGGTGACGATCGAGGCGGTAGAGGCGGCCTGAAGGCTGCCGGGAGTCTCCTGCAGTCCCAGCTTGTCGACGACGGCCTGTGCCACGGGACGGCTTTCCGCCAGCGTCACGTTGGTCAGCATGGCCGACACCGCGTCTTGATTCGGGTTGTTGGTGATGAAGACCGAGGTGGACGCCTGGACAGCGGGTGGAAACTTCAGGTAGAAACCGCAGCCGACGACGAGTCCGATCAACCCGGCCGCGATACAGAACCGCAGGTTGCGCCGTATTGCGGCCCGGATGAAGCCCAGGTTTACGAATCCCCCGGTCACCTCGTCAACGGGGCGCTCTTTGGCGAGATTCTCTTCAGGTTCCGGCGTATCGTCATACGCCCATAGCTGCTCATGCAGCCCCGTGTCAGAGAGCCCGGTATTAAAGGGGCCTGCGCTGGAGCGCCCCGTGGCGGAGACGGGGGGCAGGACTACTGTCTGGTCTGGATCGTTCACCGTCTGATTTCCGTGCTGAAGCGGTTGAGGCGGGTAGGCATCTTCCGGCGGGTGGGCTGGGCGAGCCGCGGGACGCGGCCGGTCGAGCGGTCCGTGCGTTCCGGATCCGCAACCAGGATGCCGACGACATCCCGGCCGTCGACAGCGGCGCAGACCGCGGCCCGGGCGAGCTGCTCGGCTGTGGCGGCACCGGCCGACACGGCCAGGACCGCCGCGGCGGTGTGCATGGTGTCCGGCATCTTCGGCGCTTTGGCGTCCACGACGGTCACGACGATGGCCAGCCTGCCCTTCGGCCTGCTCCCGATGTCCCCCTCGTCGGCGACGCTGACCCGCAGGCTGGCCTGCCGCCCCGCCCCGGCGGGCGGCGGGACGGAGCACGCGGTCCGCAGGGCGGCCGCGGTGTTCACGTCACCCTGGGGACCGATGATCAGGGTAGTGGGGATGTCCAGGGAGGCGGCGAATACGGCCAGCTGCGGGCCGAGAGCGAGCGCTCCCTTGTCCGAGGAGAGGGAGATCACGCTGAGCGAAGTAGCGCCGCCCATGCCGTTCCCGTTCCCGTTACCGTTTCCCTCCCCTGGATTGAGCCCGGACACGCGAAGGTACTGCAGGGCCTTGCGCAGATGCCAGGCACCCACGGCGTCCGGCTCGTAGTCGTCGAGAAGCTTGACCCAGCCGGCCGGATCGGACGGATGGTCGACGGGCAGCGCAGCCAGGACGGGCACGCCGATGGAATTCGCTATCTCGTCGCGCTCGCGTAGCGCACGGTCGTTCCGGCGGGTCGCGAGCGCCACGATGATGCCGATCAGCGTGCCGGCGATGGCGCCGATCAACCCCGCGCTAAGCAGGTGAACGACCGGCGACGTGCCGGTCGCCGTGACGGCCGGCGCCAGGACGCGGCCGGCCACATGGCCGACCGGGCTCGACGAGGAGCCGACGAGGGCGAGGTAACTACCGGCGACGGCGTTGGCGGTCGCCTCGGCCAAGGCCGAGGTCCGCTCCTTCGCGGTGAACGAGAGGACCGTGGAGGTCACGCTCTTGACCTGAACGGTATTGCGCAGCGTGATGAGCGTCGTACCCCGCGGAAGGCTCCCGATCGCGCCGTTCAGGACCGGATCGCTGCCCGCGACGACGACCTCCGTGGCCATGTTCGGAGTGTTTTGCGGTAGCACGACCAGGGTCTTGGCGGTCAGCATCGACGGGTGAATCGAGGCGTACCCGGCACCGAGGAGGAACCCGAACGCCGCCACGATGCCGACGATGATCTTGTGCCGCCACGCGACATGCAGGGATCGCCTGAGGTCGAGCGCTTGCTCACTCATGTGGCCTCCGCCCGGGTCCCGTGGGTATGCCCCCCGTTGACACGGATGGGTCCCATGATATGGCGTGCGCGGATGCGTCCGATATCGGCGCCACCGGCTCACCGGTGAACGTAAGCCTGGTCCTGAGAAGTTCCCCGGGGCTGGGTCGTCCGCAGCCGACCAGCGTAAATGCCGGGACTCGCCGTCCCATGCCGGGGGCGTACCAGCCGAGGATGGGGTCGGTTTCACCGCGGTGCAGGCTCCACCGCAGCTGCGGCGGAAGCTCGAGTCGACCGAGACCGGCCGCCGGCCCGCGCGGCCAGCGCAGGACCGCGAGCGCCTCGTCGAGCTCGGCCTCGACCTCGGGGCCGCAGTGGAAGGCCAGGCGCAGGTCGTGACGGCCGCCCCTGATCTCGTCCTCGATCTCGATGCACCGTTTGGCCCGGTCGAGCCGGACCGACCGGCGATGGGTCGCCGGAGGGTCGAGGGACATGTAACCATCGTGCTCGGCCGTCCAGCCGGCTGTCCCGCCCTCGTCGGTCACCTCGGTCTCCGTGGCCCGGGCGTGCCGGACCCACAGGAAGGGACCGCCCGCGGTCGAGGAGTTCCGGCCGGCGAGCTCCACCGTGTTGTGCGCGATCGTCGAGCGGAAGTATGACCGCCACGGCGGGTCTCCGTGGTAGCAGTAGGTGCCCGGGTCGGCGAGGATGTCGACGCCGCCGTAGCGGACCTCGACCGACAGCGCATCGGCGTGGGCGTGGGCGGCGATGCTGAGGAATCCGTGCGGGCCGCCGTCGCACCGGCACCAGATCTCGGGTCCTTGCTCCGGGTCCGTGCGGAGCAGGGTGATCCCGGCGTCGGCGAAGCGATCCGGGCGCCGCGCGGGCCGGCCCGGGATGTTCTGGGTACCGGACGCCAGCGCGCCCGCCAGGGTGCTCTCGGCTCCGGCCGGCGACGGCGGCCACCAGTCGAGCCGGCCGACCAGCGCCTCGCCCAGCGCGAAGACGGCCGGCCAGCGGTTGGACACCGGAGCATCGAGCAGTAGCCCCCGGCCTTCGTCGGAGTCACCCTGGCGCGGCGGCTGCGATCGATCGTCCACCAGGGCCGCCGCGCTGTCCACCAGCGCGGTCAGCCGCTCCCAGGTGACCGTGCTCACTGGATGCCCGCTGGCCCCGGCCTCGACCGCGGCCAGGAAACCGAGCTCGGCCACGAAGGTCTGGTAATCCGCGGCGAGCTCGCGGCCGATGCCGGAGGGGAAGGTGTTGCGGATCAGCTCGCGCTCGAGCAGCGCGGCGGAGGTGCGCCGCCAGCGTCCGCTCTCCGGAAACCACGGGAAAGCGCAGCTGGCCGCGAGCTGCCCGGCCGCCTCGGCGATGACGTGGTTGTTGGACGACGAGCCCCGGCTCCGGAACGTGGCCAGGTACTGCTGGTGCCACCGAATCTGCTGGACCGCCAGGCGGTTGTCCTCGAACAAGCCGGCCGCGCCGGGCCAGTCGTCGAGCAGGCGGCGGATCCAGGCCAGGCTGATCAGCCGGATGCCGAGCTCGATGCCGCTGGTCCAGTGCACGCCGGATAGGAAGGCGTTCTCCCGGAACCAGGAGCGGAGCTGGCTCGCCACCCGTTCGGCGTAATCTTCCTCGCGGG
>Ga0105241_10002646_pt1 | contig 13408 bp, 8 predicted proteins | sample KBSC64metaG_FD_80422 | JGI IMG/M metagenome (GOLD analysis project Ga0105241, IMG submission 80422) | Corn rhizosphere microbial communities from Kellogg Biological Station, Michigan, USA - KBS C6-4 metaG | ecosystem: Host-associated > Plants > Roots > Rhizosphere > Soil | place: Michigan, USA... | reverse complement strand
TGTTCGCAGTGGCCGCTGGACCCAATGGCAATGGGGATGTTTGTGGGGAACCGAGTTGCACGGCAAAACGCTGGGACTCTACGGCTTTGGGCGAATAGCCCAGGCGGTTGCACGGCGAGGCCGTGGCTTTTCGATGCGGATTCTGTACTACGCGCGGAATCGGGTTTCCGCCAATATTGAAAAAGAATTCGGTGCCGAATTTGTAGATCGCGAAACTCTGCTGCGGGAATCGGATTTTCTAAGTCTGCACGTTCCGCTTTCGCCGGAAACTCGTCATGCGATTGCAGCGCCGGAGTTGGCACTCATGAAGCCCAGCGCATTCTTCATTAATACAGCGCGTGGGCCGATCGTTGACGAAGAAGCTTTGGTACAGGCTTTGCAAACCGGACGGCTGGCGGGCGCTGGTCTCGATGTCTTTGAAAACGAGCCCCGAGTGCATCCTGCGCTGATCGCGATGGACAACGTCACGCTGTTGCCGCACGTGGGAAGCGCCACTGCGGAGACCCGCATGCGGATGGCGATGCTTGCATCAAAAAATCTGCTGGCTGCGTTACGCGGAGAGCGTCCACCCAACCTGGTAAATCCCGAAGCCTTCAAATAAAAGCGACTGACCGCCTCCTCAAGATCGCCCCTAAAAGATGTTGCGGAACCCCCAGAGCAGAAAGCCGGAGAGCAGCATCGACGCCGGCAGCGTCAGCACCCACGCCATAAGCAAATTGCGCACTGTCGCCCACTGCAATCCAGTGTGGTTTGCTGCCATCGTTCCAGCAATTCCGGACGACAGCACGTGTGTAGTACTCACCGGCATGCCAAACCAATCCGCAGCGCCGATTGTCACCATAGCAGTGATTTCCGCGGCAGCGCCCTGGCCATAGGTCAGGTGGTCTTTACCGATTTTTTCGCCAACTGTCACCACGATCCGCTTCCAGCCGACCATCGTGCCTAATCCCAGGGCCATTGCGACCGCCACCTTCACCCAGAGTGGAATGAACTTGGTGGCATTGTCGATGTGCTTCTTGTAATTGGCCAGCACTGCCCAATCATTCGCCGCAATGTCAGGCTGATGCGTTTTCTGCATCAGGCGCAAGGCTTCGCTGACCAGGTACATGTCATTCCGAAAGTTACGCACCCGATCGTTGGGCACCTTGCGCAATTCGCCGAACAGAACCGTTTCGTTGCCGATGTCGCTGACCAACTGGCGCAGGGCCAGCATGGTGTTGGGACTGAATTCTTTGGTGCGGACGTAAGCCGTCACATCTTCACGCGCATCGCCAATGACCGCGTTGGGGCTGACATACTTGTTCAAAGTATTCCCGGCTTGTTCAGAGACAGCCACAAAGTCTTCGGACTGTCTTTTGGTGACCGCGTGATTCAACGCGTAGGCCGTGGGCACAGTACCGATCAGGATCAGCATGATCAGGCCCATTCCCTTCTGGCCATCATTCGATCCGTGGGCGAAACTCACTCCAGTGCAGGTCAGCAACAGCAGAGCGCGAATCCAGAAGGGCGGAGGCTGGGTCCCTTCCGGTGCTTCGTAAAGTTTCCGGTTCTTGACGATCACTTTCATCAGTGAAAGCAGCAAGAACGCCCCGGCGAAACCGACCAGCGGGGACAACAACAGGGACTTTCCGATGTTCAGAGCCTGGCCCCAGTCCACGCCACTGGTGCCGGTTCTCGCCGACATAAGCTGGTTCGCGATACCGACTCCAATGATGGAGCCGATCAAGGTGTGCGAACTGGACGCAGGCAATCCGAAATACCAGGTGCTCAGGTTCCAAATGATGGCCGCAACCAGCAGGGCGAAGACCATGGCGAAACCGGCCTTACTTCCCACTTGCAGAATCAGTTCCACCGGCAGCAGCGAAATGATGCCAAACGCGACCAACCCGGAGGAACTGACGACGCCGAGAAAATTCCACAAGCCTGACCACACCACCGCGACATGCGGCTCCAGCGAGTGTGTATAGATTACGGTTGCGACGGCATTGGCTGTGTCGTGAAATCCATTTACAAACTCAAATCCCAGAGCCACCAGCAGTGCGATGCCGAGAAGGACATAGGGAAATATAGATGCGTTATGAACTCCCGTGAGATCCGTGGACAGACTGTAACCGGCATAAATGACACCGACGATCAGCACCGCCACAAAGGCGAGGACGCCGATTTTCCCCGGGCCTTTGCCGAGCTTGGCTTCGAGAGCGGGCGCGGCGACGGGTCGGGGACGGACTGGCGGTGGAGCTGCGGGGGCGGTCGCCATCGAGTGATCTCCTGGTCCTTGACGGTTAAGAGCTACCGTCGTGGATGGCGGCCACTATAAGGCGCGAGTGTTACAGCAGTATTAAAGTTGAAGGAAAAAGCAGAAATTCCGGCGCAGCTTAGCTTTGATGGGCTGGATCTCCCGCGCCATCGGCGTGCGACGGGAGAATCAGGTCCGACGTGGCGATGCGAATTGAAACTCTTGTGTCCCGACAGGAAGGATAAGAAATTACGCCGCCGATGGCTCAGCAGAGCGCGCTTTCGCTTCCTGCATCTTTTTCTGAAGGCGTACCCGTAATTGTTCTAACTGCAGCTCTTCGGTTCGACGTTCGTAGAGAATGGATGCCGCTTTGACTTCGTAAGGCATCCACTTGGGAGAGTGGCTGGTAGATTCCATATCGCCTCCGGAGGATTGAGCAACGACGGCCAGTATATCCAGCCAACAGACTTACCACAAGGCGACCAGCAGGCATCCGCGAGGCTAATTAAATGACCGTGTTACAGCGTGCTTCCACCAGAAATGCACAAGTATCCGCCCCTCATCTGTTTCCAGGAGGGATCAGAAGGTCAGACTCAGCGACATCTGAATCTGGCGCGCGCTTCCGATCGTTTTGTTGGTGATCCCCAAACCACTCAGGTTGGGGCAGACATACAGAGACCCGGTAGTGGTCTGATCGAACGATGAGTTACACGGACTCAAAGTCGCCGGCGTGCCTTGCTGTGGAAAGCCCTGGAAGCCGGGGTTCTGCGTAATGTCGTTGATCGGGATATCGAAGCTCGCCGTGTTGGTCAGATTGTAGATATCGAAACTGTACTTCAGCGTAGTGTGCTCGGTGATCTGCGTCATCTTAACCAGCGAAAGGTCCGCGCGTCTTTGCCAGGGTTGCCGAAAGATATTGCGCTGGCCATGGTCGATGAAGTTCGTCTCGTAAGGGTCGTTGGACGGAATCGCGCCGTCGAGTGCTCCAGCAGCCAGCAATGGCAGGGTGAAGCAGCTGGCATCGAGGGCGGGAGTTGCGCCAGCACCCGAGTGTCCCGTAACAGCCGTCTTGGGTGAGCAACTGGCGTCCAGTGGAACGATTGGATTCGTGATGCCGTCGTTCACTCCGTAGAAAATGCTGCCGACCGCGCCCGAGTAATCGACCACGCTGTAAGGCTGACCACTCTGGATGACGGTCAGGCCGGTAATCGACCATCCATTGGCGATCTTGCTCATGAACGACGATCCCGAAACAAACTTAGGCAACTCGTAGCGGTAGGTGAAATTGATGACGTGCTTGCGGTCATAGTCAGACAAGCCATAGCCGGACCGCAGATCGAGCGGATTGTTGCCGTTGTAAAACAGACCCATCGCGCTCTGCTCATCCGTCGCGTGCGAGTAGGTGTAGGAGAATCCGACCTGTAAACCGTGACTCAAGCGCTTTTCAACGTGGGCCTGCAGCGCATGGTAGGCGGAGATGCCGGCGGCCGTGTACGACTCCGACTCGGATGAGTAGCCAATATACGGAACGCGCAGGTTGACGTTTCCGCCTTCGAAGGTTTGCAGGTAGGGCTGCCCGTTCGGCAGGTTTGCCGGCGTGAACGTGCTGGGGTCGCTGAGAATCGAGTAGCCGTAAGTGTAGTCCTGTTCGAACGGCGTGCCCGGACGGATGGGGTGAGTCGGCGATGCAATCCGCGCCTGGTTGAACGGCAGAGGAACAACTTCGTGGCGGCCAAGGTTGCCCACGTACCCAACCTGGATCACCAGATCATTGCGCGGCTGCCACTGAATATCCAGCGTCTGGTTCATGGTGTAGGGCAGCTTGTTCGCCCGGTTGTAATCGGCAAAAGCGAAAAGTGGAATGCCGGAGGAACTCACGGCCGCATTAGGCAGAATGAGATCTTTGGGATTGCCCGAAGGCCCCGGACCGAGCGTGGGACCCCACGGGTTGGCGAAGTCAGGACACGTCACGTACCCGTAACCATTAGGATCGCAAGTTTGAGAATTCACCCACGGAGGAGTCTGGTTCACGCCAAACGGACCTCCCGTGATCACGCCCGAAGCGAAACCGGGTGAGAGATAGCTGAAAAGTTCGCCGCGATCGTAGTACAGCCCCCACCCCGCGCGAACCACGATTTTGTCGTTAAACATCTTCGGGCTCCACGCCATGCCGAGGCGGGGCGCAATGCCCCATTGCCGCCCGGTCAGAGTCGAGTCACTCACGCCTTTGGTCGCAAAGTCTGGATTATTGCCGGCAATGATCAGGCCGTTCGAAGTGATGGTATCGGTGGCTGCGTCATAGCTGTAATCCGACGGATCGAAGTTGAAAATGCGTCCGTTCTTTTCAGTAAGGCCTCCGTGATAATCAAAGCGCACGCCTGCCGTCACGCTGAGGTTCGGGCGGATCTGATACTTGTCCTGAATATATCCGCCCGACTCTTTCGAGCGGTAATAACGGTCGCCGTCCCCTTGCAGAAAGTTGGTCGTGATGAATCCGTCCGCGGTGTAGGTGATGGGATTGCCCGTGAGGAACTGGTCAAAACTGGTGAAGCCAATCATTCCGGAATTGGTTCTCTTGTCCCGGGCATTGAGTTGGGTATAGGAAAAGCTTCCGCCGAAGGTAATCGTGTGCCTGCCGTGAATCCAGCTGGCATCGACCGACGGCATCCAGCGATTTTGGAAAATTCCCGTAAACGCCCCCTGCGAAGCCGCGGTGGATCCGATGTTCGCTCCAGCGTTAAATACAAAGTTCGTGTTCGCCGGAGACTCATTTCCGAAATCATCCGCAATCGTGATGCCGGGAAAGACCGACGAACCAAATGCATTGATGCCCACAGCTTGAGGCGTGAAGGGCTGACCGATCGTGCTGTAGATCTTTTCCCGGATGAAGCCGAACGTTTCCGCAATGCTGAAGTGAGGCGACAAAGACTGGGTATTCGTGATGCTCGCGACCTGGCTGCCGGCGTCCAGGTGTTGATCGAATCCCTGAAACGACGAAAACCCAAACGGCGCGGTTGTGGGATCGTGCTGGTAGTAGTACTTCAACGCAAGCGTGTCTTTGGCGCTCGCGAGATAGTCCAGATTCGTGACCGCCTGATCGGAAATGAAGTATGCCGGCTGCGTGAGAAACACGTTTTCCGGAAAATTCAGAGTCGGCGTGAAATTCGGATTCGCCGATGGAAACAGGTACTGGCCATTCGCGAACTTGTAGTTCAACAGTGCGAGTGACACTGGACTGACATCGGCGGCCGTGAGTGCAGTTCCGAAATTGGCGTTAGCGACGTTGGCCAATGCTGTGGCGCTGCGATCGTTCGTCAAACCTGCCGGCACCGCGGTTCGCGACGTCCCGATTTCCAGATCGGAAACATGAACGTGCTGGTAGCCGAGGAATCCGAAAAGCTTGTTCTTGATGAGCGGTCCGCCCACCGTTCCCCCTGCGGTGTAGCGATGCAGTTCTGGGACTTTTTCATTGTCGGGGATATTGGGGTCCTGCTTGTAGAAGTAAGGCGCGGCGTTCAGCCAGTCGGTCCCGCGATGAACGTAACCGCCACCGTGAATGGTATTGGTCCCGGACGATGTGCTCATGTCGATGTGGGCGCCGCTGGTCGATCCCTGTTGCGCGTCGTACATCGAAGTGTTTACCCGAAATTCCGTGACTGTCTCAGGAGCGGGGGTGGGAATCGCTTGGCCAATGGCAAGATAGGGCGAGGCTGAACTCTGAATCACTTCCGCGGTGGTGCTTGATGCGCCGGCCACACCGGTGTTATTCACAATGCGCGCCGACGCCACCTGGCTGGTGCTCTTGCCGTTGAACAAGTTGCTGGCATCGACTCCGTTCAGCAGAAAGCTGTTGCTGGTGTCGCGTTGTCCGTTGGCCCAAATGGGTTGATTGCCCAGGCCCGCGTTGGCGCCCGTTCCAGCCGGCAATTCCGCGTTCACGCCCGGAGAAAGAATGGCCAGTCCCGTGAAACTACCGGTGGGCAGCGGGATTGCCTCGATCTGTTGCCGGTCCAGAATGTATCCGTTGGTGGTATCGACCGCGTTGATAAGCGGCGTTTCCTGCACCGTGATAGTTGTGTCCACCTCGCCGACTTTCAGGCTGGCGTTCACAGTTGCCGTACGATTTGCCTGTACCAGAATGGAAGGCACCTTCTGGGTTTGAAAACCCTCGTGAGTAAACGTGAGGGTGTAGGTGCCGATGGGAAGATTTACAAAGTCATAGCTGCCATTGCCGTTGCTGGTCTGGGTGCGGGTCAGAGTGGTCTCGTCGCCCACGAGGGTCACGACGGTCCCGGGCACGACACTGCCCGTGGTCTCCATCACCGTGCCGGTTATTCCGCCGAGCGTCTGCTGCGCTTGTGTCAGCGGAACGAAAGAAACCAGCATGCCCACGAACAAGGCAAGAAAAAACGCAAAGGAACGGATTTCATTTCCCAGTGGCATGGATAAACCTCATGTGTGAGTTCCGAAGTCGCACTCGTCCCGAACTGCGTGAGCAATGACCGCTACCGGGCCCGGAGACCGTGTCGTCAGATCAGAAGCAAATGCCTCATGGCTGAACTTGCTGGCTGCTTCGTGGCAGCATGGGTGAGTTTTTCGTGCAGATCTTTCGCAGGATGAGCAGAGACCCGACTTCTCCGTCGATCCGCTGATAAATAATTTGACCGAATGTACGCTAGATCGGGCGCGAACGAAAGACGTACAGCCAATGAAAATTTCTTTGCCGCAGATTAATAATTTTTATCGCCGCAGAGAGCGAGTACCTGCCTCGACTCGATTGGCTCACAACAGAGTCTGCACGGCAGGGTCGGCCGGAATAGTTCGCCATTGACAGCACATCGACCCATCAGGCAGGTTGCAGCCGTCGCGTTCTCAAACTTCTTGCTTGCCTTCGTAAATCCGCACGCTAACATGGGTCATGCGACTGCTGTGTATGACTCTGCTGGCAGCCACTTCCCTTCTCCTCCCGGGCCATCTGTTTGATCTTGCCGCTGGTGGAACTGCGGCATCAACCCCTCTTCCAACCCGTTTGCGCAGCGCGCGGCTTTCCCCCTTGGACCTCGAAATAGGTGGCGAACTAGCGGGCCTGCCCGCAGGAACGACACGCTACATTTCGCACGACGATCTCCTGGCCCTTCCCCAAGCGGCGTACACCGTTGCGGACGATCCCAACTTCGCCGGTCCGACTCAAATCAGCGGCGTTCCTCTCGAAGAACTGTTTCGCGATCTCGGCGCAAACCCGGACTCTGACTTGATCGTCGCGATATGTGGTGATCAGTACCGCGCCAACTATCCGCAGTCCTACATCGCCGCCCACCATCCGCTGCTCGTGCTGTCGGTGAATGGGAAACCGCCTTCGGACTGGCCGAAAGATGCGGAAGGTCACGGCAGCGATATGGGGCCATACATGATTTCCCATTCGAAATTTACCCCGAGTTTCACAATTCTCGCGCACCACGACGAACCCCAAATTCCCTGGGGCGTGGTTCGTCTGGAGTTTCGCAACGCACAAACTGTCTTCGGCGCGATTGCGCCGCGCGGGCCGAGCGCAACCGAACCGCAGGTACAAGACGGATACCGCATAGCCCAGCAGAATTGTTTTCGATGTCACAACATGGGAGCGGAAGGCGGGCATAAGGCGGGACGTCCGTGGTTAGTGCTCTCGGCGTGGGCCACGTCCTCGCCGGAATACTTCGCGGCCTATGTGCGCAATCCGCAGGCCAGCAATCCCAATGCACAGATGGTAGGCAACCCTGGGTATGACGATGCCACCATCCATGCCTTGATTGCATACTTCAAGACGTTTTCGTCACCAGAACAATCGCAGGAAAAGCCATGACGCTGCGGACCGCCAAGGTGCTGCTGGTCTTTGCAGTGGCCTTGTTCTATTCCTTGATCGTGCTCAATAACACAACCGACTACAACTCGAATTTCCAGTTCATTCGTCATGTGCTCATGATGGACTCGACCTTCCCTGGAAATCGAGGCATGTGGCGGGCCATGAATTCACCGGCATGGCACACCGCCCTCTACATTTCGATCATCATCTGGGAGATTTCCACCATGGTCCTCGCCTGGTGGGGTGGGCTACGCCTGGTGCGCGCCTTGCGGAAGCCTGTGATTGTTTTCAATCAAGCCAAGGGCTTTGCGATTGCAGCACTCACACTGAGCCTGCTGATGTGGCTCGTCCCATTCCTGAGTATCGGCGGTGAATGGTTTCTGATGTGGCAATCAAAAACGTGGAATGGTCAGGACGCTGCTTTCCGCATGTTCACGGTCGTCGGCATCATCCTGTTGCTGCTCGCACTGCCGGACACAGAATCACAACCTTAGGATTCCGACGGCGCCGCGTTTCGGCCACGCAGCTTGAACCAGAACAAACCTGCCGCGAGATATGCGAGGTAAACATAAGGCAGCTTGCCGTACGGCCCTTCCGGCACCGGATATAGATTCCCCGCCAGAGCCAGTACCATGGCGCCGCAGGCCAGCCACGGAATGATCTGCGCTCCCTGCCGGAATATACCGTGCTTGCGCAAATAGCCCGGCAACGCAATACACACAAGCGCATACGTCACGATGAAGCCGTAAGTCGCCAGCGAACCCATCCATCCGTAGACGTCCAGCCCGCTGGCGCCGCGAGCCGCCAGCACAGCGACGGGAAGCACCGCAGCCGCACCGGTAAGAAGAATGGCGCGTCCCGGCGTTTTGTTCAGGGCATGCGTGGCACGCAGCGAGCCGTGGGCCAGGCCGTTGTGCGACATCAGCAACAGCACACGCGCGGCTGCTGTAATACAAGCGAGTGTTCCCGCGAACATGCTGACCAGTGCGCCGATATCGATCAGCAGTCCCAGCACCGGGATGCCGCCTACGCTGGCAAGCAAACGCATGGGAGCGGAACTCGTACCCAAATCCTGCCCGACGGTGTGAAAACCCAGCACTTCCGCATAGGCACAAATCGTAAAAAATGCTCCGGCCAGAACCGAACTTTGGATCACAGCTCTAGGAATCGTCTTCAGCGGATTGTGCGCCTCTGCCCCTAGAGTGGTTGCACTCTCGAAACCCACGAAACTGAAAAGCGCGAGCACAAGCCCGAGACGTAAGCCGCTGCCGCTCATTCCGCTCAATCGAAGCTGGTCCCAATCCCAGTGCCAGCCGTGGCGGACCAGCAGTAGCGTTACAACAACGACGATCACGGAAACCGAAGCTGCTTCAATCCATAGCATCAGGCGCGCGGAGATTTTAACGTCTTGTGAGGCAATCCATATAGAGACGGCGGTGACGAATATGGCAAGAAATACGGCAGAGAGTCCGTGGCCCGTGGCGTCATGCAGCAAAAGGTTTGCGTAATGATAAAAACCACCGATCACACTGGATCCGGTAGCCACATACGCGAGGAGCAGACTCCACGCCACGGCTGCGCTCATCCACGGCGGAAGAGTCATCGTCGCGTAGGTGTACAGCGAACCCGGCGAAGAGGACTGGCGGGCGAAACGTGCGATGCACAGTGCCACCAGAAGCACGGCAATCGTAGCCAGAACGTAAGCGAGCCAGGTTCCGTTTCCGGCCAGCGCGCAAACCAGAGGAATCGTAGCGGCCGGAGTCGTCGTCGGAGCCATGGTCGAAACAGACTGGGCCAGAGTCTCCATGGGAGAAAGAACCTGGTGCCGCAATCCGTAGCTTGCGGCGAGAGAGGAAGACTCCGAGATTACTTGCTCCATGCCGAACCGCTCCTGTTCACCCACCTCTCTCGCCAAATCGCCGCGAGAGTTGCGGTAGTGTACAACACCAGTTCAAATGGGTGCCCCCGTCCTCGTCTCTCCCTTTTTTGGAGAGAGATAGGGCGGGCGCTGGAATGAACTTCGTTGCGCTGGTACGAGTACTTGTCAGGCCGTCGCCAGATAGATGTAGCGCAGGATGAACAGAACGGTGAGTATCCAAACCAGCAGGTTGATGTCGCGGATTTTTCCCGATGCGATTTTCACTACGGTGTAGGAAATCAGTCCCAGACTAAGACCGGTGGCGATGCTGAAGGTCAGAGGAGTCGCCAGCATCGTGATAAACGCGGGCACCGCCTCGCTGAAATCTGCCCAATCGATGTGCGCAATCGACTGAGTCATGAGTGCGCCCACCAGGATCAGAGCCGGAGCAGTCGCGTAACCCGGAATCGCAGATGCAAGCGGCGAACAGAACATCGCAAGCACAAAGAGTCCGGCAACGAATATGTTGCTGAGTCCGGTCCGCGCCCCCGCCGCAATCCCCGCGACGCTCTCGATATAGCTGGTCACCGTCGATGTACCCGCCAACGATCCAACGATCGTTCCGCTCGCATCGGCCAGAAGCGCCCGGCCCACGCGCGGGATTTTTCCATCCTTGATGAAGCCGCCCTGCTCGCATACCCCAACCAGGGTGCCCACGTTGTCGAAGAGATCCACGAACAGGAAGGCAAACAGTATTTCCAGAAACCCGAGATGGATAGCTCCGCGAAAATCGAGTTGCAGAAAAGTTGACGCGGGATGAGGCATCGAGACGATCGCCGATGGCCAACTTGAGATGCCGCGAAGCATTCCCACCAGCGCAGTACCAACGATGCCGATCAGAATCCCGCCGTTGACTTTCCTCGCCATCAAAATCAGCGTCAAGACAAGCCCGAAGCATGCTGTCTGCACTTCGTGGTCGGCGAAACTTCCCAGCCCGACAAATGTTGCCGCGTTGGCCACCACGAGCTTCGCATTTCGCAAGCCCACAAATGCGATGAAGAAACCGATGCCCGTCGCAGTCGAATGCTTGAGACAATCGGGCATGCCGTTAACAATTTGTTCGCGGACGCGAGTGACGGTGAGAAAAAAGAATAAAACGCCGGAGAAGAAAACCACACCCAGCGCAGTGCGCCACGGAACATGCATGCTCAGGCACACCGAATATGTGAAGTAGGCGTTGAGCGACATTCCCGGCGCCAGCGCGATGGGATAGTTGGCATAAACTCCCATCACCAGCGTGCCGATCGCCGCTGAAAGGCACGTGGCGAAAACCACTCCCTCGACCGGCATCCCCGCCTGGGCCAAAATTTGCGGGTTGACGACGACGATGTAGGCCATCGTCAAAAAAGTCGTGAGGCCCCCGAGGAATTCCTGCTTTACGGTAGTTTGATTTTCGGTGAGCTTGAAATAGCGATCGAGCAAGCGTCTTCCCTCGACTGAAAAGGTTGGCAACACCAGCTTCGCCCGGACTGGGCGACGTTCAATAGCGAATCTTGTCGGACTTTTCCTGCCAGGCACGAAACGCGGCCAATGCCTCTTCCCGCATCAACTGAACCATGGGTATTGCTCGTTCACCATGCGCCTCGGCGATCTCCCGGTATATAAACGAGTCGTCAAAGCCTGCTTGAGCCGCGTCGGCGGCCAGTCCACCGAAATAAACGCGGGAAAGTCGCGCCCAGTAGATCGCACCGAGACACATCGGACACGGTTCGCACGATGTATAGAGATCGCAGTTTCTGAGTTCGAAGAGACCCAACTTCTTACAGGCCTCGCGGATGGCAAGCACCTCGGCATGCGCCGTGGGATCGTTAGTCAACGTCACCCGGTTCGCGCCTTCGGCGAGAATGTTGCCATCTTTCACAATGACAGCACCAAACGGGCCGCCTTGTCCGGAGCGGACATTTTCAACCGCCAACTGAATGGCGCGTGCCATGAAAGTGTTGCTCATGCTATGGACCTGACTTGCGTAGAGACCGTCTCAACGCGTTCTGTGTGGTGCCTCTTCAAAGCATGCCAGTATAAGCGTGGTCTCGCACCGCGCAAGACTTTTCTCGGATTGATTTCCTGATCGCGGCGAGTTGAAAAAGCGCAGCCGGCACGATACGCTCGGCTCCAGATGCCAACTTTCCCGCGGGATCGCGACTGACCCATGAGCCTGCAGGCCTTCGTCTCCGAACGGGTCGTTGTTGCCGATGGAATCCGCCCCGCAGCCATTCTTGTGCAGGGCGAACGGATTCACGCAGTCGTTTCTCACGCGGAAATACCTTCCGGCACGGACATCCATGATTTCGGCAAAGCCGCTATTCTTCCCGGCCTGGTCGATTCGCACGTACACATCAACGACCCCGGACGCAGCGACTGGGAAGGCTTTGAGACCGCGACCCGCGCCGCTGCTGCCGGCGGCTTCACCACCCTAGTTGACATGCCTTTAAATTGCATACCGGCGTCAATCACGGTTGACGCGCTGCAACAAAAACGCGCAGCAGCACAAGGCAAGTGCCGGGTGGATTGGGCTGCCTGGGGTGGCGTGGTTAAAGGCAATCATCAGGACATCGAGCCACTCGCCGTCGCCGGAGTTCCGGGCTTCAAGTGTTTCCTGATCCATTCCGGCATCGATGAGTTCACCATGGTCGACGAAGCTGACCTGCGAACCGCGCTTCCTCATCTGGCGCGAACCGGCCTGCCACTACTGGTGCACGCGGAACTTGCCGGACCGGTCGATGTAGCGACCGAACTACTGGCCAATGCTGATTGGAGAATGTACGCAACCTATCTGCAATCGCGGCCTGACGAAGCCGAGCTGTCGGCCATTCGAATGATGCTGTCGCTATGCCGGGAGTATGCTTTTCGTTTGCACATTGTCCATCTCGCGAGCGCCCAGGCCCTGCCAGAGCTGCGAGCGGCGCGCTCTCAGGGCCTTCCGGTGACCGTCGAAACCTGCCCTCATTATCTGCATCTGGAAGCGGAGACCATTCCAGACGGCGCGACTCTGTGCAAGTGCGCCCCGCCGATCCGGACCCGCGCCAATCGCGAAGCCTTGTGGCAAGGATTGCGAGACGGACTCATTGATCTCGTGGTCACGGATCATTCTCCGTGTCCGCCCGCAATGAAGCGGCTGGACGAAGGCAGCTTCAGAACCGCCTGGGGTGGAATTGCAAGTCTCTCCGTGGCGCTCGCGGTGATGTGGACCGAGGCCAGCCAGCGCGGATTTTCGCTGACGGACATCGCCCGCTGGATGGCCGAGGCTCCAGCGCGGCTCGCGGGTTGTCATTCTCGTAAGGGTCGAATTGCCGCGGGATATGACGCGGATCTGATTGTTTTCGATCCCGAAGATGATTTTCAAGTCACGTCCGAGCGACTGCACTATCGGCATCCGGTGTCGCCTTATCTTGGAGAAACTTTGTGCGGAGTTGTG
>Ga0105241_10002640_pt1 | contig 13429 bp, 17 predicted proteins | sample KBSC64metaG_FD_80422 | JGI IMG/M metagenome (GOLD analysis project Ga0105241, IMG submission 80422) | Corn rhizosphere microbial communities from Kellogg Biological Station, Michigan, USA - KBS C6-4 metaG | ecosystem: Host-associated > Plants > Roots > Rhizosphere > Soil | place: Michigan, USA... | reverse complement strand
CTGCTGCAATTGCGCGAACACGTCGAGATCGTCGCCGGCAAAAAGTTCGACCTGAAGGCGCTGAACGATTTCATTCTCGAGCAAGGACTGTTGCCGCCGGAACAACTGGCCGACGCGGTCGAGAAGCAGTTCCTGCCCCGGTACGCGGCGGGAACCCTGAAGTCGGCACCGTGACCGGGTGCCACGGCGCAAATCGATCGGCGGCGTGCACGACCTGTCTTATTGCGATTTGCGGTTCTGCACGGTCAGCGTCAACGGCTGCGCATTGCCGTCCTGGGTGAACGTGCCGGCAATCGTCGTCTCATCGGCGTTCGGCTTGCCAGCGAATGTGGCGCGATGACCAGGGATATCGAATGCGAGCGTTACGCTGCCGTCGTGCGCATCCAACGTTGCGGGAATGCCCGAGGCTTTTTGCGCCGGGATGTCCGCGCTGAACTTCGGGCTCGCGCCGTACGTGACCATATGCACGACGAGTGCTGAACCCGACCGCAGTTTCCCGCTCCAGTCCTGCCGCGTTACCGGCGTCGGAAACTCGGCCGCGAGCTCTTTGGTCTTCCACGCGGTTCCCGTGTACTCCATGTAGTCCGCGGTGTTCTGCGCGACGTCCTGGCCGAAGCGTTCGGCGACGACGTGCAGCGCGAGGTCGACGCCGGACGTGAGCCCGCCTGCGGTAAACGTTGTCGGGTCGGCCTGTACGTAGCGCACTTGATGCACGAGCTTGACGTTGGGGAACTGCTGCTCGAAGTTGCCGAAATACCAGTGATGCGTCGTCGCCTGCTTGCCGTCGAGCAGGCCCGCTTTGGCGAGCTTGAACGCGCCCGTGCAGACCGACATGACGAGCTTCTTGTCGGCATGCATCTTCTGCAGCCACTCGCTCAAGCCGTCGCCGCCGGATTGCGCGCCGATCACAACGATGTCGGGCGCGGGCGCGTCGGCGAAGCTGTAATCCGGAGTGACGGTCATGCCGTTGCGGCCGCCGCCCGAGGTATGGATCGGCGCTTTCGACGGCGCCACCGTGTAGAGCTCGAACGGCATGATCATGTTGCCGTCGCGGTCGTACAGCATGACGTCCTGGAACACTTCCCACGGACCGGCGAAGTCGATCATCGTCGCACGCTCGCTCAGCACGATGGCCACTTTGACCGAGGCGTCTTTCGGCAGCGTCGCGGCCGTTTCGGCGGCGCCGGCGCCGAATGGAAACAATGCAAGCGCGACAGCGAATGGCAGTGACTTCATGGCGGCGTCTCCGCGCAGAATGGAGTGAGAAATGCTAGGCAATCCGCGTGCAGCGCAAATGCCAATCACCCCACGAATCCTGCCAATGCTTCATCCCTGCCGCGTGCTGCGAAAACGCTCGCGGTAGTCGCGCGGCGACACGCCGAGCTCCGCCACGAACGTGCGCCGCAACGACTCCGCGCTGCCGAAGCCGCAGTGCTGCGCAACTTGCGAAATGCGCAGATCGCCTTCCTCGAGCTTGCGCCGCGCCGCGTCGAAACGCGCACTGGCGACGTAACGCGCGGGCGTCGTGCCAAGACTTTCCGCGAACCGGCGCGCGAAATTGCGTTCGCTCATCGCCGCGCGCTCGGCGAGGATCGCGATCGAAAGATCGCTCTCGAGATGGGCCAGAATCCACAGCTGCAGCTCGCGCAGCTTGTCGTCCTCGCAGAACTGCGCGGCCAGATGGCTGCTGAACTGCGATTGCCCGCCCGGACGTTTGAGAAACATCACGAGCTCCTGCGCAACGGCGAGTGCGATCGGCTGGCCCCAGTCCTCTTCCACCATCGCGAGTGCCATGTCGATTCCCGCGGTGACTCCTGCCGATGTGTAGATGTTGCCGTCGCGCACATAGATGGCATCCGGTTGCACGTCGGTCGAGGGGCTGACTCGGCGCAGCTCGCCGACATAGCCCCAATGCGTCGTCGCCGGGCGATTTTCGAGCAATCCGGCGCGCGCGAGGATCAGCGAACCGGTGCATACGGAGCCGACGCGCGATGCCTTCGGGGCAAAATCGCGCAGCCACTGCAACAGCGCACGATCCGCCATGGCCTCACGGCAACCGATGCCGCCGGCGATCAGCAACGTGTCGGCCTTGGCAACGCGCCGATACGGGCGCGTCGCGAAGAGCTGCAATCCCGACGACGTGACGATCGGACCGTCCCGCTCCGCGACGAGCTCGATCGTGTACGCATCGCCGCGATGCAGACCTTTGTCGCGCAACCAGCGCGACGTGCGCGAGAACACTTCCAGCGGCCCCGTGATGTCGAGAATCTGCGCGTCGCGATAGCCGAGCATGACGATGGCATGCGATTTCGCCGCGCGATTGCGCACAACTGGCTTCGATGAAACTCGGCGTGGCATGGGCGCGGTCGCTGATTGCGGTGCCGGCCATGGTGGCAATCTTGCCCACACCGCTCAAGTGTCGGAAGTGCGGCTGCCGCGCCAGAAAGCGGTGCGTGCGAGTTTATTTTGGGTTCATCGCCACGGTGTAGGGTCTGCCCCAAGCCGGCCAGCACTCGCGTGAACCGGGCCGACCTGATCCGAAGGAGGACTGTCATGAAGATCCATCGCAATCACCTCATCAAGAGTGCCGCCTTGGCGATCGCCATCGCCGCGGCTGCGCAACCTGCGCTCTCGGAAGAGCACGGCGTAACGATCGGCAAGCACCATTTCATTTACTACCGCGATCACGACATTTACTTTGCTCCGGAGACCAATACGTACTATTGGATGAGTAACGGCAGCTGGCAGTCCGGACCGGTCTTGCCTCCCGAAGACCGTGCGTACGTCGCGTCTCGCGGTGTCGATATCGAACTTGACACGGCGCTGCCGTACACGCGCCACGAATATGTCGTCGCTCATTATCGCGACGCCGCGCCGACCACACAGACGACCACGACGGAACGCACCGTTGCCGCCGACGGGTCGACGACCACCACCACGACCACCACCAAGCATCAGTACATCTTTTACGGCGATCACGACATCTATTTCGCGCCGGACAGCAAGACGTATTACTGGCGTACCGGCAGCACCTGGCGCTCAGGTACGGCGCTGCCGCCGGAGGAGCGCACGTACGTGCGAAGCGGCGGTGTTCCGATCGAACTCGATACCGACCGCCCGTACACCCGGCACGAATACGTGATCGCGCACTACAAGCACCTGCGCGATCATGAAGAGCATCACGACGATGATGACTGAACCACGTCCGCGCTGACGTTGAAGAGCCCGCGGTCGCGGGCTCTTCTTTTATATTCAAGAAAGCGCTTCCAAGGCGTCGTTCAGCAAGTTGGTCAACAGCATCGATGTTGCCGCCAACGATGCAACCCACTGGCGGGAATCTCTAGGTTGGATTGTCATTTGCCGTGACTTGGGCTTCGCGTTCCTTAAGCAGCTGCTGTGCGAATGCGCGATATATCGGCGTCTTGCAGACCAGCGACGAGAAAGTGCGCCCAAGCAGGCAGGCGGCCATGATCGGTAATACGAAATCATGGTTGTCGGTCAATTCCATCGAGATCACCGCGGAAGTGAGCGGCGCTTGCGTGACTCCGGCGAGATACGCGGCCATGCCGAGCAAGATGACGGCGGTCGCCGGGGTATGCGGCAACCACGGCGCGAGATTGGCACCGAGACCTGCGCCCACTGCGAGCGCAGGAGAGAAGATGCCGCCGGGAATTCCCGCTGCATATGACACGGTGTTGGCGAACCACTTGTCGATACCGAACCAGGGCGTGATGGCGTGTCCGCCGGCAATGATCTCACGCGCTTGCTCATAGCCAGTGCCATACACCGCATCGCCGCCGCTCAGCCCAATCAAGGCGAGCATCAGGCCGCAAACTGCGGCAAATGCCGGTGGAGATAGCCGTTTGAACTTCCCAAGCACGCCGGGTAGTCCGCTCGAAGCAATCAGGATCGCGCGAGCGAAAAGACCGCCCGCGAAACCACCAACGACACCGGTCGCGAGCACTGCAAGCCAGCTCTCGCCCAACGGAAGCGACGTGGCCATCTTTCCAAAGTAAGCGTAATCACCGACCAGACCGAGCGATACCACGCCGCCGATCATGACCGCAGTCAACAGCGCGCCGCTGAACCGCTGTTCGTACGCACCGGCCAGTTCTTCGATCGCGAACATCACTCCGGCAAGAGGTGTGTTGAATGCGGCCGCGATGCCCGCAGCGCCACCCGCCAACGCAAATCGCGAAATCGAAGTCGTATCGCGGAATCCGAATCGTTGCGCGAGCCACACCATCAGGCCTGCGCCGACATGAACGGTGGGTCCCTCGCGACCGACTGACGCACCGACCAGCATGGCGAACAATGTGAGGACGAGTTTCCCCAGGGCCACGGGCAATGCCAGGAGGCGCTCGCGAAATGGTGCATCGTCTTCGCGATCTACGGCCGCGATGACCTGCGGAATGCCGCTGCCACGCGTTGCTCGAAACGCGCCTTCCGTCAGCCAGGCAAGGACTGCGAAGCCAAGAGGCGTCACTACCACGGGCCACCACCGTGAGTGCGCCAGGAGCTGTTTGAACAATCCGTAGCAAAGGTCGCTGCCTTTAGCAAAAACGATGGCAGCGAGCGCCACCAAGATCGCTCCGCTCCACAGTGCGGCACGACGCTTCCAGCGCAGCGCGGAGAGCAGCGCGTGATGATCGTCAACGGGCAATATCGCAGGCTCGTTACTCACGCATCTCCCGTCGGTACAGCCTTGCTTGTTGATTTTCCGCCGAACTTTGAGCCGGGATCTTCACTGAATCGTGAGCCGCCCTTTTGGCGGCGCAGTATGCCTCAGATCTTGGTTGCTTTCTTGGCTTTTGCCTCCTGCGCGGCGTGTAGAACTCGCCGCCTTTCTGCCCCTCGGTGCGCGCAAACTCGCCGAGGAAATATTCGAAGACGCGACCGCAAACGTCGAAATCGACCGTGGCCGGAATCTCGGAAACCTTCGTCAGCAGTTCCTTGAGCAGCGTGCCGGCCAATTGTTTCGGGCATATCGCGTCGAAATTGTGATAGCGGCCAGAAAAACTCAGCCGAGGCAACGAGATACTGTCGCTGCGTTTTCTGCCGGATAGTCGACTTTGCACATCAGGATGGACACCGCGAGGCCAAGTGCGACGCCAATCAAGTGAACCTGCCATGCGATGCTCACATTGGTCGGCAAATTCGTCAACGTCATTGGGACTCCGAACGCGTCGCTGGCTACCTTCGCCAGGAAAAGAACTCCGAGGCATGCGGTGGGTGCACGAAACTTGGGCCTGCTATGCCACAAGCCAACGCCGGCCATCACTCCGAGAAGCGTCGCCGGCCCCGATGCGCCTCGATAGTCCATCAAGTTCGGGAGAATCAGCAGCATCGCTATCGACAGCAGCGGAGCTCCGAGTAGCAAAGCCATTGCAACATCGCGCTTGCCAAGAAAAGTCTCGGCGACGCGCCCCAACAGCAATGCGGCCCCCGCATCGAATAATGCGTGCCTCGGCGAGAAGTGAACGAGATGCGCGGTCCACAGCCGCCACCATTCGCCGGTTCGAACGGCGGTGCGATTGAGCGCGAACTCGCGAACTAACGAATCCGGCGCGAAAGCGAGGCCAACACACAGACTCGAGAACACGACGCTCGGTACGAGTACCTCAGCTTTGACGGCGTTGCGCATACGCCATTCCGAACAGCAGCACGGCGAGCGCCAGTCCGACCCACTCAAGGTCGCCGGCGTAACCGGGTTTGTTTTCCACGGCGTAGGCAGCATCGGTCTTGATGCGCTCCTTGAACTCCTCAAGTTCCGAACGCAACGCCGGAATCATCTGATCCACCGCCTTCTGATAGCCCTGCTCCTGTGCAATTCGGCTGTGCTCGCTGAACCCGGCCATCGACGCAGTGCCCTTGACCTCGCTGCTGCCGGGTGCGCGGAACAGCAGTTTGCGACTGCCGACATCGAACACGGAGGTATCGAGCAGCGTTTGCACGTCGTACTTGTCACCATGGATCATGTACGCGCCGACGATCGTCCAGTACAGCACTGCCAACGAATTCGTGTCGTTGAACTGGATCTGGTCGTAGGAGACCAGCGCGATCACTTCGACGTTGAACATGCGTGAGATCTGATCGAGATTCTCGAAGCCGCCACGTGGACGCAGATAAGAGCTTGGAATGAATTCGATGCTGCCGATGTAGCCATACTTCGCGAAGGAGTCCTTCACTTGGCTGAGTAACTTCATCTTCTCCGCCTCAGTGGGCCCTGCGCCGTACGTGCTGCCAGGAACGAACGCGATACCAACACGCACCGGCGGATGCAGATGAGTTACTTCGGGCTGCATTTGCGGCGCTGCCTTGGCATCGGGATAGAGATAATCGACGACACTACCGGCGTGTGCCGTGTGGCTGGGCTGACCCAACATAGACGCGCAGCCGGATAGTGTGAACAACAGCGCAACCATGCTCACTCGGATCAAACCATTCATGCCTTCCTCCCGTTTACGAATGCAATTGCGCTACGCTAGTTTTTGCCAATCTTTTGCTTGCGCTCGAAACACTGTCTGCCGGCGGCGTGTGTCCATCCATCGCGTTCCACGTACGGCGCATCGGTTTCAGGCGACGGCAACGCAAAGGTGGCACACACCCGATAGGATTCATCCGCCAGTACGGAGTATTCGTACGGCGCGCCGGTCTCTGGATCATTCGGCGCGCGGCGCGGGCCAGCTTCTTTTCCAAGCGCAGCTAGGTCGGGTGGCAACGCGCTATGGGTGCTCGAATAGAGGTTAATGCTTGCCGAGATGCTCGAGAGATCGCGAACGCGGCGTTCGTCGAGATGACGTTGCCTCTGTTGCGCTGGCGAGCCCAACACGATGATGGCCGCAATCACCGCCGCAATGACGGCCGTCGTAACCAAACCAACTAGAATTCTGACTCCGGCTGCGCGATTCATGTTTCGCGCTCCTCGCCGCGCAGATCCCACAAGTAGAACCCGAAGCTCGTGCCAGCGATCGCGCCGACGATGAGTACCTTGAGGATGAAACGGACGGTCAACTCGCCGCCGAGCGCGTTGTAGACCAACGTCGTCAGGTCACCGATCAGAAAACCTGCAGTCACGAACAGCGTGAGATAGGTCAACCACCGCCGTATGGCGGATAAGCGCTTGATTGGATTAAGGGCGAGTTCTCGATAAATGTTTCGCGATAAGAGCAGAAAGATAGGGAATGCCACGACCACAGAAGATGCCGACCAACGAATGGACTCCATCGGTGAGCGCCAGCTGTATTCGTTGGACGCCGCGTCCGGAAATCGAAGATTGACGAATTCGAACAGCAGACATCCGAAATAGTAGGCGCTCAAGTACAACGTCGTGAAGAGCAGCAGATAGCTGAATGCCTCGCTTGCCGACAAATACGGGCGGGGCTTCGGTATCGGTACGGGGAACGCAACATCCGCGAACAACGCGAGCGCGCTCCGAACTTGTTCCGCCGGCCAGCCTGCCTCAAGCAATCCTTTTTGGATATCTGCCTTGGCCGAGCCGTGTGTGAGCGCAGCTCGGACGAATGTCTCGAGGTCTTGAATACCAGATGCCATGATTGCCGTACTCCGTAAGATGGAATAACGCTTGCAGTCAGAGCCTCACTCGTGCGTCTGGCTTTCCGAGGTAGGAATAGAGACCATCTCGGGCCAGCTCTTCCTTGAGGCCATTACGCCATTTTTGGCAAGCCACGCAGGGACGCGCTCGATAAACAATGTCTGATCGAAGTGACAGGTGTCGTGCCCGCAATCAAGCGCGACAAACTCGCTCCCCGGTTTGCTCTGCGCTAGCTTCTGTCCCAGTGCAAATGGGATCACCTGATCGTGCTTGCCGTGTTCGAAGAAGACTGGGCCGTTGTACTCGCGCACGCGCGCGATGTTGTCGAACGGATAGCGCACCAGGAATCCGGGAAGCATGAAGCGGTGAGCCATGTCTTCGAGCGAGCTGTATGTCGAGAGCAAGATCAACGCACGCACTGAACGATGTCGCGTGAGTTCGCTCGCGGCGCCGCCACCGATGGAGTAACCCATCGCAACGATGCGCGACTTGTCGACTTCCGCTTGTTGGGCGAGCCAGTCGTAGGCGAGATTCTCCGCTTCGACGATGTTCTTGAACGAGGGATCGGCGTCGGCGCCGCAGAAGCCGGGGAATTCAACCTGCAGAACGCCGACACCTGCATTGACCAACGGGCGTACGAGCGAAAACGAATCCTGGATGCACTCGAAATTGCCGTGGGTGTACAAGATCACCGGTCCGGCTGCCGGTTGGTAGAACGCACGAACCTTGCCGAATGAAGCCGGGATTTCAACAAGTTTGCCGTTCTCCGGTTGCGGCACATTAAGCGGATAGTGTTTATCCGATGATGCGGGAAACAGAATCTGCTCCTGCTTGGAGAACATCACGCCCGCGTACAGTGGATACAGGATCAGCAGCGGGAGTGCGAACGCGCGCAGTTTCATAAGCTACCCCTGATTACCCTTTTACTTGTACGCAGTTGCAGCCAGCCGCTCAGAAATGCCGAAGACATCGCGAGCACGAGAACCAATAGATGCTCGGGCGAGAAATTAAGCACCGTGAGAATCAATACGACCACACTGCTGAGGATTGCCAAACTCGCGACACAGGAACTTGCAAGCCAACAAAAGCGTCCGGTCAGGCCACCTATTACTAGCGCTGCCAGCACCACTGCGCAGGCCAGCAGACCCCACGGAAGCAGCCACGCGCCGGTGTCTAGCAGGACGCCAATGAAGCTAGACAGCGAGTTGGTAACAATGCCATTGCCGAAAACGAGACAGGCCGCTGCGAGCCCAACGCCGGGAAGAGCAAGGGCAAGACTCAACAAGTGCAACAAGGATCGCGCCGCGGGCGACAAGTTCATGCCTTCAATCGCCACAACAAATCCTCTCTGCGTGGCGCCCCAAACACGGGCACCAGTATTCGTTCCAAGGCGCGCCAGAAACCAAGCCCATCTAGCACCGGATTTACAAAGGGCGTCACCACACAATAGGCGGAATTCTTTTCACCGCGATGGTGTGCGCAGTGATGCAGCCTCGATTGCAGCACGCGACAGCCCTGTAGAAGACGAACAAACGCCGGAATATCGGCGTCTTTCATATGGCTCCACTTGTGGAGCTGGTTTGCATTGACGCCGATCACGACGAATAGCCACACAGGCCATGACAATACACCGTCAGCCGCGCTACTCCGAGGATAACCAACCCTCCTATGAGCAGGTCCCAGGAGCTCTGAAACCAAGAATTTCTCACGAAGGCACTGGCATCTCGATGATGAACCACGTTTGGACAAACTATCCATTTGCCCAATACCGGCGTGTGCTCCGTCCAAAACGTATCTTCAGCCCAGTGGACGACGCCGGAAACGAAATCCACAAGTAGGATCACGAAAATCGCAGTGACAATGGTCATGACGCGGAGCCCAACCCACGCAGCGATGCTGTCGTCGTGGCGATATCTCTGGAAACCATCGCAGAGTTCATGATGAAGGTATGAATCGCGGGAACGCGGACGACCTCGTCGTGTGAGGTGAGCGGTGTTTCAGCGACAGCCAAGATGCCGTCGTTATCTTCGTGCTTGAATGGTGAAAATCGCCCTTTGTACCCTGCTGTGCCCGCATAGACGCGGACCGGTACAGTCGGTATGGCGAGAGAATCCATGAACGATTCGTCCGCCAAGAACTGTCCAGAATCGCGAGTAAGAAGCCAATAGAGGGGATTCTCCGCGAAGAATCGCGCGGCCTTGGTCACGCGGCTCGGCGGCGCAAGAAAGAAACATGCCACGGGCCGAAAGGGTTCCAACTGAGGGAGCACTGCTCGGATGAGTACGCAGCCGAGTGAGTGCCCGACGAGAACGAACGGCTCCCGCGCGTCCAAGTCCCGGACGCATGAGGCCAGGCGTGCTACGCACGTTTTGAAGGACTGAAGTGTGGAGTAGCCGAAGACGTGTACGGCAAAGCCATAGCTGCGTAGCCGCCTGGCGAGCAACACTTGCGAGAGGCGGGTTCGCCCCATGCCATGGACAAGGATCGCGTTCACGTTTCTTTCGGGCCCCAGCAGTTGGCATGCGGTGAAATTGCGAACAGAACTACCTCCGTTCGTGAAATGCAGCAAATTTCCGTGCGTGGGTGATACGGTATTGTCATTCCGGTATCATTTTCTGATACCCGTTATGAGCCGGTGATCTTGATGAGCGCAGCCACTTCGATTGTTCAGGCCATTCGCGCCACGCTGCGGCAGCGACGCATGACCTATCGCGACTTGGCAGTCGCCATTGGTGTCAGCGAACCGACCGTGAAGCGAGATCTTAGCCGTGGCGATTTCTCCCTGAGCCGGCTCGATCGCATTTGCGACGTACTGGAGCTCTCTATCGCTGATCTCGCACAAACAACGACAGGAACAACGTTGCTGACACAACTCAGCGAGCAACAGGAACGGGCGCTAGTGAAAGACCCGCGTTTGCTGGTTGTGAGCTACCTGGTCGTTAACGACTGGAAATGGAACGAGATCACCTCGACCTTCCAGCTCGACGACAACAGTTTGATTTCGGCGCTCTTACGTTTGGACGAGCTGGGTATCGTCGACTACAGGCCGCCGCACCGAATCCGCAAGCTCACAGCGCGTAACTTCGCTTGGCGCAAAGACGGGCCGGTACACGAGTTTTTTCTCAATCGCGTCGCTCCGGAATTCTTACACTCTCCGTTCAGCGCTCCAACGGATGAGTTCCGATTCATCGGCGGAATGCTATCGGAAATCTCGCTTACGCAAATGAAGGCGGCCGTCGAACGTTTAGCGCAGGAATTCGAGGAATATGCTCGGCGCGATGCACGCCTCCCGCTCGAAGCAAAGAACGGATGCAGCATGTTGCTCGCTATGCGCCAATGGGAGTTCTCGGAGTTCACTCGCCTCCGTCGCAAAGCAAAATGAAGCGGGCGGCACAATGGCCGCCCGTGATTACCTCGAATAGTGGAGTCGGTCGGAGCCATCGAGGCGACCAGACTTCAGACAGCACTTCTTGAAACAACCTCCCGGATCCGCAGGGGCACAGGTCGTTGCGCCCCAGTTTCTCGAATCAATTCCTTGTCGCCGTGGACGACGCGCTCGCCTTTCTTGACGCGCTTCTCGGAAGGGAAGCCTTTGCGGCGTTTGCTACTGCGCTCGAAAGCAGAAGTTGCTGGAGGACATGACACGCTCCTGGTTGGCCCCGTTGCGGGGCGCGGCATTGTAGCCGAAGGCGCAGATTCGATTTTGCAGGCAGCCGCTGTCGGCCCACTGCTGCCGCTCGTGAGCGACGCCACCGGTAACGAGTGCCGTGTTGCATGTCTCATGCGTCGGTGTTTCAGTTCTTCATTGGATAAGCCCCACCCGCGACCAATTGAAGCCGCCTTCGGTGTCCCAATGCATCCAGACGACTGAGGCTTTGCCAACCACATTTTGCTCCGGTACGGTGCCCCAGTACCGGCTGTCCTCGCTGTTGTCGCGATTGTCGCCGATCGCGAAGTATCGTCCAGCGGGTACCTGCCAACTGCCTTCGCGGCCTGGTATGAGTACGCTGGATTTCAGGATCTGATGTGTTGCCTCGGGCAGCATCTCCTCGTGAATTTCTGCACCAGCCATTCGCCTGCCTTCATTGCCGGAGCCCATGAATGGCCCGACATCCGTTTGCGGGACTTCCTTTCCGTTGATGTACAGCGTCTTGCGGCGATAGGTGATTTCATCGCCTGGCAGACCGATCACGCGCTTAATGTAGTTCAGACCCTCTTTGCGAAGGTTGTGCTCCTGATTCGGATAGCGGAACACGAATACGTCGCCGCGATTGATTTTAGTTACCGTTCTTGGACGAGAATCGACGAGGAGATAGTCGCCAACCTCCAATGTCGGCATCATCGCCCCGCTCGGAATACGAAAGCTCTCGAAGCCGAACAATCTGCCCCTCTCCGTTGTGATCAGCACACTTGGTATGGTCACGATGCACCAGGCCAAGAGATATCCATACCATCGGTTGTACCATCGAGGCACGAAATTGCCTCGGACTCTCTTGGCGATAGCCCATGGCATCAGTATCGAAATAGGAAGCAATGCAAGGACCAATACCAACGAAACGTAATATCCGGCCACGCTCTGGATAACACCAGTCCAGCCCATGAGTGCGATCACTCCATAGACTGCGGCGTAGACGATTAGTCCGATCCCAAACCTTCCCACATAGACCCAAGACAACGGCTGGAGAAAAATCCCCAGCAGCAATGCTATCCAAGGCTTACGCTCGACATTCGGATTCAATGAGTACCTCACTTACTTAAGGCATCGCGAAACGATCAATTATCGACTTCCCATCGTAGACCCAGAGTTCCGATCCTTCTCAACCGCGGACGAAGAACACCCAACGAGATACGCGCGGTTGTAGCCAAGCACCCGGCGGTTTGTTGTCCCCGGTAGGGCCGGAATATTCCTTCGCCTTGAGCCCGGAGTTCGCGCGGAACTGGTCAGCGGCATCCCACAGGCGCTTTCCGCGGTGGAGTCTTTTTCGGAAGGGGCTATCCAGTGCAAGGTGTGTCTCGATGCGGCGGGCTATGCGTTGCGCATAACTTACCATCAAGCACCTTGTCTCTTGGTCTTGCCGGCGCGCTATAGTGCTGAAATGCCTGATTTCGGCCTAATTACTGTCAAAAGTTACAGGCAATTACTGTCAATTCGGGTCCAAGCAATTAATGTCAAAACTGACAGCAATTGCTGGTATGACCACAGCACAGGATGGGCACAGAGCCCTTTGGCGCGCCCGGAGGGATTCGAACCCCCGACCAACGGCTTCGGAAGCCGCTACTCTATCCAGCTGAGCTACGGGCGCGTTTCTAAAGGAAATTATTCTTGGGCAAGTGGAAATCTGAGTAAAGCCTTTGTGCCCAATTTCGAAGTATATCGCAAGGGTGAGTACTGGCTTCGGAAGCCACTACTCTATCCAGCTGAGCTACGGGCGCATGTTGTGCGGCGGAATGCCGGAGCCGGATGGCGGCTCGGGATTCAGGTAATTTTCGCAGATTACACGGCATTATAGACGACACACCGCCGCGAACCAGAGGAATGCTGTCATGGCCCTGCCCGCCCGCCCGCTTCCATGCATGGCGCTGTCTTTCGCCTCGGCGTTGTTCGCCGGTTCTGCTGTGGCTGCGGATTACGCCGTGCTGCAGCGTGTCGCGCTCGGCGGACCCGGCGGCTGGGACTGTCTGAGCGTCGATCCGGCCACGCACCGGCTATACATCACGCGCGGTGACCGCGTGCTGGTCGTGGACACCGAAGCAGGCAAGGTCATCGCGACGATTCCGAGCATGGATGGCGCGCACGGCGTTGCGCTGGCGCCGCTGCTGCGGCGGGGGTTCGTGAGCAACGGCCACGCCGGCAGCGTCACCGAATTCGATCTT
>Ga0105241_10002639_pt1 | contig 13430 bp, 8 predicted proteins | sample KBSC64metaG_FD_80422 | JGI IMG/M metagenome (GOLD analysis project Ga0105241, IMG submission 80422) | Corn rhizosphere microbial communities from Kellogg Biological Station, Michigan, USA - KBS C6-4 metaG | ecosystem: Host-associated > Plants > Roots > Rhizosphere > Soil | place: Michigan, USA... | reverse complement strand
GGACGCCCCGCCACCCGCGGAGCCGCGCCCACGACCGCCTGAGTCGGGCGTGGTCATTTCCCGTGGCACGCGCGTCTATCTGCGCACGCTGGCGCCTCGTGACCTCGATCTGCTCGCCGCCTGGGTAGACGATCCGTTCCTCGAGCGCATGGTGGGCAGCGAGTTTCTCAACGCTTACAAGCACGTGTGGGACAAATCCCCCGCCTTCTACGAGGCCGTGCTGACCGACCCGACCCAGGTGGTGCTCGTGGTCGAGGCCAACCGGGGCTGGGACAAGCCGGTGGGCGTCGTCCGGCTCTTCAACATCCACCTGCTGGAGGGGTACGCCTTCCTGGAAACGATCATCTCGGACCCGCGAGCAATGAAGCGGGGTTTCGGCGTCGAAGCAGGTAAACTCATCTCGTACTATGGCGTGGATGTGCTGGGACTGCGGCGCATCGAGGCGAAAGTGTACGAGTACAACGTCCTGAGCATGAACTCCCTGCGCCGCAACGGATTCCGCCAGGAAGGTGTCCTGCGCCAGGCCGGATTCGACGGCGAGCGCTACTGGGACCTCGTCATCTTCGGCATCTTGAAGGACGAGATCGACGCCCAGCGTCAGAAGGACAAGGTCCACCTTCCTCTCGAATCATCCGAGGGGAATGGGCGTGAGCCCGCATAATCTTCTCCCGCTCGTAGCGTTCGTCCTCAACGTCTCCCTGGCTGCGCTGTCGCTCTTGCGCAACCCGGGGAGCCGCCTCAACCGGGTCTTCGCCTATTTCGCCTCCTCGATGGCGCTGTGGAACTTTGGCGTCTTCCTGCTGCGGGCCAGCCCCGACGAGTGGACCGCCTATCTGACCGAGATCCTCATCCACGTCGGCGTCATCGCGCTGCCGGCCTTCTACTACCACTTCATCCTGATCTTCCTCGACAGCACCACCCGGCACCGCCCCTCGCTGGTGCTGGCCTACACCGGCGCCTTCGTCTACGAGCTGATCAACCTCTCGGGCTCCTCGCTGTTCATGACGGGGGTCAAGAGCACCTATTGGGGCTGGGCGCCGGCCACCGGTCCTCTCTACCTGCCGTACTTCCTGTTCTTCAACGGCTTCATGATCTACGGCCTCATCCAGATGGTGAGGTCCAACCGGGGCCTCGACTCCAGCTTCCGCCGCAACCGCGGCACGCTCATCCTGCTCGGCACCCTGGTGAGCCTGACCGGCGGCATGGTGGACTTCGCCCGCTTCATCCTGGCCCGCTTCATCCCGGCCGCCGACCTCGTGTACCCGGTGGGCATCCCGGCCAACATGGTCTTCGCGCTGATGCTCGGCACCTCGATCGTCCGCTACCGCCTCTTCGCGGTGGCGGTGGCGGTGAAGAAGACCGCGGTGTACGCGCTGGTCGGCACCGTCATCACGATCCTGCTCGGCGTGGCGGTGTCGGTGACCGAGGACTACTTCGACCTCAAGGAAGCCAGCGCGCTCTGGGTCATCGTGCCGGTCGGCGCCATCATCACAATGCTGCTGTCCCCACTGGGTCAGGGACTGGACGACCGCGTCCAGCGCATGATGTTCAGCAAGCGGCAGGGCTGCTACGAGACGCTCCTGCACCTCAGCAAGCGGATGAGCTCGATCCTGAACTTCAACGAGCTGGTGGACTCGCTGGTGCACGGGCTGGTCGGCGGCATCCCGGCCACCCACGCCACCCTGATGATCCACGATCCGGTCTCCGGCATCTTCGTGAACTACCGCGAGGAGACCACGCTGGAGGAGAGCGCGGGGCCGGACGCGATCCGCGCCGACAGCCCCATCGTGCAGTGGCTGACCAGCACCGAAGGCCTGCTGGTCAAGGAAGAAGCCAAGCTCAACCCGCGTATCGCGAAATACTTCGAGACGGCGGAGGGCGAGCTCGAAGCGATCAAGGCCGCGCTGATCGTGCCGCTGAAGGTCGAGAACAAGCTGAACGGCATCCTCCTGCTCGGCGAGAAGCTCTCGGGCGAGATCTACGACGATCAGGAGCTCGACGTGCTCCTGCTGCTGGCCACCCAGGCGGCGATCTCGCTGGAGAACGCCCGGCTGTACGAGGGCCTGGCCACTTCCAACGCCCGGCTGATGGAGGCCAGTCGCCTCAAGTCGCAGTTCCTGGCCAACATGTCGCACGAGCTGCGGACCCCGCTGAACTCGATCATTGGCTTCTCCAAGGTGCTGCTGAACCGCCTGGACGGCGACCTCACCGAGCGGCAGGAGGCCTACGTGCGCTCGGTTCACAACTCGAGCCGCCACCTGCTCGAGCTGATCACCGGCATCCTCGACTTCTCCCGCATCGAGTCCGGCAAGTTCGAGATGCGCCAGGAGAAGGTGGACCTGCTCGACGTGGTCGAGGAGTGCATCGAGTCCTCGCTCCCACTGGTGCGCGACAAGCGCGTGAAGCTCGAGAAGGACGTGCCGGTGGGGTTGCCGCCCATCGAGGGCGACCGCACGCGGATCAAGCAGGTGATGCTGAACCTCGTGTCCAACGCCATCAAGTTCACGCACGCTGGACGCGTGCTGGTGCAGGTCCGGCACGAGAGCGAGCACGTGCACGTGACGGTGGCCGACACCGGGATCGGCATCGCCCCCAACGATCTGGGACGGTTGTTCGAGCCCTTCCAGCGGCTCGACAATCCGCTGGCCCAGCAGGCCGACGGGACCGGTCTCGGTCTGGCCATCAGCAAGAAGTTCGTCGAATTGCATCGAGGCCGCATTTGGGCGGAAAGCCGCGAGAGCCAGGGCTCGACCTTTCACTTCACGCTGCCGCTCAGCGGGAGCGCAGGTCAGGCCTAAAGGACGTTCATGCCCGCACCGATTGTCCGTCGCGACGGCAAGAAGGCGAAGATCCTCTACATCGAGGACAACCCCGAGAACCGGATGCTGGTCCGGGCCATCCTCGAATCGGAGGGCTACACGGTCGTCGACGCCGAGGATGGGCTGGCCGGCATCGAGGCGGCGGTCCGCGAGGAGCCCGCGCTCATCCTGCTCGACGTCAACCTGCCGGCCATCGACGGCTACGAGGTCGTGGCCATCCTCAAGTCGTTCCCGGCCTTCGCCAACACCCCGGTGGTCGCCCTCACCGCCTACGCGATGGAGGGCGATCGGCAGCGCACGCTGGTGGCCGGCTGCGAAGGCTACATCCAGAAGCCCATCGACGTGGACGCGTTTCCCCGGCAGGTCGAGGAATTCCTGCACGGCAAGCGCGAGCAGGTCGAGGAGCGCGAGCAGAGCGTGTACCTGCGCGAGCTCAACCAGCGCCTGGTCTACCGGCTGGTCAACCAGGTCGAGGAGCTGAAGCGTCTCAACCAGCACTTCGTGCGCCGGGCCACCCAGCTCGCCGACCTCCACCGCGCCGTGCAGGACATCACCTCCGAGGTCGGGGTCGGCCCGATGCTCGAGCAGCTGCTGCCGGCCCTGGCCAAGGCGCTCGGCACCCGCAGCCTCTCGGTCGAGCTGACCGACACGCTCATCAAGGTCACGGTGGCCGGCGAGGCCATCGAGCGGCCGCGCAGCGTTCTGGCCGGAACCGGCGCCGCGCCAGCCGACGACTGGACCGAGGTGGACTGGACCCTGCCGCTGACGGTTCGCGGCCGGGCGCTGGGCGCGATGACCGCCCGTCACGTGCTCCCGCCGGGCGCCAAGGCCGACGAGGAGCAACTGCTCAACATCGTGGCCAACCAGGTGGCGATCGCCGTGGAAAACGCCCGACTCTACGACGGCGTCGTCCAGCGCGCGGCCGAGCAGCAGAGCCTCGTCGAGGCTGGCCACCTGCTGGCCGGCAGCCTTCGGCTCCGCGACGTGCTGTTGCGCTTCACCGAGCTCGTGCGCACGCGCCTGGGTCTGGACGTGGTCCGCATCTGGCTTCAGGAGGGCGGCCCCTCCGAGTACCGCCTGCACGCCCAGGCCGGCCTGGCCGGGCAGCCCGATGATCCGCGCCGGAAATTCGAGCCCGGGGAAGGCATCGTCGGCTGGGTCATGGAGCACCTCACCCCGCTGATGATCGCGGATCTCCAGGTCGACCCGCGGCTCAAGGAGCGGGAGTGGGCGTCGGCCGAGGGACTGGTGTCACTCGTGGCCGTGCCGCTGCTGCTGCAAGACTTGCCGGTCGGAGTGCTGGTCGGCGTCGCTCGCCAGCGGCGCGAGTTCGTGCCCGAGGAGGTCGCGCTCACACAAGCGCTGGCCACCTCGGCGGCCGTGGCCATCCGCAACGCCCGGCTCCACGAAGAGACCCAGCTGCGGCTGCGTCACACCGAGACGCTGGTGAGCGTGAGCCAGGCGATCGGCTCCACGCTCGACCTCACCGAGGTGCTGCGTCGGGCCACGCGCGAGATGGTGCGCTCGCTCGGCGCCGATCTCGGCGCCGCGTGGCTGCGCACCGAGACCAAGGACCGCTTCGTGCCGCTGGTCGGCTATCACATCCCCAAGGAGATCCTGGCCTCGGCGGCCAGCACGGTCGTGTCGGCGGACGATCCGTTCTTCAGCCAGACCAGGCGCCAGGGCGGTCCCCTGTGCTCGGAGGACAGCCAGAACGACCCGCGCCTGGCGACCCCGCTCGGCCGGCTGATCCCGCACCGGTCCATGCTGGTGCAGCCCATCTACTGGCAGGAGGAGCTGATCGGCGGCTTCACGGTGGTGTGGAGCACCGCGCAGCATCGCTTCACGCCAGACGAGCTGCGGCTGGCCGAGGGCATCGCGCTGCAGGGCGCCCTGGCCATCGAGAACTCGCGACTGTACGAGGGCGTCAAGCAGCAGATGGCCGAGCTCAAGCAGACGCAGGCGCAGCTGGTGCAGTCCACCAAGCTGGCCGCCATCGGTGAGCTGGCCGCCAACATCGCGCACGAGATCAACAACCCGCTCACCACCGTGCTCGGCTTCGCGTCCTTCATCGCCGAGCGGTTGCCGGCGGAGGATCCGATGCGCGAGGAGCTGGGCCTGATCCAGGAGGAAGCCTCGCGGGCCCGCGACATCGTGCGCGACCTGCTGCAGTTCAGCCGCCAGCGCGACTTCATGCCCGAGCCGGCGGACCTCAATGCGGTCCTCGAGCAGGTGGTGGCCATGGTCCGCCGTCAGGGCGCGCTGAGCACGCTCACGGTCAATGAGGCCTACGGGTCCGATCTCCCGATGGTCGAGATGGACGTGCCGCGCATCAAGCAGGTGTTTCTGAACATCATCAACAATGCGGTCTACGCGATGAAGGACGGCGGCGCCCTGGCCATCCGCACCACCGTCGCCGGCGACAAGGTGCACGTGGCCTTCCAGGACAACGGACCCGGCATCCCCGCCGACATCCTGGGCCGGATCTTCGACCCCTTCTTCACCACCAAGCCCGAGGTGAGCGGAACCGGACTGGGCCTCTCGGTCAGCCTGGGGATCGTCCAGAGCCACGGCGGGGCCGTCGATGTGCAGAGCACGCCCGGCCAGGGCTCGACGTTCACGATCATCCTGCCCATCAAGTTCGACGATTAGACGTGGGGGGCCACGAAATGGCCCCCCACACCCCCCACGCTCCGCGCCACGGCGGAGCCGTGGCGCTTCGCGGGCGGCGTCACGTAGAGGCCACGACGTAGCTGGGACCCCCGGCCGGAGTGTACCCAGAGAACCTACGAAACCAGCTGGCAGGCGACCTCGGCGGCGCCCAGGAGGGGCGCCTTGGGATTCAGGGCGACCTGTACCGGGATGGTGTCCATCAGGGGCGAGAGCCGGCCCTTGTCCTTGAAGGCCGTCATGAAGCCGCCGGCGGACATTGCGTCGATGATCCGGGGCGCGATGCCGCCGGCCACCACCACGCCTCCCACTGCCAGCGTCTTGAGGGCCAGGTTGCCCGCCTCGGCTCCGTAGATCGACACGAACATCTCGACGACTTTCACGCAGAGCGGGTCGCCTTCACTGGCCGCGTGGCTGGTGATGACCGCCGCCGGATCGCCGCCCCTCACCTTGTCGGCAACCTCTGACGATTCCTTGGCCCAGCCCGTGTCGCGCAAAAAACGGTAGAGGTTGAAGAAGCCGGGACCGGCCAGGATCCGCTCCGCGGAGACGCGGCCGAACTCCTTGCGAAGGTAGCGCAGCAAATCCTCTTCGAGATCCCCGCGGGGCGCGAAGTCGGTGTGCCCGCCCTCGGTCGCGATCACCACCCGGCGCTCGCCCTCGCGCACGATCATCGCCTCGCCGAGGCCGGTGCCGGCGGCGATGACGGCGATGTTGCCGCGCCGGGAGACGCCGGCCTGCAGCGTCTTCAGCTCGTTGTCGGGCAGCGCCAGCACTCCGTAGCCGGCGGCCTCCAGGTCGTTGAGCAGTCGCACCTTGGCCGCGGGGATGGCCCGCGACAGCACCTGTTCGTCGATGATCCACGGCAGGTTCGTGGCGACGCAGCGGCCCTCCACCACCGGCCCGGCCACCCCCAGACACGCGGCGTCGATAGGCTGGCGCGGCCCCGATTCGAGAAATCGCCCGATGGCAGCCTCGAGCGAATCGTACTGGCGACTCTGCAACGACGTCTCCCGGACCGGGATCAATCCCGACCCGCGCTTCTCGTAGAGCGCCAGGTTGGTCTTGGTGCCGCCGACGTCGCCCGCGAGAACGATCATTTGGTCGTGCCGGCGTAGATACCCATGACGGTGCCGAGGAACTTCAGGGCATCCGGCTTCTTGCGCTGGAAAGAGTTGCGGCCGATGATCGAGCCGAACCCGCCGCCGTCACGAATGGCGCGGACCTCGTCGAACACCTGCTCGTCGCTGACGGTCGGCCCGCCCGAGAAGATGACCACGCGGCGCCCGTTGAAGGTGGACTGCACGACGTGACGGACGCGCTCGGCCAGCGTGCCGATCGGCACGCCTTCCTTCTCGTAGACCTTCTTGGCAGCCGCCTGCTCGAGATGGGCCGCCGGCAGCTTCACCTTGACGATGTGCGCGCCGAGCTGGGCCGCGATGTGGGCGGCGTAGGCGGTGACGTCGATGCCGGTCTCGCCTTCCTTGGACAGGCCCGAGCCGCGCGGGTACGACCACACCACGACCGCCAGCCCGTTTTCCTTGGCCTCCTCGCTCATCTCGCGGAGCTTCGTGTACATCTCCAGGCGATGGGTCGAGCCGGGATAGATCGTGTAACCGATGGCCACGCAGCCGAGCCGGAGCGCGTCCTTCACCGAGCCGGTAATGGCCTGGACCGGATCCTTCTCCTCCAGGAGCACGTCGTGGTTGTTGAGCTTGAGGATGAGCGGGATCTGCCCGGCGTACTCCCGGGCGCCGGCCTCCAGGAAGCCGAGCGGCGCGGCGTAGGCGCTACAGCCGGCGTCGATGGCCAGCTGGAAGTGATAGCTCGGGTCGTAGCCGGCTGGATTGGGGGCGAAGCTACGTGCCGGTCCGTGCTCGAAGCCCTGGTCCACCGGAAGAATGACCATCTTTCCCGAGCCGCCCAGCGTTCCGGCCGAGAGCATGCGGGCGAGATTGGTCAGCGTGCCGGGACTGTCGCTACCGTACCAGCTCAGGATCTCGCGCGTCCGTTCTGTGATCGCCAATTCGTCTCCTCCTTCGTCGCTACGCACGCCGTGCGGCGTAAAACTCCTCGGCCAGTCGAACGTCCTCGGGGCTGCCGATCAACAGGGGCACCCGCTGATGCGGCGCCGTCGGCACCAGATCCAGCACACGGACCCGGCCGGTCGAGGCCGCCCCGCCCGCCTGCTCGATGATCATGCCCATGGGCGAGCACTCGTACATCAGCCGCAGCTTGCCGGTACTCTGCTTGCCGGAGCCGGCGGCGTCCTCGGGATAGAGATAGATGCCGCCCTCCAGCAGGGTGCGGTGTACGTCCATCACCAGTGAACCGGCGTACCGGGCGGTGTAGGGCCGGCCGGTGGCCGCGTCGACGGTGCGCACGTGCTCGACGAAGCGCCGCACGCCGTCGGGCCAGCGGGCGAAGTTGCCATCGTTGATGCTGTAGGTCTTCCCGCGCGCCGGGATCTGCAAGTTGGCGTGCGTGCGGACGAAGGCCCCGCGCCCCCGATCGAGCGAGAACCCGTGCACGCCGTCACCGGTCGTCAACACGAGCACGGTGGACGGCCCGTACATGATGTAGCCGGCCGCCACCTGGGTCGCGCCCGGCTGCAGCACATCGGTGCGCGCGTGCTCGGCTCCATCACCGCGTCTCTTCAAGATCGAGAAGATCGTCCCGACGATACCGTTCACATCCAGATTCGAGGAGCCGTCCACCGGATCGAAGCACACGACGAAGCCCGAGTCGGCACAGCGCTCGTGGCTATGGCGAATGTCCTCCATCTCCTCTGACACCAGCGTACACGTGCGGCCGGTCGCGTCCAGTGCCGCGACGACCACGTCGTTGGCCCACACGTCGAGCTTCTTGACCTTCTCGCCCTGCACGTTGACGCCGCCGGTGGTGCCGAGCTGGCCGATCAGGGCGGCTCGCGCCAGCTCGTCGGCGATGTCGATACCGGCGGCGGCCATCGCGGTCACCAGCGCCCCCACCGCGCTGGCGTCGGCCCCGCGACGCTCGGCCAGGTGCTCGGCCAGGGTGGTCATTCGCCGCTCTGCTCGATGAGCTTGGCCACCAGACCGGTCCAGCCCGTCTGGTGGTTGGCACCGATGCCGGCGCCCTCGTCGCCGTGGAAGTACTCGTGGAAGAGGATGAGGTCGCGCCAGTTCGGGTCGCGCTGGAATCGTTCGCTCGATCCGTAGATGGGGCGCCGGCCGTCGCGGCCGCGCAGGAACAGGTGGGTGAGGCCGCGCGACAGCTCGGAGGCCACGTCCCACAGGTTCAGCAGGCGGCTGGAGCCGGTCGGGCACTCGACCTTGAGGTCGTCGCCGTAGAAGTGATGGAACTTCTGCAGCGACTCGATCAGCAGGTAGTTCACGGGGAACCAGATCGGCCCCCGCCAGTTCGAGTTGCCGCCGAAGATCCCGGTGGCGGACTCGGCCGGCTCGTAGTCGACCCGGTGCTCGACGCCGTCCACCGCCAGCACGTATGGATGATCCCGGTGATAGCGCGAGAGCGCGCGGATGCCGTGGGGCGACAGGAACTCCTCGCGGTCGAGCATGTAGGACAGTACGCGCACCAGCTGCGGGCGCCGCACGATCGACAGCAGTCGGCGCACGCCACCGCCCGGCGCAATCGCGGTGGTGACGTGGCCGCGGAACTCCGGCCGGTTGTCGATGAACCACTGCATGCGCCGCTTGAAGCCGGGCAGGCGGTCGAGCACGTCCGGCTCCAGCGTCTCGACGGCGAACAGCGGGATGAGCCCGACCATCGAGCGCACCTTGAGCAGGCGCGCGTCGTTGGGCATGTGCAGGACGTCGTAGTAGAAGCCGTCCTGCTCGTCCCACAGCGTGATGCCGTCGCCCAGCTCGTTCATGGCCCGGGCGATGTAGACGAAGTGCTCGAAGAACTTCGAGGCCACGTCCTCGTAGGCGGGGTTGTCCTGGCTCAGCTCCAGCGCGATGGCCAGCATGTTCAGGCAGTACATGGCCATCCACGAGGTGCCGTCGGACTGCTCGAGGTGGCCGCCGCCCGGCAGCGGGGCCGAGCGATCGAACACGCCGATGTTGTCCAGGCCGAGGAAGCCGCCCTGGAACACGTTCTTGCCTTCCGCGTCCTTGCGGTTCACCCACCACGTGAAGTTCAGCAACAGCTTCTGGAAGGCGCGCTCGAGGAACAGCCGGTCGGCCACGCCGGTCACGCGGCGATCGATCTTGTAGACGCGCCACACCGCCCACGCGTGGACCGGCGGGTTGACGTCGCCGAAGGCCCACTCGTAGGCCGGGATCTGTCCGTTGGGGTGCATGTACCACTCGCGCAGGAACAGGATCAGCTGAGACTTGGCGAACTCGGGGTCGATCATGGCCAGCGGGATCATGTGGAACGCCAGGTCCCAGGCGGCGTACCACGGGTACTCCCACTTGTCGGGCATCGAGATGACGTCCTCGTTGTAGAGGTGCGTCCACTCGTGATCGCGCCCGACCTTGCGCACCGTGGGCGGCGGGGGCTCGGTCGGATCGCCCTCGAGCCAGCGCTTAACGTCGAGATGATAGAACTGCTTGCTCCACAGCAGGCCGGCGAAGGCCTGGCGCATCACGCCGCGGGCGTCGTCGGAGATCGTCTTCGGCGAGAAGCGCGCGTAGAAGTCGTCGGCCTCGTGCTGCCGCTGGGCGAACATGGCGTCGAAGCCCTTGCCGAACGGGTCGCGCGTGGGCGCGGCGTCGGTCAGGCGCAGGCAGACGGTGGCGGTGTCCCCGGCCCCGATCAGGAGCCGATAGTGGGCGGCCGCCTTGGTGCCGACCCGCGCCGGGTTGACGGCCTCGTGACGATTGCCGATGACGTAGTCGTTGAAGGCGTCCTTGACGTACGCCGAGGTGTTCGGTACTCCCCACAGCCGCTGCTTGTTCGAGTCGTTCTCGGTGAAGAGCAGCTCGGCGGCGCCCTCCACGCTGAGCCATCGCCGTCCCAGGGTGGCGTGCTCGGCCTCGATCACGTGCCAGCCGGCCCGGGACGCCCCCACGCGCAGGCGCGGGCGCGGCGCGCCGACATCCCACGACCAGGTGTTGCGGAACCAGAGCGTCGGCAGCAGGTGCAGGTGGGCGGCGTCGGGGCCGCGGTTGGTCGTGGTGATCCGGATCAGGACGTCGTCGGCGCTGGCCTTGGCGTATTCGACCACGACGTCGAAGTACCGATCGCCCTCGAAGACGCCGGTGTCCAGCAGCTCGTACTCGCGCTGCGTGCGGTTCCGCTGGCGGTTCTTCTCGATCAGGTCCGCGTAGGGATAGGCCGCCTGCGGGTACTTGTACAGCCACTTCATGTAGGAGTGCGTCGGCGTCGAGTCGAGGTAGAAGTAGTACTCCTTCACGTCCTCGCCGTGGTTGCCTTCGTTGCCGGTCAGGCCGTAGAGGCGCTCCTTGAGGATCGTGTCTCGCTCGTTCCAGAGGCCCAGGGCAAAACAGAGCCGCTGGTGATTGTCGGAGATGCCGGCCAGGCCGTCCTCGCCCCAGCGGTAGGCGCGGGAGCGGGCGTGATCGTGGGGGAAGAACTCCCAGGCTGTGCCGTGGGGGCTGTAGTCCTCGCGCACCGTGCCCCACTGCCGCTCGCTGAGGTAGGGACCCCAGCGCCGCCAGTACGCGCTACGGTCCTGGTTTTCCTTCAGCCGCCTCTCTTCCGCGGTCATCGCCTGGTGGGCTCCCGTCCGCCAATACAGGCCGTTCGTTGAGTCTGCGGCGAGGTCCGGCCCCGAGTCAACAACCCCTTAATCCTTGACTCCCCCCACCGCTTGCCAAATAGTAGGGCACTCACCCGCGCCCCTCGGCGGCGCGGCCACCGGAGGGGTCTAGTTGTTCCAATACATCGTCTCCCGCGCGCTCTGGCTGGTCCCCACACTGCTGGCCATGGCGCTCGTGACCTTTCTGGTGATGCACGCCACCCCCGGCAGCCCCCTGGATCCGATAGCCGAGGGTGCCAACCCCCTATCTCCGGAGGCCCAGAAGGCCCTGGCGGCCTACTACGGGCTCGACAAGCCGCTCTGGCAGCAGTTTGCCATCTTCATCGGCAAGGCGGTCCACGGGGACTTCGGCTACTCGTTCGTGTACAAGACCCGGACGGTGGCAGAGATCCTGCGCGAGACCTTTCCCGTCTCGCTGTTCCTGGGATCGATGGCCCTGGTCCTGGCGGTCGTGGGCGGGCTCACCCTGGGCATCCTGGCCGCCGTGCACCAGAACCGGGGCTGGGACTACGTGTCGGTATCGCTGGCCACCGTGGGGGTGGCGGTGCCGAACTTCGTCCTGGCGGTGTTCCTGATCATCTTGTTTTCGTTCATCCTGCCGCTGTTCAGGACCGGGGGCTGGGACTCGCCGAGCGACTGGGTGCTCCCGACGGTCACGCTGGCGTTGGCCCCGATGGGCATCATCGCCCGCTTCACCCGTGCGAGCATGCTGGAGGTCATCCGGGCCGACTACACGCTGACCGCCCGGGCCAAGGGGCTGAGCGAGATGCCGGTCATCTTCAAGCACGCGCTCAAGAACGCGCTGATCCCGGTGGTGACCCTGCTGGGACCGCTCTTCGCGGCGGTGGGAACCGGATCCTTCTTCGTGGAGTCTATCTTTCGGGTCCCCGGCATGGGCCGCTTCTTCGTGCTGTCCATGACGGGGCGTGACTATCCGATGATCATGGCGGTCGTCCTCACCTACGGCGTGTTCCTGGCGATCATGAACCTGGTCGTCGACCTCACCTATGGCTTTCTCGACCCCCGAATCCGGTACTGAAGCGGTCGCGGGCCCCCGAGCGCTCGCCGACCCGGACGGCATGCGCGCTCCGAGCCCGGTGGCCCTCGGATCGGGCGTGGCGGTGCGGTCCTCGAGCCTGTGGAGTGACGCCTACCGCCGCCTGATCCGCAACCGCCTGGCGATGGCCGGCGGCGTCATCATCGTGCTGCTGTGTCTGATCGCGATCTTCGCCGACGTGCTGGCGCCGCTGCCCTACACCAAGACCAACTTCGGCCGACTCAACGAGCTCCCGTCGCGCACCTACCCGCTCGGCACCGACGCGCTGGGCCGTGATCTGCTGTCGCGGATGATCTACGGCGCGCGGGTCTCGATGCTGGTGGGGCTGGGCGCGCAGCTCATCATCGTGGCGATCGGCGTGCCGATCGGCGCGCTGTCGGGTTACGTGGGCGGCCGCGTGGACGTGTTCCTCACGCGCGTCATCGACGTCATGTACGCCTTCCCGCGCCTGCTCTTCGTGATCCTCATCATGTCGATGCTGGGGGCGGGGCTGATGAACATCTTCATCGCCATCGGGCTCACCGGCTGGGTCGGCATCGCCCGGCAGACGCGCGCGCAGGTGATGACCATCAAGGAGAAGGAGTTCGTGGATGCCGCCCGCGGCCTGGGCGTCCGCTCCTTCCGCCTGCTCCGCCGCCACATCCTGCCCAACGCGCTCACGCCCCTGGTCGTCGCCGTCACCTTCGGCATTCCCGAGGCGATCTTCACCGAGGCGGCGCTGTCGTTCATCGGCGTCGGCATCAATCCGCCGACCCCGTCGTGGGGCCAGATGGTCGGCGAGGGTCAGCAGTTCATTCGCTCCTACTGGCATCTCTGCGTATTCCCGGCGATCGCCATCGCGGTCACGATGCTGTCGTTCACGTTCTTCGGCGACGGCGTGCGCGATGCGCTCGATCCCAAGATGAAGTGAGCATTCCTCAACCAGGAGGTCACCAATGAGGCGTCCCCGCATCACCGATTCACAAATGGATCTGCTGGCCGAGCGCCTGACCGCCGCTGGCGTCGGCCGTCGAGATTTCCTCAAGATCGCCGGCGGCCTGGCCGCCCTGGGCGCCGCCGGCTTCAATGCCACACCGGTGTCCGCGGCGCCGACTCTCGCCCCTGGCGAGAAGCTCGCCAAGGACCAGCATCTCCGTTACGGCGGAGGTGGGTGGGC
>Ga0105241_10002635_pt1 | contig 13443 bp, 12 predicted proteins | sample KBSC64metaG_FD_80422 | JGI IMG/M metagenome (GOLD analysis project Ga0105241, IMG submission 80422) | Corn rhizosphere microbial communities from Kellogg Biological Station, Michigan, USA - KBS C6-4 metaG | ecosystem: Host-associated > Plants > Roots > Rhizosphere > Soil | place: Michigan, USA... | reverse complement strand
TGATCGAGCCGCCATTGCCGCCTTGGGCGACTGAGCCTGCGCTTCCGCTCTGACCGAGGGTGCCGGCAAAGTTGCCGCTGCCCCCGGTGCCACCCGCCGCTTGCCCGAGTTGGTGATCGGTGCCCGAACAGGCCGCGAGCCCGAGCGAAGCGACCGAAATGACGCTGATGAGGGCGCGCCGCTTTGAAAATTTCATGCTGTTTTTCTCCCAGTTGCTGCTGAACGGGACAATGTCGGGGCGGCGGCGGAAAGTTTTGTGTCCTCGAAAAATCCAAACGCGACGATACGGACATAGTGCAGGGGATGCGTCTCGCCCGAGTGTTGTTCGCCTGCCTTTTGCTGTGGCCGTTGCCGGCAGGCGCTGACGAACCGCGTCGTTATCGGCTCGACTACGGGGCGCCGGCTTCCTGCCCGAAAGAGGAAGAGTTCGTAGCGGCGGTTCGCGTGCGTGCAGCCGCGGCCGAGCGAGTGATGAGTGGCGCGCCGGGCGTATCGGCACGGGTGACCCTCACCGTGGAAGGCGCTGACGCGCACGGTGCGATCGCGGTGCAAGGTCCCGCGGGCTCCATCGAACGCGCGGTCGATGCGCCTGATTGCGCGCAGGTCGCGCGCGCGCTGGCGTTGATCTTGGCGCTCGCCATCGAGCCCGACGCGACTCCTCCTCCGTCGGCGGCCGACGTGCAAGAGCCCCCCAACACGAATACGCACGCAGAGCCCATCGCAACCTCATCGAGTACGTCGCTAGAAATTCAGGACAGGAAGTCGGCACAGCCACCGGGCGCGTCGCCGTGGTTTGGAGTGGGCGCGAACGTGGGGCTGAGCGGCGGTGTTGCGCCGAACCCCGCCCTTCAAGAGGGGTTTTTCCTCGAGTTCGGTCGCGGTCACGCGCGCGGCTTATTGGCCAACGTACGGCTCGCCGCGATTCACGCCCATGGCTCCGAACCTGCCGATAGCGGCACGGCAGACTTCGACCTGCTCGCCCTGCGCGCCTCGAGTTGTCCCTACCGACTGACGAACGAGAGCCCCGCGCTCGATGCTTGTGTCAGCTTCGACTTCGGGCGTTTGCAAGCTCGCGGGTCGAACACGCTCAGTCCCGAAACCGGCTCGGCGTCGTGGTTCGGGCCCGGAGTCTTCTTTCGGGCCACGGTGCGCGCCTTGCCGGCGCTACTCATTCAACTCGAGCTCGGCGCGCTCACTCCCTTGGCGCACGATCGTTTCTACTTCGGCCCCACCGAGACGGTTCATCGCATTCCTGCCTTGAGTGGCTACGGTGGCCTCAACCTGGTTCTTGGGGGCTGAGCGTGGCACACCCTCGGCACACTCCGGCTGTGGCTCTCAGCCCAGAATTTCCCCAGAAAATAGGCTTCACGAGCCGTCGGCGATGATGGAACGGATCCTGCCTTGCCCGGCGTCGATGGTGATTGCCCAGCCCGGGCTCGTGAACGACGCGTTGCGCTTGGCGCCAAGCAGTGTTGCGCGCTTCGAGCGTTTGTTCGTCGAGCATTACTCGTGGGTCTGGCGCACGCTGCGTCGGCTGGGCGTCGATCCGGGCGTCGTCGACGATGCCGCGCAGCACGTGTTTCTGATTGCGAGCCAACGTCTCGAGCAAGTCGCGACGGACAAAGAGCGCGCGTTCCTGATGGGCGTCGCCGTGCGAACGGCAGCCAATGCGCGCCGCAGCCAAGTTCGTCGTCGCGAACAATTCGGCGAGGACGAGCCGAGGACCGACGAGCGCGCGGCGAGTCCCGAGGAGCTGCTCGACTGGAAGCAGCGGCGCGAATTGCTCGATACTTGGCTCTCGGCGTTAGCGCTCGATTTGCGCGCGCCGTTCGTGCTCTTCGAGCTCGAAGGCATGAGCCTGACCGAAATTGCCGAGCTCTTGGAACTCCCGCTCGGTACCGTCAAAACACGGCTCCGCAAAGCGCGTGCGATTTTTCTCGAAGTCTCGTCGACGGGAGGCGCGTCATGAGCGAAGAATTTCGTCGCTTGCTGGACGACGCTTCGTCGTTGCCACTCCGTCGAGTGCTCGAAACTGGCCTGCGCGATCAGCCCTCGAAAAAGGACTTGGCGCGCGCGGCTCAAGCGCTCGGGATCGGTGTGGCAGGCCTGGGGGTGGCGCAATCGGCAGCGGCCGTCGAAACGGCGCGGGCGCTCCACGGACCGGTGTGGGCCGCGCTCGCGAAGTGGGGCGGGGTGGGCTTGGTCGCGAGCAGCATCGCGCTCTCGCCCGTCGCGTATCGTGTCGCCGCGTCGCACGTCGAAAAGGCGCCCGCGGCGGGAGCCGCCTCAGCCCGCGCGCGCAGCCATCGAGCTTCGCTCGCAGCGAGCTCCTCGCCGGCCGTGGTGAGCGCTGCGCCCAGCGAAGAGCTCGCTCCCGTCGCTCATTTCGAGCACGCAACGGCGGAGCTGAAGGTCCCGACCGAGCCCCATCGAGAACGGCACGCCGCTGACGTATCGAAAGCGCGTTCCGGCGAGTCGCCGATGACGCCGCCACCGGCGCCACTGCTATCGACGGCGGCCGCGTTCCCCGCGCCGCCGTCGAACGAGCTCGATGTCGAAGTCTCCCTGCTCGACGCCGCGAGGCGAGCATTGAGGAGCGCAGGCCCGAGCGCCGCGCTCGCGCTGCTCGATCAGCACGACCGATTGCGCGCCCGCTCACTCGCCGCCGAATCCACTCTGCTGCGCGTCCAAGCGTTGATGGCGGCCGGACGCGTTACCGACGCGCAGGCCATTGCCCGTGGCGCGCTGGCGAACTCGAACGCCTCCGCGTACGCGGCTCGCCTCCGCCAGTTGGCTCGCCACACGCCCTAGATGGCGTCGTCGACCGACGACTGAGGTCGGCACGAGTTTCCCGGGTCTTGGACACTAACCGCGGGCATGCCCCTCTTTTATCCGGCCGCCCGCGGCTTAATCACCGACAAGCCTTGGTTTTTGTGTGCGCTGCTCGGCTTGCTGCAAGCCTGCTCGTCGAGCGACGCCGTGGCCCCCGCGGGGGGGGCGGGGAGTGGCGGCCGAAGCGGTAGTGGTGGCGCCGGCGGTCAGAACCTGGCTGGCTCCGCGAGCGGTGGCTCGGCGGGTAGCGCTGCGAACGGTGGCTCCGCGGGCAGCGTCGCGAGCGGTGGCTCCGCGGGCAATGGGGGAGGCGCCGGCGCTGCTGGAGCCGCTGGGCAAGTCTCCACCGCGTGCGAGATGAAGCCGACGCTCGCCTCGCGCAAGGCGCCCGCGTTTCCGCCGACGCAAATTCAAAATCCCAAGGGCATCGTGTTCCGCTTGATGAACAACTGCCCGATGACGCTCTGGGTGCAGAACACCAACAATGCCGATCAGTGGCCGGAGAACGGCGGCATCTTGGAGCTGCCCTCGAAGGCCAGCAAAGAGTTCGATATGCCGAACGGCGTGAGCCAACGCATTCAAACGTTCAAGAATGCTGCGCCGGGCCAGAGTGGCAGCGTACTGATCCAATTTGCGGAGATGAACGCGGCGCCCGGAAAAGCGCTCAACTACAACTTATCGCACGTGGATTGGTTGGGGCTGCCCGTCGAGATCAACGGCATCGGGGCGAGCCAGGATTGCGGCGTGACCGCTTGCTACAAGCCGTACGCCGACATCCTCACCGGTTGCCCCGCGCAGCTACTCGATAGCGCGAACGGCAAGTGCAACGCCCCCTTCCACTATTGTTCGGACTCCGCGCACGCGACCGAAGCGTTCTGTACCGTGTTGAACGACGCCGCGGCGAAAACGGTCGCGAGCGATCCGGATTGTCAGGGCGGCACGGTGGGCTCGCCCGCCGATATCTTTGGATGCGCTGGTTTTTGGGGCAAATCGGCGGCGTGCTGCGCCAAGGTGCACCGCGGTGTCGCGGGCAACGCCAAGAGCGATACCAACAATTGCCAGTACTACAAGTCGCCGCCCTATGACGTGTACGCGGCCTGGGCCCACCAGCAATGCCCGTTCATCTACGCCTTCGCCTACGACGACTTCAACGACCAGAGCGGCTTCCACACCTGCACCAAAGGCACCGAAATGGACATCACCTACTGCCCGGGTGATCCGTAACCGCTCGCGGCTACTTCGCGTTGACCTGCGCGACCGTCTCGGCGATGGCAAACCGGTCCAGCCAATCACCGCCAGCGCCCACGACGCCGCGCGGCAGCTGGCCGCTCGCGATGGTCGCCGGCGTCTCTTGCGCGGCGCTGCACGTGACACACAAGATCGGGCTGTGCTCGGCGAAGATCGTTTGCGTCGTGTCGGCGTCGATGATGGCGCCGGTCGCGATCGCTTCGACGCGCAGGGGCGCGCACGATAGCGAGAACTGCAGCATCATTTTCTCGCCAGTGTCCGCCGTAAACGGGACCACTCCGACACTGCCCACGACGAAGCCATCGGGGCAAACCAACTCTTGCACGGTGTTCTGAGTGTCTGGAACCGTCGGCGGGTGGAGATCGAGATCGTGACGTGTGCCGAGCAAGGCTTGATAAGGCGGGATCGCGCCTGGATTAGGCGTGACGGCGATGGTTCGGCAAATCGCGCCCAGTTGGTTCACGCGCGTGCCCATGCCCACGTGATAGCCGACGAGCACGTCACCCGCGGCGCACGGATCCGCGAAGATGTTCCCGCCCAAACTCTCTCCGAGGGTGGGTGAGTCATGGCTTGCGGTCCAAGTCACGGTTGCGCTGCAACCCTCGTCGACGAGGCCGTTACAGTTGTCGTCGGCTCCGTTGCAAACTTCCGTCACGCTCGCGCAAGCAGGGCCGCCCGCGCTGCCGCCCTGCGAACTGCCCGCGCTGCCCGCCGCACTACCGGCTTGTCCACCGCTGCCCGCACTTCCGCCCCCGCTGCCGCCGAGACCGCCGACACCCGCGAGGGATAGAGTGCCCGCTTGGCCGCCCGAGGGCGCCGAACCGCCGGCAGCTCCGCCCGCGCCGGCTACGAGCCCCGCAGCGCCTGCGCTGTTCACGCCGCCGCCGCCGGCCGTCAAATTGCTGGTATCGACCTGACAGGCCCCCAAAGAGAAACCCGCTATTAGCAGCGCAAACCGAAGAAGCCGTCGAGCCATCGAGCCCCCTATCGCAACAAGCGTGCCGATCAGCGACGACGCTGGAGCCCGCTCAAATGAGCCGAGGCCCGCGCCGCGAGGCCGCTCGAGGCGTCGTCACTGCCAACCCAAAGTTGGCTGCACCGGTTGCGGTTGCGGATGCGGACCGCCTGCGCTTCACACTCGACACCGGCCGAACATCTCGCAAAAGAAGAACTCTTCTACTGCTGGTGGGACTGACGTGCTTCCGACGGATGTTGGAACACCAACATCCGATTGCCGTTGCGATCGGGCGTCTTCCTAGCGCGCCAGCTTCACGAGGCAGGTGCCGGGGGAGCAGGTCATCGAGATGGCGCTGGATGAGGCGTCGCCGGTGCAGCTCTGTGGGCCGCTGAGCGTCACTTTGTTTGCGGCGGTCACGCTGCCCATGAAACTGTCGAAGGGCGGCGCGAACGAGAGCGCACAATTCGTCTCCGTGACCATCAAGCTCATGCCGATGAGCGAAGAGTCGCAGTGTGCCGTCACCTTCCAAATGCCACTCACGTCTGGACAGCTACCGCCGGTCGTGGCGCCACCCGTACCGCTGCCCCCAGCAGCGGTCGCCCCATCCGATGAGCTAGAACCACAGGCACTGAGCACGAGCGCTACCGCGAATAGACCTCGAATCATCCCTCGACGTTATCGGGGCTGCCAAAGGCCGCAGCAAAAATCCACGGCGCCCGCGAAAATACGTAGTCCGTTTGACCACCTGTGGGACTAGGAGCCCGGTCCTATGCGAAGGAAGTCGTTGTCGCGCGTGGCGAGCCGTCGATCGCCAGAGTGCGGATCTCGCCCGCGGAGCGGGGGGTGTCAGCATCGAGGTCTGGTTGATGCTCGAGCCACCAGCGCTGCGCCTGCTCGCTATCCCAGGGCTCGACGGTACACGCTTCGAGCCGGCGTAGCAGCTCGGCCGCGCTCTGCGGCCGCAGCTCGGGCTTCTTTTCGAGGCACGCGAACAGCAACGCTTCGAGCTCTGCGGCGATCACGATTCCGCGCGCCGAAAGCGGTTCCGGCTGCTGGTGCAAGTGCTGGCCGCACACCTCGACGATGGTCTTGCCGGTGAATACTTCACGTCCGGCGAGCAAGAAGTACGCGACCGCTCCGAGCGCGTAGAGGTCAGTCCGCACATCGACCGCGCCTGGGTCGATGATGCTCTCTGGAGCCATGTACTGTGGAGTACCGATCACGCTGCCGGCGCCCGTCAGCTCGATCTCGCGATTTTCGGTGACCTCTTTGACGAGGCCGAAATCGAGCAGCTTTACGACGTCACGCTCCCCGCCTTGCGTGCAGAGCATGATGTTGGCGGGTTTGATGTCGCGATGAATGAGGCCGATGGCGTGTGCTTCGATTAGCGCTCGGCAAGCCATCGATAGGATCCGCACCACTCTGCCCGGTGGCTGCGCGCCGCCCACGCTCACGATTCGCTGCAGGTTCGCGCCGTCCAGAAGTTCCATGGCGTAATAGAAGACGCCGTCGTCGGTCCGCCCGTAGTCGAAGATGGTGATGGTGTTCGGGTGAGTGAGCCGTGCCGTCAACTGGACTTCGCGTTCGAAGCGACTGACCTGGAGCTCGCCGGCTCGGTCGGCTCGCAGCAGTTTGAGCGCCGAGGGGCGCCGCATCATGCCGTGACGGGCTCGGTAGACCTCACCCATGCCACCCTCGCCGATCTTCTGTTCGAGCACGTACTGACCCAGCCGGCGGGCGTCGCGGATTTCGACGCGCAGCCCGTAGATGACCCAGGAGATGACCGTGCACGTGATGATGACGAAGCCCCACATCATGGCGGCGGTTGCAGGCAGCCAGGGATAGGCGCCCGTCCCGAGCGGACGCCACGCAAGCCCACCGTGGGCGGGAACCAGCAGCGTCGATACGAGCAGCAGTGGCACGCCGACTGCGGCCGTGACGAAGATGGTGCGAAGGGGTGGAGACGGGATGAGGGCGGCGCGGATCGCGAGCATCAGCGCGATCCCGCCGAGCATCAGCATCGACACGTAGCCGTCGGCCATCAGGGCTCCTTCCGTGCTCCGCAGCACGTGATCGCGGGTGAAACCGGCGAGCACGTAGCGCCCCATCACCGCGCCCCCCGCCTGATTCAGCAGCAAACCTCCGGCCTCCATGCCGCGCGAGAATTGCATCGAGCGTTGCCCCCGGCGGCATAGCCACCAGAAGGCAAACGTTTGGGCCGTCAGAGCCAGCACGACCAGGAAATCCACACCCGGCTTCGCGATCGCCCCGAACACTCCCATTCCGCTGCTGAGCAGGCTGATGAAGAACATCACCTTCCAGAACAGCGCAACCCGGGCCTGCAAGAAGGCGCGGGCTTCCTCACTGTTCTCGCTGACCGGAGCAGAACTCTGACGCGCCATGGCCGACTATCGGCTGCTCTGGGCTCGATAGCGAGCCGTTTCCGCGCTCGGTTGCGCGGAGACTCGAGTGTCGCTTCAGACTCGCGGTCGTACCTGTTTTCGGATCTTCTTCACGAAGGTCTGAGTGCAGGTGCCGTGGCTCTCTTCGTGATCGATGATCTCGCGCGTCAGCTTGCCCTGCGTGTCGAGCGAGAGACTCGAGCACGCCTTGATCTCGTCTGCCAGCTTCGCGCCCTCGAAGGTCGTGGGCCACTGAGTCTTCTCGGGAACGGCTGCGCGGTTGGTTTGTCGATGATGCGAGGGCTTGGTCTTCGTGACGTCGCGAAAGCCCTCGTTCGCCGCTTTGTGTCCCGAACCGTGACACGCCGGACACGTCGTCGTGAGTCCGAACGAATTGCCGATCCGCCCGTCACCACCGCAGATCCCGCAACTCGGAGTTAGTTGAGCCAAGTCGCAGAACGTGCGCTCGTTTCCTTTGGACAGCAAGCGGGAGGCCGAATCCGGCGCACAAACGCCCTCCCGCGAGCACGCTGACCTCGCGTTCATCACGGGCACTAGAACTCGTGTCAGGAAAGATCGTGAACGAATGCGAGCAAGGGCCGAGCTTGACACGCGCGACCGAGATGCGGCAGCCTGTGCTCGGGGACAATCACTAGGGGTGATTTCATGAAGACGAGACATGCGTTGGGGGCGGCGTTGCTAGTGTCATGTGTGGCTGGTTTTGCGCGCTGGGCGAACGCCGCGCCGGGGCCCGCCGAGCAGACGCGTTTCATGTGGGTCGGCTTCGGCGATCATCGCCTGTACACGGCCGACGGCGATTGGCGGTACGGCTTCGACAAAACCGAATGCGGCCCCGCTCAGAATGGGCTGCCCGCACTTAGCACGATGGTGGGGCTTTCCGCCGCCGTTGGGGGCCCCTTTTCGCTCCTGTGCGCGACATCGAACGTCATCGACGTCGACTACGCGCACGGCGTCAGCGTGTGGTTCGGCCCCGGTTCGGATCGCAGGCGCGATACGTCGACCGGTGACTGGGCGTACGGGTACGATAAAGGCGAATGCGGCCCGAATGAAGTGCTGACCGGCGTCGCTCGACAAGCGCAAAGCATCAACGAGTTTCGCTGTAGCCCAGCCACGACGACGATGCTCGGCTCTCCACTGCAAGCCACGAGCTGCTCCGTCGTCGACTTCAATCGTCACGATGGTTACGACCCCTTTCCCGGCAGCAATCGGGGTGATTGGGCGTACACGTACGACAAAGGCAATTGCGCAGCGAACCGCTACATCAAGGGCTTCGCCGTCGCCAAAGGCCAGCCGCCCTATTACTACAACAACAAGATCTTGTGCTGCGGCGCGCAGCTCACCGCGCGCGCCGGTCGCTGCAACGCCGATGAACAATGCGCTTCCGGCGTCTGCGCGTGGTTCGGTTTGTGTCTGTAAACACGCGCCAAAACTCGGCGCGCTGAGCGCGTCGTTCGTCCTCACTGGGCGAGCAGCTTCGACGACTTGGGGGGGGCGGGGTTTCTATCTACTAGGGGTTTGCCATGAAAAAGAATCGAGTCATCGCCGCGGCGTTCGTTGCCGCTTGTGTTGCGGAATCTGCGTTTCTCGGCGAGGCATCCGCGAATCCGGGGCCCGCGGAGCGGACGGACTTCTTGTACATCACGTTCGATGCGCCCGGGCCGGATTATCGCTTGTTCGCGGGCGACGGTGACTGGCGCTACGGCTTCGCCAAAACCGAGTGCGGTCCCAGCTTCCCGACGATGGTCGGCATCGGGTCCGTGTACGACTACACACCTGGGCTCTTGTGCGGCACCTCGGATGTGATTCGCGTCAACTACTGGAACGGGGTCAGCGTGTGGTTCGGGCCGGGCTCCGATCACCGCCTCGATACGTCGACCGGTGACTGGGCTCGCGGCTATGACAAGGCCGAGTGCGCCAGCAACCAAGTCTTGACGGGGGTGGCGGAACAAAACGAAGGCATCAACGAGTTCCGCTGTAGCGCCGCCAGCACGACCGTCCTCGGCACGGCACTCCACGCGACGAGCTGCGCCGCGGTCGACTTCGATGGCCACGACGGTTACGACTACTACTACGGCAGCCATCGCGGCGATTGGTTCTATCGCGTCGACAAAGGCAGCTGCGGAGTGAATCGCTACATCAAGGGATTTTCGGTCAGCCGCGGTAGCAGCTACAAGGCCAATAAGATCCTGTGCTGCGGCCCCCAGCTCACTCCTGACGGCCTGCCCTGCAATGCCGATGAGCAGTGCGCCGGCGGCCGATGCACGACCTCGGGGCTGTGCCTCACGCCGGTCGTCAAATGAGCGATTTAACCGTTATTTCCAAGCGAAAGAGTCACCTCATGAATCTGCATCAGTTCGCGGGCGCCGCCCTCATTGCCTCGTGCGTATTCGGTTTCACTTCTCGCATCAGCGCGGCCCCCGGCCCCGCCGAGCGCGTCTATCTACTCGGCTTCGCGCAGAACAACGGCGCGCCGGACGAACGGCTGTTCTTCGGTGATGGCGATTGGCGCTACGGCTTTCAAAAGGTCGAATGCGGCCTCGGCTTTCCGACCATGGTCGGGCTCGGGGCCATCGATTCAGGGGATGGCTGGCAAGCCGAATCCCTTTTGTGCGCGACATCGAACACGATCGCCGTCGACTACTACAATGGTGTCAGTATGTGGTTCGGCCCCGGCACGGATCACCGGCTCGACACCTCCACCGGCGATTGGGCTTACGGTTATGACAAAGCCGAGTGCGCGAACAACCAAGTCTTGACCGGGATGGCCGTGCAAATCGAGGGCATCAACGAATTCCGCTGCAGCGCGGCGACCACCAAGCGGCTTGCCACCACGCTGCGGGCCACGAGCTGCTCGGTCGTCGATTTCAATCGCCACGATGGCTACGATCCGCATCCGGGCAGTAATCGCGGCGATTGGGCCTACACGGTCGACAAAGGGAACTGCGGCGCCAATCGCTACATCAAGGGCTTTGCCGTCGTCAAAAACCACTCCTTCGGCATCTACAAACCCAACAAGATTCTGTGTTGCGGCGCGCAGCTCACGCCATCGGGCTACCGTTGCGGAGAAGACGAGCAGTGCGCCTCCGGAAGGTGCAACACGACCGGCTACTGCCAGTAATGCGGGCGCGAGGGACCGCGTAGCACTTAGTTTCACTTGACCGAACGGCTTCGCAGCTGTTACGCGTGGTGAGTAAATTCAACGAGGGAGCGGGGGACGATGCGGGGATTTCTAGCAGTCTGTGGGGCGGTCTTGTGTTTAACGCTGGCGGGGCGAGCGTCTGCGCAATTCACGCTCGTTGATGACTTCAACTCGAATGCGGATTTGCGGCCGTTGCCGCCGCTGCATTCGTTCTTTCCGTGGCCAAGGGTCACGTGGTCGTTTTCGTCGGCCACGAACAACGTCAGCAACGTGCTGGTGCCGAACAACACCAAATTGGGCGACGGAGAGATGCTGGCCATTCAGTCACCGGCCAAGGGCAAGTTCATCCTGTCACGCTCCGACGTGCAGGGGACGGACGCCACCTACTCGATCCGCTTCTTCGACGACGGCTCGCAGAATTTGGGCGAAATGTTCGAAGTTTTCGACCCCTCGGGTCATTGGATCGGCGTGGGCGTGAACGACAACGTCGCGTCCGGCAAGTACTACTGCCGAACCGACGAAACTCGCGCCACGCCGATTCAGCGGGCTCGAACAGCCGACAACAATCAGACTGCCCACGGCTGGCACAAGTTGCAAATCACCGTTACCGAAAGCGGTAGCTCGTGCCAAGTCGATGATGTCGACAACGGCATGGTGGACACCCACGTGCTCTCCGTCGACACCGTGCGGCTCCAAGGGGATTGGGACAAGCCCGCACATACCGTCTGGATCGATGACTTCACCATCACCCAGATCTTCCAGGGTTTGACACCGGGAACGGCGGTGAGCCCAGAGGGCTACCTCACGAACCCGTTCGGCATCGATAAATTGTCGAGCGGCGCCTTTGGCGCACGAGAGGTTTCGGACTTGTACGCAAAGAGTGCTTGGGCCGCCGCCAACCCGCAACGCAACGCCATCATTCAACTCGGCCTCCACCAAGTCAACAAGACGCCGTGGGGCATCCTGACCAACACGGGAGCCTGCGATGCCGCAGCAGTAGCTCTGTACGACGCTTCGGGCGAGTGGTGCAGTGAGTTCGTGAGGGAAGTGTATCTGCCGACCGTGAGCCACTCGGTCAACTTCTGCGAGACCGATACTCCCCTCGGCTGTTTACACCGCGAGTACGTCCAAGACGTCTCCGAAGTGGACGATTTCGTGGGCATTTTCAGCAACCAGAACGGGCTCTTCTACTCACCGCGCAACGTGGCCATCTACGCGCAGCTCGGCTTTACGGTGCCGCAGCTCGGGCCCCTCACCGCGCAACCGGGCGATTGGCTCACCGTTCCCGGCAGTAGCGGCAGCCGCTTCGGCCACTCGGTCTTGATCGTCGGCGTGACGGACGACTTCAAAACGTTTTACACGATGGAAGGTAACATCACCTCAGGCAACGCCAGTGACCCGACGCCATCCGCGCATTGCGTGCGGTTCAGCACGCGCGGCTACTACCCGAACGGGATCAGCGGCGCCCTGAACCCAGACATCGACGCAATCGGAAAGGTCAACACGCTCTTGCCTTGAGCGGCCGCGTTGCGTCAAGGCGTCACTGGTCCTTCTCCGATTGCGGAGCACTGGTGGCGCTTCACATCGGCGAAGTCGGTCGTGTCGGGCTCAAGGGGATTTGCTTCCTCAGTATCTTTCCGCCATCGGCCGTGAGTCGCAGGTAGTAATCCGAGGAGCATTGCGTGCCGTCTTCGTCGAGCGTCATGAAGTTCGAGCCGGCGGGGATGTTCGCGGAGTTCGGCGCGGTCTTCGCGATCTGATTGCCTTCGTTGTACTCGTCGTACATCGAGATGTAGAGGCCGTCGGCGCCGATCTGCACCATGTTGTAGAATTGGTGCCACATGAAGTCCCCGTGGTGCCGTTGCCTGGCCTGCAGATCGCCCGGTAAAACGCAGGGCTGGTAGTGTTTACCTCGCGCGTGCAGGTAGGCAACATCGCCTTCGTTGTAACTCTTGCGGTTGTTGTCGGAGCCCGCGTTGTCGCCGATGACGCCCACCATCCAGGGTGAGATGGCATCGAGCGTATCGAACACGCTACTGAAGCCGGCTTGGGACCAACGCGTGCCGTCCGCTGTGCGCCAATCGTTGCCGAGCCCGCCGATCACGTACAGACCCAAGCCGTGAAAGTAATCGATGACATCGAGCGTGGTCTCGGGTGTGCCGGGATGCCCGGTGTAACCGAGACCCCAGATGCAGATCACGGGTTTGCCATTCTGTTTGGCGTAAGCGGGTGAATCGGTCAGATGCAATTCACCGATGATGTGCTGAGCCCAGTCGGACTTGAGATCGGCTTGAAAGGTATTCCAGCCGCTGATGTCGTACATGATGTAGAACTTGCGGCCGTGCGCCTCCGCCGCGGCGCGCACGTTCGCCGCGACGACGTTGCGCGCTTCGCCGGTGCCGCGAAAGTCGCCGAAGCGCTGCAGCGCGATGGTGTCGATGCCCGTGTCTTGCATCCACCGAACTTGGGTATCGACGGTCGAGGCATCCCACGCCGAGTACAAGTTTGCCGGCTGGCCGTTGCCGAGCCTCGCGAAATTGGTGCCATACGTCCGACTGAGCTCACTGACGTCGGGCCAGGATTTGATGCCGATATCGGTCGCACTCGGCGTGTTGCGATCGGCCGTCCAGTGCCACCAGGGTGGGTTGATGCCCGAGCCGTCACCTGCAGCGTTGAACCAGCCTTGATAGCCGACCGTCACTTTGCCCACGACGTCCCCGTCGGGCATCGACGCGCCGCCGATCGCGAGGATCAAACTCTCCCAAGAACCGAGCGCTCCACCATAGGCGTACACCGTGCCGCCACCGCCATTCGCCGCAGAGATCCACGCGCCGCTGCTTGCT
>Ga0105241_10002634_pt1 | contig 13443 bp, 14 predicted proteins | sample KBSC64metaG_FD_80422 | JGI IMG/M metagenome (GOLD analysis project Ga0105241, IMG submission 80422) | Corn rhizosphere microbial communities from Kellogg Biological Station, Michigan, USA - KBS C6-4 metaG | ecosystem: Host-associated > Plants > Roots > Rhizosphere > Soil | place: Michigan, USA... | reverse complement strand
GGCTTCTACGAGGTCCAATGCCGCTCTGAGATTGATGCTGTTGATGATGATAGAGGGATAGCTTCCGTCCGGCTTCAGGCTGCGGTAAGCGGCAATCAGGTGGCGGTAATATTCGACGGTTGATTCCGGCCCGATGCCTCCGATCACTCCGACGGTGTTCATACCCATCCTCCGAAACGTCGCGTCCTCACTCTCATTCTAGGACACACGCCACGTTTTCAGTGTCTATGCCCGTCAGACCTTGCTGTAGTCAAGGTTTGTGAATTAAGCTGCCGCTGGGTTGAATCCTTCGATCGAAAGGGATAATCCAAGCTCTCATGAAAGCCATTCAAGTAAAGAAGACCGGCGGACCCGAAGCGCTCGAACTGGTGGACATTCAGGTTCCGCAAGCGAAACCCAACGAAGCGGTGGTGAAAGTCGCTGCTGCTGGCGTCAACTTCATCGACGCCTACCATCGCGAAGGCAGGTATCCGGTGCCACTGCCGTTCGTAATCGGGCAGGAAGGGGCGGGCACCGTCTCATCTGTGGGCGCGGAGGTCAAGACAGTCAAAGAAGGTGACCGGGTAGCCTGGGCCGGTGTAACGGGTTCATATGCGGAATACGCTGTCGTCCCTGCCGAGCGACTGGTCAAGGTTCCCAGCGGCGTCACCGACCGCGAAGCCGCTGCCACCATGCTGCAAGGGATGACCGCACACTACCTGGCCTACACGACCTTCCCCCTGAAGCGTGGAGACACGGCATTAGTACACGCGGCAGCGGGAGGAGTGGGATTGCTGCTGGTCCAGATGGCGCACAACATTGGAGTGCGCGTCATCGGCACGGTCTCGACTGAGGAAAAGGCGAAGCTCGCGCGAGAGGCCGGCGCCGATGAGATCATTTTTTATACGAAGGATGATTTTGAGAGTGAAACCAAGCGCCTCACCGAAAACAAAGGTGTGGATGTGGTTTACGACTCGGTGGGTAAGACCACTTTCGTAAAAGGCCTGAACGTCCTGCGGCCACGCGGAATGATGGTCCTGTTTGGAGGCTCAAGTGGCCCTGCCCCGGCGCTCGACCCCATTGTTCTGACGCAGAAGGGTTCGCTGTTCCTTACCCGCCCGTCCATGAACCAGTACGTTGCCACTCGCGCCGAACTCGAAATGCGAGCCAATGCTCTTTTTGAAATGATTGCCGACAAGAAACTCAAGTTGCGAATCGAATATATCTATCCTCTGCAAGAGGCTCAGCAGGCGCATCGCGACCTCGAAGGACGCAAGACCACCGGAAAGCTACTGCTGATTCCCCAAGCTTAGTATCCCCAGGTCTGGTATCAGACGACACTGATTCTCCCGCTTCCGCTGCGGCGACGACGTGAAAGCAACCTACGTCGTCGCTCTTCCCTCTAACGGGCGGGAGAAATTCACATGGCCGTAAAGAAAACATCCTCTCGCAAGAAGTCCGGGAGCCGAAAATACGGAAAAGCCTCAGGCAAAAGCGTAGCCAGTGCCATGCGACGCGAGAAGCGCGGGACGCTGCGCTCGGGCAAGGGCGGCAAAGGCGGCAAGGTAACCAGCCGCAAACAAGCCATCGCCATTGGCCTTTCGGAAGCCCGCAAAAAGGGCGCGAAGGTGCCGCGGAAAAAGTCCGCCTAGCTTACTGGCGAGTGAGCAATCCGGTACAGCATGGCGGGAACGAAGGGCGAATACTGAAGATCATGCCGCAAGGGCTGTGCGGCATGATTGCAGCGTGAATCATTTCTCGGGCCCCAGCACTTACTTTCAAGGAGATAACAATGTTGAGCACCAGGAATTGGATTCACTTCGGCCTGATCGTGGCAGCTTTCGCGGTTTTTGTTCCGCGCAGCGCCGCGCAAACTATTTCATGCTCGTCGGACGACGGTAAGCGGCATTACTGTTCCGCGAACGGCCCGGGCCGGGCTCGTCTGGCGCAGCAGCGCAGCGAGTCTCCGTGCCGTGAAGGTTACAGCTGGGGATCGGACGATCGGGGCGTCTGGGTCGACCACGGCTGCCGTGCCGATTTCACCCTCGAGGGCGGCGGGTACAGAGATCATGATCGTGACCGCGATCGCGATCATGACCGTGACGGATACCGCGGCGACAACGGGCGTGGCGGTGGACAAATTATTTCGTGCTCTTCGGACGACATGCACAAGCACTATTGCTCCGCATACACGCGCGGCGGAGTGCAATTGGTCAAGCAGAACAGCGACTCGTCATGCCGCCAGGGAAAAAGCTGGGGTTACGATCGCCGGGGTATTTGGGTCAATCATGGATGCCGGGCGGATTTTCAGGTCGGCCGTTAGATTCGATTCAGCCCGGCAGGAAGCTATTGTGAGAAAGGCTCCGCACGGGGTTAGACCCTCGTTGATGGGGCCTTCACTTTTCGGCAGTAAAGACTTCGTGCGGTTCGAGTTACTTTCTGCGTGGAAGGAAATGCGCTAGAGAGGCTTTTACTGACTTCTCATCGCCCGGACTTTGTGGCCTCTGGTTGGGCCTCGATCTTGACTTCCACCTGAGCGCCCTTTTTGAGGCGAACTTCTTCACCATCTTCAGTTACAAGGGTATTTTCAACGCGGATTTCCTTATACAGATCATCCGCTCCCTCCACGGCGATCTGGGCCTTTTCGGGTTCGCCCTCGTACGGAGATGGAATGATCTTTTCGACTGTGCCCGTGAGAGTCGTACTCGGTTTTTCCGTCACTATTTTTCTCCGTCAGTCAGGGTGTTAAGTTCACTTCATTTTAGCAGCCGGCAGGGTGAAATGCGCAGCCAAACCCCCGGCCGCTTGGTCTTCCGTGTAGGTTTTTTGCAAGCGGTTTGCTGGAAAAGCAAAAGAGCGTTCAGGTTAGCTTCGACTGCAAGGTACCCAGCAGTCCAGAAGCATCGTCCTTCGACACTACGTGGTTGATTCCAATTCTGCGAGCGTCTTCGATCAGATAAGGGTACGCGTGCAGCGTGAAGAGAAGGATACATACGCCGGAAGAGATTTCCCTGATCCGGCGAGCCGCGTCGAGTCCGTTCATCAGCGGCATGGAAAGGTCCAGAATGACGACGTCCGGGGAGAGTTCGCGAAACTTCTCGATTGCTTCAAGACCATTCTCGGCCTCTCCGGCAACCTGCCAGTTGGTTTGGCTTTCGATGACCGACCGCAATGACCGCCGGACCACGGAGCTGTCATCCACAAGCAAGATGCTGATCGGCACCGCCCCTCCTTTGAACAGACTAACCATCGGAATGGAGTGCGCAATACCCTTGATGGGGTAGGGGTAAATGCTTATGGGCTTCACAGGGAAACAATTCGGGCGAATGAATTTTCTGGAAACAGGAAATCCTGCGGGCTTGGTTCGATGGCGAACCGACAATGGATATCATTAAGAATAATTAATCAGACACAACAGTTCCAGCGAAATGGGGCGGCGTTGGATAAAAGCAGTGAAAAGCTTGCGAAGACTTCCTTAAAGTCTCGGGGTAGAAATCCTTGCCCCGAGTGTGGCGGGATCCTGCAACGTGCGCTGGTCAGATTGGTGCGACCGGGCATCAAATCGGCGTGGGAGATATCGATCCCAGTCTGTTACAAGTGCGATCCGCCAACGCCTGCCCGTGACCAAACGCAGATCCCGACAACGCGCCTGCCTGGTTAAGCGTGAACTGTGGCGAGGAAACAATTCGCAGCCTTCCGATGGCTCCATCGCGTTGCTATGCGACTCCGTTGAAGAAAATGTTCGAGAAGCCCCCTAGAATTTCCTGCGGACAGGCAAACGCCTCAAGTCTTTTATCCAGAGATTCAGATATGGTGGGCAGTGCAGGGTTCGAACCTGCGACCTCCTGCTTGTAAGGCAGGCGCTCTAACCAGCTGAGCTAACCGCCCGGTCACGTGGGGTTTCAGTGTACCAAATGGTGATCGACTGTGATGCCCTGCAAAAGTGGTTCTCACTTGATTAAACGCAAATTTGTGAGATTCGGTCAGTCTCTTTCGCCCCTTCGGGGCTCTGCTCTCTTCCGCTTTTGACCCACGGCTTGCGCCATGGGATTTATTCTCTGCCGCTTCGTGGCTGCCATCGATCCGTAGGACTAGCCCACCGCGTTGATCAGTGTTCCGATGCCGGTGATCGTGATGCGGATTTCGTCGCCGGGCAGGAGAGTGAACGAGTCAGGGGGTACGGTTCCGGTGCCGGTGAGCAGAAAACAGCCTGCGGGGAAACTGTTGCTTCGAAACAGGTACTCCACCAGCAAAGCCGGATCGCGCTTGAGGCCGGCAAGCGTGGTGGCTCCGGTAAACTCGCTGCGATTGCCGCGCACGATCTCCAGGTTGATTTCCGTGGACGCAGGTAAAGGGTTGGGCGCAACCAGAATGCACGGACCCAGGGCACAGGCGCGATCGTAAACTTTGGCTTGCGGCAGATACAGGGGGTTTTCGCCTTCGATACTGCGGGAGCTCATGTCGTTGCCGATTGTGTAGCCGACGATTTTTGCTTTCGGAGTTACGAGCAGGGCCAGTTCGGGCTCGGGCACCGACCATGTCGAGTCGGCGCGAATGGCAACCAGTCCTCCGGGGCCGACTACGCGATGCGGGGTGGCCTTGAAGAACAACTCAGGGCGCTCGGCGTCGTAAACGCGATCGTAAAAGTCTCCGCCACCGGCCGACTTCGATTCCTCCATGCGCGCTTCCCGGCTGCGATAGTACGTAACTCCGGCGGCCCATACTTCCTGATCGCCGATGGGAGCTTGCAGGTCTTCTACTTTTGGACGTGCTCCATCAATCCAATTTGCGTCGCGGACCTGGCGCTGAAGATATTCATGCAAATCATCTTTCGTGGTCAATGATTCCCAGGACTCGCCTTGTCCGTGGTTCTTCGGCGAATAGAAGCGGTCGTGTTCTTCGAGAATGTATCCGGAAGTGGTGCGATAAAGTTTCATATTTATTTGCGCGTGGGCCTCGGATCAAAATCCTAACACCCCGGCAAGGATCGCGTGGAAACAGCCGGGTCATCGAAACTGGCCAGGTAGACACAACAGCACCCGTCACTGCGATGAATTATAGAAACTGACTGGTGCTTGAAAAGGGGCAAGGGACGAGCGACCCCGATAAACTGGAATAGGTATCTTCCGAGAAACGGAATAATTGCGTGCGCACAAGATTACGGGAAGACAAAAGTTGACAATTCCTCAACCGGCGCATCCGCAATGATTCGAGCGCTGTTACAATTCGCGGCAGGGGGAATCTCAAAGAAATGGCGGACTTGTCCAAGATTGTAGGCCAGTTAAAAAAGGAACGTGACCGGGTACAACAACAACTCTCTGGATTGAATGCGGCGCTGGCCGCATTTGCGGGGGTTTATGGCGGCGGAAGCGGCAAGAGTCTTCCGGGCGCGCCAAAAAAACGTCGCACCATGAGTGCCAAGGGGCGTGCGGCAATCCGGCGGGCGCAAAAAGCCCGATGGGCGAAGGTCAGGGCAGCCAACAAGAAGTAGTCTTTATTGCCATGAGAGTCGTGCAGGTGGGACCGGCCATTCCGTAAAAACCGTCCTTGCGGCCTGCTAGACTGGCGCGTGCGCCGCCTCATTATCAACGCTGACGATTTTGGTCTGACCTCGGGCGTTAACCGAGCCATTGTGGAAGCCCACGATCGCGGTGTTGTGTCTTCAGCGACATTAATGGCCAACGGGCACGCCTTCGAGGAAGCAGTTTCGCTGGCGAAGCACAGGCCTCGACTCGGCGTGGGATGCCACGTTGTCCTGGTAGATGGCACTCCCGTGGTTGAGCCGCGCCAGGTAAAAAGTCTTCTCCATCCCTCCGCGGATTCGCATTTTCACGAAGGCATCGGCAAGTTTGGCGGGCTTGCCCTATTGGGGCGCTTCGCTCCGGATGAAATCGAAGCCGAGGCCGTCGCGCAAATCCGCAAGATTCAATCTGCCGGCATCGTGGTCACTCATCTCGATTCGCATAAGCATACTCATATCTTTCCGCAAGTTCTCCAGCCGCTTTTAAGGGCGGCAAAAGCCTGCGGCATCCGGGCGATCCGGAACCCATTCGAACGGTTGCAGGGATCTCAGCTGGCTGCGTCGCCCAGTATGTGGAAACGATGGATTGAGGTCGGCGTCTTGCGCAGTTTCGCAAAGCAATTCCGCGAGTTGGTGCAGCAAGCGGGAATATTCACCCCCGACGGCACCTTGGCGATCGTGGCGACGGGTACGCTTAACGAACATTTGCTTCGCCTGATGATCGACAATCTGCCAGAGGGAACCTGGGAATTGGTTTGTCATCCCGGATACAACGACGCCGATCTGCAAGCGGTCCGTACCCGGCTGCGTGCAGCGCGCGAGGAAGAGTTGCGAATCCTGACTGCGCCTTCGACTCGCGATTTGCTGAAAGCGAACGGGGTGGAGCTGACCTCGTTCCGCGAGGCAATCGCTGCGAAATAGGACTCTTGGTAGCGCCGGCCTCTGGCCGGCCCGAGGGGTTGGGCGAAACGCCCACCCGACAGCCGGCGTGACGACGCCGCTACTACCATTTTTTATTGCGCGTGGATGCACACCTTGGTAATCACGGAGTCTAAGGAACTTCAAATGTATGATTTAATGCTATCGGATTACTTAACTGAGCATCCACGACCTGCATGTCAGAAAAACCAGAGCCCCGGCTGGATGTAGAGTTGCCGATCCGAATTTTTGGAATGAGCACAGAGGGTCGTCCATTCCTGCAGAATGTTCGGGCCCGAAACATCAGCCATCATGGTGCCAAGCTCGCTGGCCTGGAGACTCGCTTAAAGCCGGGAGAGGTAATCGGCGTCCAACTGGGAAACCTGAAAGCCCGCTGCAAGGTCATCTGGGTGGTCGATGCGGGACAAGCCCAGAAAGTTGAAGTCGGAGTCAGCCTGCTCGAAGGGCAGCCCTGCCCATGGGAAAAAGAGATGGAACAGCCGCAGCCAGCGGCTGAACCGGCCCCCCGGATTGCGCCCTCCGATGCTGACAAAAGAAAGGCCACCCGCCACCGGGTTCCGTTTCCCATCGAAATACGCGACGAAAATGGCGCCGGCTCGCAGATGAAGACGAAGTCGGCGGATATAAGCGGTCGTGGCTGTTACGTCGAGACCCTGATGCCGCTGCCTGTAGGCAAAGCTTTGCAAATTACCCTTTGGATAGATACGGAACGAGTTCGGACGGCGGCAATCGTCAGGTCGTGCGACGGCGGAGTCGGAATGGGTATTGAATTCACCGGGCTGGACGATGAGACCCGGAACCGGCTGCAGAGCCGTATCGAGGCCATGGCCGAAGAGTCGGAAGCTGCGAAGAAGACCGGGAACCCTGGTTAGACCATCCTTAATATCTATTTCCCCATCGAACGGTGAGTCAAAAACTGAATCCTCGCCTCGGGGCCGCCATCGAATGAAGAGCCATAGGCTGGCGTGGAAGGGACATGCATGAGAATCGGCATCACCTGCTATCCGACCTATGGAGGCAGCGGCGTGGTCGCAACCGAGCTGGGGCTTGAGCTAGCCGAGCGTGGCCACGAAGTCCACTTCATTTCCTATGCCCAGCCCATCCGGCTCAGCGGCCCGCATCCGAACATTCATTATCATGAAGTAGAAGTCTCACGGTATCCGCTGTTCGAATATCCTCCGTACGATCTGGCGCTGGCCTCGCGTATGGCGGAAGTGGCGGAGCTTTACGATCTTGACCTTCTCCACGTGCACTACGCAATCCCGCATTCCGTGAGCGCGCTTCTGGCGCGGCAGATGATGGCGGCGAAACCGCGGGGACGCAAACTTCCCTTCGTGACTACGTTGCACGGCACGGACATCACCCTGGTGGGACTCGATCGATCTTATCTTCCCATCACACGTTTCTCCATCGAGCAGAGCGATGGAGTAACCGCCATCTCGCAATATCTGCGGGAGCGTACTCTGCGGGAGTTCGACATTCGGAATGAAATCAGGGTGATCTACAACTTCGTCAATTGCGATGTGTACGTCCGGGGAAAAGAGGCGGCAGACCTGAAACAGGAATATGCGCCGAACGGCGAGCGCCTGCTGGTGCACTTGTCCAATTTTCGTCCGGTGAAGCGCATCACGGACTGTATCGAAGTGTTTGAGCGGGTAAGGAAGAAAATTCCTTCCAAGCTGCTGATGATCGGCGACGGGCCGGACCGCTCCCGCGCGGAATGGCTCGCGGTACAAAAAGGTATTCACGACGACGTCATTTTTCTGGGCAAGCAGGAGCAAGTACAGGAAAAGCTGGCGCTGGCGGACATTCTGCTGCTGCCGAGTGAACTGGAATCGTTTGGTCTGGCTGCGCTCGAAGGCATGGCATGTGAAGTCGTACCCATCGCTACGCGCGTGGGCGGAATCCCGGAATTGATTGAGCACGGCAAGAGCGGGTACCTGGCGGATGTTGGTGACGTGGAGAGTATGGCGCGTTACGCCATCGACTTGCTGGGCGACGATGCCGCCTTGCAGACCATGGCAAAAGCCAGCCGGGCGGTGGCGCAATCGCGCTTTTGCGCCAGCCGGATCATCCCGCAATATGAAGAGTATTACCGGCGCGTGCTGGAACGCGCCTCGTAGAAAGCTTCGGGAATCGCGCCTGTTCCCTGCAAGACCGGCAACCGCAGCCGGACCAGAGTTCCCTTCCCTTCGCGGCTGTCGATGGTCATGCGGGCGGTGTCCCCGTAAAGAACCTTCAATCGCTCGGCCACGTTGGCCATCCCAATACCGGTTCCACCCAGGCCCGTGGGCCGTTCGAGCAGATGGGCCGAGCCCATTCCAACGCCGTCGTCTTCGACTTCGATGATCAGATGGGAGTCGGTCAAGCGGCTCCGCAGATAAATGCTGCCGCCGTCAATCTTCGACGACAAGCCGTGCTTGATCGAGTTCTCCACCAGGGGCTGGAGCAACATGCTGGGAACCATGGTATCGAGGGATGAGGTCTCCAGTTCCTTCACGACGCGCAGTTTGTCGCGTCCGAAACGAACCACTTCGATATCGAGATAGTTGTCGATGAATTCCATTTCGTCGCGCAGCGGCACGAAGGCTTCGCTGCTGTTGAGCAGACGGCGCAGAATGTTGGCCAGCTTGATAATCAGCTGGCGCGCGGTATCGGGATCAAAGCGCACCAGCGAGGAGATCGAATTAAGCGTATTAAAGAGGAAGTGGGGATTGATCTGGTTTTGCAGCGCCTCCATGCGGGAGTGCAGCAGCAAGCGTTCCTGTTCTTCCAGCTTGATCTGTATGCGGACGCTGTTCCAGATTTTGAGTTCCGTCCCGATCACGGTAACCGACGTTGCATAGATGAGAATTTCCACCCACCAGGTGGGGCTTTCGAGACTGAAAGTCCGATTGGGCGCAAAGCGTGACAGCTCGGTTTGCACGAAGCGCAAGGCCACGATGGTAATGAAAAACATGGTCTGCCATTCAAATGGATGCGGTGTAGGTAGGTTGCGCCGGATCCAGCGATAGATGCTGAGATCGACAAACGGAGAAAAAGACCAGATATCTTCGCGATTGGGAGCGAAAATTCTCAACTGTCCGGCGACAAAGCCGCACAGCACGTTGAAGGGCAGCGTCGCCCATTCGCCGTGCCAGGCTGCGGGCAGGGCCAAGAGGACCCCGCCCATCACTCCGGTGAGGCGGCCCCCGATGACTCCGAGCAGGACCGTGGTCTCGAACGACAAATCACCTGCGGCAAAACTTCTGGCTCCGAACCGGATCCAGACGCCCAGAGCCAGCGGAATGCCGATCCACAGGACCAGATAGACCTTCTGCTTCCAGGTGCGTTCATCACGAAAGAGCAGCGACTTGAACTCTACCGATCGCCCAAGGATGCTGGCGGCCGAGGCAGCCACCCCCAGCTTGATCAGGAGATTGATGAGGATGAGTCGCTGTTCCATGGATCAGGCACTGCTGTGGGAAATGTAGCACGCGCGGGATTTTCGTAGCGCCGGCATCCTGCCGGCTGTCCCAAGGGCGTCTCGCCCTCGGCGCGGCGGGCGAAACCCACGCCGCCACGCCACCGGGACGGCTGCGCTATGAAGTTCGGCTTCAATAAGGTCCGATAATGCCGCCGATTTGTCGCAAGGCGGGCGGCTTCCGGCCTTGCTTTTGACTTTCGATTACGTCCAAATACTTCAGACCTGAACCGGTGTTGAAGAGCACAACCTGGTCTTGAGCTGAGAAGAATCCGCTGGCGCGCAGCTTGCGATAAGCCACGAGCGACGCCGCACCTTCCGGAGCAGCAAAAATTCCTTCCACCCGAGCCCAGTGGCGGAAGGCATCCATGATCTCTTCGTCTGTTGCGGCGAGAGCTATGCCTGCGCTCTTTTTCAGAATTTCAAGAATGAGGTAGTCGCCGTAGGCTTTCGGGACGCGAAGGCCAGAGGCCAGGGTCGAAGCGTCTTTCCAGAACTCGGAGGTGGCTTTGTGCTCATCCCATGCTTTAACAATCGGAGCGCAACCGGAAGATTGCACAGCGACCATCTTCGGCCTCTCGGATCCGATCCAGCCCAGCGCTTCCATCTCGTCGAACGCCTTCCACATACCGAGCAGGCCGACTCCTCCACCGGTTGGATAGATGATGCCCTGGGGAAGTTTCCATCCGAATTGTTCGGCAATTTCGTATCCCATGGTCTTTTTGCCTTCGACCCGGAACGGTTCTTTCAGGGTAGAAACGTCGAACCATCCCTCTTTGTCTTTGCGCTCTGCGACCATGCGGGCGCAGTCGCTGATCAGTCCATTCACCAGCGTGACGCGAGCGCCGTAGCTTTCACATTCGACGCGGTTGGCCAGCGGCACATCCTTGGGCATGAAGATATGCGCCTCGAGCCCAGCGGCCGCCGAATAGGCGGCGAGCGCACTGGCGGCATTTCCGGCAGACGGTGCCGCCAGTTTCTTCAGACCATAAGCCTTGGCCATCGTGACCGCGGCCGACATTCCCCGGGCCTTGAAGGAGCCAGTAGGATTTAGCCCCTCTTCCTTAATGAAGGCGTTGGGAAATTCACGGCTGGGCAGCATGGGAGTGAAGCCCTCTCCCAGGGAAACGGGAGGGGCATCCGGCAGAACCTCTGCGTAACGCCACATGGTAGCTGGCCGGGTTGACAGCGAATCACGCTTAAAGCTGTGCTTTATAGTTTCGAGGTTATATCGAACATAAAGAACTCCGCCGTCTGTCGGACAGATGGTACGGGGTTCATCGGCGTTGAATTGTGCACCACATTTGGTGCACTCCAAAAAGGCGATGTTGAACACGTTGGAAGTTTAGCATTCTGGGCTGGACGAGTTGAGTGACGGAGTTCGTTCCTCGTGCTGCACTCGTCAGGTTTTTTAATTCGCAGTTTTCAGTTGCTGGTTCTCAGCTCTCAGTTGGTAATCGCTTAAGGAGTGAATTGGCTTTGCGGAACCACGGGCGCTCTCTACGCCGGAGATATCCGGGCATGGTTGGTTTCTTTGCCAGGATTTGCCGGGCCCACTCTCTGGCTTCGGCATTGCGATGCTGTGACGCCAGAAAGCAAGAGTAGTTGTAGTAGGTTTCAGACGAAGTCGAGATCTTGGTCGCCTGCCGGAACAGCGCTTCGGCCTTTTCGGATTGGCCGGTGTTGGCGTAAGCGTGGGCCAGCAAGCCTGTCGCGCGATGAAAATCGTAGGTTGGATCGGTAGACGCTACTCGTTCCAGGTCCGGCAGAGCGGCCGCGAAGTCGCCCATCATGACCGCAGCTACTCCGCGACGGTAGAACGGATCAAGCGAATCGGTTCGGGATGAGATCGCCTTGTCATAAGCCTGTCGCGATTTGGCGTAGTGCCCTTCCTCGAGATAGAGGTCACCTAGCTCTTCATAGTTTCCGGCTGAGGGATTGTCCAGAATGGCCGCTTCGAGTTCACGGATTCGCTTGCGCCGGGGGAATACTTTGAACGATTGGCGCAGCAAGCCTGCATCCGGGATGGCTTCCACAGCGATGTAGACGAGCGCGCCGAGCCATCCGCCGATGAGGATGATCCATAGCCAGAAAGTGTCGGGGCGGCGCCGGATGAAATGAATAATGGCGAACGCCTGGAGCAGGATGCCCCACCACGAAAACGCGAAAAAGAGTAGCGATCCCATGCGAATGCAGCAGTATAGTACGCCAGCCATGGGTGGCTGTCTGCGCGTGGCTTGCGGCTGCTAGAATCGATCCAGTGAAGCCTCCCGTCCGCCTTCTGGGTGTCGATATCGACGGCACTCTGCTGAACCCCGAATTCAAAATCTCTCCAGGAGACTTGGCTGCTTTGCGCCGCGCCCACGGTGCAGGGGTCGAAGTCGTTTTGGTCACGGGACGAAGGCACACTTTCGCTCTGCCGATCGCCCAGCAGCTTGGATTCGACTTGTGGCTGATCAGTTCAAACGGGGCGGTCACAAGATCGTTGTCGGGCGAGACTTTTCATCGAGACCTGCTTCCGGCGGAAACATGCCTCAGACTCTGCGAACGCATGCGGGACTTTCGGGGCAACACGGTCCTCACCTTCGACCAGGAGGAAAAGGGCGCGATTGTTCTGGAGCATATGACGGAATTGAGCTCCAGCATTCAGCGGTGGCTGGAGAAGAACCTGCAATACATTGATTTTGTCATCCCCATTGAAAACGCAATCACCAGAGATCCGGTACAGGCCATGTTTTGCGGCTCGATCCCGCGGATGCAACAAGCGCTAGCCACACTGGCGGCGAGCGGGCTGGAAAAGGACATTACGGTGCTTCGGACCGAGTATCCGGTGCGCGATCTTTCCATGGTCGATGTGCTGAACCAGGGATGTTCAAAGGGACATGCGCTGGAACGCTGGGCCGGTTACCGCGGTATACCCCGTAATGAGGTCATGGCCATTGGTGACAATTACAATGACATAGAAATGCTTGCCTTCGCCGGGGTGCCGTTTATCATGGGGAATGCGGTTGAAGAACTTCGCCGTGACGGTTGGAACGTGACGCTGCCGAATGATCAGAATGGGGTCGCGGCGGCGGTCGAGCAGGTTTTAGGGAGTTCGTAGCGCCGAAGTTCAAAAGCAGTATGGGCTCATCGAAACAACTCGGGTTTGTGCTCGGACTGCTGCTCCTCGCCCTGCCGGCTTTCGGAGCTGACCTCGCTATTCTGCGCAACGGCTTCTCGATCCGTCACGAACGACGGGAAACCGTCGGGTCCATGACCCGCCTTTACCTTGGCACTGACAAAGGGTATGTCGATATCGCCACCGACCAGATCGAACGCTTTGACAAAGACCTGTCGCCGGCGGTCGTGCCTGCAAGCGCGGCGGCTCCCGCCCTTGTCCCGACAGCCGTTCCAGTCCTTGCGTCATCCCGGCAGGCGAAGCCGCAGCCGCTGAAGCCGCAAGAGCTGAATGAAGTCATCAATAACATCAGCGACCGGCACCACATCGATCCGGACTTCATCAGCTCCGTGATCCACGCCGAGAGCGGATTCAACCAGC
>Ga0105241_10002633_pt1 | contig 13443 bp, 8 predicted proteins | sample KBSC64metaG_FD_80422 | JGI IMG/M metagenome (GOLD analysis project Ga0105241, IMG submission 80422) | Corn rhizosphere microbial communities from Kellogg Biological Station, Michigan, USA - KBS C6-4 metaG | ecosystem: Host-associated > Plants > Roots > Rhizosphere > Soil | place: Michigan, USA... | reverse complement strand
CTATTTGCTGAAGGATTCTGCTGGCGCTGAGGTGGTAGACGCTGTTCGGGTGGTGCATGCGGGCCGGCGCTACCTCAGTCAAAAGATTGCGGCGACCGTGATTGACGACTACATCGCGGAGCGCCACCGTACAAGTCCTCTGGAAAGCCTGAGCAGCCGCGAGCGGCAAATCCTGCAACTGGTGGCGGAGGGCAAATCGAGCACCGAGATTGCGGCGATACTGTTTCTGTCGCCGAAGACGGTAGACACCTATCGCAGCCGGCTGATGCATAAACTGGACATTGGCGACTTGCCCAGTCTGGTCAAATTTGCCATCCAGCATGGCGTAACCCAACTCGACTGAACATTGAAGGCGTTCATCGTAACGTGACGCGCATGCGTATCAACCTCATCTACACGATCGTCGCGATACTCGCGATTCTTTTGTTCCAGAGCTGGTGGATCACGCGGGAAACCGTCGAAACGATCCCATTCAGCGAATTCGAGCAATTCCTCAAGGACGGCAAGATCGCAGCCGTCAATGTGCGGGAACATTATCTCGATGGAAAGCTGGCCAAACCGCTTCCGGATGGTCGCCAGTTTTTTTCAACGGTGCTCGTCGCGCCCGACGTCTGGGTCATGCTCGACAAGTACAAGGTAAAAGTAACGGGCGTCGTCGAAAGCCACTTCATCGGAAATCTCCTGTCCTGGGTTGTGCCCGCCCTCGTCTTCTTCGGCGTTTGGGTGCTTGTCATTCGACGCTATGCCGGACAACAGGGGATCGGCAGCTTGATGGCCATAGGCAAGAGCAAGGCCAAGATATTTGTGGAAAAGGACACCAACGTCACGTTCGCCGATGTCGCTGGTGTTGACGAGGCGCGGAATGAGCTGATGGAGACCGTCGATTTTCTCAGGGAGCCGAAGCATCATGGCCGGCTTGGTGCGCGGGTGCCGAAAGGCGTGTTGCTCGTTGGTCCGCCTGGCACGGGAAAGACGCTGCTCGCGCGAGCGGTTGCCGGCGAGGCCAAGGTGCCGTTTTTTTCAATCAGCGGATCGGAGTTTGTGGAGATGTTCGTCGGCGTCGGGGCGGCGCGGGTACGCGATCTGTTCGAGCAGGCCCGGAAAGTGGCGCCCTGCATCATCTTTATCGACGAGCTCGATGCCTTGGGCCGCGCACGCGGGATCGGTCCCATGAGTGGCGGACATGATGAGAAGGAACAGACGCTGAACCAACTTCTCATGGAGTTGGACGGCTTCGACCCGCAAACCGGGATCGTGCTGCTCGCTGCAACCAATAGGCCCGAGATCCTTGATCCGGCACTTCTCCGCGCCGGGCGTTTCGACCGCCAAGTGCTGGTCGACCGACCGGATAAGGTCGGCCGCATAGCGATTCTCAAGATATACCTTAAGCGCGTGCAAGCCTCGAAGGAGATCGATCCCGAGCAGATCGCTGCCATGACGCCGGGATTCGCTGGCGCCGACCTTGCCAATCTCGTCAACGAGGCTGCCCTTCAAGCGACCAGGCGTGACGCCCAGGCCGTCGCCATGCCGGATTTTACGGCCGCCATCGAGAGAATCGTCGCGGGGTTGGAGCGAAAGAGTCGGCTGCTCGTTCCCAAGGAGCGCGAGGTTGTCGCCTTCCACGAGATGGGGCACGCCCTGGTGGCACTAGCGACACCGGGTGCGGATCCGATCCACAAGATCTCGATTGTGCCGCACGGAATCGGCGCGCTCGGTTACACAATGCAGCGCCCGACGGATGACCGGTTTCTGATGAGTCGCACGGAGCTGAAGGGAAAGCTGGCGGTGCTGCTGGGTGGCCGCTCGGCCGAAGCTCTCGCCTTCGAGGAGATATCGACAGCTGCCGCCGACGATCTCGACAAGGCAACGCACATCGCCCGCAATATGGTGACCCGCTTCGGGATGTCCGAGGAGTTGGGCCAGATAGTGTATGAGACCCAGCACGATACCTTTCTCGGCAACCCGACCCTGATCACCCACGACTACAGCGAACAGACCGCGCGGGAGATCGACTGCGCCGTCCGCGCCCTGCTTGACGAAGCGGCGAATACAGCTATGCACATCCTGAAAACCTATCGGAGGCAATTGGACAAGGGAGCGGAGCTCCTGTTGGAGAAGGAGACGTTGTTGCCGGCGGAGTTGCCGCAGCTCGTCCCCATCACAGACCAAGAACAACGCACGGAAAGTGCTGTTAGCAAAGGTGCGAGCAGATGCGATTTGGCGACGCTACTCTAGCGGGACTGATGGTCGCCAGACAACTCACCGCCACGGCGACGAGCCATAAAAGTCGAGGTCACCGATGCTTAATTCGGGCGAAGGAGCATGAGCTTTAACGTCGCACAGAAGCTGATTCAGGCGCATCTGGTCTACGGCGATATGAAGGTCGGCGAGGAGATCGGCATTCATATCGACCAGACCCTCACGCAGGACGCCACCGGCACGCTGGTGATGCTGGAGCTCGAGGCAATGGGCCTGGACCGGGTGAAGACCGAGGTCAGCGTCCAGTACGTCGACCACAACATTATCCAGGCGGACTACAAAAACCCCGACGACCATGTCTTCCTGCGCAGTGCCTGCCAGCGATTCGGCGCGTGGTATTCGGGGCCCGGCAACGGTGTGAGCCATCCCTGCCACCAAGAGAACTTCGGCAAACCGGGCAAAACGCTGCTCGGCTCCGACAGTCACACGCCGGCAGGTGGCTCGATCGGCATGCTGGCAATTGGCGCCGGCGGGCTGGAAGTGGCGCTGGCCATGGCGGGCGAGCCATTCTTCACGCGCATGCCGCAAGTCTGGGGGGTTAGGCTGACGGGCAGGCTGCCGGAGTGGGTGAGCGCCAAGGACGTGATCCTCGAGATGCTGCGCCGCCATGGCGTCGAAGGCGGGCTCGGTCGAATCATCGAGTACTACGGGCCGGGACTGGACGGGTTGACGGCGATGGATCGGCACGTGATCGCCAACATGGGAGCGGAGCTGGGCGCGACAGGCACTGTGTTCCCCTCCGACCAGGAGGTACGCCGCTTCTTGCGCGCTTGGAGGCGAGAAGAGGATTGGGTGGAACTAACCGCTGATACAGATGCGGCCTACGACATGCACGACGCGATCGATCTTTCGGGCCTCGAGCCCTTGATCGCCATGCCGTCCAGTCCGGGGAACGTGCGCCCGGTTCACGCGGTCGCGGGCGAGCGGATCTATCAGGCCTACATCGGCTCGTCGGCCAATCCTGGCTACCGCGACTTCGCCGTACCGGCGATGATGGTGCGCGGCCGACGGGTGAACGACCGGGTGTCGTTCGACGTCAACCCCACGTCAAGGGCACAGCTCGAAACGCTGATGCGCGACGGCCACGTGGCCAATCTGGTTCACGCCGGCGCGCGGCTGCACCAAGCCGGCTGCAACGGCTGCATCGGCATGGGCCAGGCGCCGGCCACGCACACTCTGTCTCTGCGTACGGTGCCGCGAAACTTCCCCGGTCGTTCCGGCACGCGCGAGGACAAGGTGTGCTTGGCCAGCCCCGAAACCGCCACGGCCTCTGCGCTCACGGGCGTGATCACCGACCCGCGCACGCTCGGCATCCCGTGTCCACGCATCGCGGATCCCGACCACCCGATTATCAACCGCGACATGTTCGTACCGCCGTTGCCGCGAGAAGCAGCGCTGCAGGTGGCCCTCGAGAAGGGCCCGAATATCGCCTCGCTGCCCACGTTCGAACCGCTGCCCGATTTGATCGAAGTACCCGTTCTTCTCAAGGTTGCTGACGACATTTCCACCGACGAAATCATGCCGGCCGGGACACGGGTGCTGCCGTTCCGGAGCAATATTCCCAAGATCGCCGAGTTTGCGTTCGACATTGTCGATCCCAGCTATGCGGCACGAGCCAGGCAGGCTGGGCGCCACATCGTGGTCGGCGGAAGCAACTACGGGCAAGGCTCGAGCCGCGAACACGCCGCGCTGGGGCCACAGTTCCTCGGGCTGCGTGCGGTTCTGGCCAAGGGCTTCGCGCGGATCCACTCACAGAACCTGATCAACTTCGGCGTGCTGCCGCTGACGTTCATCGACCCGGGGGACTACGACGACGTCCAGCAGGGCGATGTTCTGCGCCTCGCCGGCGTGCGACGCGCTCTGGCAGAGGGGGACGAACTGATGGTCGAGAACGTCACGCGCCGGCAGAAGATCCGGGTGCGCCACTTCATGACGCCACGGCAAGTGCAGATCCTGTTGCGCGGAGGACTGATCAACTGGATGAAAGAGCGACTCTCCAGCTCGTCCAGTCTGACGATTGCATGACCGGAAAAAGATTGTGGCGATGTTGTTGAAAGCAACTTGCGCCGCTCGCGTTCACGACCTGTTCCCCTCGACCTCGAAAAACGTATACGAGAGCGTGATCGTTGCGACGTCCCTGGGCAGCTTCGGATCGACGACAAACACGACCGGCATCTGCCGCTTCTCGTGGGGCTCGAACGACTGCTTGCTGAAGCAGAAGCACTCCAACTTCTTGAAATACTCGCCGGCGAGCCGCGGTCCGTAGCTTGGCACCGCCTGCCCGGTCAGCGGCCGGTCGCTCGTGTTCTCGACTTCGTACACGACTTGCATGACTTCGCCGGGATGCGTACTCACGGCTGGCGTTAGGGAACGGAACCGCCACGGCAGCTTGTTGACGTTGGCGTCAAGCTCGATCCGCACGGTGCGACCGGCGTCGACCTGCGTGTTGGTGACTGCATCCGCGACGGCAATGTTGCGCAGCCCGGTCGCCTTGCAGATCTGTTCGTAGAACGGAATCATGGCGTAGCCGAAGCCGAACATCAGCACCGCGATGATAGTGAGCCTCGTCAGCAGCACGCGATTCGATCTTTCCGGCGGCTTGTCCGCGGCCCGATTCATTTGGGCACGCGCCCGATGGCGACGCTCAAGAAGCCGACGATCGCGAATCGCAGCACGCCGATGCCGATGTTCAATGGACCGAAGCACGGGGCAAAGATGATGCCGTCGAAGAACGCCACTGCTACTGACGGCAGCGCCAGCTCCATGCGAGAGCTGGCGGTTTGCTGTGTCATTCTTCTCGCTGCCGGGCGTCGTTGTATCATCTTCGATTCCGTCGTCTGGAAATTGATTGCCTGCGGGCCTATGGCACTACCGGCGATACCTCGAAGGTGTGGTAGGGCAGCGGCGATGGCAGCGTCCACTCCAGCGTATCCGCACCCTCCCACGGCTTGGCCGGGGCCGGTGGGCCGTTCCTGATGCAGCTGAGTACCGCGTACAGGAGCAAGAGCTGCGACAGGCCGAACCCGAACGCGCCGATCGAGGCCACCATGTTCCAGTCGGTAAACTGCGCCGCGTAGTCGGGGACCCGGCGCGGCATGCCTGCAAGGCCGAGGAAATGCATGGGGAAGAACGTGACGTTGAAGGAGACGAACGATGTCCAGAAATGCCACTTGCCCAGCGTCTCGCTGTACATCCGGCCGGACCATTTCGGCAGCCAGTAGTAGATGCCACTGAAGAACGCGAACAGCGACCCAGCCACCAGGACGTAGTGGAAGTGCGCGACGACGTAGTAGGTGTCGTGCACGACGATGTCGACCGGCACGAGCGCCAACACCAGTCCCGTGAAGCCACCGATGGTGAACAGGAAGATGAACCCGATCGCGAAAAGCATCGGTGTCTCGAAGGTCATCGAACCCCTCCACATGGTGGCGAGCCAGTTGAATACCTTAACTCCGGTCGGCACCGCGATCAGCATCGACGCGTACATGAAGAAGAGTTGCCCCGCCGCCGGCATGCCCGCGGTGAACATGTGGTGCGCCCAAACGAGGAACGACAGGGTCGCGATCGACGCGGTCGCGTAAACCATCGACGTGTAGCCGAACAGCGGCTTGCGCGCAAAGGTGGGGATGATGGTCGAGATGATCCCGAACGAGGGCAGGATCATGATGTAGACCTCGGGGTGACCGAAGAACCAGAAGATGTGCTGGAACATCACTGGATCGCCGCCGCCTGCCGCGTTGAAGAAGCTGGTGCCGAAATGGCGGTCGGTAAGGAGCATGGTCACCGCGCCGGCCAGCACCGGCATCACGGCGATCAGCAGGTACGCGGTTATTAGCCACGTCCACACGAACATCGGCATTTTCATCAACGTCATGCCCGGAGCGCGCAGGTTGAGGATCGTGGTAATGATATTGATCGACCCCATGATCGACGACACGCCAAAGATGTGGATGGCGAAGATGGTCATGTCCATGCCCATGCCGGTCTGCACCGACAACGGCGGGTAGAGCGACCAGCCCCCGCTGGACGCGCCGCCGGGTGCCAAAAAGGACCCGAGCAGCAAGGACGCGGCAACAGGCAGGAGCCAGAAGCTCCAGTTGTTCATCCGCGCGAATGCCATGTCGGGGGCCCCGATCATCAGCGGCACCTGCCAGTTGGCGAAGCCGACCGCGGCCGGCATGATGGCGCCGAAAATCATCGTGAGACCATGCACTGTGTTGAGCTGATTGAAGAACTCCGGCTCGACAAGCTGCAATCCCGGCTCGAACAGCTCCGCCCGGATCGTCAGCGCCATGACTCCCCCCACCAGGAACATGATGAACGAGAACCACAGGTACAAGGTGCCGATGTCCTTGTGGTTGGTCGTCGTAATCCAGCGCATGATCCCGCTGCGGTTATGCTTGTCTACATGCTCGTGCCCGGCGGCGTGATCGCGCAGAATGCTGCTCATCGTTTCCTCGTGGCTGGCTGTATAGATCGCTGTTTCAGCATTTATTACTCGCGCCATGGCTTAGTTATTGGCATGCTGGCGTCGAAGCGGCGCGGCGATTCGCGGATTCGCGGCTCGCATTCACCCGCGTTCACCGAGCCTCTTCTCACTTGCCTGCGACCCTGATCGTCTGCACCTGCGCGGGCTGGATGATCTCGCCGGTGCGGTTGCTCCAGCTATTGCGCTCATAGGTGACCACGGCGGCAATGTCGGTATCGGAGAGGGTGTTCCTCCAGGCGACCATCGCCGTCGGCTTGCCATCCTTGACGACGCCGTTCAACACCGTGGCGATGTGCACTTCTTTCGGACCCGTGACGATCTTCGAGCCGTCGAGCGGGGGGAACGCTGGTGGCAGGCCCTTGCCGCTCGCCTGGTGGCAGGCAACGCAGTTCGCCGTGTAAACCTTCTCGCCGCGAGCGACGAGATCGTTGAGTTTCCAGATCTTGCCCGTGTTCTCCTGGGCGGCAGCCGCCACTTTCTTGCGCTCCGCCAGCCACGCTGCATAGTCCTGGCCGGATTTCACGTCGACGACGATCGGCATGAAGCCGTGTCCTTGACCACAGATCTTCGCGCATTGACCGCGATAGGTTCCCGTCTTTTCGAACTTCATCCAGGCGTCGCGCACGAAGCCGGGGATCGCATCCTGCTGCACGCCGGCGGCGGGCAGATACCACGCGTGTATGACATCGCTCGAGGTGAATAGCAGACGAACCTTCTTGTTGACGGGCACGACCAGAGGCTGATCGACTTCCAGCAGATAGTGCTCGTCCTTCGGTTCGTGGTTTTCGATCTGCGCGTAGGGTGTGGCCAACTCGCTGTAATAGGCGACGCCGTCGTTGAGGTAGTCGTAGTTCCACTTCCACTGCGACCCGGTTATTTTCACCGTCAGGTCGGGAGCAGTCGTGTCTTTCATCGCCAGCACCGTTTTCGTCGCCGGCCATGCCATGAATATGAGTATCAGGAACGGGATTACCGTCCAGATGACCTCGACGGTCGCGTTCTCGTGAAATTGCGCGGCGACGTGGCCCCTGGATTTCCGATGTGCGTAGATGGAGTAGAGCATCGTCCCGAATACGGCGATGAAGATAACGAGGCAGATCCACATGATGTAGACATGCAGGTCGAAGATCTGATCGGCGATCGGAGTCACCGGCGGCTGGAGATGAATTTCCCTCGCTGCGAGCGCAGGCGTCGATAGCAGCGCCGACATGAACGTCGTGGCTCGTGTCATTGCCATCCACTTCGGAAGAGACTCTCCGGACCGCTCCACCCGCATCTGTCGTATCCAGCGCACCGTCAGGCCCTGCGGCCGTTTAATGCCGACGCTTATCCGTTCATGCGTAGGCCGAGAGCCGGCGAACGCATACCCTTCCGCGAAAGAACGCAGCGCGAGCAGACGGGGTGAGGAACGATCACCGTCCGTCCGACCCGAGCAATCCAATACTGTTTGAACTCTCGCTGCCTTTGCGCGCTGGCGGTTCCGTTGCAACTGAACCATCTTTGAGTCTTAGAATGCCGCCGACACGAAGGTAAACGCGTACTCCTGGGCTAGTGTCATGTGGCGCTAATCATGTGGGTATCGGGGGACCCTGACACCTCCTGTAGTAAACCCTTGACATTTGAAGGTCCAGGACGCGCCTAGATCGTCTGGTGCCCAGGTGGTGCTCGACCCGGAGTGGCAGGAGTCACTGAATCGAGGATTCCCTACAGCGACCGTCAAGACTCCCTGACACGCCAACCGTTGCCTTGAATCGCAATTTGCCTGGTCCGAGCCGCACATTCGCTGTGATCGCTGCTGGCAAGTGCCAGTCGCGCATGAACAACTCAACTGTCATTTGAGTACCGAAGCAGGAATGACAGCTTACGATGGCGAGAGACGGCCAATTGCAGCTTGCACCGCGATCACCGGGCAAGCCATCTCTTGCGAGCAGCCTCTGGAGCGACGATAATTTAGCCCTCGGTCGCGTGGCAATTCGGCACGACGTCAGATAAGGGATCCCCGCACTTATTGACTGTACTGGCTCAATCGATCCAGACCGCGCCGGTCATTTGCCAGCCATATGCGGATAGACAGTGAACGCAAGACATCGCTTGTGCCGGTTTGTGCGAACGGTGCTCAGCAGTCCGGAATCTAGAAGACAATCGGATCCCGAAAGAATGGACGCACGAGCAAGCGATCGATCATGGCTATGGACCGCGAAACAGTTCGGTCGGGAGGCCTTGGGCGCCTCTGCTCTGGCGCGAGGTACCGCCGTTAACGCGGCGACGCACCTGATGCTCTCGTCGGCGACTGTATGCGCGGCGGTCCGTCGTCGCTGTCGAGCGAGAGCGCGCGCGCCGTGCCTGCGTCCAGGAGCCGCGATGAGCCATACGGTAGATCAAGCTGAGGTGACGGCCCCAAAGAGGTGGTTACCGCAGCGGATCCTCGTCTTCCCGGACTCGCTGCACCGCCATTCGACGCGTGTCTTCGAACGTCCTGCGACGCAGCATGCGACCGTTCGGCTTCCTGGTCATTTTGGCAGCCCTCACTGTTGGTCCAGGAAATGTCTTCGATATTAGCCTGCTACCTTGAGCCCTGCAGGGCCCGTACTATCCTGATGGCTACAGCGACCAGATCAGGAAGGCGGGAGCGAGGCTCATTTGATATTCGAATCGCACTCTTCGGGGCGACGTTCGCGCTTACGCTCGGGCTCATCATTGCAGACTTGACCACGTGGATCGAGATCGACATAGCCACAATTTATGGTCTCCCCTTGCTGCTCGCGGGCGCCACGCGCAGCCGTTGGCTGCTTTGGGTACTCACGGCGTTGCTCACAATCACGACGTTCGTTGCATACGCCCTGCAGATTCCAACAGATGCGTTCACGCTCCACGAGACATTTTTCGTCAATCGGGTGCTCGACGTCGTTTCATTGCTCCTTATAGCAGCGCTGCTGCACATCTGGATGACTTCGATGGACAGGAGTGAAACTCAGGCGCGGCTGATCAAGGATCAGAGCGATAAGCTCGAAGCAGCCAAGGTTTCGCGGAGGTTGGTCGAGGTACAGGAAGCCGAGCGCCGGGTGCTCGCCAACGAACTGCACGACCTCGTCGGTCAAAAACTGACTGCGCTCAACATCAGCTTGAATATCGCGAAAAGCCAGTTGTCGCCCAATCGGCGCACACCTATCCGTGCGCAGTTGGAAGATTCGCTGAAGCTGGTGGAGGAGACCACCGAGAGTATCCGCGACGTGATGACCGCGTTAAGGCCCGCCGTATTGGACGACTTTGGTCTGACGCCGGTGCTGCGCTGGTACGTCGAACAGTTCGCCAAGCGTACGGGTGTGGCGGCGATAGTGGCCGAGCAGGGGCCAACTCGACGATTGCCGCCGGCCGTCGAAGAGGCACTCTATCGCGTCGCTCAGGAAGCACTGGCGAACGTGGCCAAATACGCCCAAGCCCAGAACGCCACGGTGACGCTGAGGACCACGCCCCAAGTCATCAGCCTGACCATTGCGGACGACGGCTGCGGATTTGATCCGACGACCTGTCATCAACCTTCCAGGGAGCATGGCTGGGGGTTGATGATCATGCGGGAGCGTGCTGCGGCCGTGGGCGCGCAATTGAGCGTGGAATCCGCGCCCGGACGTGGGACCCAGGTCATCGTGACTTCGCTCGCTTCGACTCTCGCACCCGGTCCGACGCCGGACCGGGATATTGCGTCCCTTGGCGATGGCGGCCTAACGCATTCCTGAAATTTGTCTTGCAAATGCGCTCGTTGCATTCGCTGCGGCCGAAACCAGCCGCTGGTGAACGAGCTCGCGATGAACGCCTGGACGAATACATGTGCTGATCGTGGCCTTCGGGGGTTGGCCTCGACCAGGACGTCTATGCGCGTGCCATTCGGCCGCGCTTCGTCATGGCACCCAGGAGGGTTGGCGCCAGGCGGTATTGGCAAGTTCCTGCCCGGCAGCAGCCCCAAAGGCTCTTGCTGTGCGTTCGTGGCTTACCAAATCAAGGATTCCGTACAGGGTGTATCAAGCCTCCCTGATAGCCAACCGTTGGCTAGAATCATAGAGTTCCTTGGTTCGCGCCGGGCATTGCCGCAGACACGAGTGGCGAGTGCCGGTCGCCGCTTCACCCAATATCACATCGTGCAAGCCGGCCAAACAGTCTGGCTCTACAGCGATGTAACCTGCGCATTCCCTAGTGCTTCGGGGCGCGTGATAATAGTTAGCATCGGCTTTGTGCGTGGCATCGCAACAGTGCGTAAGTCAAGTCATGATCTCGTCGCAAGCCCACTGCACCGTCTGATGCCTGTGAACGACGCGTCCTCTCGGAAAAGGAGTTCGACATAATGCGGGCGGCATCGCGCGCGATTGGCGACGGAGATCAACGTCCCTCATAGCGAAGGGTACGTGCCTATACGCATAACTCGTGGCGCAAGCCTGATTCTTGGTTGAACCGGTATGGCATTCCATCTCTTGGTCCTGGGGAAGAACGAATGAAAAGCGCGGACGTTTTTGACCGCCAGGACTGCGCAGGCGGGAAGAGAGATAGGCGCTACCGGCACATCCTGGAGACGGTCGACGGAGGCGTGTGGAGCATCGATGCCGCAGGCGTCACCGACTACATCAATCCACGGGGGGCTGAGATCCTGGGCTATCCATCCGAGGACGTACTCGGTCTGTCTCCCTTGGCATTTGTCTTTCCGGAAGACCTGGCCAACGCGCAAATGACGCTGGAGCGATGCAAGCAGGGTTCTAAGGAAAGAGGCGAGTTCCGCATGCGCCGCAAGGACGGCGCCGAGCGTTGGATCCAGCTCGCCGCCAACCCGCTTTGCGGCGAGCTTGGCGAATACTTAGGTGCGGTCGCGACATTCACCGACATCACCGAAAGTAGAAGGCTCGCCCTGGAGGCGCAGAAAATTGCGAAGGAGCTGCACGACCTCTACAACAACGCACCGTGTGGCTACCATTCGCTCGACGCGACGGGTTTGATTATCCGAATCAACGACACCGAGCTCGGCTGGCTCGGCTATGGTCGTGATGAGGTCGTAGGCAAAATGCGATTTACCGAACTGATGCTACCGCAATATTCTGACCAATTCAGGCGGAACTTCGCACTTCTCAAGGAACGCGATTGGTTGCGCGACAGCGAGTACGAGATGCGGCGGAAGGATGGAACGACTTTTCCGGTGTTGCTAAGCGCCACTGCGGTCAAAGACTCCCATGGCCAATTTATTCGAAGCCGCGCCAGTGTTTTTGATATCAGTAAGCGAAAGTCGGCGGAAGACGATCTCAGCGAAAGCGAGGTACGCAACACTGCAATCTTGCGCGCCGCGTTGGATTGCATCGTGTCCATAGACAGCCATGGCAAGATCATCGAGTTCAATCCGGCGGCGGAGAGGACCTTTGGCTACACCCGAGGGCAGGCGGTCGGCAAGGATGTGGCCGAAATGATCATCCCACTCGCCATGCGAGGCGCCCATCACCGGGGAATGGAGCGCTACAAAGCAACCGGCGATGGGCCGCTGCTGGGCAAGCGCGTGCATGTCACTGCAATGAGGAGCGACGGCGGCGAGTTTCCAGTGGAGCTCGCCATAACCCCCGTCCAGCTTCGCGATCAAACTATTTTTACCGCCTACCTGCGTGACATTACCAAAGAGAAATGGGCAGAACAAGAGTTACGCCGCTACGGTGACGGCTTGCGCGCCGTCTCGCGGAGGGTGGTCGAGGTACAGGAAACTGAGCGGCGGGCGCTCGCGAACCAGCTGCACGACCTCGTCGGGCAGAAACTGACCGCGCTCAGCATTAACTTGAATATCGTAAAAACCCAATTGGCGCGCCCTACTACGGCGCAAGCCAGCGCGCGATTGGAGGATTCGCTCACCTTGGTGGAGGAGACCATCGAGAGCATCCGGGATGTTATGGCCGAGCTGAGACCTGCGGTATTGGACGACTACGGATTGACGCCGGTGCTGCGCTGGTATGCTGAACAGTTCACTAAGCGCACGGGTGTAGCGACGGCGGTGATAGAGCAAGGGTCAATACGCCGGCTACCGCCAACCGTGGAAGAGGCACTCTTCCGCATCGCCCAAGAGGCGCTCGCGAATGTGGCGAAATACGCCAGGGCCCGGAAGGCCACTGTCACACTGGAGGTCAAACCACAAGTCATGTGCCTGACCATCGCGGACGACGGCTGTGGGTTTGATCCGGTGACGGTTAATCATCCGGCGAGAGACCATGGCTGGGGATTGATGATCATGCGGGAACGTGCGGCGTCGGTCGGCGCACAGTTAAATGTGGAATCGGCGGCGGGGCGAGGGGCGCGGGTCATTGTGACGTTGCGGGGCGATTTGCCATGATTAGCGTTCTGCTGGCAGACGATCACGCGGTCGTGCGCGACGGTCTGCGTGCTCTGCTGGAGGCGCAGACGGACATCGAGGTAGTGGGGGACGCGGCGAACGGGCGGGAGGTCTTGCGCCTAGCGCAGCAACTGCATCCGGACGTGGTGGTCATGGATATAGCCATGCCGGAGTTGAACGGGGTCGAGGCGACGCAGCAGATGCACGATGCGTATCCATCGACGCAGGTGCTGATTCTGTCGATGCACTCGACCACGGAGCATATCTTTCGGGCGCTGCAGGCTGGGGCACGGGGCTATTTGCTGAAGGATTCTGCTGGCGCTGAGGTGGTAGACGCTGTTCGGGTGGT
>Ga0105241_10002631_pt1 | contig 13452 bp, 10 predicted proteins | sample KBSC64metaG_FD_80422 | JGI IMG/M metagenome (GOLD analysis project Ga0105241, IMG submission 80422) | Corn rhizosphere microbial communities from Kellogg Biological Station, Michigan, USA - KBS C6-4 metaG | ecosystem: Host-associated > Plants > Roots > Rhizosphere > Soil | place: Michigan, USA... | reverse complement strand
GCCTGGTGGCTTGTTGAACGAAGCCAGTAAGTACCTTTGTTTATTAAAATTTAATTATGCGAAAACTAATATTAGAAGAGTGGATGTCGTTAGATGGGTTTGTTACGGACAAAAATAATGAACTCGACTTTTTTACGAATCTTACTCCAGAACAAAATACGTATTCGGATCGTGATCAATTGAAATTCCTGGAAACTGTTGATACTATATTACTAGGGCGTAAAACCTATGACCTGTTTGTTGACTTTTGGCCTAATGCCACAATCAATCAGGAAGTGATTGCGGATAAACTCAATGAAATTGATAAAGTTGTTTTTAGTAATACGCTTACAAAAGCTCCATGGGGGAAATGGAAGGATGCAGAAATAATTAAAGGCGAATTAATCAACGCAATTCGTGAACTTAAATCCAGACCCGGGAAAAATATTGTTTTATGGGGAAGTATTTCGTTAGCACAATCATTAATGAAAGAAGATTTGATAGATGAATATCACATACAACTTTGCCCAATATTAAACGGAGGAGGTAGAAATCTGTTTACCCAAGAAATAAAGGTTGACAAATTAAAACTTATAGAAATTCGCAATTATAATACTGGTACAGTATTCTTAAATTATGAGCCTATTAGATAGTCTCTATGCCTGCAGCTAACACTGCATAAAGGGCCGACGTCAGTTGCAAGCTTGATTCAAACATAAATCCATTTTATGGAACAAAGTAGTCGATTAATTCTTTCCCGTTTCTTTTCGGTTGAACCCTACGCTGTTTTCGATGCCTGGACAAAACCTGAATTGATGAAATCCTGGCTATTTAAAAGTCCTGACAACGAAATTATTTCTGTAAAGACAGATTTAAAAGTCGGCGGTAAATTTTCAATTTTAGAATTAGATAAAAATGAAAAGATTGACCATTTCGGCGAATATTTAGAAATAGAAAGACCTAATAAATTAGTTTTTACATTAGAAGTTCCCAGGCATTTTTCCGGAGTAAGCAAAGTATCAATTGAAATAAGAGATAAACAGAATGGTTGTGAACTGATATTCTCGCAATCGGGAATTGACACATGTAAAACAAAAGAAAGTTGGGAAATAATGTTTGAAATGTTAAAGGCTGTTGCATATACGAGTTCGTTGCCATTCTCTAGCGAATGATCAAGTTATAAGTGGTGTTGCTGCAGGAAAGCATGGAGGACATCATTAAAGACTTCGGGAGTCTCCATATTTGGAAGATGGCCTGCTTCCGGGATCACGCTGAGCTGCGCACCGGGAATATTGTCACTCATGATCCGGGCAATGGGCAGGGGTGTGAAATAGTCCTCATCCCCTACTACAATGAGAGATGGAACACGGATAGTGGGAAGAATGGACTGGTGATCCCTCCGTTCTGCCCGGCCACGATGAGCGGCAGCGGCTCCCTCCGGGTGTGTGGTACTCATCATTTCATATAGATGCGTATACATGGGTTTGTTCGTCAGCGACGCGGCGGCGATATATTGATGGATAGTGTCGTCTGTGTGCTGCCGCATTCCTGTTTCTATTATCTTATCGGCCTTTTGCAGTCGTTGCGCACGGCTTTCGGGCGTCTCTCCTCTTGCATCCGAATCTACAATGACCAGGGCTGTTACCTTCTCCGGGAAAAGACGATAAAAATCCAGCACGATCTGCCCCCCCATGGAGAGGCCGCAGAATACGGCCCTGTGGATGTCCAGGGCCTCCAGCAAGTGGAGGATATCCAGGGCCATTTCATCGAGCATTACCTTACCGGGTGTAACGTCCGTCCGGCCATACCCGCGTAAGTCAGGCATGATCAGACGGTGGTCTGTCGAGAAACGGGGTACCTGGTATTTCCACATGGTATGGTTAAAGGGATGTCCATGGATAAAAATGATGGGTGTGCCGGTTCCCAGGTCTTCATAATTAAGCTGCGCACCCCTGATGTATAGCTGTTGCATTTTTGTTTGTAAAACTAGAGAGAAGGGGGGTATTAAAACAGGAGCAGATATTGAATTTTGGGGCAGATCAGATACGGGTATGTTAAGGTTTTTCTTCTTCTTTTTGTCAAGCTGGTATTGCTGCAGCACCAGGTTAGTCAGCGTTTGTTCATCCACTTCAATAAAGGAAGCAACGAGGAAAAGGTCTTTTAAAAGAAACTTGTCCACATTGGCTATGAGAGTACTGAACCGGGTATTGTTCATGCCCAGATCCCGGGCAACGACAGACTTTGGGATAACGTCGAATATCTCCCGGAAGGTGGTAGGATATTTGGTACTTATAAAGGTACGATTTATACTTTTTTCACAAATAAAATAACTCTATTTTGTGGACATATCAGCTGTAAACGAAGGCAAAGTGAACCTATCCCCATCGGTTTATGAATTACTAAAAGGAAAGCTGACATTTTCCCGTGAACCATTATGGTGCAGGCTCGTCATATGTCTGATAACAGCGTCCTTTCTGTTGGCCGTAATCTGGATGTTGCGGGAATGGGCTATTCCCGCGGTTGCGATGAATGGATTGGTTTCGGTGCAGTATAACCGCAGAAAAAAATCATCAACACGGTGACGGAACACGGTTATTTTTGAAAGATGATCCCTCCCTGGTATTCAGCCCGGATCACTTTACCGTAGATTGTCTTTGTCCAGCCGTTCCCGTCGCCGGGCAGTATGGCTGTAAATACGCAATTTTACCGAAGGTTTTTTCAAAATATTCCATCAACGCAATGGATCTATAATATTGAGCTTCTGGGCGGCATTGAGATTTATGCTTTTTATGCGAACAAAATAGATACCGGCGGAGATCCCACTTACCGGGAAAGTAAAATAATTATTGCCGCGCTGAACGTTCAGCATGGAAGATAGTATCCTACGTCCCATAATATTGAACAGGGACAGGCTCACCTGTTGCGCCGAAGGAGCCGAGATCATTACTGACAAAGTACGTGAGCCGCTCATCCAGGCATTGAGACAATCGCCTGGGAAAGTCACGGTCAATGCGCCGGGTACATAGCTGAATGTATAATTATTCGATACCGCTCCGGATGGCAGCAGCTCATAACGGCCGGGGTCGGGCACCGGCTTGGCAGCAAGTGCTGTAACGATCGGCTTGACCGTCAACACTGAAGAATCCTGCCCGTACACAAAACCATCATAGCGAACGTGGAGTGGCGGCAATGAATCGCTGTAGACGATCGACGTATCTGTGGCTGTGATCGTAAGCGGAGCTTTGTTGACGGTGAGCGTATCGGTGGCCGTGGCGGGGGCATAATTTGCGTTGCCGGCCTGAGAGGCAATGATATGGCCGGTACCTGTGCCGGTGATATGTATCTTCCCCGCGATGATCGTGGCTATCGTCGTATCGCTGCTGGTGTAGGTCACCGGTAATCCGGAGCTGGCTGCTGCGCCGCCATCGAAATCCGGATCGCCATAGGTTTTTGTAAAGTTGGCAAAAGAGATCGTCTGCGGAGCAACGCCGGCCGGCAGGACCGGCAGATACATCGCTGCGTGGGGATACAGCCCGATGGAGGGGAGTCTGGTATAAACGCTGTCGGTCAGGCTGAAGCTAAATGCAGCGCCGTCCCTCGTCGTGGTGCCAAGGAGCAGCGTATCGCCCACCAGCAGGGGCCCGGCCTGTGGATCGCCCTCAGCGAAGGACCCTGAGGCATTGATGTTAAAATAATGCAATATGGTATATTGCCTGTTCACAGGGTCGAAGCGGAAGATGACACCGCCATCGCCATAGATGCCGCCATCCTCCTGCGTCCCATATATCTTTTTGTCTTTGGAAACGGTGATCCCCCAGCAAAAGATGCCATCCGGACAATTGGGGCTCTGGCACTGGAAATCATAAAGGTCCGTGTAGGTCCTGGTACGAGGATCATAAGAATAAATATTAAAGACGGAAACATTATAAAGGACGCTGTCTATCACAACAGGCGACAGATCAGGATATTGAGCTGTGTTATTGGGAAAATCATGCAGGTCCGTGAATGTCCCTGTCGCCAGATCGATCTCCGCCAGCATCCCCTGGTTGTTCAACCCGCCATTGTAGGTATTGAAATATACCTTTCCATTCAGGAAGGTAGGTGCTGCATAAGGGCCTGTATACCAACCCAGACCGCGATCAGGCAGATCATACACGTCTGTCACGGTGCCAGTGGACGGATCGAATGAATACAGTGTTCCCGTATTATTGACCCCGCCGCCGGTGGTCAATCCATAAAACTTATGTTGGTACAAAGTGAAATTGTTAGACGGATAAAATCCTTTCCCTGCCGAGTCCGTAAAATCAAAGAGTTTTTGATAAACCTGCGTAACCGTATCATAAGAGTATATTATACCCGTGCCTTTAGTGCCCCCGGTTCGCACGACACCATACAACTTGCTGCTGGTGTCGCTGATGACAGCGCCGCCGGATTCGTATCCATCGCCGGGGCCAGCAAAACTATGTAACACTTCCATTTGGCTGCCGTCGGAGTAAATGCTGTACAGCAACCCATGCCCGTTTGCGCCTCCCAGGCCAGCCGTACCATATACTTTTACCTGGGCCTGGACTGCTGTGGCGCCGGCTACCAGCCATACCAGGAGAAATGTGCGTGACATAAAAAAAGATAACCGTGGCATATACAGTCAATTAATTGATTCGAATGGTTTTGGTCAGGTGAAGATTCTTTCCGGTTACACGGATGTAATAGATGCCGGACCGCAGGCCACCCACGGAAACATCAAAATAGTTAAATCCTTTCTGGAGGGAAAGCATAGTACTCAACGCTTTTTGTCCACTCCTGCTAAAGATGGTCAGCTCGGCGCGCTGCGCGTCGTCGGATTGGATAGCCACGGTCAATGTACCGGCGCCGCTCATCCAGGCGTTCAGGCAATCGCAGGTGGGTTCGACCACCAGCGCGCCAGGCACATAGGTGATCAGGTAGTTACGGGCCACTGCGCCGGCAGCTTCAATACTGTAGGTGCCTGGTTCGGGTGTCGGCGTCGGGGCCATGCTGGTCACCGTCGGCTGTACAAGCAAGACCGAAAAATCCTGGCCGTAAACAAATCCGGAGTAGGTGACGGTCAAAGGCGGCAACGGCGCTTTATACGGAATGGTAAAACTATTGGCTGTAATGGTCAATGGGGCCTTGCTGACGATGAGCGTGTCGGTCACCGGCATAGCGGCTGCGTAGGTGGAATTACCTGGTTGGGAGGCGGTGATCAGGGCGGTACCTGCGCCGGTGATATGGATCCTGCTGCTGTCGATGACGGCTACGCTCGTATCGCTGCTGGAATAGGTTACAGGCAGCCCGGAACTGGCTACTGCGCCACCATCGAAATCCGGATCGCCATAGGTTTTCACCAGGTTGGCGAAGGTGATGGTCTGTGGCGTGGTACCGTGGGTGGTCGTGTCAGGTATATATAACACTCCGCGCGGGTTCTCGCCGTTGGCGCCCGTGAATTCCACCACTTTCGCGAAGCCGGTGCCATCTAATTTGCCTCTGTAAATGGCGCCTGCCGATACCGAGCCGCCGCCAGTGGTCGTACCCCACCAGCTGCCATCAGGTGCAGGTACCGGCGGACTTACGGGTTCAAAAGCATCGCTGGGGCGGTAAATGTTAATAAATCCCCACCGTTCCTGAAAGGTTTTTGCTACCGGGTCGAACGAAAACAACGTTCCCCCACCTCCGTACTGATCGCCTTGCTGCATCGTGCCATAGAGAATACTGTCCTTTACTGTAAGATCGTTAGGGTAACTGCCATCATAATAAAAGTTGGGGAAATACAGGTCGGTGTATGTTCCGTTGGCTGGGTTGAATGAATAAATACTGCCAAAACTAGTACTGCCAGGACTGCCCGCACCCACTGCGGTGCCATACAAGAGGCTATCGATGATAACCAGACCCGAATGAGGGGTGCTATTGCCGGAAAAGTTATACAGGACCGTACAGGCGCTGGTGGCAGGATCGTATACGGCTATTGTACCGCCGCCACCAGCGCCGCCCAGCGTATTGACAAAGTACAGCTGATTATTATAGACCGTGAGCTTACCATGGGGATGGGCGCCTGTCGCATTTGTCAGATTGCATACATTGGACAGGGTGCCGGTGGAGGGGTCATAGGAAAAGATGGCTCCTTTTCCGGAAGCGCCGCCAAAGGGCGCAAGGCCATAAAATTTATTGTTGAAAAAGATCAGGTCTCCGTCGGGGTGTGCGCCATTCGCTCCTGTAAAGTCCGCCGCCTTCTGATAGGTGTGGGTCCCTGTGTCGTAAGAGAAGATCGTTCCGTTGCCGGAGGTGCCGCCATTCCTCGTAGTCCCGTAGAGTTTCGCGCCCGTCCCCATGACCACGGAGGCATAGGGGTTTGCCCCGTCCGTGCCGCCGGCAAAGGAATACAGCACCTGATAGCTGCTATCCGAATTGACGTTGAACAGAACGCCAAAGCCATAGGCGCCGCCGGCCGCAGTCGTTCCGTACATTTTTACCTGGGCATACGAAACGTGCAGGCAGGACAGCAGCAGGATAAGTAACAAGGGTCGCATAAGTAATTATTATATCGTTAAAGCTTAGTGGGCGCCAGGCAGGTATAACTGCACCGGGCTTGCTGCATTCTGATCGAAATTATGGAGCACGGTATAAACATGGGTGTTGAGATCGTAGCTGAACAAGGTGCCTCTTCCACCCGTGCCGCCAGCGGACGTCACGCCCAGGATCAATCCTGTCGAGGTAATGATGGGGTTGCTGTTAGGGGGAGACTTTCCATCAAAGTCGAACTCATCATCGAACTCATAGACGGTGGATCTGACCTGGGTCGCAGGGTTGTAAGAATAGATCAAGCCATCGTTGTAGTTTGGTCCTCCTTCCTGGACTGTACCGTAGATCGTGCCGTTATAGCTGGCAACACCCTTTGGATACAGGCCAAAGTAATAGATGTAGAAATCACCCTGGTCCCTGTTAGCGGTGGTGACAGGGTTAAACGAATAAAGATTGCCCGCTCCGCTGCCTCCGCCGATGAATGTAGTACCGTACATGAGGTCCCCAACGACTGTAAAATAGGAAGAGGGAAGGGACTGGGGGGCGAAGTCATATATATCCGTACAAATCTTTGTAACAGGATCGAAGCTCATGATCGTGCCGCCGCCATAGGCGCCGCCCGATGAGGCTGCGTAATATAATTTGCCGCTGACGAGGTACATGTTACCATTGGGCCAAATGCCGGAGCTGGAATCCATGTCGTATACGTCTGCCAGCGAGTCGGTGGCCGGATCGAAGCTGTAGATAGCTCCTGCGCCATGTGATCCGCCTGAATGGGCCAGGCCATAGAACTTTCCGTTGACCCAGGTCAGGGCGCCCAGCGGCGAAGATCCGTTAGCGCCTGTAAAATCGGCCAGTTTCTGGTAAGTCTGCGTGGCAGTGTCATAGGAAAAGATGGTACCTGCGTTGCTAACGCCCCCTTGACCCGTCACGCCATATAACTTAGAGTCACCCGCCATCGTCAGGCCGCCAAAGGGATGTGAGCCGTCGGGCTGACCCTGGAAGGTGTAGAGCTGCTGATAATTAGTCCCGTCCAGGTTCACACTATACAGGGTACCTGCATCGGGGCCGCCGCCCTGGGTCGTCATACCATATATCTTAACTTGTGCCTGGAGAACGCTCCCGCCCAGCACGAGCAACATGCAGATGAAGGTGAAAGGTTGCGATAGCATCGCCAAGGGTCTCATAAGCGGTTTGTTTTATTCAACAGGTTAAGGTCTGATGCTCTTACGCATCAAATAGCATGCCTGTGAATAACGACGATGGCTGACCGGGAAAGTTAATGTTTTGATTATATACCGGGTTGATTGGGGTAGAATTTCCACAATAGACCCCCAATGATGATGCCTGGTCATAGTAATTTGTGATATCTTTGAAGTTCTTCGGATGGGGAAATATTGTTCCTCAAATCCATCGATGATGAAAATTCAATACTGTTCCGATCTTCACCTTGAATTTCCGGAAAATCAAAGATTTCTTACACGAAACCCGCTAAAGGTTGTGGGAGATATTCTCATATTGGCGGGCGATATTATTACATTTCATGATTTGGAGAAAGCTCATGGATTCTTCGACTTTGTTGGCGACCAATATTCCACCGTATATTGGGTGCCGGGCAATCATGAATACTATGGGTCCGACATTGCAGATAAGCCCATCCCTCTTTATGAAAAGATACGGGAGAATGTCTTTTTAGTAAATAATCATGTTGTTGATCATGGCGGTGTCACTCTTGTGTTTTCTACTTTATGGAGCCGGATCAGCCCGCATCATGAGTGGGATATCCAAAGAAGTATTTCTGATTTTTCAGTTATCAGATACAGGGACGAAAAATTTACTGCCCATGATTTTTCCCTTCTTCATGAAGAAAGTCTAAGATTTTTATCGAACGCTCTTTATAAAGGAGAGACGCGTCCGGTTGTTGTAGTTACCCATCATGTTCCGACTTTGATGAACTATCCACGGATTTATAAGCATAGTTTGCTGACTGAAGCGTTTGCGGTTGAGCTATTTGACATTATTATGGAAGCGAAGGCCGATTGCTGGATATATGGGCATCACCATATAAACACACCGGAGTTTAGCATTGGTAAAACAAGAATGCTTACAAATCAACTGGGATATGTGCATCAATACGAGCATCGATCGTTTAGGAGAGATGCGCTGGTAGAGATCTAAATTATATTTCACCAGTTAATAATATGTATAAAAGGTGCTTGTCTGAAACTTTTTCCCCGCATCGCCGCCGTCGGTAAATAGTAAATCACCCAATTTTGACAAGGGGGTATTATCAGCATTGTAAGTATAGGTATAATTGACGGTATAAGCAGTCTGGCCAACCGCTGCTGAAAAGGTTTCCTTTCCTGGGTTGTTTTTCTGTAAACGAAATCCCTGCAACAGGAAAAGATGGTCATGTATACCGTCATGAATAAGACTGAAATCATCTACGTTGATCTTGTCGTCGTACTGATCAAACTGCGTTATTGAGTTATACTCCTCTATGCCGTCATGGGCAGGGCGGCGTTCGGTAATTGTTTTTACGTTACCGTCCGGATGGTAAATGAACGTCAGTGTACGGTCTACCCAATAACCAACGGTACCCTCCTTCTGATCCCATTCTATTTTAGTGACCAGGTTTCCCTGGTAAGTAAAGAAAACGAGCCTGTACAGGACATTTGACTGATGGATGAACTTGAGCATGACCACTTTGCCTGCATTATCATATACATACCGTAATGTGTCGTGATTGACGAGGATATTGTTTCTCATCTCGCTGATCTTATTGCCATTGTAAATGACATCGTAGATAGTGTACCCGGAGGCAAAATCAGCCTTGGAAACCAAACTATCGCTGTTGTATTCAAAATGGTAATAAGGAGAAGGTAAATGGGGTATTGTAATATCCTTTAGCAGTATTTTCTTCTCCGGGGCTGGCGGAGGATTATGGTGGATAGGATTATGATCTTTTCTGCACGCAATAAACAACGATGTACAAGCAACTACCCACAAAGCCTTATAATATCGCATATTCACTCTTTTGGCTAAAGGTAGTCGCTTGTCATGTGTATTTTTTTCGAAAATGCCCAGTGGAAGGGGCTGGCTTACGAACTGGGTGATCCGTTTTTCCAACGGTAAAAGATGCTGTCAAACCGCCCATATAAGGATTATTATCAATCCCTGGGACTGTGGATGTTTTCCACCATATTGACAACTTCCCGGCTCACCCAGCCTCTTTCGGGAAAACCGGCTGCCCACTCCAGCGGTGTTACGTTTCTTGCTATGTGCCATCCCGGCTCTTCACGCCAATCGAGATACTTTCTCAGGGTTACCCTTACGTGAATATCGGCTCCAAGCTCCAACAGACGGTGGCCCATATAGGCATCCCGCTGCCTGCCGTTGACATATGCATCGCTTACGATGACATTGAACAGCGGTGTATGTCCGCCAAAGCCTTCGCTGTCTACAGTAGCTGCGGCATTTACGTCCGCGCCCTGCGACAATAGCCAGTCGAAGATCTCCCGTTCATCAAAATCAATCGACAGGTGGAGCATGGTGGTTCCGTCAATGGGGGTACCGTGCAGCCCCGACCGGCGGTCATCCGCACAGCCCAGTTCAGGAGGATAAATTTCGCGATAGCTGAATCGCCGGTGGATCAATTCCGGATCATGTTGCAAATGAGTTTTGAGCCGATCCAGATCGCCGCAATGAAAAGCCATCATAGGGGTATCCTCCCACTGATAACCTCTCGTCCTGAACCGTTGCAGAATTGCGTGTTTGCCGGCGGGATTACGACTGTAGGTTTCCAATACCATGGCAAGAGGGGCTAATTTATCGCCTTCCCCGTTGGTCAATGGGACTCCGGCATCATCCAGGAATCCAAAGCCGCGACTATTCAGCGTTTCGCAGGATCCCATGATAACCCCGGGTGTGAATGCGGCGCCCTGTTCATGCAGCCATTGAGCAGTCGCAATATCCCCATGCAACAGTGCACGGTCGAAAGCATGCTGAAAATCTTTTGCACCCAATGCTGCGATGGTTTTGACCATGTCAAGCAGGCCCATGTTGGCGGCATGACTCATGGGCGGACCCCAGTTGCCACTGCGGACAGGTACATGCAATAAGTTGGGATAAGCTGCCAGCAACTGCGTAACTCCTTGGGCATCGTTGGCTCGAATGGCTTTGTCGATGAGCTCAGCCGCGGTATTGCCGGTGATGCGTTCCTTAAGTTGCGTCCACGAAGAGAATCCGTATTCCCGTGCGATGACCAATTGTGCATCGCTCAGCTTTAAGCGCATGGATAAGGTGTCGTCACCGGTGGTACGAAACCTGGGATGCTGGCGTCGGGCGCGATCAAGGGCATCCTTTGACTTTTTCTTACACTGCCTGAGCAGTTCACGTGCCTGTTTTTTGGGAACATCGAGATGGGGCTGTGCGGGCAAGCCGCGGGAAACTGTTGACATAACTTTCCTTCTTTAATGATGCCTGTGACCGCATAAAGGCAAGAAGTTAAGTTAAGTAATAATATGTGTTTGTGAACCACACCGGTGGGCTTTGCCCATTTCCGCGGACGGGATGCTTCCGGAAGCAATATGAAGATAGGAAATTTTGACCAATAGGAGGAGGCTAAAAGAAGCAGTTATATGTTTTTAATATATAGTCGGATGGTCTTGCCCGCTATATGTATAGATTAAAATCATGGCGCAACAATTTTTAGTTTTTGTGATGATTATCACCTCTATTCGTTTCCATTCAATAAAAAAAATCGCTGAAATCGTTGTATCTATGCGGTCTCAAGTTCGTATACCCATATTCGATATAGCCTCCAACTAACCTACGAAATAAGCAAAAGCATGAAAAGACAGGTATTCATGGATTATCTTAGAGCTATTGCAACCTTTGCAGTGATCTTATGGCATTGTGTGACGAATGTATATGATCAGTTTGGACCTATTCGGGAATGGCTTCCGGCCAGCTTGACCGTCGGTCTCCTGGTGCGTTGGAGCGTACCCGTTTTTTATATGATCAGCGGTGCTTTACTCCTCCCCCGGGAAGAGGACATGGTTACCTTCTATAAGAAAAGACTTACCCGCATCCTGATCCCGCTTTTAGTCTGGCTGGTCGTGTATGGGAGTTTCAGGTTATATTTTTTTACCATCTATTCAACGCCATACCCGACTTTTGTCGGTATTGCCCTGGTAGAAACGTTTAAACTGTTCTTAGCCAATAAGCTTTCCTATCATTTTTATTTCATAGCTATCATTCTCAATTTGTACGTATTGACCCCAATGCTTTCCCGGATGGTCAGATCGGTCACCCGGCGGCAACTGGAAGTGTTTTTGGGTTTCGGAATTATTGTTTATTCTATCCGGGTTTTTTATAACTCCTTTTTCATAGATGATATTCTAATCAGTTCTAACCTGATCTATTTTATCCTGGGATACTACCTGGTAACGTATCCACCCGGCATAAAAGCAAGACGAATACTTTATACTGCAGCAGCCTGTCTGAGCGTGCTCGCATTTGTCCTTAGCTATTACAGGGAATATGTCAACCACGGGCACTCAGACACCTACTACAAACCGTTCGGCCTGGTTCTATACGTTCTTTCTGCCGCGATCTTTGTCTTTTTCCAGGCAAATATTAAACCTGTGCCGACGGATAAGCCAATAGGTCCTTTCCGCCGGTTTCTATCCTTCGTTTCCACCAACAGCTATGGCTTATTCCTGGCGCATCCTCTTGTAATAAATATCCTACTGTATGGGAATTTCAAGTTTTATTCGCTTACGACGGGTAATCTTACCTTGAAATTTGCGGATGGAAAGACGGCGGGCTTTAACATGAATAATACCGCAGGTGGTTATTTCCTGTGGTTTCTGGTAGGCACGATCCTGCTGATCTTCTTCTATCTGATCAGCCGGCTGAAGCTCACAAAGTATTTTACCTAGCATGCAACCTCCGGGATGATCTTTTGCAGGCAACTGTCCAATGCCTGGTTGCCGGGAGCGCAATCAGGGTGTGCTAACTTTCTTATCGAGCTTTTTCAAATAGCTCTGATAGCAATCGCCAATGGCTTTATCATATCCCGCGCGATCAGAAAAGACTTCCGGGTGATAGCCGTCACCCTCTTTGCGCTTTTTATCCAGATCGAACTGGTTGGCGTGAGCAGCAAACCAGAGATCAAATTGCAGTCGCTTCATCGCATCCAGCGTATAGGCATAATCCTTCTCAACCTGGGGATAGGTAGGCATGCCCGGGAATTTTGTATCGTCAAGAAGCGTTGGGATATTCGCGATGAGTACACGATACGTTCGAGCCTTATCCTTCACATCGAAAAGAAAGCTGCAGGCCCCCTTGGTATGACCCGGATGGTGCAGCACGATGACCTGCATATCACCCAATCTTACGGTATCCCGGTCGTGCAGCAACCTGTCTGCTTTTACCGGCGTGAAAATCAGACCATGGCCACCCATTAAATAGTCCGAATTACCGCCATCCGCCAGCACGGGAGCATCCATTTCCTGGATCATTACCTGGGCGCCCGTCATTTTTTTTATCGCTGCGAATCCGCCGACATGGTCGAAGTGTGCCTGGTTTGTCAGCAAGATCCTGATATCCGAAATTTTGAACCCCAGCTCTTCCACGTGCCGCCGGATCATCGTATCCGATCCGGGAATGCCGGTATTGATCAGAATATGACCATGTGTGGTGGTGATAAGATAGCTGCAAAGATCATAGCTTCCGACGTAGTAGAGGTTGCCGGCAATACGGAACGGCTTGTATTCCTGTACCCAGGACGGCTTAAAGTTGGGTAGTGGAATGAGCTTTTGGGCAGAGGAATGAATGTTGAAGAAAGATAGGACCACTATAAGCAGCAGGGGCGCGAAGCGAAAATTAAATTTTTTCATCAGATGTAGGTCCGGGACAACATCGCCGGATGGT
>Ga0105241_10002630_pt1 | contig 13454 bp, 6 predicted proteins | sample KBSC64metaG_FD_80422 | JGI IMG/M metagenome (GOLD analysis project Ga0105241, IMG submission 80422) | Corn rhizosphere microbial communities from Kellogg Biological Station, Michigan, USA - KBS C6-4 metaG | ecosystem: Host-associated > Plants > Roots > Rhizosphere > Soil | place: Michigan, USA... | reverse complement strand
GGAAAATAAATGTGCGAGACAATCAGCAAAAGCAAAAACCAGAGGAGCGCGCCGGTAGCCAGGTTGTCAACGCTCACCTTTTTTCTGAACAGGCCGTAGACAATGGCAGTAGTGGCAATGGCCACCAGAACGAAGCCAATGAGGTACAGATGGTTTGTCCATGTATCTCCCCGCTGGAAGGATGTTCGTGAACCCGCGAATGTATAGAGTGCCCACCAAACCAGCTTCACCAGCAACGTCGCAACAATTATGCTGAGCAACAGGGCGAGAAATCCCCAGGCCTGACCTGACAACGTCAATAGTCCTCGCCTTAAACCCAAACCGATCGTGCCAACGGTGACGAGCGCCACCAGAGTCGTCAGCACGAGCGCTGTGGTTCGCGAATAATGGATCAATGTTCTTCCGAACAGGTCGAAGTAAACAGCGTCACTCCTGCTGATCGGCGCATTCAGGTCTGAGTTCCCAAAGCGGCGAGCAAGAGCGAGCGCATACATCCCATGATGTTGCAGGCTGCGCTCATCGAGATTGGCTGTATTGTCTAGACTGGAGTGATAAACGGCCACTCCTTCGATGTAAGCGAAGTTCAGACCGTTCATGCCGGCCTGTTTGAAGACGGTGAAGTCAGTGTCGTTCGGCAGGAGCTTATAGATGTCGGCTGAGAGTGAGTTAGCTACCGGCCGGCTTACAGTTTCAGCAAACTCGTCAATCAACCAACCATTTCCGTCGGTTGTTTGAAACATGATTGATGGGCCATGGTCTCCGCGTGCTTCGAAATTGAATACCACACCGACGTCTTTAGCCCAGGGATGCTGCTGAACAAATGCGGTAGCGCCGAGTAGTCCGATTTCTTCGCCATCTGTAGCGAGAAAGATTACGTCGTTTTTCAAAGGCGCGCTTGCTTTCAAAGCGCGTAAAGTTTCCAGCAGGCTCACAACGGCAGCGCCATCATCGCTGGCGCCCAGGCTATACGGCGCCGCATCGTAGTGCGCAACCAGCAAGACAGCGCGCGTGTTGGCAGTGCCTTCAAGTTTCGCGACGATATTCTCGACAGTTGCCCCGCGGTAAGCGGAGCCCCAGTGCGTATTGACGGCAGTCGTCTTCTGCACTTGTGGCGCTAGTCCCATCTTCAGTAGTTCACCGAAGATGTAGTCGCGGACTTCCGCATGTGCGGGTGAACCGATCGGATGCGGCTTCACCGCGATAGCTTTCAGGTAGTCCAGCGCGCGGGCGGAAGAGAACTCGGTTGGCGGCACGTTAGCATTGATATCTGGTGGAACCAGAGACAAGATAGATAGAAGGCCCAGGCCGGCTGAAAAGCCTAATGTCACCATGCCCAGCAGAGCCTTCACGAGCAGGTGATGACCGGCGTATCCAGCCAAAGGTGCGTTCCTCGCCAGGATCAGATCGTCGTTTGTCACAGTTGTTGTCCGTGAGGAAAGCAGGCTACCGCCCTTTAAGCCATTAGCTCAAGATTGAAATTGGAATTAGTTTGAGACCGAGCTCTTATTGAGAAACGAGAGGTGCCACGCTCTTGGATCTCAAAGGTAAAACCAGTTACTACTCTTAAAGAGTCACTGGGAATGAGTGTTGTTCACGTCAGATACGAAGTAAGGTATTTGGATCTAAATCTCCTCTTCTTGTTCAACCGGAAGCAATCCCCAGACTTCTTTATCCGCAATGCAAAACAGAAATATTGCTTGCTTCAACTTTGGGGGTATTTGAGATAAAGGGTCGGGAGAAACCCATTCTATTTGTGCTGTCTGTCGCAAACGCTACACAAGGCCGAGCCTCATCCGGGGAATGGACCAAATCAAAAAACTCGCTCGCAGCGTCATAATCATCGAACGGTATGAAAAATCATGATCCGTATCCATTACTTCAAGCCGATAGCGATCGTTGACACCGCGTTCAAAAAGATATGATACTTACGCGAAATCTGTAGTTGCTCGCCCCAACTCATCGTTCCACCCTGAACAAAGATTCTCTTAGGAAGCTTAGCTATGCTTGCATCAAGGCAACTAAGTACGGGGAATAGGATTCTGGATGCTCTTCCTCATGAGGAGTTCGCGCGGCTTCTACCGTTTCCGGAAAAGGTTGATCTCCAAAAAGGTGAGATCGTCTATCTCACAGGAGATGATATTAAATATGCATATTTTCCGGAGAATGGTTTACTCTCCTTAGTTTCCATAACTGAAACCGGTTCCCCAATGGAAGTTGCAATGGTCGGTAATGAAGGGGGAGTGGGACTGCCGGTGATCTTGAGAGACCACATGATCCCCTATGAGGTTACGGCTCAGTTCACCACCAAAGCGCTCAAGATCAGAGTGCAGGCGTTGCAAGAAGAATTTGACAAGGGACAAATCTTACATGAATTCGTGCTGCGTTATCTTAGCGTGTTGATTGCACAGATCTCGCAGGGTTCTATCTGCAATCGTTTCCACTCTCGCGAGCAGGCATTTAGGCGTTGGTTACTCACAGTACGGGATCGCGTGAACTCCGATAGTCTGAATCTCACACAAGAGATCATTTCAAACGCCTTGGGCATTCCCCGGACTGCTGTAACCAAAGCTGCCGCCACCATGCAAAGAGACGGTCTGATTCGCTATAGCCGCGGTAAGATCATTATCCTCGATCGCGCCAGACTTGAGGCTGAGTCGTGCGAGTGCTATCGCATAATCCGCGATCAGCTTCGGCACTTTCTGAACAAATGAGTTCGTAGTCTTCTTTTGCTCAAGTGCTCAATGTGCTCCGACTTTCCCAGAAAAATAGGCACCCCCCCTGTCTAAACAGTATTGAAAGAAATCTGGATCGCGTGGCGTCACGTAACCCCGGTCCGGAGAAAAATCCAAATCAATTCCGATCGCTGCCGCATCTTGTGCCGCAATGGCGTCGATGATCTTCCTTAGCGAATCTCGCGACGTTGCTTCATAAATCTTGCCGTCAATATTGGTTTCCGAAATAGGCATGTCACTGATATCAACGACTTGGACCGGTACAGACTCTCGCAACAATTGCCGTTGCAAGAAATTATAACCGAGCACCTCGAACTGCTTGCCCAAGCCAGTGTGTTCAAATCCCAGTTTCAAAGCCAACAACAGAATTATGCATAGCACTCCTTTGAACAGGTCGCGAAGGATTTCTATTCTGCGAGCGCTAGCCGTCAGAACGGTGGCATTTTTAGTCCACGACGGACTACTTGTTCGCTTAGGTTTTTTTGCCCTTCTTCACTGACATTCACCATGCAATAGACCCAGTTCATGTTTCAGTTATTCTTGCTGTATTGTAACAACCAAATATCTTTGCGACTCGGCGACCGATAGAATTTGGTCCTGCCGGATCCAGATCGTTTTCGCTTACCTGTCCATAAGAACGGATCTCATAAAATCTGGGCATTATTCAGTGCTACCTTGATGTCTTCGTAAGGGGCATCATGGACGTGTTCTAATGTATCCATTTCGCTATCTTAAGTTCCTGGCATTGCAACGCTCAGCCTATCATTAACGAAGAATATGCGCACAAACTCGCGGTTAGACCACGGTTAGTACAAGAGACTAACGGGCTAAAATTCCCTCCAAATGAATTGTTGCTGTGCCTTAGTTGTGACAGGCTTGGGGTGGTCGTTTGGGTAAGTTCTTTATTCGCAACGCTTAAATTTTGAATTGGTGCCGAAGGGGTGACTCGAACCCCCTGTTTTTTAGCACAATTTTTACTGGGTTTTATGCCGTCTTTTCCAAATCATCCGTTTTTCCTAATAAAGTGAAGCATTTTGCTTTTTACACATCTTCCACTACTCGCACCTATTTGAGACTTAGTTGAGACACGCTTTTTGGGCGGCGACTTTACCGATCAGAGTCTGACCAAATCACAGTGTCAAACGCCTTCGTTTTATCCTCGCGAAACTGGCGAAAATGAAAGCGGTTCACGGATTTGGAATTCGATAAGATCGATCTCTTTCAGTTATTTACAAAGCTGGCTTTTAACATCGACGGGAAGGTTGACGGTGGGTCGGATTGACAGCGCATCCTCTGGTCTGCACGAACTGACTGCTGCCTTAACGGATCGTTGATTCAATCTTCGTAGGTCATTACGAAAACCATGTCTGTCAGCCAACCTCGGAACGACTCATTATCCTGGAACTGCTTAAAAAGCTGGGCGTCGTCTTTGAAGAGAGCGGTGATCACTCTCCTGAGTGCTTTGTCGTGTTCGATCTTGGCGTTCTCCCTGTCGGAGTTCTTCTTCGCGTTCTGATATTTTTCGTCAGCAGCTACTTTTTCGGGAATCTCATTTGTAATGCGCTGCTCCATTCGTTTCGGATCAGAGAACAATCCGCCATACGTATCGTTGAATTGCTTGACGATGTTAGAGAGTTTGTCCATCTCTGGCTCAGGTTTGCGCCCGCCTCCCGAAGTCGGCACCGGCTCTATCTCAGCATCTGCATCGGGCAGGGCGATCGCAATGGTGGCTTTCTTCTCAGCGCGGTAACTATCCATATCGATTGATTCCAGAATACCTTTGGATAGGTCTTCTTCGATCGGTGCCGGCAATTTCGGAATCAGGAAATTGAGGAAGATTGAAAGCTTCTCCCACTCTTGAATGCCATACGGCAGAATCGTGGCGAGAAAATCGTAGGTGCGTGTGAACGCCTTGGCCTTGCCTTTGAAGTCGACCTGCCCGTCTTCGTCGAGGTCGTTCACGTAAACAGCCACAGACGCATTTAAGATTGGGTCGAGCCTGTCACGGTCGGCCCCGTTCAAATACAAGTCCACTAACCCATCTATCTGTCTGGCGGAATAGACCTGATACCGGTCTAGTTCACCTTTCATCATGTGGAGTTTGTTTGGGTCAGTTTCTTCGCTGAGAATCGTGGTCCGATAGTAATCCGCAAAGGCCTTCTCTATTGTCTCGGTATCGTTCTGAAAATCGAGTACGAAAACATCGTACTTCTTCGGGTGCGCACGATTCAGACGCGAGAGCGTCTGCACGGCTTTGATGCCACTTAGCACCTTGTCCACATACATGGTGTGCAGCAGTGGTTCGTCGTACCCGGTCTGAAACTTTTCCGCGCAGATGAGAAAGCGATAAGGGTCCTCCTGAATTCGATCCGCGATGCTGTTGCTGGGAAAACCGTTGAGCTTCACTTCGCTGACTTTTTCGCCTTTGTATATCGGCTCGCCCGAAAAGGCGACAATAGGCTTGTAGGGACTTTTGATTTCGGCGAGGTAGTCGGTGAAGGCGAAGAAATATTCGATCGCTCGTTGGATGCTACCGGTCACCACCATCGCCCGGGCCTTCCCGCCCACCTTGTTCTGGCCGATCACCTGTTCCAGGAAGTGGTCCACCATTATTTCTGCCTTGTCCCGTATCGCCTTACTATGACTCTCAACATAGAGGCGAAGCTTCTTGCGTGCCTTCTTCACGTCATACTCAGGATCCCCTTCAACTGTTTTTGCTAGCCGGTAGTAACTGGCCACCGGCGTATAACTCTTCAACACGTCGAGGATAAAGCCCTCCTGAATCGCCTGTTTCATCGAGTAGCTGTGGAACGGGCGATGCTTAATCTCATCCCCCGCGCGGTAGGGGATACCGAACATCTCCAGCGTCTTGTTCTTCGGCGTGGCCGTGAAGGCGAAGTAACTGGCATTCGGCAACAGCTTCCGTGATTCGATGATGCGGTTGATCTTGTCCTCGGTCGTTTCCTCTTCTTGTTCCGCACCGCCTTCGGAGAGCGCCATGCTCATAGCGGCAGCGGTACGCCCACCTTGGCTGGAGTGCGCCTCGTCAATGATGATCGCAAACTTCTTCCCTCGATGTTCCTCGCCGATGCTATCCAGGACGAAGGGAAATGTCTGCACCGTGGCAATGATGATCTTCTTCCCCTCCTTAAGAAACTTCGAGAGTTGCGCTGTTTTGGAGACATCTTTACCCTCCTTCACCGCACCGATGATTGAGGAGACTTGAGCAAAACCCCGGATCGTCTCGCGAATCTGTTTATCGAGTATGCGCCGGTCGGTGATTACTATGATCGAGTCAAAGACATCCTTCCCACTCTTCCTCAGGCCAATTAACTGGTGTGCCAGCCAGGCGATGGAATTCGACTTTCCGCTGCCCGCCGAGTGCTGTATGAGATAGCGCTTACCCGCACCGAACCACGCAGCATCAGCAAGGAGTTTGCGCACGACGTCGAGCTGATGGTAGCGCGGGAAAACTTGCACTCGCTTCTTCCTGCCGGTCTTCTCATCTTTCACCTCAACGATCTGGGCGTAATTCTCCAGTATCTCGGTAAAGCCTCCCGGCGTCAGGATTCGCCGCCAGAGGTAATCGGTCATGATCCCGTAGGGATTGACCGGATTCCCCGCGCCCTGGTTCCAGCCCTGGTTGAACGGCAGGAACCATGAATCGTTCGCCATGCCCTTCGATCCTTTCAGCTCCGTGCACATCAACACCTCATGATCGTCCATCGCGAAGTGGACGACGCAACGACCGAAAGCGAACAAAGTCTCTCGCGGGTCCCTGTCTCGTTTGTATTGTTCTACGGCATCCTCCGCCGTCTGTTTTGTCAAGCTGTTTTTCAGTTCGAAGGTCGCTACTGGCAGGCCGTTAATGAAGAGCGCGAGATCGAGAGCACGCTTCGTCTGTTCCCTGCTGTAATGGAGTTGGCGCGTAATACTGAACCGATTTGCGGCATGTCGCGTCACGGCGTCGATGTTCTCTTGCGAAGGAGTTCCATAAAACAAGTCCACATGGTATTTCCCGTGGTTAACGCCTTTTCGCATCACGTCGATTGTGCCTCGGCGGGTGATCTCTCCTTGTAACTGAGCCAGGAACTTTCGTCGCACTGGACCATCAATGCGAAGTTGAAGCTCACCAGCTACGGCTTCCTGCGTTGCTTCCAGAAAGGCCGTTAACTGTTTCAAGTCGATCGCGTATTCCCTATCATAATCCGTGCTCGCACCACTCAACCATCCGAAGTTCGTCATTGCATTGACGATCAGCGACTCCAGTCCTTCTTCCTTGACGTTCGTCACCGGCGGACGCTCTGCAGGCGTGGGCCGAGCAGTCTCAATTAGTTTAATTCCGCCTTCTGGTCCAAAAGAAAGTGAAGCATTTACCGAAGTTGAGACGGCGAGGGCGTCGTTTAGCGGTTCGGACCTCCGCACTAATTCAGCACGTTGTACTTCTGCGCTTGGAAAAGCGAACTCGTCGAGGAATGAAATAAGGCGGGGGTCTTCAGCCTGGAAAGCTTCGATTAGACGTTCGGCGGCGATACGCGGCATTTCCAATCGAACCAAAGAACTGGTGCTGGGGGTAAGATCCACGAGTCGCATTGCCTCCACCTGAATATCAACGACCGCAGCAAGACGGTAGACCAACTGCTGCCTCTGCCTTTCGTTCAGGGCGTTCGGTTCGCGAGCAAGGATCATGTCGATCATCACCCTTTGCTCCGGTGACATCGGAGGCATGCGATCACGTTCCAATGCGCAGGGGTTCTGTTTGAATTTCCGAAGCTGCGACTCAGGCCACTTATCCGTGTGTGATCGCGTGTGGCAATTCGAGCAGAGAACGATGAGATTATCGAAGCTATGATCTTTTGTTTCGCACCACCGAATGATGTGGGCCTTCTCCAACGACACTGGTTCACAATCGCAAGCGCAGCGATAGCGGCATTCGAAGAGCAACTCGAGTTCAACATCACGAGGGATTTTAGGGCGGTTAGTCATGAGATTTCTTCAGTTTCGAGTTCTTCTTCCAACGTCTCATCCGCCATCGTTTCAGGCACGCCAGCATCGCGCAAATCCGGCAGCTTGGTTACGGCTTCACGCACATCCAGCTTACCCGTAACGACGTCGGCAGTAAGACGTGTGCGGTACTCCTGCATCAGCGCGATTTCTCGCTCCGTTCGGGCGATGGCGGTGTTGAGAGCACTTGTTTCAACGGCGATCGAATCGACGATCTGCTGTTGTTCCTCCCTCGGCGGGATGATGATCGGAATCTTCAAGAACTCGTCGGGATAGAGGCGCAAGCGCGATGGTCGAAGGCCGGTTGATCGTGAAAGATAGTTGAACCTGTAGGGAGCGATTCGGAGCAAGTAATCAGCGTAGTTGGACAGGAGGCGCTCCGGTTTGCGCTGTCGATAGACGGCGTATGAAGGACTGATGATCCCTTCATATGTCGAAACACCAAGTGCGGCCATCCAAGCCCACATCGTGTTCACGGCTAAATCGCCAGGGCGACAAATCTTGTGGCCGACATACGACTCGGCTTTGAACATCGTGATGTTCTTCTGACTCCGAGGAGTCACGCCGGTGGTGTGTGAAACCGAAAGCTGTTCCTCGTTCCCTGTTTTCGATCGTTCATCCATTTCGCGGAAGACATATTTCGCGCGTAAAACGTCCCAATGCTTCGGAATGTCGCCGAGCCAGGGAATTCCGGAAGGCTTGTGGGAAAGGTCCGGGTGGACACCGCGGGTGACGGCGCGGCAAATGATGGCCTGCTTTTGTTCGTTCAGCAGTCGAATCAGCTTCCTCTTGGCGCGGATGAAGCTATCGATCTTCCAGTTCGCGTGGTCCAGAAACCGTACGATGGCAGCTTGTTCGTCGTCGGTTGGCAACGGCATCTCGGCGCGGCTCAGACGCTCATAGTCAATGTTCTGCCCCTCGCGAATGCCCGTCACGAAAAGCGAAAGGCTGTCGATGAATTGCTTTGCCTTGAAGAAGTGTGAGTAGTAGCCGGACGTGACTGCCTTCCCAGGTTTCAGTACTGTGTACGCTGGGCTAATGATGCCCCGGCAGTGCGCTACTTCAATGCCGCCTTGAAAGGACCGGAGGCTGATCACGTAGTCGCCGACTTCGACAAGCTTTAGCAAGTGAAGATCCTTTTGGGCCGTGACGGTTCGCGTTTCATAGTCCTCCTTCTTAACGACCCCCTTCCTCTGAGTGGCGGCCAGCAACGGTTCGTTTGGAAAGCCTTTCTGGACTCGTTCATGGAAGAGAATCTTCATGCGTCGAACGCTCCAATTCTTTGGGCAGAGTCCGAGCCAAGGCAGTCCAGACTCCTTATATTCCGCATACGGCTTTAGCCCCTCGATCATGCCGTGGCTCCCTTCGTGATTTCATGCAGCAGACCTTCCGTATCCTCCTCTAAGGCAAGAATGTCGGCGCTGATCTGAGCAAGAGTGCGGAGCTCTGGCGGCTGGTAGAAGTGACGCGTGAAGCTGACTTCGTAGCCGATCTTCGTGTCGGCTTCGACGATCCAGGCATCGGACGTGTAAGGCAGCACTTCGCGGCGGATGAAAGCTTCGATCCCGCCTTCTTCCAGTAGAGGGATTTGCTCGAAGTCGCGCAGCTCACTGTCAGGTTCGTATTCGACGACACAAGTCTTACCATCAATCTCAGCCTCGAATCGTCCGCGCAACGGATCGACATTGGACTTGTCAGGTTTGTGCACTTTCTTAATGACGCGGGGTGCATCCTCCACGTGCCAACTGACAGCGTTGACTATGAGCTTGAGTTCGGACGCGCTTAGCTTGAGGTCGAGTTTCTTTAGCGCGGTGGCCACGTCGTTCAGAAAGAGGTTGTGATCATCGAATAGGCCATCACCAAGTTCCTCGCGGAGACGAGTAGCAACATCCATGAGCATGGCATCGCGTTTCCAGGTCGCGAGGTTAAGCAGTTTCTTTTTCCTCTTATCCGAAAGGTTCTTTCTCGGTATTTCGGTGTCGCCTTCCTCGTCATCTTCGTCGCTGTCGCTCTTGCCCCAATCGTTGACAAGTCTTTCGAGTTCCTGGCGAACAGAAAAAGGATCTTCAAATAGGGGTTCGCCCAGTGCCTCGTAGAGGGTCGTGCGAATTCCGTCACCGGAGGCGAAGCGCAGTGTCTCGATGCGTTGATGTGTGAGTTGGCTGTGGAGACGCAGCGGGCGCTCGACCTTCACTTTCCAATAACCGAAAGCCGCATTCGGAAAAATTTTCGATTGGGAAGATTCCTCGAATGCGAGAAACGTGTCGCAAATGCGTTGAATGTCGTCCGCACCGAGCTCGCAATTCTTTTTTCCCATGTTCTTGCGCAGCGGCTTGAACCATTGCGTGGCATCAATTAACTGCACCTTGCCCTCGCGTTTCGTGCCTTGCTTCCGGTTAGAGAGCACCCATACGTAGGTTGCGATGCCGGTGTTGTAGAACATGTTTAGCGGCAAAGCGACGATCGCCTCCAGCCAGTCGCTCTCGATGATCCAGCGGCGGATGTTGCTCTCGCCCTGCCCCGCGTCGCCGGTGAACAGCGCAGAGCCGTTGTGCACCTCTGCGATCCGGCTGCCGAGCGGTGTGTCGTGCTTCATCTTGCTGAGCATGTTCGCGAGGAAGATCATCTGCCCGTCACAGCTGCGCGTGATGAGGGAATATTCGGAATCGCCGGCGTGCTCGATGACGAAGCGCGGGTCTTTGACGTCCCTCTTCGATCCTTCGCCGCTCATCCGCTCGAGATCGCTCTTCCAACTCTTGCCGTATGGCGGATTAGCAAGCATGAAGTCAAAGGTGCGCGAGCGGAACTGATCATTCGATAACGTGGAAAACGCAGGACCACCGACGATGTTGTCGGCAGCATCGCTATCGCCTTCGAGTTTCAGCAGGAGGTCAGCCTTGCAGATCGCGTAGGTCTCAGCATTGATCTCCTGACCGTACAGGTGGGTGGCAACCTGCTTGCCGTGATCTTTCGCTATCTTCTGAAGAGTTTCTTCCGCGACCGTCAACATGCCGCCCGTGCCGCACGCACAGTCATAGAGTAGATAAGTGCCGGACTCGATCTGTTCGGCCACCGGCAGAAACATGAGGCTGGCCATAAGCTTGACGGCATCGCGTGGTGTCCAATGCTGCCCGGCTTCCTCGTTGTTTTCTTCATTGAACATGCGCACGAGGCTTTCGAAGACGGTGCCCATGGAGTGATTGTCCAGACCGGGCAGATCGCCAACTCGGCGCGGGCTCAGGTTAATGTCCTTGTCGAGAAACTTCTCAATGAGCTGACCCAATCCGTCGGAGTCAATTAACTTCGGAATCTGGTTCCGAAACTCGAAGTTTTTGAGAATGTCCTGAACATTCGGCGAGAAGCCGTCCAGGTAGGCAATGAAATCGTCCTTTAGCGTTTGTTGGGTCTTTCGAGACTTGAGGTCGCGCAGCAGGAAGGGCGAGGTGTTATAGAACGCCTGACCCGATGCTGCGCGAAGGGCATCATCCTGGTTAGTGACCTGCTCTTTATCCAGGGCGGTCTTCATTTCGAGCACGGCCTGCTTCGTCGGCTCCAGCACCGCATCCAAGCGGCGCAGGACAGTCATCGGCAGGATGACGTCGCGATATTTGCCACGCACATAAACGTCGCGGAGAACATCGTCGGCAATGTTCCAGATGAAGTCAGTTATCCAGTCGAGTTGGGCTTGGTCCATGAGTGCTTTTTCTTTTCTGCGGCGAGCCGTGGCGCAATGTTTTTGAAAGGTTATTCGCGTAAGCTGACGCTAGACCAGTGCGAGTGAGGGGACGAGCTTTATCTTAGGCATCACCCGCATTAGATTCGCTCAAAGTCTCTTCGATAAGTAGAATTCCTCCATCATCATGAACCGAAGCAATCCGTCGCTCGCGTGAGATCTGGTCTTGTTTATCGAATCGCAGCGACTCTAAAGCACCGGCGAAGTCTTTTTCATGTCGGCCAAAATCTCGCATTTTCCCAGCTTCGAGTTCTGTATCTTCACCAGCTTTTGACGATCTCTTGCTAATTCCTCTCGTTTGTCTTTCTTCTTCATTTGAACTCATTGTTGTCCCTTCCTTTTCTATTCGACCGTACAAACTTTTGACCAATTCAAGATCGCACCTGAGATGTCCGCACGCATTTCAGTTCGAGCTCGAGCGCGCGAATAGAAGTTACAGGATTTACATTGTTAGCGGGTATTTTCCAATGGAGCACAACATCGCCAAGGCATGAAGTTACGGAACAAGGCGACTTAGAACCGGAGAAATCTACAAGGTTCGGCGAAGAATTATATTAGCTCCCTGCAAGTTTGCAAACTTGAGGAATTCGTACGACCCATGACAACGCAACAGCGCGGGCCTCTCGGAACGCCGGCAAAGTCGCCAAGCTCAATTACGGCCAAGCCCACGGTTTCATCTGCCACAGCTTCCGACACTCTATCACCTACTGGATGGAAGTCACTGGAACGACGCCGGTAGGTGATGAGGTCGAGCGCTCACAAGACGCTTGAAAGTTTCTCTGTTATACCTTCCACCCATGGCTTGAGGGATCGAATCCTAGCTATACGGGTCAATGCAACTTCGCTCTTGAGAGGGCCTCGTGCTATTCACGAGGGCCCTGACACTGCTATAAAGTAAGCTATTTCGGTTTGATAATCAGGACTACCAAAAACAGATACCAAAAAGGTCGGAGTTTTTGAGCCTTAGTTGAGACACGATATTTCCGCGCTTCCCCTAAGTCCTTTGTCTGTAATGCTTAAATTTTTGACTGGTGCCGAAGGGGGGACTCGAACCCCCACGAGTTGCCTCACACGCCCCTCAAACGTGCGCGTCTGCCAGTTCCGCCACTTCGGCATGAAGTGAAGCCGTCAGGAAGGCCGCGGTTATTATAGCCGCAATCGATTTCAAAAGAGCACGAGCGCAACGGTCTTAAATTCAACTACGTGAGGTGAAGCTTCGAAGTGGTGCGTCAAGCTAGTCACCGTCACGCGATCTATTTGCTCGGCGACGCCGGAGCTTTCGACGGTGATGCGGCTGGCGCACTCGCGGGTGAAGTCGCCGGTAAGCTCACCGGAGCTTGTTGCGCGGGCGCCGGAGTCGGGCTTGGACTCGCTACCGGCGCTGCTGGTGCTGATTGCAACACCGAGCGCGTGCCGGTCAACGTCGGCAAGCCAAGCGCGAGCGCGATCAGCATGAAAGCGACCGCTGCGCCGATCGTGATCTTCGCGAGCAGACTCGCCGTGCCGCGTGGTCCAAACGCCGTGCTCGACAACGTGTTCGAGAATAACGCGCCCGCGTCAGCTTTGCCGGGTTGCAGCAACACAACCACGATCAGGATCACGCACGACAGAATGAACAGTCCGTAAAGGATGTAAGTCAGCAAATGAAAACTCCTAAAAGCGGGAGATCAACGAAAAGGGATCTCAAACCAGATTTCAAAACCAATCTCAAGCCCGATAATTCACAATTTGCGCGAAGCTCTCGGCCTGCAAACTCGCGCCGCCCACTAACGCGCCGTCAATATCACCCTGCGCCATCAGTCCTGCTATATTGTCGGGCTTCACTGAACCGCCGTAGAGGATCCGCAACGCGTTCGCCGCAGCTTGAGAATGCCTATCCGCGAAAACGCGCCGGATAAACGCATGCATTTCCTGCGCTTGCTCCGGCGTCGCTGTGCGTCCCGTGCCGATGGCCCAAACGGGCTCGTAGGCGACGATGATACGGT
>Ga0105241_10002629_pt1 | contig 13457 bp, 11 predicted proteins | sample KBSC64metaG_FD_80422 | JGI IMG/M metagenome (GOLD analysis project Ga0105241, IMG submission 80422) | Corn rhizosphere microbial communities from Kellogg Biological Station, Michigan, USA - KBS C6-4 metaG | ecosystem: Host-associated > Plants > Roots > Rhizosphere > Soil | place: Michigan, USA... | reverse complement strand
CTTCGGCGAACCGAGCGCGACGGGGCGCGTGATCCTCCGCCAAAACGAAGGTGCGAATTTCGCGCCGCTGCGCTTCGCGTTCGACGCGCCGCTGTGTCCCTACGATCGCCACCACCTCACTCGGGATGACGTGGCGGTTCGGGTGAACCGGCACCAAGAAACCGCGACGCTCGAGCGCAAATCCGACGCCGCGGCGTGAGGGAGTGGCCCCTGTGGCACCGCGCAAGCGCATCGGCTCGCGCTCCAGATCGAGCAACTCCTCGGTGTCGACTTCGCCGCCGACTTTTTCGATCGCGTTCAGGAGCTTACGCTCGAGAGGAGCGAGCTCCTCCACTTCGCGTTCGAGGCGTTTCACGTCGGCGAACACTTCCCACGCGGGCTCCAGGCACAAAGCGACGGGGGGCGTGGCCGGGCGACCGAGGTAGTGGCTGGCAATGCTGCTGGCTACGTCCGGATGGAGCTGCGCCAAGAGCGCGCGCGCGCCGCGAGGATCTTCGCCTTCCCACGTCCGGAGTTGGAGCATGTGCGCGATGGGCAGGAGCAGCTCGAGGCCTCGCTCGCGGCCTCGGATGAAAATGATTCCGCGGGCCACGAGCGGTTCGACCGCGGGCGGCACGGTCTGCGCGAAAAGGCAGCCCTTGGCCTCGGCCACGCGATAAAGCAGCTCGCGCGTGGGGCCGGGCAAGATGGACGCATCCCGCATTTCCGGGAGCTGCAACAACATCCGAGCGACTTGCGACGGAACGTCGATGCGCTTGGCTTCGTCGATGCGGATCTTGAGGCGCGTGATCAGCGAACCGAGCTCGCGCTCCGGCAGCTGGCGTAGGACATCCACCAAGCGGATCGCTCCCATGCTGCGTGACTCTTGGTCTTTACGGGAGGGCATGGGGATTTCAGTAGCAAACCGCGAAATGCGCCTGCTGTCCAGGGGCGGACGCGCAAATACAGCGAGTTTTTGCGGCGTAGTTCGGCAAGGCAGTTTTCAGCGCCAGCTGTTTTCCACAGGGGGCTACGAATTTTTGCCCCGTCTCGAGAGGCTCGTCTCGAGAACGTTGGTCCGCGAATGCGCCCAAACGATTTCGATAAAGGGACTGAGCGGAAACGTGAGAGCGTTCAGGCAGAACCTCGTTACGGGTTAGACCCCTCTCCCCGGGGTGATGTGCTGGGGCGTGTTTGGTTTCGATCGCGGGCAGGGCAGGGTGGGGTCCCGCGCGACCCGCCGGCGCTTGATACTCCTCATACGGATCATCATTCGCCGTCGTGCGCCCCACGCGGCCGTGCTCCGGGACAGGTAAATCCCGTGATTTACCGTAACGAACGAGCATCCGTTCCAATCTTGATACAGTGCGCCCCGAATGATCCTCCGCGATCCGGTTCACGGCCTCGTCTCCTTCGAGACGGAAGAAGAAGCGATTATCCCCGCCCTGCTCGAAACCGCCGAGCTGCAACGTCTCAGAAGGATACGTCAGACGGGTCTCGCCTCACTCGCGTACCCGGGGGCGGACCACACGCGCTTCGCTCACGCGCTCGGCGCCGCGTTCGTGATGAAGAAACTCATCGTGCGGCTCCGCAGTTTGCACGAGGAACTCCCGTTTTGGCAGCGCCTCACGACCGAACGCGCCCGCGACGCGCTCGCGGCCGCGCTGCTCCACGACGTGGGGCATGGCCCCTTCTCTCATCTCTTCGAGCAAGCCTTGCCGGATTCGAAGAAGCACGAAGATTGGACGGAGCGCATCGTGCTCGATCCGAGCACGGAGGTGCACGCGGTCTTGGAGCGTTTCGATCCGGGTTTACCGGAGCGCGTCGTCGAGCTCGTTCACGGTCGGCACGATCTGACGTTTCTGGCGCGCGCAGTGAGCGGCACTTTCGACGTCGATCGTTGCGATTACCTGCTCCGCGATGCGCACGCGACCGGGGTGAGTTACGGCTGGTTCGACCTCGATTGGTTGCTGCGAAGCTTGCGTTTCGGGGTCGCCGAGGGTGACCAAGCGCCGCCGCTCGCGATCGACGGCGCCAAGGGCATCCCGGCCATCGAGTCCTTCATTTTGGCGCGTTTATTCATGTTTCAGCAGGTCTATTTCCACAAGACGGAGCGCGCGAGCGAGTGGATGATGGCGCGCATCTTCTCGGAAGTGACCAAGATGCTGGCGGACGGAGATTGCCCTCCCGCTACGCCTCCCGCGGTCATTTCTTTGGCCCGGGACGGCGACGCCGCGCTGGCCGACTATTTGGAGCTCGATGACGCCTCGTTGTGGGTGGCGCTCAGCGCCTGGCGCCATTCGACGAACCCGATTTTGGCTGATCTCACCAAGCGCTTCCACGCTCGTAAACTGTTCAAGACCTACGAGCTGTTCGATGAGCGAGCGACCCCCGACGCGCGCATTCAGGCGCTGGACATCGCGCGCGATATCGCGCAGAAGCGCGGGCTCGATCCGAGCGTGTACGTGGGGCTCGACGCCGCTTCCACGGTCGCCTTCGACGATCTGCGCGACCCGCTGACGGTCATGTTCCCGGGCGGCGTGACGCGCGCGCTGGCCGACGTCTCGTTCTTGCTCGGGCGGCTGCGCGGCGAACGCATGGCACGCATCCGGCTGATCTTCGCCCCGGAACTGCGCGACGAAATCGTGAGCGCGCTCGAAGCATGAGCGCGGCACGCCCAGTTTCGGCGCTGGTTGCGCTGGCTTTGGCTTGCGGCACGTCCCTCGCGCAGGCCGAAGGCAAAGCCGCGGATGACGGTGTTTACGGCCGTTTCGACGGTGATCTCGATCTCGGGCTCGCTGTGGGCCCCGAATTCAGCTCCGCAGGCACGGTAGCGCCCGCGCTCCGCGGCTCCGCTCACTACTTCTCGATTGTCGGAGCTTACGTCGAGGGGCGCGCAAAAGTGGCGGACCACGGAGCTCCCTCACTGCTCGGCATCGGCGTCGATTTGCGGCCGCTGTTCGTGCCGCGCTGGGCCAAGGGCTACGAGACTGGGCCCGCGTTCTTCGATCTCACGCTCGACTCGCTGTCACTTTCGCTCGGCGGGTATTTCAGCGCGCTGCCCGATCGCCCGTTCGGCGATCAGCGCGGCTTCGAGGCCGCGTTCGGGTTCGGGTTGCCGCTGTTCGCGAGCGCTCGCGGCCTGTGGCTCGAAACGCGCGGCACGTTGCGTTATCCCGATAACGGGAAGCGCGAAGAAGCCGTCCTCGTCGCGCTTTCGTACCACGGCTTCGTCAGCACGCCGTGGCTCGGTTCGGATTGAGCCGAGGCCCGTCGCTCAGGCTTGCAAGCGCCGCTTGATCCAAGCGGCAACGCCCGGGCTCGGGCTCGAGGACACGATTTGTCCCTGTTTCACGAACACTTCGCTGGCGAGGGCGCGGCCGTTGTACTCGCTCGCCATGGTGAAACCGTACGCGCCCGCATCACGAATCGCGACGCGCGCCGGCGCTTCGCTGCCGAGTGGATGCGCGCCGAAGTCATCCGAACTCTCGCAAACCGGGCCGACGACGCGCCACTCGGGTTCGCTCGGGGGGCGATCGAGCGGTTCGATCCGGTGTTTTGCGCCGTATAACGCGGGACGGAGCAGATCGTTCATGCCCGCGTCGATCATCACCCAACGCTGATCGCCACTGACTTTGCTCTGCACCACGTCCGCGACGAGCACACCGTGCGCGCCGACGAGTGAGCGGCCCGGTTCGGCCACGATCATCAAATCCGACAAGCCTTCACTCTCGAGCAGGGCGAGCGCGTTGCGCGCGAAATCCGCCGGGCGCACGTTGATGCCGGCGCCGTAGTCGATGCCGAAGCCACCGCCGAAATCGACGTACTCGAGGCCCGGCTTCTGTGAGCGGCGAGCGCGGGCGATGGCGCACACGTGACGCGCCGAGACCAGATAGGGATCGATGGTGGTGAGCATCGAGCCGACGTGCGTCGATAGACCGACGGCCACGAGCGCGTCGCTCGCGGCATCGACCGCCTCGAAAGCGCGCGCAACGTCGGCGCGCGCGATTCCGAATTTTGCTTTGTCGTGACCCGTCGAGATGTGCGAGTGCGACTCAATCTCCACGCCTGGGTTCAAGCGAAAAGCGACGCGCGCTTGTCGGCCGAGCGCCCGTGCCCGCGCCGCGATGCGTGCGATCTCCTCGACGCTCTCCGCTTGAATCGCCAATAGGCCGGTGGCGATCGCCAAATCGAGCTCGCCGTCCTTCTTGGCGACGCCGCTCATCACGATCTTGGTCGCGGGGATGCCGCAGCCGATAGCGACTTCGAGTTCCGCGCCTGACACCACGTCGGCACCGACGCCCTCCGCCGCGAGAGTGCGCACCACCGAGCCGGCGCTGTTGGCTTTGACGGCGTACGCAACGACATGACGCGCCGTACCGAACCCGGCCGAGAGGTCGCGCGCTTCACTGGCGATGGCGTCGAGGTCGTAGAAATAGACCGGCGTTTCCAGGTCGGCGCTGGCAAGCAGTTCGGCAAGAGGGGTTTCTCCGAGGCAAGCGTGGCCTTGCGCGTTGCGTCGAAAACCGTGCCGAGAACCCTGCATGGGCGTCTCCTTACCAGGACGCCGCTCTGGTGCAAGCGGCCGCAAGCGGCGGCAGACGCCAGAAAGACGGTTTCGCACCGCAACTGCGGCGGAGATCCTACTCCTCGCTACCCCGAAGGCCGTGCCATGTGGCATGCTGCCGCCACTTCGAAAAGTTGCGGTTCGGGTTGTTGCCCGTGCCCACGCATACGGAAAAAATTAAGACATGATCGCTCGCCGCGCAAAAATCGTTTGTACAATTGGTCCCGCCGTCGAAAGTCGCGAAATGATTCGCGCGCTCATCGAAGCGGGGATGGACGTGGCGCGTCTGAACTTCTCCCACGGCACGCACGCCGAACACGGTCGTCGCGTGGAAATGATCCGCGCCGAGAGTGAAGCACTCGGCAAGCCCGTCGCGCTCCTACAAGATCTCTGCGGTCCGAAAATCCGCACGATGAACGTGGGCCCCGCGGTGCTCGTCAACGGTGACACCGTGTTCATGATTTCGGGCGCGGCCGGTGACGATCAAACCATCGCCATCGACTACGAGAACCTCGCGAACGACGTGCGCGTGGACGACCGCATCTTGCTCTCGGACGGTCAGGTCGAGCTGCGGGTGGTTGGCGTGCGAGGGGAGCGCGTCGAGTGCAAGGTCGAGCACGGTGGTCCGATGCGCCCGCGCATGGGCGTGAATCTGCCCTCTTCCGGCCTGCGCCTCTCCGCCCTGACGGAGAAGGATAAGAAAGATCTCGATTACGGCCTCTCGATTGGCGTCGATTACATCGCGCTCTCGTTCGTGCGCCGCGCCGAGGAGATCCAAGAGCTGCGCGAGATCTGCGAGCGCAAAGGTCGCCCCACGCCGATCATCGCGAAGATCGAGACCCCCTCCGCCGTCGAGCGGCTGGATTCGATCGTCCGCGCCGCGGATGCGGCGATGGTGGCTCGCGGTGATCTCGGTGTCGAGCTGCCGCCCGAAACCGTGCCCGTGATTCAGAAGCAGATCATCGGCACCTGCCGCATTCACCGCAAGCCCGTGATCGTGGCCACCGAAATGCTGCAGTCGATGACGGATTCGCCCCGTCCGACGCGCGCCGAAGCGAGCGACGTCGCGCATGCCGTGTTCGGCAACGCCGACGCCGTGATGCTTTCCGCCGAAACCGCGAGCGGCAAGTTCCCGATCCAGGCCTGCCGCATGATGGATCGCATCATTCGCCAAGCCGAGGCCAGCCGCTTCTTCGCGCCGGCTGCCTCCGAGCCGGATCACACCACGCCCGATTCGATCGCCCACGCCGCCTGTGCCATCGCGCGCGAGGTGGGAGCCAAGCTCATCGTCACGTTGACGGAGTCCGGGCTCACCGCTCGCCTCGTCTCCAAAGCTCGGCCCACCGCGCCGATCTTGGCGTTCTCTTCCGATGACCGCACGCTGCGTCGGTTGGCGCTGTACTGGGGTGTCGCTCCGCGCACCTTGGTCGGCCGCGCGCCGAACCTCGAAGAGCAAGTGCAGAGCACGAGCCAGATCTTGATGGACAACGGGCTCGTCAAGTCCGGCGAGCGGTACGTCATGGTGTACGGCGCGCGCGTCGGCGTGCGCGGTGCAACCAACGCCGTGCGAGTGGAGCAGCTGCCGTGAACCGTGAGGCGCGACGGAGGGTGGTCTGTTAGCACTCTCCGGACGTAGCCCCGAGCTCGAGAAATACGAGCTTCTGGAAGAGATCGGCCATGGTGGGATGGCGACCGTCTACCGTGCGCGCGATCGGCGCCTCGGTCGTGAGGTCGCCGTCAAGGTCATTCACCACCATTTGCGCGAAAATCAGGAGGTAGCGGCGCGGTTCGTGAGCGAAGCCCGCGCCGTCGCCAAAGTTCGCCACCCGAACATCGTCGAAGTCTTCGACGTCTCCGATGCGGACGAGCCCGAGCGCTACCTGGTGCAGGAGCTCGTGCGCGGCACCACGCTGCGCAAGCTGATCTCCGAACAGGGCTTCTTGCCGGCGGAAATCGCGGCGGCCATCGCCATCGAAATCGCGTCCGCGCTCGAGCACGCGCACGGCTTGGGCGTCATTCATCGCGACATCAAGCCGGAGAACGTGCTGCTCGAGTCGCCGCACGAGGGCCAAGCTCCGGAGGAGAGCGCGCCCGCGCCGCGCGTGAAGATCACCGATTTCGGCATCGCGAAATTGCTCGATGCTCAGGGCGTCACTTCCACGGGGCAAGTGCTCGGCTCGCCCGCGCACATGGCGCCCGAACAAATCGAAGGCGGCGACGTGAGCGCCCGCTCGGACGTCTTCGGGCTCGGCGTCCTCTTGTACGAGAGCCTGGTCGGCAAATTGCCCTTCGACGGCAAGAACCCCGCGCAAGTGTTGCGGCGCGTGCTCGATGGCGCGTTCACCCCAGCTGACCGCGCGCGGCCGACGGTTGGCTCGGCGCTCTCACAGATCGTCGGCAAGGCGCTCGCGCGTGAGTCGAACGATCGGTATCCGAGCGCTCGCGCTCTGGGCGATGCACTCCGCGAGGAGCTGAAGCGCTTCGGTTTCGAAGACATTCGTCGCGAAATTTACGAATTTTTGAAGGATCCAGAAGGCGCGCGCAAACGCTACGAGCCGCGCATCGTGGCGGAACTCGTGAAGGCGGCCACGGCGGCGCGCGCCGCAAAAGATTTCGTCGGCGCGGCGGCTTCCTTCAATCGCGCGCTCGCCTTCCGCCCCGATGACGCCGAGCTGCTCTCGCACGTCGCGCAGCTCGCGCGTGGCCAGCGCCTGCGTCTGGCGTTGACGCGGGGTGCCGCTGCCGTGGTGGCCACGAGCGCTATCGTCGCGGTGATTTTTGGCGGGCTCTCGTGGCTGCGTTCGCACCGCGCGCACCCGATCACCGATGCGAAGGGGCAGGCGCCTGGTGTGACCACCCTCACGCAACCGTCACCGAGCGGCGGTGCCGTAGAGCCCGCGCTCCTCGATAGCGCCGAGCCCCATCGGCCCGGCAACGACGCGACGCGTCGCGTGCGCCCCCGCTTCATTCCGCCGCCACCGGCCTCCGCTCCAGCGGTGGAAATGGCCACCGTGCGCGTGTTGGTGGACGGTCCGAAGAACGCGACCGTCAAAGTCGACGGTCACGAAATCGTATGGTTCGGCCCGCCGCACGAGCTCACGGTCGGTACGCACACCTTCGAGTTCGTCCCGCCCAACGAAGAGTGCTGCGTGGCTCCGCAGACCATGACGGTGAACGTCGTGCGGCCCAGCGACCCGACCGAGGTGCAAACCGTCCGCGGCACGATCGAGTTCAAACCTGCGCTATTGGAGTTCCAGGGCGAATCCGGCACGACGGCCAGTTGCGGGGAGCTTGGCTCCTTCAACGTGCCGAGTCAGCAGAAAATTCGCATGACTACCGCCCAGATGCGCGCCCACTGCACCCTGTTTGGCCCGCCAAACAGTGGTATTTCGCCGAAAGAATTTGACGTCGCCTTGAGCCCCGGTCGACTCTTCAGCATCCCTGGGTCCTGAATTCGGCCTTGGGGGGCTTCGGATGAGTCTGCCCCGATTCTGTGCATCGAGCCTCGCGCTCTTGACGCTCGCTTCATTGCCCGAGCTCGCGCACGCGCAGGCGAGGCCGAGCTCTGCCCCTTCAGCTCCAGCAGTCGGTGCGCCCGCAGCCACGCCGCCGGTCGCCGATCCGGTTCGCGTCAGTGACACCGTCGAACTGGCGCGCGTGGTGGGTCTCTACGAAGCGGGTAAGTACGGCGACTGTGCCGATTCGTTGAGCCGTCTGTTGAGCGCGGATAGCCCGCGTCCGCTGCGCGACCCAGATGTCGTAGAGAGCGCGCGCATCTATCATGCGGCGTGTTTGATTGGGCGCGGCAAGCCGCAGCTCGCCGATGAGCCGCTGCGCGCGGCCATCCGCCAGAACCCACAGATGAAACCGCCGGACGGCTTGGTCTTTCCGCCTCAAGTCATCGACCACTTTTTGCACGTACGTGAAGGCTTGTTCGAAGAGATCCGCAGATCGGAAGAGCAGCGGGTCAAGCAGGCTCAAGAGCAGGCAGCCAAACAAGAGGACAAAACCCGGCGCGAACGGCGCCGGGTCGCCGCTCTCGAAAAGCTCGCACAAACCGAAACTTACGTGACGCGGAATCGCCGTTGGATTGGCTTCGTCCCCTTCGGTGTGGGGCAGTTTCAAAACGGCAACGATACGCTCGGTGACGTTTTCTTGACCTCCGAGGCGCTCTTGGCCGCGGGCACGTTGACGGCTATCGGAGTGGAAACCCACTTGGTGTTGCAAGCCAACCAGCTGCGCGAGAGCGGCAAGAAGGTCGATCCCAGCATCAACGGTCGCCTCGCCAACTGGAAGACGGCCATCGACTACACCTCCTACACGTGGCTCGGCGTGACGGTGCTGGGCATCTTGGAAGCACAGCTCTCCTTCGTGCCGGAGCGACGCGAAACGCGCACGCGCCCACTCCCACGCGGCCTGGCGCCACCCGAGCAAGACCCGAGCTTGCGCCTCGCGCCGAGCGCTGCGGCCGTGCCAGGCGGCGCGGTCTTCGGCCTCTCCGGCACGTTCTAGTCGCTGGCGACGGCGTGCCCGCGACGCGCGGGCGATCGGGATAGTGCTAGGCGCGCTTCTCGAACGCAGCCACGTAGAAACCAGCGAAAACGCGCAGCGGCGAGTCGCACAGCGCGTGCTCTGCGGCGCGGAAGAACTTGCGCCCGAGCGAGCTCCGCATCGCCTTGGCCGTCGGGGTCACGATGCGCACGCCGCGCGCGCCCACCTGTACGGTGCCCGCGGGGAGCAGCTTCTTCAGCGTAAATGGCGAATCGAAGCGGGTGTACACGTGGCTCTCGTTGGCGGCCGCGGCGATGCGCCCCGCGGGCCCGAAGCGTTTGAGCAGCCAGCGCAAACTGTACGGATTGTAAAACTCGGCGAGGACTACGCCACCGGGTCGCGTGACCCGCGCCATCTCCCGCAACGCGAGCTCGATTTCCGGCACGTGCGCGAGCACCTTGAAGGAACAGGTGACATCGAAGCGATTGTCGTCGAAGGGCAGTTCGGTGGCGGAGCCGAGCACCACGTCGAGCCCGCGCCCGCGAGCTTTCTCGAGCATGCCCGGCGAGAGATCGACGCCCTGAGCGGCTCGCGCAAACTGACGGATCCGCGACAAAACCAGGCCCGTGCCGCAACCCACCTCGAGCACGTCCCGATTGGCGCCGTAGCGCTTCACGTAGTCGGCTTCGAGTTCATCCAGCAGATCGTGGTAGCCACCTGGGTCGTTGTCGCCCCGGTGATCCTCGTAGCCGGTGGAAAAGGCGTCGTAATAGGCGCGGTTCGCGTCTTGAGTTCCGGAGCTGTCCATCGCAGGGCCGGAACTTGTCGCTTATCGAGCGGGGACGCAAGCCCCGGCTCACACTCGCGTTTCAGCCGTCGTGTTCCGGATCTTCGAAAACGCTCTCCGCGTCCGGATCGAGGGGCACGGTGACCTCGGGCAGCGCCGCGCTGGAAAGCGCCTGCGCGTCGCGGGCTTGGCCGCCGATGAGCCCGCAGTGCTTACAGATCCGCAGCTCGGTCACGCCGAGCGCCAAGAGAGGCTCCCCCAAGAGCGCGCCCGCCGCGACCAGAAAATCCAACTCTCCGCAGTTGCTGCAGCCGCCGACCAAAGACGGCAGGCTCGGGCGCTGCGGGCGCACGGACGGCACTTCCTGCAAGGATGACTTCAGCGCGTCCCCGATCCCGCGCAGTTCGGTGCGCGCGATGTTGCGCAGGCGGCCCCGCATCAAATAGCCCACGACCAACAGCACGACGCCCAGGCTGGCCAGCGCGTAAAACCACAGCGTGACGTGCAGCCGCGAAACGGCCGCGAAAGCCATGGCACCGAGCAGCACGGCAAGCACGACCAGATCGCGGGCGCGCGCGCTTTCTGCGCGTTGCACGAGCTCGAGTTCGAGCTCGCCCTGCTCCTGCGTGAGCTCCAGGGCGGTGCCGCTGCGAAAGGGAGGATCGCCGACCAAGGTGATGAGCTCGCGAGCGGCGCGTCCCAACGCCGGCGCGTCCGCTGCGGAGCAGGCCGCCAATGCCTCACCGCGCTGGCCCTCGCGGAGCATCTTGGCGAGCGCCGCCGTAAAAGCGGGCAGGCTGCGCATCTCACTCACGACCAGCAACGTGCGCAAAATCAGAGTCAATACCCCGATCGCTGCGACGGCTTCGAGGGTAGGGAATTCGTCGAGCATCGGCGAGGGTGAGCCTGCCAGAGTCGCTGCAGAAAGGGAGCCCAGAATCGTGCAGGCCCGGCTACCGAGTGTGACGGAAGTGTTCCTTTTCTCGTTCGGGGGCTCGATTGGCGCCAACCCCTGATAGCCTGGGCCCCGGCTTGTCCACCGAACCGCTCATCATTGGCGTGACGGAATACGTGAATATTCCGGCGTGGCGTATCTCCCGCTTGCGCGCGAAGATCGACACCGGTGCGCGCACGAGCGCGCTCCACGTCGAGAACATTCGCGAGTTCGGCATCGACTGGGTGCGCTTCGACGTGCGTCTGCACCGCGAACGGCGCGACCGCCGCGTGACCGTCGAGGCGCCCATTGCGCGGCGTGGGCGGGTCCGGCCGTCCAGCGGCGTGCTCGAGTCGCGAATTTTCGTGTGGGCTACCGTGCACATCGGGCCGGTCGAGCGTGAAATCGAAATGAGCCTGGTCGACCGCGGCAAAATGATTTTTCGCATGCTGATTGGGCGCAACGCCTTGGCGCACTCCTTCCTGGTCGATCCGGGCCGCCGTTACGTGCTGAACCAGCCACGCCCCAAGCGTGCGTCTTCACCCAAGCGCACGACCGAGAGGAAGCGACCATGTTGAAAGTGGCTATCCTTTCCTGCAGCGCTGGCGCGTACAGCACACGCCGGCTGCGCGAGGCGTGCGTGCAGCGGGGGCATCGCGTCAAAGTGCTGCACACGCTGCGTTTCAGTTTGCTCGTGGAGTCGGGGCGGCCCGAGTTGTTCTTTCGCAATCGGCGCATCACCCGTTACGACGCGGTGATCCCGCGCATCGGCGCGTCGATCACCGGGTTCGGCACGGCCGTCGTGCGTCAGTTCGAACAGATGGGCGTCTTCTCGCTCAACACCGCGCACGCCATCAGTTGTGCGCGCGACAAACTACGCTCCACGCAGATGCTGAGCCGCCACGAGATTGGCATCCCGCCGACGGCGTTTGCGCGCGACCGCTCGAACGTGCTGCCCTCGATCGAAGCCGTGGGCGGCGCGCCCGTCATCATCAAGCTCTTGGAAGGCGCGCAGGGTATCGGCGTGATGCTGGCCGAAACCAGCAAGATCGCCGAAGCCATCATCGAAACGCTGCAGAGCGCACGCCAAAATGTGGTGGTGCAACGCTTCGTGAAAGAGAGCCGCGGGCGGGACGTGCGCGCGTTCGTCGTCGGCGATCGCGTCGTGGCCGCGATGAGCCGCCAGGCGCGCGGCGATGAGTTCCGCGCCAACGTGCATCGTGGTGGCCGGACCGAGAAAATCACGCTCGATGGCGAGTTCGAGCGCACCGCCATTCGTGCCGCTCAGATCATGGGCCTGCACGTCGCGGGCGTCGACCTCTTGGAAGGCCCGACGGGGCCGCAAGTGCTCGAAGTCAATTCGTCTCCCGGGCTCGAAGCGATCGAGAAAGTGACGGGCGTGGATATCGCAACGGCGATCGTGGAGCACCTCGAACAACAAGTGCAATTCCCCGAGGTGGACTTACGGCAGCGGCTCACCCTGAAGAGTGGCTACGGCGTGGTCGAGTTCACGTTGCAACGCGGCTCGGAACTCGCCGGCAAAACGATCCACGAGCTTTCGCTGCGTGAGCGGGACGTGCAGGTGCTGAGCATCACCCGCGAACAGGTCGTGATCCCCAATCCGCGGGGGGTCGAGGCGCTGCTCATCGGTGATCGCGTCTTGTGTTTTGGGGCCTACACGACGCTGCGCGCGATTTTGCCACGACGCTCGGGGGCCAGGCGATGAAGCCGAGCGACCACCCCGACTTCTTTCGCTTACCGCCGCCCGAGGGGCGCTCGCGCGAGAGCACGATCCGGCTGGATGGGGAGGGGCGGTTCACGCACGACGGCAACCCCGTCGAGCACCCGGGCATGGCACGCGCGTTCGCCTCCTGGATCCAGCGGCACCCCGACGATGGGCGCTTCATCCTGAACAACGGCTACGACTGGAGCTATTTCCAGGTAGAAGACGTGCCCTTCTTCGTTTTGGGGGTGGAAGAGCGAGGCGGGGAGCTGATGCTGGCGCTTTCCGACGGCAGCGAAACCCCGTTGGACGCCGAGTCGCTCCGTGTGGGGCGGGGCGGGGCGCTGTACTTGCCCGTGAAAAACGGGCTCTTCTTCGCGCGATTTAGCCAAACCGCGCAGCTTTCGCTGGGCCAATGGCTGGCCGAGGGCGAGGGCGGCGAGCTCGTCTTAGAAATCGCCGGCCTTCGGCTTCCTCTTCGAACCGCGGGCGGGCCGCTCATGATAGAAGCCCCCCGAGATGAGAGTTCTAGCAGCGGATCGGCTTTCTGAGTCGGCCCTCGATGAAATGCGCAGCCTGGGTGTCGAGGTCATTTACGAGCCCGACCTCAATGCCGAAGAATTGGTCAACGTCCTCGATGGCGTGAACGTGCTGATCGTGCGCGGCACGGTCGTGAACAAAGCCGCGATCGACGCAGGCAAGGCGCTGAACCTCATCATCCGCGCCGGCGCTGGCGTGCGAAACATCGACGTTCCGGCGGCGAGTGAGCGCGGCATCTACGTAGCCAACTGCCCGGGCAAGAACGCCTCGGCCGTAGCCGAGCTGACGCTCACCTTGATCGGCTGCCTCGATCGGCGCGTGCCCGATGGGGTCGTCAGTTTGCGCGCCGGTAAATGGGAGAAGCACGAGTTTGCTCGCGCGGTCGGCCTGAACGGGCGCTCGCTCGGTGTCCTCGGCACCGGCCACGTGGGGCGCG
>Ga0105241_10002619_pt1 | contig 13477 bp, 13 predicted proteins | sample KBSC64metaG_FD_80422 | JGI IMG/M metagenome (GOLD analysis project Ga0105241, IMG submission 80422) | Corn rhizosphere microbial communities from Kellogg Biological Station, Michigan, USA - KBS C6-4 metaG | ecosystem: Host-associated > Plants > Roots > Rhizosphere > Soil | place: Michigan, USA... | reverse complement strand
AGAGGTGTGGGTTGTGCTCGGCAATGCGCTGAACAAGTTCGGATTTGATCATCTAGGCTTGGGGTCCGGAGGCTAGGCGACGCATTTCCGTGAAAATGCCTTGATCTGTCAAGACGCTAAATCAATGTGGGACAGCGCGAAAACACGTGACAAATTCCGCAATCCGGTCTTGTCCCGCCCTGCCACAGGCGAGAAATCGCTGCCGAGACGTCACGCCGCGGCTCAATTGGTGGTGCCCGGACGCCACAGCGCCAGCATGCCTTCCAGGCTTAGGTGATCGGCGGCCTCGACCAGGCCACCCTGCTCAATCCGACGCGCGATTCCGCCCAATCCGACCGCATCGAGCGTGATCGAAGCGGCGGTACGCAGGAATGTCAGATCGCCAAACCGAGGCGAAAGGCTATAGTCCCGCACCGGCAAATCGCTTTTGACTTTTTTCTCCGCCACCAGCCAATCGATCGCGGTTTTCTCATCCCCGAGCTGGTCGACCAGCTTCAGGCCCACGGCCTGATGACCGGTGAAGACGCGGCCATCGGCCACCTTATCCAGCAACTCATCGTCCATTGCGCGCCGATCTTTCACCAGCCCGCGAAACCAGGCGTAGGAATCCTTGACGAGTGAGTCGAGCGCAGCCCGCGCCTCGGGGCTGGTCGGCTCGAAACCATTGGGAGCGGCCTTCAAGGGCGAGGATTTCACTTCCTCGACCTGAACCCCGACCGTCTTCAAAAGCCCGCTGAAATTGGGAAACTGGAACAGCACGCCGATCGAGCCGACCAGCGAACTTTGCTGCGCGACAATGTGATCGGAGGCCATTGCCGCAATATAGCCTCCCGAGGCCGCGAGGCCGTCAACCACGACCACCAGCGGCTTCTTGGCTTTCAGGCGCACCAATGAATCATAAAGCTGCTCGGAGCCGGCGGTGGTGCCGCCCGGTGAGTTGATGTGCACGATCACAGCGGCGGCCGGTGATTTTTCCAATCGCTCCAGCGCCTCGACCCGCTTCTGGTCGCTTCGGATCAACCCTTCGATATTGATGCGCGCGATCGATCCCGACGGGATCAAGGTGGTGCGGCCACCGGGGGTCGCGACCGCACTGATCACGGCGATCGCGACAACCGCAATTAGCGCCGCGACCACGCGCCAGAACGTCAGCTTGCGCCTGATCCGGCGACGATCGACAATCATGTCCGATTCCAGCGACATCAAAATTCTCCGAACCCTGAAGCATCGCTATCCCATCGCCCCGCTGGATAGCGCTAATCCGATTGCGCCCAATTATATCAAAAGCGGACCAATTTGAAGAAACCGGCCAAAAGAAAAAGCCCCGGTCGCAACCGGGGCCCTGATCTTGTTGGGCCGCCACAAAACGTAGCGGGAGGATGCGCTTACTTGTCGCGCTGCTTCAGCGCGGTGCCCAGAATGTCGCCCAGGGTTGCGCCGGAGTCGGAGGAGCCATATTGCGCGATGGCCTCCTTTTCCTCGGCCACTTCAAGAGCCTTGATCGAGACCTGCACCTTGCGGGCCTTCTTGTCGAACTGGATCACCCGCGCATCGACCTTTTCACCGACGGCGAAACGCTCGGCGCGCTGATCATTGCGATCGCGTGCGAGTTCGGAACGCTTGATGAAGGTCGTGAAGTCAGTGCCGACGATCTTGACGTCGATACCGGACTCCTTGACGTCGAGCACCTCGCAAGTGACGACCGCGCCCTTCTTGACGTCGCCCGGTTCAGCGAAGGGATCGCCCTCGAGCTGCTTGACGCCGAGCGAAATGCGCTCCTTCTCGACATCCACGTCGAGCACCACGGCCTTGACCATGTCGCCCTTCTTGAAGTTGTCGATCACCTGCTCGCCCGGTTGTTTCCAGTCGAGATCCGATAGATGGACCATGCCGTCGACGTCGCCCTCGAGACCGAGGAACAGGCCGAACTCGGTCTTGTTCTTGACCTCGCCCTCGACCGTCGAACCCACCGGGTGCTGCTCGACAAAGACCTCCCAGGGATTTCGCATGGTCTGCTTGAGACCGAGCGAAATGCGGCGCTTGACCGAATCCACCTCGAGCACCTGCACCTCGACCTCCTGCGACGTCGAGACGATCTTGCCGGGATGCATATTCTTCTTGGTCCACGACATTTCGGAAACGTGGATCAGGCCTTCGATGCCCGGCTCCAGCTCCACGAAGGCGCCGTAGTCGGTGATGTTGGTGACGCGGCCGGTGAAGCGGGCGCCAAGCGGATATTTCGCCTCGATGCCCTGCCACGGATCGTCCAGCAGCTGCTTCATGCCGAGCGAGATGCGGTGGGTTTCGTGGTTGATCTTGATGATCTTCACCTTCACCGTCTGGCCGATGGTCAAAACCTCGGTCGGGTGATTGACCCGGCGCCAGGCGATATCGGTCACATGCAGCAGGCCGTCGATGCCGCCGAGATCAACGAACGCACCGTAATCGGTGATATTCTTGACGACCCCGTCGATCACCTGACCTTCCTCGAGGTTCTGCACCAGTTCCTGGCGCTGTTCGGCGCGGGTCTCTTCGAGAACCGTGCGGCGCGACACCACGATGTTGCCGCGGCGACGGTCCATTTTGAGGATCTGGAACGGCTGCGAATTGTTCATCAGCGGCGCAACGTCGCGGATCGGCCGGATGTCGACCTGCGAGCGCGGCAGGAAGGCCACGGCGCCGTCGAGATCGACGGTGAAGCCGCCCTTTACCTGGTTGAAGATCACGCCAAAGACCTTCTCGTTGCTGTTGAAGGCCTTCTCCAGCTTGCCCCAGCTTTCCTCGCGGCGCGCCTTGTCGCGCGACAGTACGGCTTCGCCGAGCGCATTTTCGATGCGGTCAAGGAACACCTCGACCTCGTCGCCGACCTTGAGCTCGCTCTCCCGGCCCGGGCCGGAGAATTCGCGCAGCGCCACGCGGCCTTCAGTCTTCAGGCCGACATCGATGACGGCCATGTCCTTCTCGATCGCGACGACCTTGCCCTTGATGACGGAGCTTTCCTGCAGATTGCCGCCTGCGAAGGACTCATCGAGCATCGCGGCAAAATCATCACGGGAAGGATTATAGGAAGCAGCAGCAGTTGAAGCCATTTGTTCTCCAGAAGCGGTTCATTCGCCGGCCGTTTTGGGTTCATGGGCGTATCAAATGCGCGGTGTCGGAAGGTCCGCAAAACCTTCGAGCGACCGCTTTTTTACGTCCGGCAGAACCGAACGCCAAAGCAAGCGGGCCGGCTAAAGCCCGCGCCTTCAATACGTGGAATGTGTCCGGAGCCTTGAAGTCGCCGATCCCTAAATCGCGGGATCGGAGGATCGACGTTCGAGAGCGGGAGCGGGCTTTCCTCCAACGACGGCGGCGGTTTTGTCCGAAGGCCTTAAATCCTTCAAACCCGCTGCCGGCCCGCTCGGACGGCCTCGACAATATCGATGGCGGCCCGGACGCCGCCTTCTATATCCAAATGCGAGTTGTCGAGCAAGTGCGCGTCAGGCGCAGGTTTCAGGGGCGCCACAGCCCGGTTCCTGTCGCGTTCGTCGCGTTTGAGAATATCGGCCAGCACAGCGGCCTCGTCGGCCTCCTCACCCCTCATCCGGGCTTCCAATGTCCGGCGCCGGGCCCGAACGGCGGGATCGGCGACCACGAAAATCTTCACGTCGGCGAGCGGACAGATCACGGTGCCGATGTCCCGGCCATCGAGCACGGCGCCGGGCGGATCCGCCGCAAATTGCCGCTGAAAATTGACCAGGGCCTCGCGCACCCGCGGAATAGCCGAAACCACCGAAGCGGCTTCCCCTACCCGCTGGGTTTTCAGGACGGGATTGCCGAATTTTTCCGGATCGAGTTCCATCGCCACCGCAACCGCATGGGCTTCATCCGCAAGATCAAATCCAGCCTCCAGCATGGCCTGGGCCACCGCGCGGTAGATCACCCCGGTATCCAGATGGCGGTAGCCATAATGGTGCGCGAGCCGCTTGCCGAGCGTACCCTTGCCGGAGGCGGCGGGACCGTCGATCGCAATGATCATGCGAAATCAGCTCCGAGCGAGCGCATCATCGGGATGAAATCCGGAAAGCTGGTGGCAATGAACCTGGTGTCGTCAACGCCGACCGGCTTGTCGGCGGCGAGGCCCATCACCAGGGCCGACATTGCGATGCGATGATCCATATGGGTTTTGACGATCCCGCCGCCCGGCACATGGCCGCGGCCTTCGACGATCATGTCATCGCCTTCGATGTCCACCTTAATGCCGTTCGCCCGCAGCATGGCGGCGGTGGCCTCCAGCCGATCGGATTCCTTGACACGCAATTCGCCGAGACCGCGCATGATGGTGATGCCTTCCGCATACGCCGCCGCAACTGAAAGGATCAGATATTCGTCGATCATCGATGGCGCCCGCTCCGGCGGCACCTCGACGCCGCGCAGTTTCGAGGCACGAACCCGCAACTGGGCCATGGGCTCGCCAGCATCCCCCCGCGCATGACTTTCCTCAATTGAAGCACCCATTTCCCGCAGCGTTGTGAATAGCCCGGTTCGCAGAGGATTCGTCATCACGTCGGAAAGAACGATGTCGGAATCCTCCACGATCAGCGCGGCGACCAGCGGAAAGGCGGCGGAAGAAGGATCGGCGGGAACCACCACCTCGGCGCCACTCAATTCCGGCTGGCCGATGAGATCGATCCGCCTGCCGTGGCTGCCGTCGGGCACCGACGTAATCTGCGCGCCAAAATGCTTCAACATCAACTCGGTATGATCGCGGCTCGCCTCGTTCTCGATCACGGTCGTGGTACCGGGCGCAGCCAGTCCCGCTAGCAGCACCGCGGATTTGATCTGGGCCGAGGCTACCGGCGTTCGATAGAGAATGGGCAAGGGGTTGCGCGCGCCCTGCAATGTCAGCGGCAGGCGGCCACCTTCGACGCTTGCGGCAACCCGCGCGCCCATCTTTTCCAGAGGATCGAGCACACGGCGCATCGGCCGCGACCGGAGCGAGGCATCGCCATCGAACACGGCGGTGATCGGACAGCCGGCGACCGCACCCATCACCAGCCGGCAGCCCGTTCCCGAATTACCGAAATCCAGCGGTTGTACAGGCTTGGCAAAGCCCGCGACGCCCACGCCGCGAACCGACCAAGCAAACGGTCCGGTGCGCTCCACCTGGGCGCCCAGCGCCTGCATCGCCTTGGCGGTATTGAGGACGTCCTCACCTTCCAGAAGCCCGGAAATCCGGGTATGGCCGACCGCCAGCGCCCCCAGGATCAGGGCACGGTGCGAAATCGACTTGTCCCCGGGGACGCGCGCCCGGCCGCCCAGGGCGGCACTGGCTCGAGCTTGCAGCGGCGCCGGCTGCTCGGCGGAATGATCTGAGTGGGTCACCATTGGTCCTCTACGGGGCCGGCAAGTACCACATAGGCCCCGCGACGTCACGCAACCGCGATCGATCTTCTGCAAAGCGCTATTGACAGCAGCGCCTCAACTAGCCAAGTGAAGCACCGTTTTTCGACATTTCAGGATTCCACCGTGGCCAAATCCGATCTCGGAACAAAGCGAATTTGCCCGACGACAGGCAAGAAATTCTACGACCTGAACAAGAATCCGGTCATCTCGCCATACACGGGCGAAGTGGTGCCGATTGCGCCGGTCGTGCAGACCCGAACCCGGGCCGAGGCCCGCGCCAGCAGCGCCGAGCGTGAAACGGCCCCCGAGGCCGCCGAGACCGAAGAATTGGTCTCGCTGGAGGAGGCGGATGCCGAGGAAAACACCGGCAAGGTCAAGGCCGTGGTTCCAGAATCCGAGGACGACATCGAAATCGACGACACGCTGGATGACGACGACGACGATGATTCCACCTTCATCGCCGACGAGGAAGAAGGGGACGACGACGTCACCGATATCATCGGCGATGTCTCCGGTGACGAAGAGACTTGAGATCGGCCTGAAATTGTGGTCTGGGTCTGGCCCCGCAACTCGCGGGGGTGCCGATGCGACCAGGATCCGGCAATCAGGTTAAGGGGCCATAGCTCAGCTGGGAGAGCGCTTGCATGGCATGCAAGAGGTCGGCGGTTCGATCCCGCCTGGCTCCACCAATTCCCTCTTCCGATTGATTATCCGCTCAATTGAGTGCCGGCATCCCGTCGCGTCGAGCCTTGCGGGCGCCACGCTCCAGGCATCCGAGTTGCGTCATCACGCTTATAGAAAAAGCTCGCTCAGTTCCGTCTGGGGGCTGTCCGTCGATTGAGGCCTGACCGCCCCGCCCGGCGGGCGATTTCGGGCGTTTTGTCGCGGTTCCCCAGCTACTTGAACCGGGGTCCGATCATCGCCATATTCGTGGAGACCGGCGAGGCAAGTGGCCTCAATGGTTGACCAAGGGGTGCCGCAAGGGCCCCAAATGCCAAAGTCGCTTCGAGAGGACTTTGTAGAATATGACTCGTGTTCCTTCGTTATCCAGTCCGTTCCTTCTGGGATTCGACGAAATCGAGCGTGCGCTTGATCGCGTCGTCAAAGGTGCCGACGGGTATCCTCCCTACAATATCGAGCGGTTCGATCGCAGCAACGGCCAGCCGGAACGCCTGCGCATCACGCTAGCGGTGGCGGGTTTTACCCGTGACCAGCTCGATGTCACCACGGAGGAAAACCAGCTCGTCATCCGCGGTCGCCAGCAGGACGACAAGTCCCGGCAATACATTCATCGCGGCATTGCCGCGCGCCACTTCCAGCGCACCTTCGTGCTGGCAGAGGGAATGCACGTGCTGGGGGCGGATTTGAAAAACGGGCTGCTGTCGATCGATCTGGCCCGGCCAGAACCGGAAAGGATCGTTAAGACAATCGCTATCAATGAACACGAATAATGGAACTGGTAGCGGACTCGACCGCTTAGTCTGACAGAGGAGTCGAGACCATGACTGAAGTGAATGTTGCGTACGAACCGAACACCGTCTCTCCGGAGGCATTGGCGGCCCTTGGCGAAGGGCACATCGCCTATGTGAAACAGATTCGCTCCGAGGACGTGCCGGGCCTTTTTCCCCAGGCCCCCAAGATCGCGCCAGGCCTGAAGCTATTCGCGCTTCATGCCGCCGATGGCACGCCGATTATGCTGACCGATAGCCGTGAAGCGGCCGTCGCCAATGCCTGGAGCAACGAATTGCAGGCGGTGAGCGTCCACTGACGCCTATAAAGATCGTTGGACCAAGCGAGCGCCTGCGTCGGGTAGACGCGGGCGCTTTTTTTGACCCCCAGAGTTAATAGGCGGAAGCAGCCGGGATCCCAGTAACCTGATTGCTCCGGCCTGCCCGGAGCGACGGTTTTTTTCGTGGAACCGATGCGCTTAAGCGGCGGAGGCCGGCGGCAGCGCCAGCACCGAATAGATCGCGGGAGCATCACGCGAGGCCCTGAGCTTCTTGGCGACGTCCTGGTCGCGCAGCAGCCGCGCGATGCGAGCGAGCGCCTTGAGATGATCGGCGCCCGCCCCTTCCGGGGCCAGCAACAGGAAAATCAGGTCGACCGGCTGCCCGTCCATGGCCTCGAAATCGATCGGCCGCTCCAGCCGGGCAAACAGGCCAAACAATTTTTCCAGCTTCGGCAGCTTGCCATGGGGAATGGCCACGCCATAGCCAACGGCAGTAGTGCCGAGCTTTTCCCGCTGCAGCAGTACCTCGAAGATTGCCCGCTCATTCTGGCCGGTTAACGCGGCGGCACGCGCGGCGAGTTCCTGCAGCGCCTGCTTTTTACTGTTAACTTTCAACGCCGGCAGAATCGCCTCTGGTGCGACCAGGTCGGTAATCGTCATGGGGCATTCCGGGGTGATTGAACCGTCTGGCTGGAAACAGGCTTCATGGAGGACCTCAGGCGTGGCGACCACAGTCCGCCCCCTCCAATCGGGGCGGCTTCTACTCCAATGCGAGACCGGTGCCAACTCCTTGGTGGCCGGTTCCTGCAGAGCCTTCCGCCGCGGCCGATCAAGGGCGGCGGACCCTGGGAAGGAGGGGCACCACCGTCAACGCCCCTGAGGTCCGCTTTTGGGACCGGACGGAAGGGATGGCGGATCGACCCAGCCGACATTCCCGTCCTGCCGGCGGTAGATAATATTCACTCGCCCGCTGCTGCCGTGCTGAAAGACCATGCAGGGGGCGCCCGTGAGGTCCAATTCGAGCACGGCCTCGCTGACCGAAAGGCGCTTCAATGCCGTGGTCGCCTCCGCAATGATCACGGGACTGTAGCCTTCGACCTCATCTTCGCTGCCAGCCGGCGCTTCGATCACATAGCTCGGCGCATCCAGCGTCGGACCGTTCAGCTCAGCCATTGCCGCAGAAGCCGCATAGGCCTTGCGGGCGGAACGATCCTTCAACCGGCTCTTGTATCGGCGCAGGCGCTTCTCGATCATCAACAAGGCCTGGTCCGCGCTCGCATAAGCATCCGGCGCGTTCGAATCGGCCTCCAGCGTAATTCCCGAATCCAGATGCAGCGCGCAGTCGGTACGGAAGCCGAACCCATCTTTCGACAGCGTGATGTGGCCGGAATAATTGCCGTCGAAATATTTGCGCAACACCTCATCGGTGCGATCGGCGACACGGCCGCGCAATGCCTCGCCGATGCTGATGCTTTTCCCTGAGATTCGAAGAGTCATTTTCAGCCTCGCTTTCTGGCCGGCGTGATTGAAGCTGCTGGAGCAGACCTGATTCTCTCGCGCGAGATGCCCATATGCACGATCAACTTCGCTGCCAGCCTTACATACGCAACGTACCACGCGGGGGCATTCCAATTGCCCGTGACATTTGAATCCAGCATTCGCAAACAGTTCGGCAAGAATGCGAATGTCGGAATCAAACTTTGAGAATCATAACCCGTACAGCCGATGGCGCAATCAGGCCGGCGCAGAATCGCGGTTACGTTCGATGGAGGAGGATGTGGACGCGCTGAGCGCATTTCCTATCATGCTCTGCTTGTCGCGCCGGCGCTGCACCGACGACGGAATTCGCATGGCTTCCCGATATTTCGCAACCGTCCGGCGGGCGATGTCAATGCCGGATCCGCGCAAACGTTCAACGATTGTGTCATCAGAAAGAATGAGGGCTGGATCCTCGGCATCGATCAGCTGCTTGATGTGATGGCGAACGGCCTCCGCCGAATGCGCCTCGCCGCCATCGGCCGAGGCAATCGAAGCAGTAAAGAAATATTTAAGTTCGAAAATGCCGCGATTTGTCGCCATGTATTTGTTGGCAGTGACCCGAGACACTGTCGACTCATGCATTTGAATCGCGTCAGCCACCGCTTTCAAATTGAGCGGCCGCAGATGCGCCACGCCGTGGGTAAAGAAACCATCCTGCTGCCGGACGATTTCGGTCGCAACCTTGAGAATGGTGCGGGCGCGCTGATCGAGCGCACGAACCAGCCAGGTGGCATTCTGCAGGCAGTCGGAGAAATAAGACTTGTCGCCGTCCTTGCGGATAGTCTTGGAAAGCTCGGCGTAATAGGTCTGGTTGACGAGCACCTTCGGCAGCGTGTCGCTGTTGAGTTCGACCTGCCATCCGCCATCCGGTCCCGGACGAACATAGACATCGGGGACAACGGTTTGCAGGCGGGCTGATCCGAACTTCAGGCCGGGCTTCGGGTCGAGACGACGAATCTCCGAGATCATGTCGGTGATGTCGTCGTCGGTGACGCCGCACAGTTTACGCAACGCGCCGATGTCACGCTTGGCGAGAAGATCGAGATGCTCCACCAAGGCCTGCATCGCCGGATCATAACGATCGAATTCGCGGAGTTGAATGGCGAGGCATTCGCTCAGGCTGCGCGCGCAAATTCCCGGCGGATCAAATTTCTGCAGCGTGGCGAGCACCTCGTCGACTTCGGCCTGCGAGGTCCCCAATCGTTCGGCAGCCTGGCCGAGGTCGGGGGGCAGGTAACCTGCCTCATCGACCATATCGATCAGATATTGCCCGATCATGCGCCGGGAGGGAGAGGTCTCCGCCACGGCCAGTTGTTCGGCCAGATGAGTGGCGAGGGTGACCTCGGCAGCGACAAAGGCTTCCAGATTATAGCTGTCGTCATTGGAGGCCCCGCCGCCCCATTCGGTGTAGGTGGTCGGGACGGCACTTTCGGCATTGCGGGCGGCCGTTTCGGCTGGCTCTTCGGAGAACACGTTCTCCAGGCCGGTATCGAGGGTCTGCTCAATTTCCGTGCGGCTGCCGAGCTCGCGGCTCATCCAGTCTTCCGCGCCAGCGTCAAAACCGCTGGTCTCGCCGGCCCCGGCTTCGCCCGACCCGTCGGAAGATCCGCCTTCGCCATAAGCCTCGGAACCCGCGGTGGAATAGTCGCCGCCATCGGCAGCGCCCTCGCCACGTACCGGGGCTTCGTCCCCTTCCGCGCGCTCCAGAAGCGGGTTGCGCTCAAGCTCTTCCTCCACGAAGGTGGAGAGGTCGAGGTTCGACAGCTGCAGCAGCTTGATGGCCTGCATCAGCTGCGGTGTCATCACCAGCGACTGCGATTGACGGAACTCTAGCCTCTGCGTCAACGCCATGGGAAAGGGCCACTAAAGCAAGAACTGATCCAAAAATTGGTCCAATTCTTGCTTATCCCAATTCAACTGCGCTGTACATGGCTTGACGGCGACGAAAAAAGGACTAGAGGCGGAATTCCTCGCCAAGGTAAAGACGCCGGACATCCGGATTGCTGACGATCTCGTCCGGGCTGCCTTCGGTCAAAATCTCTCCGGCATAGACAATATAGGCGCGATCGGTGAGCCCGAGCGTCTCGCGGACATTGTGATCGGTGATCAGAACGCCGATGCCGCGATTGGTGAGATGCCGAACCAGATCCTGGATATCGCCGACGGCGATCGGATCGATGCCGGCAAAGGGTTCGTCGAGCAGCATGTAATTGGGACGGGTGGCCAGCGCGCGGGCGATTTCGACGCGGCGACGCTCGCCGCCCGAGAGCGCAATTGACGGGGATTTGCGCAGACGGGCGATATTGAATTCCTCCAGCAGCGAATCGAGCTCGGCTTCGCGCTTCTTCCGCGACGGTTCGACCACTTCGAGCACCGCCCGGATATTCTGCTCCACCGTCAGGCCGCGAAAGATCGACGCTTCCTGGGGCAGATAGCCAATGCCGAGGCGGGCCCGCTGATACATCGGCAGTTTCGTGACGTCATGCCCGTCCAGCTCGATCGCGCCGCGATCAGCCTTGATCAGGCCGGTGATCATGTAAAACACCGTGGTCTTGCCCGCGCCATTGGGACCGAGCAACCCGACGGCCTCGCCGCGCCGCACATAGATGCTGACGCCGCGAACTACCTTCCGGGTGCCGAAACTCTTTTCCACGCCATGGACGGCCAGATAACCGGGACGGGTAGCCCTGCGCGCATCACCATTGGAGCGCTCGTTCGACTTGGAGGTCGAACTCGCATTGGACTTGGCAGCAGGCCTGGCATTCGACCGGCTGGCCGTCGATGAGGACGGGGCCTCCGCCGCCGGCCGCGGCAATTCCAGCACCGACGATGATCCGTTACGACCGAGCAGGGGCGCGTCACGAACCGCGCTCAATATTCCAGCTGCGTCTTCGCCCAAAGCGGTGATGTCCGGTCCGCTTCGCGCAAAGCCCTTCGCCGCGCGCCTTCGCGGCCGCCGGCGAAACATGCCGAATAAATCCACCATTCCGCCTTGCTCACCTTTCGCAAAACCGTCCGCGAAGCGGTATCCACCCCGCTCAAATCCAGGGCAGGCTTTCGTTCGAACGCTTTAACACAGACGGTCCCGCCAGGGACGGAGATTGCGGCCGACGCCGCGGCCGAACGCCGCCTTCACGATAACCAGCTGATACTATTTCGGTTTATTTGCGGCGCCAGGAGACGCGCCCGGTCCGCAGCCCTGGCCGGACTGGATAAAGAGGCCCTGGACCCTGCCGCTCTCCGATTCGACCCGCGACACGCCGGTCGTCATGTCGACCAGAAGGCGATCGCCGCGCAGCACGTTCTTGCATTGGGTCAGCACCACGCCGCCCAGCATCGTGATCAGGTTCGCCTTGGTATCGAACACCGCGGTTTCCCCGGTCACCACCTGTTCCTTCTGGGTCACGACCACATTGCCCCTGGCTTCCAGCCGCCGGATCGAGGAATTGCCGCCCGGTCCGGGGGTGGCCGACTGCATTGACGCGGATTTCGACGCTTGCTTGCCGCCAGCGGCCGGCGTGGCGCTCCCGCCTGAGCTGGAATCATAGAACACCACCAGCGTCTTTGAGGTCATGGTGGTGTCGCCCTGCACTACCTTCACGCCGCCGGCAAAGGTCGCTTCTTTCTTTTTGTCGCGCATCTCGAGCGAAGCCGCCTCGATCTGGATCGGCTGATCGCGGTTTTTCGAAAAGCCCTGCATCGCATTCGGTACCCCCGACACGGCGCCTTGGGCTAACGCTTGCCCGCTGGCGAGCATCATCAACAGCAGGAGACCCGCACAAAGCACCGGGACAACCGGGACAGAAGGATTTGACCAAGGCGCTTGCGAGATAAGCCGCCGCCGGGGAACCGTCATTTCGAACTGCCCGGCTGCGTTGGTGGCAAGGCCCGGCTCGGCGCATCAGGAGCAGTCGCCCCATTGGCGGAGGGATTGTCCATCACCAGATTCATCACCACGTGGCCTTCAAAGCGCACCACCTCGCCGCCATCAAGAATGCTGAGACCATCCGCGGTCAGGGTGCCATTGAGCAACTTGACATCAACATGCTCTTTCGAAGTGACCGTGCCCTTGCCCATATCGATCAGCGCCTGCGATAGCCGCGCCTCATATCCGCTGGAAGATTGCAGGAAGATATCCTTGCGCAGATCTAGCTGCTGCTGCTTGCTGTCGAACAGTCCGTTTTTGGCCTCCATGGTGACCGTGGTGCGGTCTTCCATCAGAACTTTGGCCCGTAAGTCTCCGAGCGTGACATGGTCAGGATCGTTCAGATCCTGGGTCGCCGTCCTGGCCCACACTTCATAGGGGCGCTTGTCGGGCGAATAGCCCGAAAGATGCGGCGATTCCATCGTGATCTTGCTACCGGAAACGACGAGGTTGCCAATATCGAGCGGAAGCTTCGGCAACAACAGTCGGAACGGATTGAAGATCGAAATGCCAATAATTATCAGCAACGCAAGCGCGACCACCGCGGGAACGGCGATGCGAAGCAGACGTACCATCTTGCTGTGCCGCGCCGCTGCGGCAAAGCGCGCTTCCAGTCCGTCAAAATAGGGCTGGCTTTGAACCAAATTCACCGCGGCTCCCGAACCTGCTCGCTAAACACGGCCGGCGCGCCGGCTTTGTCCTTCATACCCGTCCTGATACCACGATCTTTCCCGATCGTGGTCTCGTATCTCATTTCAATTCCAGAGCCTTGGCTCTGATTGCTCGAGACGAGCGGGACCATCGGACAAGATCTGTGACGGAAACGGGGCGCTGACAAGCCAAGACCGCCGCAAAGCGTCGCGGATGCGTTCACGAGTGAGCGAAGATGTCCTCGTTCT
>Ga0105241_10002615_pt1 | contig 13485 bp, 16 predicted proteins | sample KBSC64metaG_FD_80422 | JGI IMG/M metagenome (GOLD analysis project Ga0105241, IMG submission 80422) | Corn rhizosphere microbial communities from Kellogg Biological Station, Michigan, USA - KBS C6-4 metaG | ecosystem: Host-associated > Plants > Roots > Rhizosphere > Soil | place: Michigan, USA... | reverse complement strand
TCGAAGGCACGCGCGGATCGCCGAACGCGCCGGCGAGGATCGCGTCGTAGTCGGTCGACAACATGTCGAGCGCGCCGTCCGGCAGCGTGACGCCTTCTTTGAGAAATTTATCGGCGCCCCAATCGAAGTCGACAAACTTGAGTTGCAGATCTCTCGTTGCACCGAGATGTTTGAGCACGCGAACGGCTTCGCGGATAACTTCCGGACCGATTCCGTCACCGGGAATGACAGCGATTCGTTTCATCTGGTTTAGTAGGGCACGCAGAGCACGGGCACGCGCGAGCCGCGCAGGACCTTCTCGGCAGTTGAGCCAAACAGGATTTCTTCGGGCGGCGTCGAACGTCCGCGCACGCCCATGACGATCATCGGCAGATCCAGATCGCGCGCAATCTTGAGAATCTCGACGAAAGGCAAACCGACCACTGTCATCTTCTCGATGTCGACCTTGCCGGTGTCCATTCCTTCGAGCATCGAACTGAAGTTCGCTTCCGCTTGTTCCTTCAATCGATTGCGAATGTCTTCACTCGCACCCAGGCCCGCGGCCACCGCGTCGTCGATGAACTGCTGATCGATAACGTGCAACAGCGTCAAGTCGCCGTCCGGCGCGGCCATGCCGATCGCGATCCTCAAGGCGTTCACCGAACACGGCGAAAAATCTACGGGTACCAGCATCTCGGGTGATGTAAGCATTGTTATCCCCTCGTCTTCTGCGACGCGATCCGCGCGGCAATTTTCGGCAAACTCGCGAGCACGGTTTCGCCGACCGTCTGCATGCTTTGCGCCGAGATCTTGTCGATAGTGTCGTCAGCTTTGTGCCAGTAAGGATAACTCGTGAGTTGAATCAGATCGACCGCGGGGATGCCGGCCTTGATAAATGCTTCGTGATCGTCGCCGCCGACACCTTCTTCGCGCTCGACAAAAATGTCGCCGTGGTTAAGGTCGTATCCGGTTTCCCAAACGATGTCCTGGAGCCATTTAGTGCTCATCGTGTCGCGGCCGAGCTCGAGCTTTGTGTAGCCCATCATGTCGAGCAGGATCATCGCCCCCGTGCTGCTGAGCTCGTTTTTTGTTTTCAGGGTAGTCACGTAATGGCGGCTGCCGTAAGTGTTGTCCGGCGCATCGGGTTTACTGCAGTCGTCCCAGTTTTCGCAGAACGCTTCTTCGCCGTCGAAGAACACCAGGCGATAACTGACCTTCGGTTTTTCTTTCAGAGTGGCGAGGACGCGGCCGATTTCGAGCAGCGTGCCGACAGAAGCCGCCGGATCGTTTGCGCCGACGAACGTCATGTCTTTGAAAAACTTCGTATCGTAGTGGCTCGTGATCAGGATCAGCTCTTTACTGTCGCCGGGAACATCCGCGACTATGTTCACCATTTTCTTCTCGCCGTGTGGTGTGGTCGCCGTGAACTGATCGAGCGAGACGTTCAAACCGAAAGATTTCAGTTGGCCCACGATGTACGTCCGCGTTTTTTCGAGTTGCGAACTGCCGGGCGGTCGTGGACCAAACTCGATCTGTTTCCTGACGTGGTCCATGGCGCGTTCGCCGTTGAACGTTGCCGGAATCGGCGCGAGGCGCTCGGTTGCCGGCGCGGTTGAGACGCGCGCTTGCGGTCGTGGCGGTGGTTCGTTTTTCGGGCAGGCTGGAAAGAGCGGCGGGAGTAACAGCGCCAGAGTCAACAGGGTGGCGCGTGGTCGTGGGCTCTTTCGTTTGGGCATAGCGTCATTTGTTCTGTTTGGCTGCATCACTTTTCGCGCGTGCCCGGTCGAAGATCGCGCCGAAAGTTTTCGAGCCAAACGCCAACGGTTTTTCGATTGCCGCATCGAAAGTTTCCGACATCGTGATCGCTTCGAGCTGCACGAGTGTCGCAAGCTTTTTGCTCAGTGGCAATGCGCCAAACTTCTTGCGCAAGTCGGCCTGCTTATCGACCGGCGGCACGTCGCTTCGCGGCGGCGCGGTGCTGACCATCACGACGACGTCGCCGTGGTTCTCGATCTTCGCCTGGCAAGCGAGACGATAATCATGGTCCAGGTTTTCCGCGCCGAGATATTTCTCTTCGGCGACGCTCGGCGTCGAGAGTAGTTCGGCGCCTGATTTCACTGAGACGACGCACGACGGGCAGTCGCCTTTTCCAGCGGTGCAACCTGCGCCAATCGAAGCGCCCATGCGGCGCGCGGCGTCGATCAGGTAAGTGCCTTGGGCGACGACTCCGGTGATTCCGGAAGGTTCAAAGGTAATCGAGACACTCATTTCAACCTCCATCAACTTAGTTCGAGTGATGGTTCAAAAGATTCAAGAGCCGGCTGTGGAGTTGGCCGCGTTGGGGAAATCGTGGGAGTTTGCTGTGTTGGGGGAGTTCTGGTTCTCTTCGCGCCGACAGTCGGAGCAGATGCCGATCATGCGCAGCAGGTGTTGCCTGATTTCAAAGTCGTGTTTGGCTGCCATCTCGTCCTGGATGGCTTCGAGCTCGGCAGAGAAAAACTCGATAATCTTGCCGCACTCCGAACAGATCATGTGATCGTGATGCTGATGTTTGTAGTTGTGTTCGTAGTGCGTGCGCCCGTCGCCGAAGCGCACTTCGCGCGCGAGTCCGGCTTCGGTGAGGATCTTGAGCGTACGATAGACGGTCGTTTGGCCGACGGTCGGGTCTTCTTTCTTGACTAGCTGATAGAGATCTTCGTTTGAGAGATGCTCTTCGGTGCGCAGGAAGACGTCGAGGATCAACTCGCGCTGGGTCGTGCGCTTGAGCCCTTTCTTCTGGATGTGTTTGAGAAAAACTTCCTGCTCTTCGCTCAGTGGCTCTGCTGCGGTCATTACGCGATGAATTTTAGCACCGCGCGGAGGACGGAGAAAGAGTGGTCGCTTAGTTAAGTGTTGCTGTCGTACCTCGCTCGCGAGTCTACTCGTGCCAGAAATACTCGAGTGGCCCCAGTTGTCCGAAGCCATTGACGACGTGTCCATCGTTGAAATTGTGCCGCCCGGCCTGGGCAATCTCGGGGCCGCCGGCAGTGAGCGTACCGGGCCGCACTACGGCCACATGGCCGTGTCCCGAGCCGGTGTTCTTCCACATCACCACCGCAAGCTTGCCTTGATTGGCGGCATTCTGCGCTTGTTCCGGCGTAGAGGAGTGCCAGCCGAATTGCGTCACGCCCTGGCTTCTCATCCAATTCACACCACCGTTGATGTTGATTTCGTGGGCTTGTGGCGCGCCGGGGACAGCGACATTGCCCGCGTCATCAACCCAATGAGGAATTTCGGCGCCCATGGCTCGACTAACGTCCCAAGCGAAGATGTTGCAGTAAGTGTTGCCGTCGCCGGGCAGGTAACGAGGATTATTACCGACAGCGAATTGGTTGATCAGTTGTGAATAGATAGCGGGATCGCGTTGGCCGGGTGAATTTGTGAGCGGCGGATGGTTGTAATTTAGGCGGTTCAACGAAACCGTTCCCGGCGCCGGATGAATGCCATCGTACGTTTCGGCGTGACCCGGCGCCGGCTCGAGTGCGGGTAATGGTCCAGCGACGGGGATATTTATTTTCTGGCCAACCTTGATGAGGTTCGGATCGAGGATCTGCTGGTTCGCGCTCAAAAGATCATTCAGCGACAGGTCAAAGTGGTTGGCAATCCGGGACAAGGTGTCTCCGGGTTGCACTTCGTAAACGTCGGTAATCGTAGGCATGTTGTCTCCTTGGACGAGGCGAAGAAATTAACGTGAAGATTCCCGCGCCCTGCTGCCGGCGCCGGCTTCATGGTTACTTACAATGACGCAACGGCAGAAAACGTTTCGCGGGTTATTTTTCTTTGGCAGCGGTAGCCCGAACCGCCGCGGCGTCGATCTGGTAAATATCGCCGAGGCCGTTACCGGGGTTCCGAATCTGTTTTGATAATTGTTCGTAAGTGAGCGGTTGCGTTAGCGGCCGATCCGCGAATCCTCTTTCGCTGGTGAAGAAAAAATATTTTCCGTCGGGAGACATGTTGGGACAGAAATCGAGCGCCGAAGAATTGATGGGTGCGCCGAGGTTTTTCGCTGGAGTCCAACGGCCATTTTGATTGAAGCTGATGTAAAGATCGCCATCACCCAAACCCTCGGGTCGATTGTAGGAGACGAAGATCAGGAAACTCTCATCGGGCGCGATGTAGGGATCTCCATCGTAATATTTGGAATTAATCTCGTCGCCGAGGTTCTCTGGTTTGGAATACTTGCCGTTCACCAGCCGCGAACGATAAATATCTACGCTGCCCTTTCCGCCTTCACGGTTCGAACTGAAGTAAAGCGTTCCGTTGTTTGAGACTGAAGGGTAATACTCCTGGCTTTCCGTGTTTACGTCAGGACCGAGGCCAGCTGCGGTGGACCAACCTGCTGCGGTCTTCTTCACCAGCCAGATGTCGAAATCGTTTTTGACCTTGCCGGGCGCGGGCCGATTTGAACTGAAGAATAACTGCGAACCATCCGGGGAGAGGAAGGGATCAAAGTCTGAGTACTGTCCTGAGAATTCAGCGACGCGTGGTGTGGACCAGCGACTGCCCTTGAGAGTCGAGACGAGGATGGTCCAGAGCTGGAGCTTGGGCGTTCGCTTGGTGAAGTAAAGTGTGCGGCCGTCCGGCGTGAACGCCGCATTCAATTCCATGTCTCCGGTGGAGATTACTCCTGGTCCAAACATCGTCGGCTGTGGTTGTTGAGCGGCGTCCTGCGACAATCCGCGGGCCTGCATCACCACCACGATCGAAAGCAAGCAAAGACCGAAAAGTATTGAAGACTTGCGCCTTGAAAGTTTGAACGATGGTAAGGTCATCATGCTGCTGTCCCGTTCTTTATTAACGATAGGTTAGAGCACCGTTCCTCATGGAGGTATTTGACATGAGAACGATGATGTTACACGAAACAGGGAAGGCTTGGTAGGATTCGGTTTCACAGGCAAAAGCTTCGTTCGTGTAAGTCGTCTAGTTTCCTCGGCCGTTGGACTTCGGTTTTGTGCAAAAAAGAAAACCGACGTCACGTAACTACTGCGATCCGCGCAGAGGCAAACGCTCGCAGGAAAACTACAAATGGGTGGCGCGAAATCTTGTTTGCTTTCGCCGAGCGAATAACTAGCGGCGCCGTCCGATGTCTTTCCTCGGGCGGGCGATGTGTGCGCTGCGGAAAAGTGCAACTGAATTCGCCGGGAGGACAAATGAGATCGACGAGAAGTCATCAGAGACTCACCTCCTGCAAGCAACGAGTCATGCAGTTCAAGACGTGACTTCCGCGATCCGATCTGCACTTTCAGCAACTGAAGTCATCCCCACTCGCCGGATAAACATTCCCCCTCGGCGGATAGACAAAATCTCACTGCGCTTAACTATCTTTCGTCAAATCTTAGACAACGACTCCCCGGATCCTGATGCAACTTGCCGGCTTCGCGGAGTGCGTGGCCGGACGCAGCGGAGTTAAGAATTGGCAAACGAGGCTTCTGAGTGTCAACTTAAATGATTGTCCAAGCGCAATTTAACTGCGGTCAGACGGAGTTGGATATGGTTCCGATTCATCGTTAACCCGATAATCTAACGACATAGGTGCTGGGGAGTCCTGGCGAATACCGATAGACCATTCCTCGTCTCCCGCATCACGTATTGGGCTTAACGTCATCGATATTAGCGGAAAGAGGAAATGCTTAGTAGAATCCGGTTCACGGATAACATGCCGGGGTGGCGGAATGGCAGACGCTGCGGACTTAAAATCCGTTGTCCGAAAGGACGTGCGGGTTCGACTCCCGCCCTCGGCACCACTTTGGTGTCAATGGTTTACAGACAGACATGTACCCATTGAATAAAGGCTGGTTTTTGTGCTTTGTGTGCCTAGAGTGTGTCAACTCCGGTGATTGGGGTGTGGCTGAGGCCGGGAGAGAACTGTGAAAGCTGATGATCTTCGAGATTTCCTCAATCAGAAACAAGTAGATTTCACGGAGGATCGAATTCAACTGGCGGCTCGATTCCGTGGCCCTGACGGAGAGATCTTCTGCGTGTACGATAGCGGTAAGTTTGTTCCGCAGGGGAATACCGAATCAGATCTCGGGCGAGCAGTGAAAGAATGGGCAACAGACGGCGCGCCTGGCGTGCGAGGGGCAGTCGCGGCCGTGCCAGCCGAAGCTGTAGTAACTTCTCCGATCTTTATCGTTTATGGACACGACATCCCAACGCGAGACGCTTTAGAGCTTCTTTTGCGACGGATGGGCTTGGAACCGATTGTGTTGGCCCTCGTTCCTGCTCAGGGTGACACTATCATCGAGAAATTGGAGCATTATCTTGGCGAGCACGGGGATATCGGATATGCGTGTGTTCTGCTTACTCCAGACGATGAGGGACACATTGCCGGAAAGCCAGAGGAGAAAAAATATCGTGCGCGTCAGAACGTTGTTCTGGAGTTGGGAATGGTCTTGGCGCGTCTTGGGCGTCGCAGAGTGGCAATCCTGCACAAACAGTCGATTGAATTGCCCGGTGATATTGACGGATTGATTTGGATTCCTTTCCAAGAAAGACTGGATGAAGCCACGACCGCGCTCTACAAGGAACTGCAAGCCGCAGGTTATAAACCGAGAGCAGATGTGCTCTGATGTCTACCCGCCAAGACCGCTGAAAAGCAGCTTCTCGATGCGCTCACAGCCGCGTGTTGCTGCATATCGGGCAGGACGTGAGAGTACGTGTCGAGCGTGAGCACTATCGTCGAGTGTCCCAGTCGTTCACTCGCAACCTTCGCGTTCTCACCGTTCGCCAGCAAGATCGTAGCGTGAGTGTGCCGCAAACTATAGAGATTAAATCCACTCAATTGGGCCTTAATGAGCGCGGGCTTGAACCACTTATGTGTTAGCGATGAAAGCGTGTAAGGCGTTCCGATGCTGGTGGGAAAAACTAAGCCGTGATCCTGCCACTCAGAACCCATGCGCAAACGCCGTATCCCCTGCTGTCGCTTGTGCTCTAACAAGGCTTTCACAGTTGAAGCGAGCAGAGGTATCGTCCGCCGTGATCGTGAGGTCTTAGGCTCAGCAAAGTCCCATCCGCCGCCCTTCTCGCGTTTCCAAACAATGGCCCGGCGCACGGTTGCCATTCCCTTTTCGAGGTCAACATCAAACCACTTGAGGGCGAGATACTCTTGCGGCCTCATCCCCGTTGTTAGAGCGAAGTTAAAAAGAGCGTAGTGGCGAGTCCCTTTAACAGATTCCAGAAAGCGGCTGGCCTCTACGGGTGACATTGCTTTCATTTCCTTCCGAACCATTCGAGGGAGGTCAACGGCGCTCGACGGGTTGCGGTGCAACATATCCCACTTAACAGCTTGCTCTAGCGCGGATGATAGTACGGCACGAGTGTATCGGACCACTCGCGGCGACAGATCGCGCTGTTGCATTGTTTGGTAAACCTTTTGAATATGAATTGGCCGCAAATCTGCCAGCCTGATCGCACCCAAAGGCTCGCGGATATACCTTGTCATCAAAGCAACGTAATCATGGTAAGTAAGCGGACGGACGCGCGGCTTGACAGAACTTTCCAGCCATTTGTGCAAATACTTGTCGAGCGACTCAGATGCGGGTTCGATATTGATGCCTAGATCCTTGTCTCGAAGCTTCGCTGTCAAATACGTCTCTGCATTCTTCTTTGTGCCGTGAATCGTTTTGTTGACGTATCTGCGCTCCATTCTCATCGCGGCCTTGAAAGATACGAACGACCCAAGTTTTGTCGCCACGTTTTACTATCTGTCCCGCCATTTATTTGCCCTTCTTTCTAGGTTTGCGCTCAACCTTTGTGAGTAAATCGCCCGGCTGGCATGCGAGCGCATCGCAGATCGAATCTATGTCCTCAAGATTCAACCTTTGCGCCTTGCCGTTAGCCATTGCCGCCAACGTCGCCCAACGAATGCCTGTTTGCTGAGAAAGCCAGTAAAGGCTACGACCCTGTAGCAACTTTTCCAATTCGATCTTGATCATGCACGTATTATACTCTGAGCGTCTATAGCCTGCAAGAGTTTATTCAGGTTATTGTTGCTCTCTTTCTCTGAGTATGGGAGAGTTGTGCTTATGGCGAAATCACGAAGATTGAAGCGGCTGACACAGGCTGAAACGGGGCGCTTGTGTCGTGAGCTAAAACAGATGTGGGGCACTGTGCTGCCACGTGCACTCGATAGCGCACACCGATTAGCGGGAGTTCAGCCCGGAAAGGAACATGAGTTCCGCGTCGCGCTCGTGCGAGAGCAAGAGGATATGCGTTTCTTAAAATACGCCGGTGGCATCAATCTTCGTGCCGGGCTGGCAGATGGTCTGGTCAACGGAGAAAAGGCGAAACTATTGAACCTGCAACTGCATCTGTCACTCCGCGCTTAATGCCCAAGGGCGTCTTAGTGCGCGCCTTGTCCGGCGGTATGCGCCCTCAGAATTGTCTTTGCCTGCTTATTCGTCTGTCACGGTTCTGGATTGTATGGTTGACACCTTAGTCATTGCCAGAATATCGTACGGGCGCGCCTAATGTTCTTTTCTTCGCTTGCGAGGGCTTGTTCTCGTAAGCCTCACGCATCCATTCGTTGATGAGTTCCAAAAAGCCTCCAGCCGATGAGAAACACACTGAATACAGGAAAGACCAAGATCCACCTCAGGTCGATTCCAAATATAGGGTAATCCTTCTGGCGGCGCAGCGAGCCAAGCAGCTAAAACGTGGAGCTGTTCCGAAGATCAACATTGATCCCGCAAAGCATAAGCCAACGAGGATAGCTCTTGAGGAAGTAGTCCGAGGTAAGGTGAATTTCGTCGGAAATGACCGAGGCGATTGGCCTGCGCAAAAGCTATTGCCCGATCAAGAGTACGTTGCGCTTGCGCTCGTCGGCGACAAGATCAAGCTAGTCTCCTTGTTGCCAGATGGCCAATACAGGTTCCTTGATGAAGCAGAGAACTTTCATAACTTCATACATGTCGCACCGCTGGAATTATCAAACCTACAAGAAGCAATAACAGAACTCGAATGGCTTATCAACAATCCCAAAAGTCGTGAAAAAGACTTTCAAAATTTCTTTATTCGAAACAAGGATTTCATCTTGAACGATGAATACAAAGAAGCTCATCCGCATGTTGTTCTCTCAAGGAATAGAGGCGAACCGTTGATTCCCGACTTCGTCTTGGAACCTATATCGGGTGAGCTGTGCGATGTCTTGGAGCTAAAGCTCCCCTCTACTCCGATATTCAATCTAAAGAAAAATCGGATGCGGTATTCTGCTGCCGTGGCAGAAGCTGCTGCACAGCTACGTGAGTACGGGAGATACTTTGAGGAAGAAAATAATCGCAACGCGGTGTTGGAAAGATATGGTCTAAGAGCCTATAGGCCAAAAATGCTTGTTATCATCGGTAGACGATCAACAAAAGTTGACCCATTGGACGAGCGCAGTGTGCAAACAGATCGGCCGGATCTTCATCTGCGAACATATGATGACATAATCATCCGAATGAAATGGCGAGCAGAAAAGCTAAGATCAAAAAATGTCGCGAAACCTCGTTGACAACGTGAGCTGTTGCTACTTTTTGAACTGAGTGTTTCCGTACCAAAGACTCTCTGCCGCGCTCATCTTAACGTGAACGACCAGAACCACATCGTGACGACAATTGCCCGCATTTGCCGGGGTTAACAATCTATCCGTTGTTATCTTGAGACCACTGATCAAAGCATCATCCTCCAAGAGACAAAAGAACGGAGACTCATCAGGATCGGGAGGACCAACAACTCCGTCACAGTCCTGCGGAACCTTGAGCGCGTCGAACAACGTCTTCATTCGGTTATCTAAATCCCCGCCGTGCTTGATTAGCTCTCCCGGCTTGGAGCGACGAAGGAATAAAAATGTTCAGACTCGCATATCAACTCGAATCGTTTATTAACTAGCGGCACAAAACGAAATCCGCATCGGTGAAACTTCTTGGCAAGGATATTTAAAACAGGGCCTTCTAAGGGGCTGACATAACGAGTGCTCGCCAATTGCAGCAGTTCGTGCTGCTCCCAAAGGTGCTTAAGCTGTTGATGGACACCTTGCGGATCGCGTGCTTATTTTAGCGTCAGCGTTCGACCTGAGCGGGCCTTCATAAATTAACCGAAATTCCATGTTTGTGGCCCCGTAACTCCCACAGCAGAAGATCGAACTCCCGGCATGGGGGGTGGTCTAAGTTTCTTGTGTGCCGATAGTGTGCCAACCCAAACAAACGGCGTGATACTGCGGGATACAGAGAGAGTCAGTAAGCAGTGAAAACGCTATTGAATCAACACAGAGAGAACCTGATCAAAACTGAGGGAAACACTCTAAATAAGACTTAAAAATCCTCCATCCGGCTTCTTACCTGGTGCTACCAAGCGATACTAAGCAGTATTTACCGACGTTTCGGCCGTCAAAGTAAGGTTACGTCCTGCTTGGTATCACCAAGTGATCCCCGCATCTTCCACGCATCTTTGGACCAAAGAAAACAAATGATTCTCTAAAAATCCGTTCTAATAAAGGATGTAGACTTGTTGCATTGACAGAGTCTGTATATCACCGAAGGTTATCCTTATTGGGAGAGCCATACTTCGCCTACCGACACAACCATCGCTTCCACTTCGGCAGCAGGCAAACCGGAGCGCAGCAATCCGTCAATCGCAGTATTGGCCGAATTGGAACCGTCGTAAGCAATAAGAATCTTCATCGCTATTACTCCTTGACATAAACTGATCGTGGTTGCTCTTCCAACCGCGATGGCATCACAACACGATTCTCACGCAATCAGAGATCAAAATGACCAGCAGCCTCCGGCTGGTAAATGACATCGTCCACTTTGAGTCTTCGCAGCCCAGACGGCACGGTCCACTCAATGGTATCGCCGCATTTATAACCGAGAATCGCAGTCCCAATCGGCGCAAGAACAGATATCTTTCCCTGACTAAAATCTGCTTCTGTCGGAAACACTAATGAATAAGTGTTCTCCTCTCCACTCACTAAATCCTTCAGTCGCACAGTCGAGCGCATAGTTATTACGTTCGCCGGAATATCTTGAGGATCCAGAATCTCTGCTCGATCCAATTCTGTTTCCAACTTGTGGAGGTATTCGCGATCTACACCGTTCCCTTCACGCCTCTTTTCGATTAGTGCGCTAAGACGGTTGTAATCCGGTTCTGTTATGTAAATGTTTGCGGTTTTTTCTAATCGTTTCGTCATGCTATTACTCCAAAGTTTTAACGCTGTAATCTTCAGGCATTTTCGCTATGCAACCTTCCTCAAGGGACCTGCTCCAGACACCGCATTTCGATCCTGCTCAGTCTGGAGCGGACCTGGAGGCAGTTGTTCGTCATGGGAAACGCTGTTTCCGCGGACTACCCTGACAGAACAATGCGCTCGGTTTGCGACCTCGATAGCAGTGCCCCGCGACATCAGCCGCTTTAAGCCTTCTCGCTCCGCAGTACCGACGACTATGAGATCAGCGTTCCAATCTCTAGCCCGAGTGACAATCTGTCGAACTCTCCTGCCGGCAATCACTTCCGCAGTGATCTTCAATGGCGCACTCCCCAACATGTTGACAGCCTTGCCAATGGCACGGTGCGCGTGTTCGCTATTCTTGCCGCGTAGCAACCCGATCTCTTCAAGTGAATATTTGATTGGATTAATCACGCTCACCACCTTCACTTCAGTATCCTGCGGAAATTCCATCTCAGCGATCGCCTGAGTTGCAGCTAATGAAGCGTCGGATCCATCGGTGGGGAGCAGTATTCTCATGTTACGGCCCAACGCGTTCGACTGGCCCGCACGAACAACTTCAACCGAACACGGCGCATACTCAACAACTGACTTTGCCACGCTGCCAAGCAACCAGTTTCGAAACTTCATGCGATTGTTTGCGCGAATCAGAATCAGATCAGAGGACCACTTTCGCGCTGCAAAAGGAATCAGGAATGCCGGATCTCCTCGCATGATTGTGACCTGAGCTGGAATTCCGATCGCACGTAAGCGCTCAACCACCAGGCCGCTTATTTGTTCGCCTCGTCTCTGCATCTCACGGCGCACGGCGACGACTCCATAACCCTCGGAACGCCACGTTTCAACCGGAACGGACTCGTCTTCCAGTACAGAAAGGATTCCTGCCTCAGTTCCCTTAGGCCACGAACGCGCTTCGATGAAGTCAAGAAGAATATTCAAAGTTTTTATCGTATCAACTGCAAGCAATAGTTTCATTTGTGTTTCTCGTCCTGAATAAGTAATTACGATTCGCTTCCCTGCCTCCCTAAATCAAGCCGCATTTCCCAGTGTTCGTCGGTCACGGTTTTGGGTCGCACTATTTCAACCGAACAAGGCGCTCCCAGAACAACGGATTGAGCGACGTTGCTGAGTTCCCTACGCGTCCCCTGACGATGGGCCTTTATGTCCGCAGCTATGAAAATGCAATCGGCTGACTCCTTTGCATGTTCCAGGAGCAGCTCTTGTGCTTCTCCGTACTTAAGCGCAATCGAGACGTTCGAACCTCCTGTCCGCAACTTGCTGACCAGTTCTTCCAATGTACGTATCCTCTGCGATTCACGTAGGGGATCCCTTGGTCCAAGTTCCCCGATTACAACCACGTCTACTTTGGTTCCGACGGGCCAAACCCGCTCTGACACAGCCTCAATTACACGCTCCATAGATTGCGTTTCGTCCAGGCCGATCACGATGTGTATCGGAGAATGAACGTTCCTCTGAGACGGTCGTGCAATTCGAACTGAACAATGAGCAGCTCGAGCAACGCTCAGAGCTGGTCCAACATAATCCGTGATATTGGGTGACGGACTGAGTTGGGCGCCCAGAACTATAAGTTCAGCTCCATAGCTTTTTGCTTTTTGAACGACGGCACTCATTACGGATGTACTCTCCTGCATCGCTTCAGTCGTCACATTGGCTGAGGGGAACAGCGAACGAATACGATCGTCCGCCTCGCGCGACAAGACTCGCTGCTCTTCGCAGTCTCGCATTGCCGGCGCAAAAGAAGAGAGTCCTGACGTCAGGAGTTTCAGCCGGCGAGCACTTACGGCCCGAGTAATCTCATATGGCGATGAGGGCAACCAGACTTCCGTCACTGCAACCAGCGCTTCAAATTTCTGCGGTAGCCCCGCTCTCTTTAAGTCGTCTATTGCCGTTTCGGCGCCAGTTGAGCCATCGTACGGAATCAACACTTTAGATCCATTAGGTTCGACAGCGGCCAACACACGCGGCGGCGATTCCTCATAAGTTTGTAGCTTGCTCATTCGTGCCGACATATCTGACCTCTCAACCTCCAATCCTCTCAGTTCCATTGGTTCTCACCGGTGGCCCCGGCCACCAGACCGATTCTCAGGACGGTAAAAAGCACCGACCATCCTCCACTGTTCCAAGTCGAAACGGCGACGAGCCCCACAATCCAGACACGTTCGATAAGTTTCGTTTCCTCGTGTAAATGGGAGACTCATGTGCCGGTGCCAACATCCCAATACACGTCTGAAAACCTTACTAAC
>Ga0105241_10002611_pt1 | contig 13505 bp, 15 predicted proteins | sample KBSC64metaG_FD_80422 | JGI IMG/M metagenome (GOLD analysis project Ga0105241, IMG submission 80422) | Corn rhizosphere microbial communities from Kellogg Biological Station, Michigan, USA - KBS C6-4 metaG | ecosystem: Host-associated > Plants > Roots > Rhizosphere > Soil | place: Michigan, USA... | reverse complement strand
CCGCTGACCGAGCCCCCGATCCCCGATCCCCTCCCCGAGCCCCCGGGCCCCCGATTCCCCGGTCCCTCGCGTCCGGCCCCCGCGCCCCCTGCCCGCCCGACGCACGCCCCCCCGGTGGCCGCGCCGCCCCCCCCTCGCCGCCGCCCCGGAGCCCCGTTCCCCGCTGCCCGATCCCTGCGCCGACCCCCGGCTCCCGCCCGCCGAGCGGCCGGCCCCACCCCGCCGACCGGCCCCGTGACCGGCGGCGAGGCAGTCCCGCCCCTGGACCGCCCCGCCGGCCCCCGCCGTGGGACGGTCCCCCCGTTCCCGCGAACCGCCGTGTGCCTGGGACCGGCGGTTCGCGGGAATCCTCGTGTGTTGATCCGTGATGCGATCCGTGTGTCAGTTCGAGCTCTGGTTCAAGCCCGGCGGCACCGGGTCATCGGTGCTCTCGGCGGATGCTTACTCGCCCTCGCACCCCCGCTCCCGGCCCGGCGGTCAGGCCCAGCCCGAAGGTCCGGTAAGGAGCTTCGTTGTCGACGTCGTCGTCCTGGAAGTAGTCCGTGTTCACCATGAGCACTATGGGAGCACCGAGGAGGCGGGACCCCTCCCCGCCGATCCGAAGTACGCTGCTGATCGGGCGTCACGCACGCCGTCAGACCGGATCGCCCCGCTTGCGGGCCCGTCCAGGGCCGGCCGGGGCCGCGCACATGAGGAAAAGGGCCACCATGCAGATACGGGACTTCATCCCGCAAGTCCTGCCGCACAACCTGCCGAGCCTGGCCGGCGGGGTGCCGCCGGCCCCGCCGGGGACGATCTTCGTCAAGGCCGGCCCCAGCGGCTTCGCCGTCCCGCCGCGCAAGTTCACGCTGCACTTCGGCCGCGCCGAGGCCGACGTGCACGTGGTGATCGGCGGCGACGACGAGTTCGTCAGCCGCCTGGCCGGCATCTTCACCTGCGACGGCGACGAATGGTGGCTGCGCAACGAGGGCCGCCGCCCGATCCTGATGCCCGGCGTCGATCCGGTCCTGCGGCACCACGAGGTCTCGGTCAACGCCGGCTACACGCCGCTGACCATCGAGACCCCCAACCGCCGCACCCACCTGCTCGAGGTCCACATCGTCGGCAACCCCGGCCGCCGGCAGCGCGACGTCGGCCAGGCCCGCACCCTGACCTCCGACGTCACCGACCTGTCACCGGTCGAGCGGCTGATGCTGATCGCCCTGGGCCAGCGCTACCTGCGCCGCGAGCCCTACCCGGCCCCGGTGACCTGGAAGCAGGCCGCCGACGACCTCAACGAGGCCCAGCCCAACCCGCTGCACCCCTGGACCGCCAAAGCCGTCGAGCGCCGCATCTCCGAACTGCGCGCCCGCCTGTCCACCGGCCCCGGCGCGATCCGCGGCATCGTGAAGGAACCCGGCATGGTCGAGCCGCTCGGCAACACCCTGAACGACAACCTCATCCGGGCCCTGCTGCGCAACGCGACGCTGGTGCCGGAGGACTTGTACGTGCTCAACGAGAGCGTCTGACCCACGCCCTCAGGCCGCCGACCGGCCACGAGGTCGGCGGCCCGCCCACCGGCTCTCTCACACGTGCGCGGCGTGACCGTTCGCCTTGAGCCCGTCCACGACCTGCTTCACCTCGTGTGCCCGATCGCGCGGACACACCAGCAGCGCGTCCTCGGTGTCCACGACCACGACATCGCGCAGCCCCACCACCGCCACGACCCGGCCGGTGGTCGACACCACCACCGAGTCCTCGACGCCGCGCAGCGTCGCGACGGCGGCGTCGGTCAGGACCACGTTGCCGTCGGCGTCACCGTCCAGCGACTCCCCGAGCGAATGGAAGTCGCCGATGTCGCTCCAAGGGAAGTCGGCCGGGACCGTCACCACCTTGCCCGCGGCGGCCGCGCCCTCCATCACCCCGTAATCGACCGAGATCCGCTCCAGGTCGTCCCAGACCGCGCCGAAGACGGTCTCGTGATCCGGAGCGTCCCAGGACTCGACGATCGCCGCGATCCCCGCACGCATCTGCGGGCGCTGACGCTCCAACTCGGCCAGGAACGCCTGGACCTGGAACACGAACATGCCCGCGTTCCACAAGTACTCACCCGAGCCCAGATACACAGCGGCGACATCGGCCGACGGCTTCTCCCGGAACTCCGCGATCCGGTGCACACCCGGTGAGATCTCCTCGGCCAAGTGCAGGTAGCCGAATCCGGTCTCCGGCCTCGTCGGCCGGATCCCGACCGTCACCAGCGCCCCGGTCCCGGCCGCCTCGGCACCCAGCCGGATCAGCTCCTCGAACCGCTCCTGCCGCCCTATCAGATGATCGGCGGAATACACCGCCACCACCGCCGCCGGATCCCGCCGCGCGATCACCGCGGCCGCCAGCGCGATCGCCGCCAGCGAATCGCGCGGAGCCGGCTCCACCAGGATGTTCTCCTCCGGCACCCGCGGCAGCTGACGCGCCACCGCCGCGGCGTGCGCGACCCCGGTCACGACGTACACCTGCTCCGGCTGCGACAACGCGTCCACCCGCGCCGCCGTGGCCTGCAAGAGCGTCTGGTCGGTACCGCCGAGACGGTGCAGGAACTTCGGGTTCGCGGCCCGGGACAGGGGCCACAGCCGGGTTCCGCTGCCGCCGGCCAGGATCATCGAGTACACGCGGTCACACCTTCCGAGGAGAGGGACGGATTTGCCACGGATGGTAAGCAGATGAAGGGAATGAAGCGCCGATGCCTCCTTCGCTCCATTCCCCGATCCGCCCGCCGTCGCACCCCCGATTCAGTCCTCGAACACGTACCGGCCCTCCGCGTCCCGCCGAAGCTCGGCCGTCCCCGTCACCGCGTCGACGTTCAACGGCCCGTAGATGTGCGGAAACGGCTCGGTCGCGCCCGGCACCGGGTCGTACTTCAACGGCGCCGTCAAGCGCTCAGGATCGATGAGCAACACCACCAGATCCTCGGCGTCGGCATAGAAGGCGTTCGCGACGCCGTCGACCTGACCGGCCGTCGAGGCGTGGATGAAGCCCTCCTCCTCCAGGCTCCGACCACGGGTCGAGACCCGGTACTCCCCCTGCTGGAGGGCAGCGGACCAGTCGGCGCGGGAGGCGATGTGGTAGATCGTCATACCCCATCCTGGCCTGCCGCCCGCGACGGCCGCCAGAACTAGTCCCGCGGACCGATGTGGCGTCGCGGCCCTGATCGCTAACCTGGCCGGCATGAACGCCGCCCCGTCCCTGACCCGCCGAATCCGACGCCTGACACAGCGGCGCGCGCCGGCCGGGTGGTTCGACGCGTTCGCGGTCGGCGGGGCGCTGGTGCTGGCCTGGACGGTGTTCATCACCATGCCCGGCGGCGCTCATGCGCTGTTCGTCAGCGAGGCCACCGTGCGGTTCCAGGGCGCCACGCAGCTGGAGTTGGCGCTGGTGTCGGCCGCGCCGGTCGCGCTTTGCCGGCGGCGGCCGGTGACGGCGCTGGCCGGGGTGCTGGCCGGGGCGGGGTTCCTGACGGTGCTCGGCGAGGGCAGCGCCCTGTCGCTGGTCGGGGCCAGCGTGCTGGTCGCGGTGGTCGCCGCCGCCCGGCCGCGCTGGATCGGGCTGGGTGCGGCGATCGTGACGTTCCTGGCCTGGACGGCTCTGGAGTTCGTCACCACGCCGGGCAATCCGACGCCGTACGGACGGCTCAGCAACGCGGTCCTGCTGCTGGCTGTGGCGTTCATCGGCGGGGTGCTGGTCCGGGAGCGGCGCGAGCACGGCAGGGCCCTGCGGGAGCAGGTCGCGGCCAGCGCGGTGACCGCCGAGCGGCTGCGGATCGCGCGGGAGCTGCACGACATGGTCGCGCACAGCATCGGGATCGTGGCGATCCAGGCCGGGGCGGCCAAGCGCTGCATCCGGACGCAGCCGGTGCTGGCCGCCGAGGCGCTGGACGTCATCGAGACCACCAGCCGCGAGACCCTGACCGGGCTGCGGCACATGCTGGTCGCGCTGCGCAGGGCCGAGAACGATCAGGACACGATCGCCCCGACGCCGGGCCTGGACAACCTGGCGGCGCTGGCCGAGAACGCGGCGAAGGCCGGGGTGGCGGTGCGGGTGCGGTTCGACGGCGAGCGGCGGGAGCTGCCCGCGGAGGTGGATCTGTCGGCGTACCGGATCGTGCAGGAGTCGGTGACGAACGTGGTGCGGCACGCCGGGACGCGGCGCTGCGAGGTCGTGATCGCGTTCGGCCCGGGGGATGTGGTGATCGAAGTGCTCGACGACGGTCGGGGCGGCGCGCTCGCCGACGCCTCGCGCGGGGTCGGCGGGTTCGGGCTGGCGGGGATGCGTGAGCGGGTGTCGCTGCTGCACGGGTCGTTCGACGCCGGGCCGCGTCCGGAAGGCGGGTTCCGGGTGCTGGCGCGGATCCCGGCGTGACGGCCGGTCCGGGCGTGATCAGGGTCCTGCTGGCCGACGACCAGCCGCTCATCCGCGCCGGATTGGTGATGGTGATCACCGACGCCCCGGACATCGAGGTGATCGGGCAGGCCGGCACCGGCACCGAGGCGCTGCGGATGGTGCACGGCCTGCGCCCGGACGTGGTGGTGATGGACATTCGGATGCCGGGCCTGGACGGTATCGCGGCCACGCGCCGCATCAAGGCCGAGGCGCCGGCGACCAAGGTCCTGATGCTCACGACGTTCGACGACGATGAGAACGTCTACGGCTCGCTGCGTGCCGGCGCCAGCGGCTTCCTGCTCAAGGACATGGCGTTGGACGACATCCTCGCCGCGGTGCGGGTCGTCGCGGCCGGGGACGCGCTGATCGCCCCGAGCGTCACGCGCAGGCTCATCGCCGACTTCACCGACCGCGGCGTCACCGAGCGCGGACTCACCGAGCGTGGCCTCACCGAGCGGGACTCCCGTATCCGGGGTGACTACCGCGCCCGGCTGGCCGGCATCACAGGGCGCGAGCACGAGGTGTTGACGCTGGTGGCGCGCGGCCTGGCCAACAGCGAGATCGCCGCCGAGCTGGTCATCAGTCTGGCGACGGCCAAGACGCATGTGGCGAACCTGCTGACGAAACTGGACGCGCGCGACCGGATCCAGCTCGTGATCCTCGCCTACGAAGCCGGGATCATGAGCTGAGTGCGGCCGGGGACAGAACTCTCATGCTCTGCGGGCCAACATGGCGCGACGGGTTGTCGCGCGGGCGGACACCTGAAAGCATTCCGCGCATGGAGATCAGTGAGTCGCCGCTGGCCGAGGCCGGCCGGCGTTTCTTCAGCGCGGAGAACGCCAAGAAGTGGATCGAGCTGCTGCGCCCGGGATTCCACCTGCGCGAGCAGAACGAGGGTGAGCCCCTGGTCGGCTACCTCGGCGGGGAGCCACTGCTGCCGGCGGACGTGGAGTGGCCGCAGTGGGAGGGCCACGGGCCGCTGTCGTTCGTCGCGGCCGTGGACTGCGGCGAGATCCCGGTCCAGCAGTTGGACATCCCCGTGCCGGCCGACGGCATGCTGTTGTTCTTCTACTTCAACGGCATCGGCGCCGACGCGGTGCAGTACCTGGACCCGGACAGCATCAAGGGCGGCACCCGGGTCGTGTACGTGCCGGAGGGCACCGAGAACGTCGGGCCCCGCTCGGTCCCCGAGGGCCTGGAGGCGTTCCCCCGGATCATGTTGACCGGCGAGCTGATAGCGACGGCTCCGGACAACGAGAACGCCGCCCTGGTCGCGGCGTTCGGCGAAGCCGGCGAGGACCCCACGGCCGACGACGACTACACGGAGTACCCGACCGTCGACGACGCCGACGGGGACGGTTTCTACGACGCCCTGACCACCTTCGGCCGCGACCACTCCCCGCATCACCGGGTCGGCGGCTACGCCCTGCCGAAGGCGGGCTCGGTCACCAAGGAGGCCGCCCACGCCGTCGCCCCCGGCGACGACGACGCGGCCAAGGCCCAGCGCCGCGAGCTCGTCAACGAGCTGGTGATGCTGATGCAGGTCGACAGCGACGGCCGCGCCGCGATGGAGTGGGGCGACACCGGCCGCCTGTACTGGCTGATCCGCCGCGACGACCTGGCCGCGCGCGCCTTCGACAAGGCCACGTTCACCTGGCAGAGCGAGTAGCGGACCAGTAGCGGACCATCGCAGTTCCCGGACGTCCCGCACCCCGCTGACTCGGCGGGGTGCGGGACGTTCTGCCTAGTCCCCGGTCTCCCGCAGCAACCGCTCGTGCAGCGCCACGAGCGCGTCGTACACCCCCAGCACGTCCGCCAGGTCCCGCTCTTCGGGAATCGAGTTCTCCGCCGCGGTGCGGATCATGTCCGCCTGCTGCTGCAGCACCGCGTACTGCTCCGCCTGCGGCGCCTGCGCCATGATCTCCTTCAGCGCCTGCAGCTCGCGGATCATCACCGAGGGCATTCCCAGGCTCGCCTGGCGCACCTTCTCGAAGCCGCGCTGTACCAGCCGGTCGTACGAGGCCTGCGTCCGGATCACCCGCACGTATCCGGCCCGGTCGCGGTGCACGACCTGCGGCCGCCAGTGCAGCGCGACCTGCCGCAGGCTGTCGCCGATCCAGTCGATGCAGGTCAGGGCGGTGAACGGATCGTTCGTCGCCGCGGACAGCGCCCGCAGGGCGATCTCCACCAGCTGGTCGATGCCGAAGGAGATGTCCTGGGTCAGCGACCGGTACGGCCCGCTCAGGTGCGCGCGCCGCAGCGCCTCCTTCACGTGCGGCGCGGCCTCCGGCGGCGTGACCGTGGCCAGCAGCCGGCCGGCGACGATGAAGTGCCCCGGCCGGTACAGCAGGTGGATCACCGCGTCGGCCTCGGTGGCGATCCGGACCAGCTTGGAGTGCGAGACGTACTGCAGGTAGCCGCTCTCCGACGCCGTCACGATGCCGTGCTCGGCCTCCATCGCCGCCAGGATCTCCCGCGGCGAGGGCCCCGCGCTCGGGCCGGCCGTCTCCGGCGCCGCCTCGTCCTCGATGGCCTTCACCACGTCGCCGGCGATGGAGGCGATGACGTAGGGCAGCTGGATCTGCACCGCGATGTGGTGGATGAAGTAGATCAGGATGAACACGTCCACCAGCGACAGGAACAGCACGGCGCTGATCGCCGCGTGCGGCACGAAGTCGCCGTGCTTGCCCGGCCCGATCGAGATCAGCACCAGGATCGCGAACGCGAACGTGGCGACGAACGTCCCCAGCGTCCACTGCGTCCCGCGGTCGCGCATGAAGTTGCGCAGCATGCGCGGCCCGAGCTGGTTCGCGGCCAGCGTCAGGGCCACCAGGATCACCGAGAACACCACGCCGATCACCGTGATGATCGCGGCGGCCAGCGCGGCCAGGATCTGCCGCGAGGCGTCGGCGGTCCCGCTGATCACCCAGGACGGCAGCTTGACCGACCCGTTGTACGCGGCCCGGTCGAGCAGGTACAGGCCCCAGAACAGCAGGAAGGCCGCCCCGACCTCCAGCGTCGGCACCCACCACAAGCTGGTGCGCAGCGCCTCCCGGCGCCAGCCGGGCCGCAGCTCGACGTGCGTCAAAGCGGCTCTGTCCTCCCTGTCGCGAAGTGAGCGCCGGTCCCCGGCCATTCTCGTCGTGTGGATCTCCCAGGGTACGGATCAGAGGCCCTGAATGGGCCATCCGGGGAGCGACGGGCCGCTGAACAGCGGATGGTCCTCGCCGTGAACTCCCCCCGCGCCGGCGCCGCCGGCGGTGACGGCGCGTGCACCGCAGGTCGCGGTCGCGGCACAATGAGGGATGGCGGCGACCGGGCTGTGAGGCCGGCCGCCGCACGTTTTCGCTGTCAGCTCAGGGTTCGAGGTTCGACCACAGGGGGATTCCGCGGCATGCACGCGTTTTTGCAGGCACTGCCCGCACTGGTCGGCGTGCTGTTCGGCGCGGGGGCGACGTATCTGAGCACGACGGCGACCGAGCGTTCGCGGTGGCAGCGCACGCAGTCAGTGCGCTGGGACGAGCGGCGGATCGCCGCCTACACCGACTACGCGCACACGGTGAAGCGCCTGATCACGGTGATCGTGCGGATCGCGGCGGCGAACGACGTCTTCGCCGACGACGACCGCCTCGACCCGGCCGAGGGCCTGCCGCTGCTGGTGGCCGTCGCCGAGGAGCGGACGGTCAGGTGGGAGGCGATGCTGCTGCTCGGCAGTCCGGAGGTGATCAGGGCGGCCCGCAGGTGGCACCAGGGTGTCCAGGATCTTCAGGGCCTCGCGCTGAAGCAGCCCGGGGCGCGGTCCTGGATCGAGACGATCGAGGCGACCAGTCAGGCGCGGCGCGGCTTCTACGAGGCTGCCCGGCGGGAGCTGGGGATCCCGATGTCGGGGTCCTCGGACGTGTTCGAGTGGCAGATGACCAAGCACCTGGAGAGCACCATGGCTCCCGCGCTGCCGGCCTCCGCCGACCCCGACTGAGCCTCTCCCCGACACTGACCGGCCCTGGCTCGCCAACGCTGACCGGCCCCGGCTCCTCGACACCGCGACCGGCCTCCCCGGGCGCTCCGGGCGCTCCGGGCGCTCCGGGCCGCCACACGAATGGTTCGGCCGACAGGTCCCCCCGCTCGGCCGGGGCCACAGTGGCGGGGTGGACATCTCCGAACTGACGCCCGAAACCCTGGACACGCTGCGTTCCTCGCGCCCCTATCCGGCGGTCACGATGGTCATGCCGGTGGATCCCAGGGCGCCTTTCAGCGAGAAGGACCGGATCCTGCTGCGCGGGCTGTGCACCGAGGCGCAGCGGCAGCTGGCCGAGGACGGGGACGTCGAGCGCGACGTGCGGCTGGCGCTGCGGGACGGGAAGCTGTCGCCGGAGTCCATCGCCGAGCTGGTCGATCCGGGAGTTCCCGCCGGTGAGCTGGTTGTTTATGTCAGTGCCTCGGAGCCGACCGTGGTGTGGCAGGTGCCGACCGACGCCGAGGTGCTGCCCCGGGTGGAGTTCGCCGACCGGTACCTGACGCGCTATCTGGCCGCGGCCGAGCAGCGGTCGTGGCCGTACCTGGTCCTGGTGCTGGACCAGGAGATGTGCCGGCTGTGGCGGGGCGCGTCCTCGCGGCTGCGCGAGGTGAAGGGCTACGGCTTCCCCGACGCGCCCGCGATCCCCTCGCCGCAGGACGCGGTGCCGGGCCCGATCCCGCGCGCGCAGCCGTATGAGGCGCACGAGGAGTACGTGAAGCAGTACTTGCGCACCGTCGACAAGAACCTGAGCCGCGCCCTGAAGGCACACCCCGACCTGCCGCTGTTCGTCATCGGCGGCGAGAAGATCCTCGCGGCGTTCCTGGAGCTCACCGGCCACCGCGACCTGGTCGCCGACACCCTGCCGCTGACCGGCATGGACAAGGACACCCCGGCCGAGCTGGCCAGGCGCATCGCCCCGACGGTCGAGGCCCATCGCGCCGAACAGGTCGCCGAGGCCGTGCGGGATCTGCAGGACGCACGCTCGCAAAGCAAGTACGCCGGCGGCCCGGCGGAGGTGTGGACGGCCGTCGCCGACAAGCGCGTCCAGCGACTCCTCATCGAGGAGGATCTGCTGATCGCGGGCAGGATCGGAGGCGACGGCCGCGACCTGGTGACCGTCCCCTACCCCGAGCCGGTCACCGTGCCGCAGCCGAAGGAGGACTTCGAACCGCCCGAGCCCGGCGTCGACACCGACATCGTCGAGCAGCTGGTCGAGAACGCCGTGGAGAGCGGCGCGCTGATCCTGTTCGTGCCGGACGGGACGCTGGCCGATGCGGCGGGAGTGGCGGCCACCCTGCGGTACTGAGCTGCTGGGCGCCCTAGGACTCCAGCGCCTCCAGCATGTCCGCGGCGATCTGCGCCGAGGACTGCGGATTCTGCCCCGTGTGCAGGTTCCGGTCCGTCTCGGTGTGCGCCTGGAACGCGGGCCCCTCGACGAAGTCCGCGCCGAGCTCGACCAGCTTGTCCTCCAGCAGGTAGCGCATGTTGCCGGCCAGGCCGCCGCGGCGTTCCTCCTCGTCGGTGAAGCCGGTGAGGCGGTAGCCGGCGACGGTCGGGGTGCCGTCGTCACGGCGGGCGGCCAGCAGCGCGGCGGGGCCGTGGCAGACCGCGCCGACCGGTTTGCCGGCGGCGAGCGCCTCGGTGATGAGGCGGCCGGCGATCTTGTCGGTGGCCAGGTCCTCCATCGGGGCGTGGCCGCCGGGGACGAAGACCGCTTCGTAGCCGCCGACTTCGACGTCGTCCAAGACCAGCGGCATGCGCAGGTCGGGAATGTGGTCCAGTTCGGCGCCGTCGTGGGCGTTCAGGCTGCGCGGGTCCGGCTGCGGGACCTGGCCGACCGGGGTGGCGAACTTGACGTCGAACCCGGACTGCGTGAACGCCTCGTAGGGCACGAGCAGTTCCCCGGCCCAGAAGCCGGTGGTGTGCAACGTGGCGTCCTTCATCGTCAGCTGGTGCGCGGCGCTGACGATGAACAGGACGCGGGGACGGTCGGCTACGACAGCTTGTTCGGGCATATGCCCAGGCTCGCAGGCGGGGCGCCGTGGGCAACTCCACGGCGCCGTCCGCGGGAGCTGGCGGTTCTGCCCGCTCAGCGCTTGGTGAACGCCTCGAAGGTATTGCTGAACTGCCACGTGTTCTGCGCGATACCCGAGCAGCCGTCGCTGCCGGCCGTCCCGACGCAGCCGCCGTTGTCCCGCTCCAGGGCCCAGAACGACAGCTCCGCCAGTCCCTTGCCCGCCGCCCACTTCTCGATGGCGACGGCATCGGCGGTGGTGGTGATCTCCGGCGGCCCGAAGTCGTCGATGCCGATCATCTCGGTGACGCCGAGGCGGTGGTACAGCTCGGCGTCGGACTCGTGCGGGTAGATCCCGCGCAGCTGCCCCACCACCGCGGCGGCGGCCGTGGCGGTGTCGGCGGCCATCTCGTGCGGCTGGTCGTCGTAGTAGTCGAACGTCATGATGTTGACGATGTCGATCCGCGCGTGGTTGGCGACCGCGTTCTGCAGCACGTTCACGCCGGTCGGCACGTTCAGCCCGGTCATGTTGGTCCCGACGGTGTAGACGAACTCCACCCGCCGCCCGGTCCGCGCGGCCCAGTCCTCGACGATCTTGATCGCCTTGTTCCGCCGGTCCACCCCGGCCGCGTTGGTCTCGGAGAAGTCCTCGACGTCGAAGTCCAGCCGCGTGACCCCGTACGTCGTCACCACCGACTCGTAGTCCCGCGCGATCTTGTCCACGTCGGTGCAGCTGTCGGCGATCTCCTCCTGCCCGTGGTCGGCGCCGTACCCGCCGAAGGAGGGCACGACGTCCCCGCCGGCCGCCCGGATCTTCGCGATGTCGGCCCCGTAGTGCGACCACGCGATCGGCGCGGCCGGATCCCCGTTCCAGTCGATGTCGCACGAGCCCGGCGCCGGAGTCTGGATGAACGCCAGCGTCAGGTACTTGTTCCCGGACGCGGCGGCCAGCGCGGCCGGGCTGTCCGCGGTGTAGCCCTCGAAGTAGGGCGCGAAGATGTGCTTGGGCAACTGCCGGCAGTCTGCCGACGCCGTGGCGCCGGACAGTGACGCGATGGTCGCCGCCGCGGCCACGGCCGTCACGAAGGTGGTTCGGGTGCGCTTCAACGGGCTCTCCCGGTCTTGTCAGTAAGGATTACTAACTGATGCGGGACAGTAGGGGCCGGGGCGCACTCGGGTCAAGAGTGTGTGCGCAGATCAAGCGTGTGTGCCCGGATCAGGAGCGTGTGCCCGGATCACGCGTGTGCCCGGATCAAGAGTGCGCGTCCTGCGATGGAGTGCCGAGATTTACGATGGCGTGATGGAAACCCTCGACCTGCACGGCGTCTTCCGTGACGACCGCGCCATCTACCGCACGGTCCAGCAGGCGCTGTTCCGCTGCTCGGCGACCGGCGTCGACGTCCTGGAGATCATCCCCGGCCGCGGTTCGGGCACGCTGAAGCGCCGCGTGATGGCGTTCCTGGAACAGCGGCAGCTGCGGAACCTCTACGCGCGTGTCGAGGCGGACCCGAACAACGCCGGCCGGATCCTCGTCCACTTCAAATAGTCCACTTCCAGTAACGGTGTTGTTACACGCACGCCCGAACCGATCTTCGGCCAGACCGCGTCTGACCTGATGTGACGGACTACTGGAACCACAACGTCGCGCACCACGCCCGCATCGTGCGCGCGATGCCGCCGGACTGCCGCTCGGCGCTGGACGTCGGATGCGGCGACGGCCTGCTCGCGCAGAAGCTGGCCACGCGGGCCAGGTGGGTCGTCGCCCTGGACTCCTCGCCGGAGATGACCGAACAGGCCCGCCGCCGTACCGCGGACCTGGACGTCGAGGTGGTCCAGGCCGACTTCCTGACGGCGGTCCACGACGGCGTGCTGCCCCGCCACTCCTTCAGCTTCGTCACCTCGGTCGCCGCCCTGCACCACATGGACCCGGCGGCGGCACTGGAGGCCATGGCCTCGCTGCTGGAGCCCGGCGGCCGCCTGGCGGTGACCGGGCTCGCGATGAGCCGCTCGGCCGTGGACTGGCTGATCGCCGCCGCGCAGTACCCGATCGCGCGCACGATCCGCCTCGCCCACGGCGGCAAGTCCGGACCCGACGGCATGCCGATGAACTTCGAGGCGATCCCGACCTGGGCCCAGTCCAAGCGCACGGCGCTGGAGGTGCTGCCCGAGGCGCGCTGGCGCCGCACGCTGCAGCTGCGGTACATGATCGAGTGGACGGCACCGGGCCGGGTCCCGCTGACGCTGTGGCGGGGGCCTTCGGTGACGCGGGCCGCAGGAGATCATCCGTCGCTAGGCTGACGCGCGTGCCCACGCCGACGCTGACCCCGTTCACCTTCACACCACAGGAAATCGCGGAGATCGTCGACATCTATGCATCATCGACATCTATGCACCATCGACATCTATGCACCATCGACATCTATGCGACGAACCCGGTCTACTTCCGCGCCGCCGGCGACTACGACCCGGACCACATCACCGCCGAAGCCGTCGAAGCCGACCTGCGCGATGATGTCGACGCCGCCGGCAGCGATGTGCTGATCGCAACGGGATGAGGACGGCGCGGCGGTCGGCATGATGTGCCTGCTCGACCGGCATCCGACCGACGGGCACCCGTGGATCGGCCTGCTGCTCGTCCACGGCAGACTCCATGGCCAGGGCCAGGGCCTGGGCCGCCGGCTGGCCGACCTGATCGAGGAGCGGTTCCGCGGCGAGGACCGTGAAGGACTGCGACTGGCGGTACTGGAGAACAACCCGTCCGCGCTGGCCTTCTGGAGCACGCTCGGCTGGCAGGAGATCGACCGGCGCAAGGACAGGGGAGCACGGGCGGCCGAGCATCGTCATGCACAAGGCGCTGGTCTGACTCAGCGCCAGTGGTAGTGGCCTGATTCGAGGACGCAGGTCAGGATGTTGCCAGCGGCGTCGACGGTGGTGAGGCCGGCATCTGCGTTCGGGCAGGCAGACAAAGCGTCACCTCTTGTCCCCGCCTCCCATCCTCCACCCATCCGCAGGGCTTCGCACATCCGCGTGGTTACTTGTTAGTGAGTAGTAACATGCCTGCAT
>Ga0105241_10002605_pt1 | contig 13527 bp, 16 predicted proteins | sample KBSC64metaG_FD_80422 | JGI IMG/M metagenome (GOLD analysis project Ga0105241, IMG submission 80422) | Corn rhizosphere microbial communities from Kellogg Biological Station, Michigan, USA - KBS C6-4 metaG | ecosystem: Host-associated > Plants > Roots > Rhizosphere > Soil | place: Michigan, USA... | reverse complement strand
CTCGGCATGGATCGGCTTGCCATCCGGGCCATTCATTACGCCACGCTTGGCAAAGCCAAAAGCCTTTTGATAAAAGGCCACCGCTGCCTTTACGTCAGAGACGGTGAGCATGGCCGATACTGCTCCATACTGTTTCTTGTTGAGGGGATCAATCTTCTTTGCCATAGTGCTCCTTCCGGTAAGCCGAGACACTTTAGCATAGCCAAGTCTGCCGGTACAGAGATGCAACCAAGGCCCGTTCCGCGCGACCGTGGGCGTACAACATAAACACTGGAGCGGCCTCGGAACAGCGTTCTGTTATGGATTGTTCAGTTAAATAATCTGTTGGGAAGTCTCAGTGCCGCTACAATCCGCCGGGATTCGCTGAAGAATTGTGCGAAAAGCCGCGTCAGACGCTGTCGCTGTTGAGCCCGGGCATTCTAAGGAATAGGCTGGTGACCGGACGGTGACCGAACACATCTCGAACGGGCCTTGGTGGCACACCGTCAACTAACCTTAGTCCATATCTTTCCATTTATCGACTTGATAACCTCGAACTTCAGTTCCGTCGCATCCGCTCCCCACCATTCGCGCATGTCCCGCGCCGCTCTCATTGCGGCCGTTTTGGTTATGAACGTGGGTTCGCTCATGCCGATGCGTGTGCCATCTGGTTGCTTCCAGCGAATCTTGAATTTGTCCTTGCTTGGCTTCACTACGCCACCTTCGCTTTCTGGGTGCGTTACAGCGTCGGTCACCTCGTACGCGACCTGTTCGTTATTGAGTTTGCACAACTTGGCGTTCTTGACCGTCACCTATCTGAGGTGGTCGGTAAGACATGTGTGACAGAATGTTGTACATTTCCGTCATACTTCGTTCATATAGGCTTGTTGTGAGCTCCTGACAGTGCGGCATCATCACTGACGCCTAACTCTCGCACGACCAACTAGCGTTTCAACTTCCGACACCATCTGGCGATAGTCCGCGTCGGGCATTGAATCGCGGTCAAGGATCAATTGCGTTAGGAGTTGAAGGATGCGATCTTGACCTGCGACTAGGTTATCCAACTTGCGACTTTGGCCCCCTTGTACTTGGCGGATTTCGTGCAACACCTTCTCAACCATGACATCCCTCTCCCTTTCCTCTCGCCTGGCCGATTTTAAAATTGTTGAAGTTCGGTTGTCAGAATCCAAAGGCCCTTGAGCCGTGCGTTGCATCACCTGGCGAGCCCGGTAGAAATTCTCGACGCCGCGCAAAGTTAACGGATCCCCTGGGAACTTCCAACCCTTCTCATGGATCTGCTTGCGGCTCCCCGCTCTCAGCACCCCTGTGAGGTCCGTCTCGAAATCGGCCGGTCTGATACTGGGTTCGGCACCCCCGAGAGCCCGTGACACCGCTGGGAAATCGGCGACTTCACCCCCAAGGCGGCGGTCTCCCTGGCTATGAGCTCCATACCCTTGTGGGTCGTCTGCGGAGTACGACTGGCCAAGACCCGCGTCGTACGCGGCCCCTGATCCGCCAATGGCACAGTTCGTTCCGAAGGAGTCTTTTCCTTTCGTAATCAACTGTGCCACACCTATGTCGTGACCACCCTCGCCCTTCGAGACTGAATTTAGTAATGCCAACACTTCACGTCCGTATGTCACCGAATGCGACCGGTTGCTGGTTGTCACTAGGCGCAGCCCTGTTAGTGCCTCTGCGACTGTCACCAACCTTTTAGCAGGTAGCTGCGACTCGGGAAAGCAGGAGTCCACCTGGTACACCCAGTCAAGACCGGCGTCGAGTTCCCCAGACCAGGATCCTGCTTCCTGCAGTCTGGAGATGACTCCGTATTGCTTAGACCAAGTGATAAGCCGTTCCGCCACTCGGTCTTTGTCCTTGATTGCTACTACCATGAGTAGTCGTGCCCCAAGTTTGTTCAGGTGTTCTAAGTCAATCTCTAATCCCAGCACACGGAAGTGTTGAGTGACTCGATTGAAGACCTTGCCGAACCGGTCGCGACCAAACTGGAGACGGAATCGATCGAGTTCACGGCGGTAGGCGACCGCATCCTGGGTAAGACGCGACAATGGTCGCTCGATGTGGATCCGAACGACCCACTCCGCATGGGGAACGTTTAGGATCAGGCCGGCCAGTCTCAGGCGGCGCTCCGGTCCTAGGTTGGGACTGCACGCGGGATTCGGGCAGAGCCGGTTGCGACAATGTAGAGGCGCCCAATTCGTAATCAATTTTTTGGAGATAATACCTCTGCGCGGTTGGAGATAGTATCCACAGGTCAGTAGGCGGCGGCCTTTCATCAGCATGGCCTCCCGCTCTGTGCCCCTAAGGTTTCGAGCCAGTTGACCGTAAGCCATACCCAAATCGTAGCGACGCTGATCGTTCCGTCGTTCGACTAGGTCTCGGCGTAGGCCGGGGTCGATTAAGATCCGGTCGTCCTGACCCCGCAATTCGAGTACTTCCTTGAAATTGAGGGAGATGAATTGAGTCGGCCTGATGCTTGGTCCCGTCATGGTTGCACCCGTTGAACTGCTGCGATGCCTCCGGGAAGCGTATGTCGGGTCTCAACCCACCCCATCCCCCGAGAACCGCAGATGTTCGCCTGCGTCCTAAGTTCCCGGCCATAGATTCGGACAGGATTGTTGGGTGCGCCGATCTCACACTTGCGTGGAACGCGGCGGGCGTGAGTCAAGATGTCAGATGAGCAGGCTCCGCGACGCCTGAAAGCTCTAGCTTCCGAGCTGGATTCGGAGCCAGGGCTTGCCTTGGAGCGAAGGTTTGAAAATTGACGCTCCGTCCTAGCTGTGTTGGAATGGGGGTGATATTGACGTCGCATCGAGTCTGCTCCTCGGCGCGACCGATCGAGGCGTGCCCTCCTTTGACCGAGGAGGGCACTGCCGTCTACGGATCGGTGCTACCTTCCATTACACCACTGGTGAAAATCGCCCACAATAGTTAGAGCCTGGGTAATACTTGCCTTCCGATACCTGTTCTCGACATAGACGACCCGGAGTAAGTTATCTGTAAAGATCCATCCCGCAGCGTGAAGACGGAATATGGGTACGCATTTCCTGGAATCGGCATGGCTAGACGTCTCAAAGTTCACTTACGCCCTCAACTCTTGTGGGCAGCTCGCTTCGCTCGCTGGGCCGCTCCCCGCTTCGCGGGCTGCGACATCCGGATCTACGGCTCGTCGACGCAGTCGGTACAAAGTCTCCTCGACAATGAAGCGCAGCATCCTGGATGGTTCCAGTGGGAATTCTGCCACAGCCGTTAGTCTGGTCAACAGATCTAGTAACAGGGCAATTAGCCGGGGTTCGACGATTGTGAATCTTCGCCGAAAGGAGTGGTTGGTGAGGATGCGGTCCCCAAGCTAATTGCGTCTCTGCCACCTATCCATCAGACGAGCATGCATAACCCAAATCTTGCCGAAGGGTCCCAACGCGGACATCTTTTCGCGGGTTATTCTTTGAAATTGAATACGTAAACTACGCTGCCGTATTAACATTATTGCCCGCTGGGCGTCCACAATCAGACGAATGGTGGCGTCGCTGTCCTGATTGTTCAAATTCTTGGATAATTTTGACCCGAGCTTGACCGAGTAGTGGCAGAGCAGCTGCCATTGGTCTAGATCCATCACGGCATCCTCTTCTGTCTCTAAAGTAAGGACACAACATACAAGGAACTCTATCGGATCATCGATTAGGTGCATCGGCGCCTCTCTTTCTTTGCTCCTCATGTTCCGACGCTTCTCGCGAGTCCCAACAACTATGAGAACAGGGGGCACTGTTTATCTGGCATTACCTCTATTCTTGTGACCGATGCCTGTCTAATCCGCCGGTACTCCCCCCTCCCGATCTTCTTAAAGCCGTGTCACTGAAGGGGTTCGGCCGCATCCGGCTGGTTGCCGGCCCCGCTTTGTGACCGCGTTGTGACCGGCGACAGTCCCAGACCTACATCCGGAGCCTCCGGTTGGGCGGCAGTGGACCCCATCCAAATCTTATCCATGCGGTTAACAGCCTCTCGCTTGTAGGCGGGCGACAAGTGGGCATAACGCTGGGTGATCGTGATGGACTTGTGCCCCAGAATGTCCTTCAGCACGTAGAGGTCGCCGCCGCTCTGGACCCAGTGGGATGCGTATGTATGGCGGAGGTCGTGAAAATGGAGGTCAGTCAATTCCGCGCGGCGAAGGGCATTGTGGAAACCGCCCCTGATATCACGTAGGCGTTCACCGCTGGAGTTCGAGAAGACCCAATCGACCCCTGGCTGCCGCGGGTACGATTCGAGCACGCCCCGAACGGTCGAGTCCATCGGGACGTGACGGGGCTCACCATTCTTTGAGTCACGAATAAGGATCAGGCCAGCCGAGAGATCCAGGTCCTGCCAACGCAGATTAAGGATCTCACCCCGGCGCATTCCAGTGTGCAGAGCGATGATCACTAAAGCCTTGATATGCAGCGCAAGGCAAGATTGAATGAGCCGCTCACACTCCTCGAGCGTCAAGTAACGGGTGCGGGCATTGTTCTCCCGGAGAAACTTCAGGCCTTCCAAGGGAGACTTCTCGAGCAGCTCCCATTCGACTGCCCGCCGCAACATGGCCCGGAGGCGAGCGAGATCTCTGTTCGCGGTTGCGGGCTGGCACCGGAGAAGCTTCTCGCGCCGCCAAGTCTCAATCTCGGCACGCGTGATCTGACCGAGAGGCCGGTTGCCGAAGTGCCTCATCCAGCGCAGCACCCGTGTCTTCTCCGTCCGGAGGGAGTTCATGAGCGGCACAACTCGCTCAAGGTAGGTTTCCGCAAATTGTTTGAAAGGTGTTCGGCCCAGGTTGCGCCTCTGTGGAAAGTACATTCCTTGTAAGGCGTCTGAAGTCCGCTTACTCAAGACCATCTCGGCCATACGCTTGCTTGACCCAATAGCTTCACGCACTCGCTGACCGTTCACTGTGAAGCCAATCGTCCAAGTGTTGCCGCGTCGGTATATCGTGCCACTACCCATTTCGCCCGCTCCGTTCAAACCAAAACCACCAAACAACGAAAACACGGCGGTCATCCATTCAACAAGTCATCGCCTCATCAATTCCATTCGCGATTGGGTCGCCACAGGCTTGGTCCATTCTAGGAGTTCAGACCGCAGAAACAGGACTCTCCGTCCAGCCTTGCGGAACGGTATCCGGCGTTGACATACGAATCCATAAATCGTCCGCGGCGAGAGGCACAGAAATTCAGCTGCTTCGCCTACACTCATTAGTCGCTGCTCAATTGTTACGTCCATGTTGTTCATGTCCTCTGAAGGTTAGTTGATAAGGTGGCTTGACTTCCTGACCAGTCCGCCCCTGCCATCGGCGGCGCGTATTTTGGTCTCAGACTCAAATTGGGACCCCGGCCACCCATTGCGAGCGAGTGTTTCTTTGCGCAATTTCCAGTCACGGCTAAAGGCCGCCATTTCGTCAGATGTCGCTTGGTGGAGGTGTGCCAGTAAGGGCTGCTTGATTCGGCTCACTGACCGCCGAATCTTCCGTACTAGGTTTATGGCTGCTGTCCGGTCGCCACTTCTCAAACAATCCCGCAGGCAAAACCACAAGCGCAGCTTGAACCCAGCGACGACAACATCTAAATCCTTTTTGGAGGCGGGGTATTCGTTTACCGGACCTGAAAGAATTGTGTGGAGTTCGATAAATATCTCAAGATCGTTTGTTGCCGGCATGCGACTAGTCTCCTTTGGTTAAAGATTTTCCTCATACGCTCGCTTAGAATCCGAGTCGTTTAAGCTGATCCATTTGCTCCTGGACAGTCGACAACCACCGTTCCCGCCAGTATTGACAGGCGATCCGGCTGTAATCCTGGTGGCACAGTGCGACTGTGCGCCGTGCCGCGTCCACATTCCCGGCGGCAACGTATTTGTGGATAGAGATGCCCAAACAGTCCTTCTGCTCTTCGAACCTTTCGTCGTAGAAGATGTTCATCTTCGCTTCCATCAGTGAGATGCTATTCGGCAGAGGCCCAAACAGTGTGTATATCCCCCAGCAGATGCACCAGCGGATTAGCGCCTCCTTGTCCCGGAATGCGTTCCGTTTAGCATCGACAAGGTATTCCAATATCCGATCCTGCCCCGGATGGATCTGAACCGTAAGCCGCGCCGATGCTCCATCGGGATCATGAGAGGGAACTATGAAGTTGCCGTCGTCATGGCATGTGTTCATGACTGAGTGCCTTCCTTTTGTTGCCTGATGATCGTGTCCAAGTCGATGCCCTTGCTCTCCAGCTTATGACCCCATTGCTGATCGACATCCCGAAGCAGGGTTGCGATGCGCCAGCCTTCCGGCATCTCGGCCAGCTTTTGCAGAAACTCGATTACAATTTGTCGACCCAGATCTGTCTGGTTACTTATAGACGAAAGAAGCATGTCGAATAGCAGTTCGACGAGGTGGGAGATGTCACGCTGAATTTGTGTCCATTCCAAGGTGTCGTTGATCACACGATCGATAGACCATGACAGAGCAGTCGATTGCCCAGCACAACGGATGCCGGCGCGACCTTGTTGTGCGCACGGTTGCGACCCAGCTGCATTAACCTTTGCCATTTTTAGATGTCCCCCTTAACTCGAATTGCTTGTTTGTCACGAGTCCAATATGGAACAAGAGAGCCCGGAGGGAAATGAACAACGGAGGAGAGGTTTCAGGCACACAGTTGGCAACGAATGTTCAGTTGCGAGAGGGGGTCCTTGGACAGGAACGTGCTATGGATTGTTCGCACTGATCACGCAGCGACAGATCCCGTTTCACTCTCGCAGTGGCCATTCGAACCGCATGAGGCGAGCGGCCACCTCCATCTAGGTACGTGAGGATCGCTCGTACCCTTTCGTAGATTTCCTGCTTCTTTATTCGTTGCTGGGAATATCGGGTAAATATTTGTTCAAGAATATATTCAGCAGCCCCGTTGCGATGAAACAGAACCGGATCTGCCTCCCACAATGTCTCGTGTTTGCCCTTCAAAAACTCAATTTCCTGCTCTAGCCACCCAGACATCCGTCTGACCATCGGGCAGAAATTAACTAGGTCGTCAATGGGATCCGGAATACCGCGCTGTCTGAAGTAGCGGAGGACCGGGTCGCGGCCGGGTATTATTTCCACCGGTTTCTCGGCGGCAGGAATGTGCCTAGCCCTTATGTCGCCAAACTGTGGCACTATTGCATCAAGGAGTCGCTCGAGTTTATGGACGTGAGATCTCAATTGCTTCAATCGTTTCCAGGCCTGTGTAATTTCTTGCGTGTCTTCCTTGAGCGAACGAATCACGTGCTCTACATTCTGATGTTCCTCCCGAAGTTCATGCCCGAGCTGATATGAAAAACAGATCTGCAAGGCTGCGTTGTAAGCGTTGGGAAGAAGCGCAGTGAGGTAAGGCGATAGATCCTCCCTAAGGTTGGAAGGTTTGGTCCTATCGGAACTATGTTCATTCATGGAAATTAAGTATTCGGAGGCGATTCCAAACGAAGGTCTCCGGTTCTTATTGTTTAGATATTAGCAATTGCAGTGGTGAGCGTGCATGGAAAGTATTAGATGGCTAATGTTTAACAATTCCGTCACTCACAAAATGTCGCGAATGAAAAGTTCGAGACAACATTCTTCGAAGGGCCGAGGTGCTGGCTCGTCGGGGACCTGGAGTCCGGTTGTGGCACCCTTCCAAAGTCCCTTCTGAAGAATTGCCCTCTGCAGACTGATTGAGATCGCCCCTTCGAAATTTGGTCGTGTCCAGTCCAGCTCCGTGAGGGGATGTTTAACTCTAGCGTGCTTTAATGTCGTGCGAATTGTGTTACGCCGGCTGAGGGAGCACCGTCTGGGTGTCGACAAGAGCCCTCCCTGGGTGTCTAGCAAACCCCCGCTACCGTGGGCCTGCACAATGGTTTGATACGATCCCGCTTGAACATTGGCCGGGTCAATGAGTGTAATCGCCTGATTTCGTCATTCGTGATCAATGGAAGTGTGGGCGTCGACATGAACATGCAGGTTTGCGAAGCCTTCGATTCTCCACGGCATCAGAAGAAGAGGGCAGGCCGATCTTTTTGCCAGGCTAGTTCGGCCTAAGGGTGGGACGGCTTCTCCGCCGACATGCGACCGACACGTCTGGAATGGAAGATACAAGGGTGGGCTAGGTGCCCACCCTCGAGGTTTCAGAACGCGGCGGTGTTGTTGGGCGTGCCGTTCCCGGTAGGCCCGTCGTAGCCAACTTTCCCGGTGCACAGGTACGAGCCGCTGCAGCTGCCGTTGCTGCCGGAGGTCACGTCGTGTAATCCCGAGGTGTGAGCATAGGGATACGAGCCATCGGTCGTGTTCGCGGCATTGCCCGCCAGCGCATACACTGACGCGATAATGGGCGAGGCTAGGCTGGTGCCCCCTACCTGGAACCACCCGGAGCGGCCCTGATAGCGCACGCTGTCGTAAACGGCCGCACCGGTATTGGGATCGGCGTCCGCAGCAACGTCGGCTACGGTGCGGCGTACGCATCCGGCGTCAACCTGCCATGTCGGCTTCGGCTCGTACGCGCTGCAGCCGCTGCCCGCCCCGCTCCACACCGTCTCGCTTTTGTAGCTATTGTTCGAGTTGAGGGTCAGAGTGGTACCGCCGACGGCAGTCACATATTGCGAGGCAGCAGGATACTCCACGCCATAGCCGCTGTCGCCCGAGGAAAAAGTGATCGGGTGGTTGGGGTGATTGAAGTGGCTATCGTTGCTGGTCTCGCTAGATGACTCGCCACCACCCCACGAGTTGGAGACGACGGTCGCATGCGCCACCGCGTAGTCCTCCGCTGCCAGCAGGTTGGCGAACGAGTTTGAGGCCGCTTCGACCAGCAGGATCTTGCAGTTGGGGCAGACGGCGTGGGCGATCTCGACGTCGAGCGAAATCTCCAACGACCAGCCCGCGTCCTTGCGTGGATAACTGGCCCCGCCCGTCTGATTGACCTTCTTGAAGCAACCGTTAGCGGTAGTGCAGGATGGAAGTCCGTACTGGCTGCTGTACACGGCGAGGTCGCTCTCGATGTTTGGATCATCGTAGGCGTCCACGATGGCGATGGTCGGGGTGCTCCCTGCTGTGCCCGATGGCAAGCTGTATGCGGTCTGGAACTGCACCGGGCCATAGCCCGATGGTGCAGCACTGGCGTTGGGGTTACCTTTCTTATCGGTGGTCACATGCGAATGACAACGGGCGGTGCCAAAAGCGGCAGGCCCGGGACACACAGGCCGAGAGCCTGCAGCCATCGCCGCGGCGGAAAGCAAAAATGTAGCGATAACAACACGCAAGAACATATAGTCCTCCGACTTGGGTAAACTCCAACACGGGATTCTAGGTTCGACACCAGCGTCATACCGATCTTCCCATGTCGCATGATCGGTGGCCATTCTACGGGCTCGGAACCGAGGCTTGGATTTGGTTTGAGTAGCTACTTTCGGCCCCGCTCGCATCGACAGCAGTAGTCGCGTAATAGTAGATCTGTCCGGCTTGGACAGAGCTGTCGGTGTAGGTAGTACTCGCATTGAGTGCTGAATTGATTTTCGTATAAGGTCCCCCAGATTGACTCCCCCGGTAGACGTTGTAGCCTACAACGGTGGAAGTGCCATTCCAGGAGAGATCCACGCTATGCTGCGGCGGTGCCGCTCCAGTTCCGGTTAAGGTCTCGGCGGCCGAGTTCGAGGCATTGCTCGTAAACGAACTGATCGCCGAAGCGCTACCTGACATCTGGGGGGTGAACGTCAGCGTGAACGGTACGCTTTGCCCTGCCGCGATCGTGAGCGGGAAGGTGATTCCGCCTAGCGAGAACTCTGCGCTAGTGACGGTGGCAGAGGATACGCTAACACTCGATACGCTGGCACTCAGCGTACCCACCTGAGTCTTGCTGGTCCCGACGGTTACACTGCCAAAGTCGACGGACATCGGCGTGATGGCCAACTGGCCCTGTGCCGTCCCCGAGCCAGCCAGGGATATCGTCATTGTCGAGTTGGAAGCGTTGGAGCTGATGGAGATGCTAGCACTCGCGCTCCCCGCGGACTGCGGAGCGAACGTCGCGGCGAAGGTCACACTCTGACCCGCAGCTAGGGTTAACGGCAAACTCAGACCACTGATGCTAAACCCGGTTCCTACAACAGTCGCCTGAGAAAGGGTAACACCGGAACCTCCAGTATTAGTGACTGCTTCGGAGAGGGTCCTGATGTTGCCGACCTGAACGCTTCCAAAACTCAGACTACTAGGATTGGCGCCAAGCTGGCCTGGGGTTGTGCTCGCCGTCGACGGAATCGTACCTATGCCCGAAACAGGAATTGAGGTCGCCGTGCTCCAACCTTTACGCTTCCCGTTATTTTTAAGTGGAGGAATCCAGGTCAGAGACAGGCTCCCGTTTACGGTGCCGCTGGATTGTGGAGCGAAGGTAATGCTGAAACTCGCGGTTTGTCCGACTGCCAGAATCAGCGGGAGAGCAGGACCGCTGAGACTGAACCCTGACCCAGTCATTGTTACTTGGGAAACCGTCAGATTCGACCCTCCGGAATTGCCGAGAACGATCGACAGCATCGCGCTGCTACCTACTGGGACACTGCCGAAGCTTATGCTCGACGGGTTGACGGTTAACTGTGCGGGGGCTACTTCCGAGTACAGAAGGATATTCAGTAGAACAATTCCGCACCCGATTACTCTCCATGGCAAACCAGAACGTCTCACTTCGTAGCCTTCTTTGAACCGTGCTACCGCTGCACGGCCGGGGGATATGTAGCAACCGCACCGTCAACCCCTGCTGAGCACGAAGGGTTCTCGCAGCTCAGGGTAGTGAAAGGTGCATCATCTGCAGTGTTCCCGGAATATCCGGAGATCGAAAGGTCACAGAAGGGAATGTTGAGGGTGTTTGTTGGCCATTACGGGAGGGGGCCGTTCGGGCGATTTTTTTCTGATTACTCCGCTGAAGGGAAACCTTGGAGCAGTAGCAGTCACGGACGGCAACCCGACCGCATCAGACTGTCACTAACAAAAGTGAGCACAGAAGCGCAAATTACGCTCAGTCAACGCGGTTCTGGCAAGGCTCGCTGACACCCGCGATGTTCAAATTGGCACTCGCTCACCTTTGACTAGATCTCCAACTCTTTGAAACCAAACGCAAATAAATACTTGCGATTCCTCCGTTCACCGCGCCATAATTATTGACGACCCTCCCTATTTTGGCTTCATTCTTCATAAGCCCGCGTTTTCAGGGCGAACTTCATACCAGATCCAGCCAGTTTATGAGTGTTAGGAAAAAGCGCGATTTTGACCCCAATACATTTCTTGCCACCATCGGCGAGGGCAGGAAAATTGTGTCTTTTCAGACGAAACAAACGGTTTTTGCTCAAGGACATCCGGCTGACGCAGTGTTCTATATTCAGAAAGGTAAAGTGAAGTTGACGGTCGTGTCCAACAATGGCAAGGAAGCAACCATAGGCATATTGAGCGACAGCTACTTTTTTGGTGAAGGTTGCCTCGCAGGTCAGCGGCTCCGCATGTCTGCTGCAACTGCAATGACAGATTGCGACCTTCTACGTATCGAGAAGAAGGCGATGATAGAGGTTCTCCACCGGGAGCACGCTCTGTCCGACATGTTCGTAGCGTATTTGCTGACGCGGAACATTCGATACGAAGAAGATTTGGTTGACCAACTCTTCAATTCCAGCGAAAAAAGACTGGCCCGGATCCTTTTGCTGCTCGCTCATTTTGGCAAGGAAGGCAAACCTGAGAGTGTAGTTCCCAAGATCAGTCAGGAGATGCTGGCTGAGATGGTGGGCACAACCCGCTCGCGGGTCAGCTTCTTCATGAACCGTTTCAGGAAATTGGGATTTATTCACTACAACGGCGGGCTGCAAGTCCACAGCTCACTTCTCAGTGTAGTTCTCCACGACTAGAGCTACCTTCGGACCACTCTCTCTCTTGCAGATTTAGCCACTCTCGGCTTCGCCATTTCCTTGATGACTTCGGCGAGTGTCGCTTTGGCCGATTGCTTTTTTGTTTTTCCTTTATTCATATATCCATGATTTCACGAGTCGGGTGCGTTTACAGGTCAATTTGGATCAAAGAAACTTTCATCACCGGCATCTGGAAATAGTTTACGTTATTCGGCGACCGCCTTTTGATCTGTTAGATATTCACAGAAGATGAGCTGATAGGTAAGCGGAACACTCATGGCTCTGATGTGTGCCTTATAGCTCAGACGCCCAACTCCAGACCGGAGTACGGTACGGGCAGTGTCCAGGAGGTGTCATGACCAACCGCAGTATTGGCTTCAGCTCAGTTTCGGGCATCTGCGCCCACCTCAAACATCTTGGCTGTGCAATTTCGAGGCGCATTCGACTCTAGGGCCACCAGGTTTGAAGTGGTTTCAGACCCGTTTTGTGAAGCTGGTGGGATTGCAGTTCGCGTGACCACTAAGAAAGACCCACATTCGTGTACTGCAGATTCCGGCGACAGTGCTTCAGAGTGTAAAAGGACAGAGACCACACTAGCGTTGAGGCCGTCCATAGTTGAGCAGGAGAAGCATCCATGGACAAATCGAAGGATCAAGATCGGGGCAAGGGAGCGATGGAGCAGGACCAGCAGAATCAAGGTGGCAATACTAGCATGCGAGGTCAATGGGGCACCGCGATGAGGATGAAGAGTTGAAAAGCGCCGACGCTGGTTTGTCCGGGCGAGACCTGGAGTTTTCTGTGGCCCCGTATCACTAGCAACTGTTTTGACAGGGACTTGCGGCTTCTGGACTTTGCCGCCACTGAATTGTGTAGCGAAGGAATCTTATGAAAGCAGAAGTGTTCATCGATCAATCCGAAGGCGGAGTCGCCGAAATCTCTGTGGTCAGGCATGGCCTAAGCTCTGGTGCTGCCCGGAAATACCGCACAGTTGAGGAAGCGATGACGGTACTCTTGGAATTCGGATTTGACAGAGGGCTGGTTGATCGTCAACTCGCGGCCCTTTCAGAGATGTCTCCACACGTACTGCTGAGGTTTCCGGTCGCTGATATAGCAGATGATACCTTGCGGACATTCGGATTCATGGCCGCCGCATTCCACTCTGGTTTGATGACCTGTTCGTAGTCTGTTAGCAGAATAGGCCGGATTTCCCACCGCGCTCGATTTGCCCGGCTAGCACCTAATCAGAGATATTTGCTGAAGACGGCACTGATAGGTAACGGGCGAAGACTCGTAAGAATGCGCACGTCACCAAACCTAACGTACCATTCACAGCGCTAACAGCAATGTAAACAGGTAACTTGCGGACATTATTGGGTCGTAAGGCAGCCTCCTGAAATGAGCCGTTGTGCACAGTATTACCAAAACAAACAAGCGACCATACTGATGTCTCAACTGTGGTTCGATCTATTCAGCTTCTGCCCGTTCGTAGAGTCAATTCGCGATTCGGAAGAGAAGTCCGACAATGCTGATACTCATCATCATCTTAATATTGGTTTTTGGCCTCGGTGGAGGGTACTACGGCCATACCCGCTGGGGTCCGGGCGGCGGCGCCGGCATTGGGTTGGGGACAATATTGTTGAT
>Ga0105241_10002601_pt1 | contig 13536 bp, 8 predicted proteins | sample KBSC64metaG_FD_80422 | JGI IMG/M metagenome (GOLD analysis project Ga0105241, IMG submission 80422) | Corn rhizosphere microbial communities from Kellogg Biological Station, Michigan, USA - KBS C6-4 metaG | ecosystem: Host-associated > Plants > Roots > Rhizosphere > Soil | place: Michigan, USA... | reverse complement strand
TTCTTTACGGTGATTGTTGCGTCCGGTCATATAGTCGGATCTCAGGACAGTCTTGGGATCCGCACCGTGCTTCACCAACATGCGCATCACATTAGGTTCGTTGAAGCGCGCCGCCAGCCAAAAGGGCGTCGCGCCTATCAACGCCGGAGAAAAATACCAGTCGTGCGATGAGCGCCGGATCGGCGTCCAGGTCTTCAGCGGAGCATTAGGATCCGCGCCGTGCTCCAGCAGAGCAGCGACCGTCTTTTCGTCGCGGCGCATGATTGCCACGTCGAGGGCCGTAAAACCGGCTTCGGCTTTATTCGGGTCGGCACCCTTGTCCAGCAGATAGGCAGCCAGCTCTCCGTAACCCGAGTGCTCCGCCAGAACCGTTGCGCTGACGCCCCAGGCGTCCGCGTCATTCACGTTTGCTCCGGCAGCCACCAGCAGTTTCGCCGACGCCAGATCGCCCACGCGCGCCGCGAACATCAGTGCGGTTTCGCCGCCATGCGGGATGGCCTTGTTGTAAGGCAAATAGCCATGCGGGGGCACCGCCATCACTTCGCTCCAGACGTCGGATTTTGCGTGAACATTAGCTCCGTGCGCCAGCAGTACCCTCACGACTTCGGGATGCTTCTGCGCCACGGCCCACATCAACGCCGTCTGGCCGCGCGAGCCATGCGCGTTGACGTTCGCGTCCTTGTTGGCCAACATCTCAACCACATCCGGGAAGCCGCCCCGCGCCGCCACCATCAGCGGCGTCTCGCCTGCCAGCAGGGCCGCATTGGGATCGGCCCCGGCTTCGAGCAGCTTGCGCACCATAGCGGAGCTTCCGTTCTGGCTGGCCGCCCATAGCGGCGTCGCACCCAGATCGTTCGCTGCATTCACCTTCGCGCCAGCATGAATCAGCAGGTCGGCACTAGCGAGGTCGTCATGATAGCTGGCCCAGTGCAGCGCGGTCGCGCCATCGGCCTCGGCCTGATTCACATCGGCCTTCTTCTGGATCAGAGCGCGCAGCGCTCCCTTATCGCCATTCTTTGCCGCCTGAACCACCGAAGGCGGATCGACCGCCGCTGCCATCACTTCTGCACCCATCAGGGACACGGCGAATATTGCTGGCAATATCAGAACCGCTCTCATGCGCATGGCGTGACTCTCCTACACCGCAAGGGTGTCGATCGGCAGTTTTCCGGTGCTTGCGCCCATATGATCGACGGGCACGTCCATCTTGTCCATCAAAGTCACCAGCAGGTTCGCCATGGAGGGCTTGCCGGTGTACTTGATATGCCGCCCGCCCTTGATCCGGCCCGCACCGCCGCCGGCCAGCAGGATGGGCAGATTGTCGCCCGAATGCCGGTTGCTGTTCGAAATACCCGCGCCATACAGGATCGTTATATGATCCAGCAGCGAGCCATCGCCGTCGGGCGTAGCCTTCAGCTTCGCCAGATAGTCCGAGAACAGCTTCACGTGATACGTGTTGATCTTGGACATGCGCTCGACCAATGCGGGCAGATCGTTATGGTGAGACAGCGGGTGATGCGCCTCCTGCACGCCAATCTGCGGGTACGGGCGGGCGCTCTGTTCCTTGGCGATCATGAACGTGATTACGCGAGTCAGATCGGATTGGAACGCCAAGACCTTCAAGTCGTACATCAGCGCGAGATGATCTTCGAATACCGGGGGAGCGCCCAGCGGCTGCGCCATTGCCGGCAGCTCCACGTCCTTTTGTGCCTCGGCCATTTGAATGCGGCGCTCGACATCGCGAACCGATTGCGTGAACTCGTCCACTTTGACCTGATCGCCCGGTCCCAATTCCGTTTTGAGCGTCGCCAGCTTCTCGGTCACCGAGTCCAGGATGCTCTTGTGCTGCATCATCCTCGCTTCGCGCGCAGCACGCACGGTGCTGCCGCTATCGCCAAACAGCTTCTCGAACACCACGCGCGGATTCCACTCCGTCGGCAGCGGCTGCGTGGGGCTGCGCCAGGAAAGCGTGTGAGTGTAGACGCAACTCAGATTCCCAGTGCATGCCCCGGCGTTATTGGGCGGATCCATCGCTAACTCGAGCGATCCCAGTTGCGTATCCCTGTCGAAATGTTTCGCCAGAAGCTGATCCATGGAGACGTCGGCGATGATCTCCACTTCGTTCCGTCCGCCGCGCTTGGTGCCGGTCAAAAACGATCCGGAAGCGCCGGCGTGGATATAATTCCAGCTCGCCTTGAGTCCGGAGAGCACCAGGGCTTGATCGCGATAGGGCGTGAGCGCCTGCAGAATCGGCGAAAACTCGAAAGCCGTTCCCTCGCCGGTGGGAGTCCAATATTCCATGGCCATGCCATTGGGCACGTAGAACGCCTGAAAGCGGTGCACCGGCTTCGCGGCACTCTGCCCGCGCAGCGAGAAGGGCGCGAACATCGCATCCAGAAACGGCAACGCCAAGGTAGTGCCGATACCTCGCAGTACGGTCCGCCGTGGCAAAGTCTTCGCAGTCAGGAAAGCCATGTTTATCTTCTCCTCAAAATCAATTCGACTCCGTGGCGGGCTCCCACGTCAGGAAAGCGGGGCTCTCGACGATCCCCATAATCAGCGACGACCAGCGGTACTGCTGCGCCGCCGCCTCGCGCACGATTTTTCGCACCGCCGGCTTGTCGTAATATTCGAGTCGGCGTCCCAGCGCATATGCCATCAATTTTTCAGTGACGGTACGCGGAAATTGCTCGGGTTGATCCAGCAGCAGCGCGCGCAATCCCGGAAGCCCGTCTACTTTGCTGCCGCCGGCGGTGGTGCCACTCGCGTCCACCGGCTTGCCGGCTTCGTCGATGGTCCGCCATCCGCCGATCGCGTCGAAATTTTCCAGCGCAAATCCCAGCGGATCGATCACCGAATGACAACTGTTGCAGGTCGGATTCTGCCGGTGCTGCGCCAAGCGCTCGCGAATGGAGGTGGGCGGCGCCCCGGGTTTCTGTTCAATATTCGTGTCCACTCCCGGTGGCGGCGGTGGAATTGGCAAGCCAAAAATATTATTCAGCAGCCATTTTCCGCGCAGCACTGGCGACGTGCGGTCAGGGTAAGACGTTGTGGCGAGCAGGGCGCCTTCAGCCAGCAACCCGCCGCGCTGGTCGTGGTTGGGAAGGTTTACCCGCCGGAAGCGGCTCCCGTAAACATTCGGAATCCCATAGTGCCGGGCGAGTCTTTCATTGACGAAAGTGTAGTTCGCGTCCAACAGATCGGAGACCGGGCGATCCTCTCGAAAGGTGCTGCTAACGAACATTTCGGTTTCCTGCTTGAACGCTTGCAGCAGACTCTCATCGTAGTTGGGATACTTATCCGGATCGACCACCACTTCTTCGACCCGGCGCAGATTCAGCCATTGCGCCGCGAAATCGTTCACGAACGCGTCGGTGGCGCGAGGATCGGCCAGCATTCGCCGCACTTCCTTTTCGAGCGTCGCCGGATTGGAAAGCTGGCCGCGTTCGGCAAGCCCCAGTAAACGTTCATCGGGGATGCTGCTCCATAGGAAAAACGACAAGCGCGACGCCAGTTCGAGGTCGCTAAGGCGATAGGCGCCATTCGCTGCGGGGGAAGCCGCGGTGTGCGGCGTTGGTTGACCGGCTTGATAAGCCGCGGGCTGCAGCGTCGCGCCAGGTTTCGACGCCACCGGGGTCCGTCCTGCCTTGTTGAGGTGGATGCGGAGCAGGAAGTCAGGGTCCACCAGCATCCGCTCCAGCGCAAACTGAATTCCGGCGTCGAAGCTTCCGCCGTCGCGGCGGCCGCTATCGAAAAATTCCATCAATGTTTGAACGTCGGCTCTTGTCGCGGGACGGCGGTAGGCCATTGTCGCCAACCGCGACAGAATTCTGGTCGCGCAAGCATGCTCTTCGGCCGCGGCGCTGCTCGCGGGCTGGCACACGAATATCGCGCGCCGACTGGGAGTATCCTTCGCCGGTCCGGCAGCCTGATACGGACCGCCAATCAGCACCGCCCCCACATTCGCATAATCCATATACACTTGGTCATCCGCGATCACACGGCCCCGTTGCAGCGGTTGCGGAAGACCTTCCGGCTCCCACTGTTCCCTCACGAACGTCACGCCCACCACGCGCGGACCTGCTTTGACCGGAACACGGACTTCCAACCCCGCGTCGCCGGTGAGCTGCATGTAGGTTTCCCACGACGGGTCTCCGGCAAAATTAGGTTCGCCGTCACCGGCATAGCTCGAGGCCGCAGGCCTGCCTTTTGCCGCGCCGCCCACTGTAAAACGCTTCAACAGCTTGCCATCCAGCCGGACATCCAGTTTCTGCGGCCATCCCATACCTTTGAGGTAATCCTGGTATTGCCGCTGCAGCTTCACCGTGATGAGATACTCGCCGTCAACCGGAAAATCTTTATGGATCGCAATGCCGCCGCGCGAGCCTAGCGGCAAGTCTTCGCTCTGACGGTCATCCTGCATCACGAACAGCGGTATCTCGTATCGATCGTTCCCCGGACCCGTGGGAGGCAAGCCCACTGCCAGCCGCGTGACCTGACGAGCCACCGACATATAGCGTTCCAAGTGAGTGGTCGAAACCGAGAGTACATCCGCGAAGTTGTCGAAACTGCCGTCGGCTGTGTCATCGCCGGGGAGCAACGGCGTCACGTCGAAGTCCAGCGCAAACAGGTCGCGGATCGCATTGTTGTACTCCATGCGGTTAAGGCGATGCACGGCACTGATCCGGCCCGGGTTCGGATTCGCCGCCCAGGCTTTATCCAGTTCGTTTTCAAGCGTGCTCGCGATCACCCGATAGGTGGCTTCGTCGGCCCGCGGCATCTTCGGCGGCGGCATCGAGCCGGCCCTCAACTTGGCGACGACGCGTTCCCAAACGTCCGGGTTCGCACCTGGATGCGCGACATCTAAGACGTCGAGCGCAAGACCCGCTGTGTGGAGTTTTTGATTATGGCAACTGACGCAATAGGTGTCGATGAACGCCTTGGGATTCGTACTCGCGGCGGCCTGGGTCGCCGACGTCGGCGCCGGAGCTTGCGCTCGCAGCCCTATCGTCATGATTACGCAGCCACTAAGCAGCAGCGCGAGGACCAAGCCGCGCACCACCTCTGCGCGTCCCTGCGATGCAACTTTCGCCTTCGGCCTGAAGGACCGCATCTTCGCCACCTCACCTAGCCGGAATTCCATCCTGGAACTTTCCGGACATCATGAAGTATACACCTTGCAGCGGGCGAACACCACGGTCGAATGGCAGGCCAGAACCCGTCCAAGCGGTTGACAGGACAGGGCTGAGGGGACTGGAACGTCCTGGTGAAGTGGATGGCTACTGTGCCCTCACGAACAGCACGCACACCGGTTTGGGGACGCTGATTGGTTCCCCTGTCGGCGTGAGTTTTCCGCTCTCCGGATCCACCTTGAACGGCACAACTGTATCCGATCCCTGGTTGGCGGCAAATAAATACTGCCCGGTTGGGTCGAGCGAGAAATTACGCGGCGTCTTGCCCAACGTCGAGGCATGCTGAATTGGCGTCAGTTTGCCGGTGCCCTGATCGACCGAGAATACTGCAATACTGTCGTGGCCGCGGTTGGAGACATAGACAAACCGGCCTTTCTTGTCGATCTGAATCTCGGCTGTGGCATCGCGCCCCTTGTAATCGGCCGGGATCGCCGGGACTTCCTGAATCTCCTTCAGATGCCCTCCGTCCACCGCGAATACCGTGACCGCCGGCCGGCTTTCGTCGTTCACGTACAGGTACTTCCCGCTTGGATGAAACGCCAGGTGCCGCGGCGCAGTTCCGGGAGTGACCGAGACAAACGGCGGATCCGAAGGCGTCAGTTTGCCTTTCGACGCGTCGAGGCTATAAGACCTGACCTGGTCTAGCCCCACCTCTCCGACAAATGCGTGTTTGTTGTCCGGCGAAATAATGACACCGTGCGAATGCGGACCCGGTACCGGATGGACGCTCTTGCCGCGGTGCTCGAAATAAGTCGTAGGCTCACTGAGCTTGCCATCGGCTTCGATCAAATACCCGGTGATATTGCCGCCTGTATAGCTCACTACCAGTAGCGTTTTGCCGGTGTGATCGATCGTCAGGTTGGTCGGCATTTCGCCCTTGGAATCCACTTTGTTCAGAAAGGTGAGCTTGCCGGTCTTGCGGTCAATGGCATACGCGCTGACGGTATCGCCCTGCTTCTCGCGTGCGTCGCCCTTCCAGTTAACGGCATAGAGGAAACGTCCGTTGGGAGTGGCAACTAGAAACGCCGGGTTGGGCGTCTCCGCCATCAAACCGATCGAAGTCAGTTTGCCAGTGGCCGGCTGGAAGCGGTACGCGTAGATGCCGCGAGCGGCTTGGTCGGTATAGGTTCCAAAGTAGACCAGGTATTCTCCCATGTCCGCTTTGGCCCATGCCCCGGCGGATTGCAGACCAAGCGCCGCCAGTCCCGCTTTCAAATACGTTCGTCGTTTCATAATCGTGCTTCCTTATTCGCCCCCGCCGCGAGGTACCTGCGGAACCGGCACCGCCAAACGAGTCAGGAACGCCATCAGGTCCTGAAATTCAGTCTGCGTCAAGCGCTTATCGAAATCCGTCGGCATCAAGCTCTTGGGAACGTAATAGACTTCCTTGAGTTTGTCGCGATCGAAGAGATATAGCTGGTTGTCGGAGCCGAATACTTGCAGCGAGAAACTATCTTCGTTGCGCAGGATGCCATTGATGACCTTGCCATCGCGCGTCGTCACCCGCACTGGCTGATAGGTCGTCATGGGAAACAGAGCCTGCGCGTGCGAACCGCCATCGGTCGCCACGCGGTGCTTCACCTTGGTCAGTGCATCAACGATCGAACTGTACTTACGGATGGCCGCGATATTTGAAAGGTCGGGACCCGAGAGTCCGCCCTTGCCATTGATCATATGGCAGTCGATGCACTTGCCCTTGCCCGAGAAAATCTCTTGGCCGTGTGCGACATCGCCTTTAGCGGGCGTGTCAATGGCAGTGCCGCGCAGACCGTGGATGTAAGCCGTCACCTTCCATGCGTCGTTCTCGGGCAAACGGTTGGGGGGCATCATGGTGCCCGGAATGCCATTCTGGATCGCGTCGAAGATTTCCGGATCGGTGCTCCGCTGATAGCGCCGCGCCGGAGCTCCTAGCGCCAGCGCGCGGTCACCCGCCTGGCCATCTTTGCCGTGGCAGGCCGTACAGACATTGTTGTAAACTTCCCGGCCTTCGGCAATGGCATCGGCATTGCCAGCGAAGGGATTGGGATTCGGCGCAGCCGCCCCGCGATTCCGTTGCGCTGCAGCGGGAAGGGAAATCAGCAGCCCTACCGCTAGTATCTGGAGATATCCGCTGAGTTTCATGGAAGTGTCCCCTTATCTGACCGCCGCGTCCGGCAGCGCGAACGCAAGAATATTCGCGTAGGACGCGATCGCGACATATTGCTTTCCGTTGACGCTGTAGGTCATGGGACCGGCGGTAATCAATCCGCCAGTATTGAAATGCCAGAGCACCTTGCCGGTCTTGGCATCGAGAGCCGTAAACTGCCCTTGCTGCTCGCCCGCGAAAATGATCCCGCCGGCAGTCGACAGCAGTCCCGGACCGTAGTGGTTTGAATCCACTTGCATGTAGCTCCACACCGTCTTGCCGCTCAAATCGAGAGCCTTCACGTAGAGCTGCCAGTTCTCCTGATCCGCCGGACTCTCCATGTAGCCCGTGCCACTGCCCGGCATGCCCGCTTTGAAATTGCTGCTCGACTTATAAGTGACTCCGCAGCCTTCCTGCACGATCAAATAGAACAGCTTGGTGTCGGGATTGTATGCAGGCGAAGGCCAATTGGTGGCACCCGCAGTTGATGGACAAACTCGGTTGCCCTCCACCGTCGGCTCGCTGCCGGCGACTACGATTGGCCGCCCGTCTTCGGTCATGCCGTTCGCCCAAGTCAGCTTGCTGACGAACGGAGTTCCCTGCAGAAACTTACCGTTGGTCCGGTCAAGCAGATAAAAATAACCGTTGCGATTGGCTTGAATCAGCAGCTTGCGCATTTGGCCTTTGAACGGCGCATCCACCAGGACCAGGGCCTCTTCGGAATCCCAATCGTGCGTATCGTGCGGCGTGTTCTGGAAATACCATTTCATCTTGCCGGTATCGATGTCGAGCGCCACGATGCAATCGGTATAGAGGTTGTCACCCTTGCGGATGTCTCCCACGAAATCCACGCCGGGCTGGCCCGTGCCCCAGTAGAGCGTGTTCAACTCCGGATCCCAGCTGCCAATATTCCAGACCGGGCCGCCACCCAGCTTCCATGAGTCGCCTTCCCAGGATTCGATGCCTTTTTCGCCCGGTTTAGGAATGACATTCCAGGTCCAGGCGTGCTTGCCGGTATCGGCGTCGAAGGCTTGTATCCAGCCGCCACCCTTGCCGCTGCCGCCCATAATCACTTTGCCCTTGGCGATCAGGGGAGCGGCGCCCTGCATGCGTCTGCCCTCACCCTCCGCCTTGCTTTCCCAGATCAGGTTGCCGGTCTTCGCGTCGAGTGCAATCAATGACGAATCCACCGTGCCAACGTAAACCTTGCCTTGATAAACCGCCACGCCGCGCTGCCAGCCGCGAGTCTGCGGAGGCCGCATATATTGCCAGATCAGCCGGCCCACGCGGGCGTCGAGCGCCTCGACGCGGTTCCATTGCGAGACGTACATGACGCCGTCGACTACGATTGGCACCGCTTCCAGATCCACTGCGCCGGTCATGTGATAGACCCAACTGGCCTGTAGATTGGCCACGTTGCCGGTATTGATCTGGTTCAACAAACTGTGCCGCTGCGCATCGTAAGTCCCCGAATACTGTAGCCAGTTGTTCGGGTTGGGCTTCAACAGATCCTGGTAAGTCTGGGCCGAGCCCGTAGAAATCGTGCAGCAAAGCACCGACGCCAGCAGCAGCGCGCTAGCCGGATGCGTCCCAGCATAGCTCAGAAATTTCATTCCGTACCTCCCGGTCTTGGGCTGGGGCCTGTCGCTCAGAAACGTCACCGTTTACTACCCCGCCGGGGCGAGTTTAGCACATCGATAGCGATATCTGAAGCGAAGCCAACCTCGTGAATTGCAGCGGCGACCAAGTTGAACCGCATGGTGTATGATTCTGAGGTGAATCCGCCCCAAAGATTTTTGCCAAAGGCGTGGCCGTTCGTGGTCCTGCTGGTTGCCGGAGGTCTGATTGCACAAACCGTCGTTATCCAGACAACTGATTTCGACGGCAGGCCCGCCGTTGTTCTGCGGAATGACAGGATCGAGTTGACTGTGCTCACACGCGGGGCGACGCTTGCCAACCTTATCCTACGTGACGACGCCGAAAAGCTCAGTCCCTATTGGAATACCGATCGCGCGCTGAAACCGAATGGTCCCCTGCCCTCCCCGCGCGCGAGTTCCGTCGGTCACTTTCTATGTCTCGACGGATTCGGTGCACCGTCAGAGGAAGAAGCCGCCGCCGGGATTCCCTTTCACGGAGAGGCAAGCAAGCAACAGTTTGAAACTGTGAGTGGAACCGTTTCCACAATCAGGCTCAAAGCCCGTCTCCCACTGGCCCAGGAAGACATCACCAGAACGATCACTCTGCTCGATGGCGAAAATGTGGTCTACGTGAATACTGAAGTAGAAAATCTGCTGGCGATCGACCATCCCATCTCCTGGGCTGAGCATGCCACCACCGGACCTCCCTTCCTCTCGCCTGGTCAAACCACTATCGATCTCCCGGCGACCAAATGCCGCGTGCGGCCGCAGAAAGCGGGCTCCACCGGAAAGCTGGCGTACGGAAAAGATTTCGTGTGGCCAATGGGCCCGCTCACCAAGGGCGGCACCGTGAACCTGACGACCGTCCCGGCGAATGAAACCTCCCTGGATCTCGCCTCTTGCATCATCGACCCGGCCCGAACCTACGGCTACGTCACCGTGCTCCGACCCGACAAGCATATGATTTTCGGCTACGTATTCCGCCGCGACGAGTTCCCGTGGCTGATGAGCTGGATGAACTACAGCGGCGATGCCCGCGCCGCGCGAGGCTTCGAATTCTCCACCCAGCCCTTCGACATTTCACATCGAGAAACGGTGGACGCGCACGAGATGTTCGATACGCCGACGTATAAATGGCTGCCCGCGAAGGCCAAGCTCCACGCGAGTTTTTTGCTGTTCTATAGCAAAGCGCCCGACGGCTTCGAGAGCGTCACCGACGTGAAGCTCGAAGGTGGCCAGGTTCAGATCCGCGACAAATCAGGCCGCGTGATCACTCTGAAAGCTAGCCAGCCGTTATGAAAACGATCTCCGCGAGTGTTGCCGCCCTCCTCTCCGCGTTCTGGTGCTTCGCGCAGGATTTAGCAAACGCTACAGCAAGTTAGCGCCTACCTCACGAAGCAGCAACCCGCGCCGGTTCCAGTTTTCCGATCGCGGCGAAATGGTTGCGCACCAAAGCCAACCCGGCAAAGACCGCGACCATGGCACCGGCCATAGCCCACCAAAAGACAACCGATCCTGCCTGAATGAGCGCGGCCCCAAACAACGAACTGATCACGCCACCGGTTCTGCCGATCGCCGACGCATAGGCCACGCCCGAAGCTCTGACGGCGGTGGGATACACGTGGGCGCCCAGCGCGAACATGGACGTCTGGACCGCGTTGGCGAGCAGACCGTTGAGTCCGATTGCCGCCAGCAGCAAAAAGGGATGGCTGTTCGCGTGGAAAGGAATCAGAAGAACGATGAGCGCACTGGCCGCCGTGCCCAATGCGCCCACTAGCATTGGTCCGCGCGATCCGAATGCAGTAATGAGAAAGGTCCACACCAGCACGCCGCAGACGCCGCCCAGATTGTAGACCGCCAGCCCTGTAGTCGCGGTGGCGAGGCTGATGCCCTGGGACGTCAGGAGCGTCGGGAGCCAGCCGAACATCACGTATATCGAGCCCAGGCAGAAGAAGTAAGCGATCCAAAGACCCACAGTGTCGCGCGCCAGCGCCGGCCCGAATAGCGCACGAATGGGAGCCCGACTGTCTGCCACCACCTTGGTCCGGTCCTCATATGTACTGGTGGGATCCACCGTGTGGCCCATGCGCCGCAGCAGTTCGCTCAGACGCCGACGATCCTCGGGACGGCGCGCCAGAAAGCGCGGCGATTCGGGTAATACCAGCCACAGCAGGATTGCGAAAGTCAGCGGCATGGCGCCGCCTATCGCATAGAGAGCCCGCCAGCCCAGCGCCGGCAGCACTTGTGACGCGATCACTCCGCCGACCATTCCGCCCAGAGGAACACAGACAATTGTAAGCAATACCGCAACGTGACGCCGCCGCAAAGGCGCGAACTCCGCGGACAGCGCCCCCGCATTGGGCAACGCACCACCCGCGCCCATCCCGGTAAAGAAACGCAATACCGTTAACCACGCCATTCCTTCGACCAGGCTGGTAGCGATGGTGGCAAGACCGAATACGCTCACGCAGCCGATGAGCGCCGTGCGCCGGCCAAAGCGGTCGCCAAAATATCCGGCGAGCGGACTCCCGACCGCCATCCCAGCCAGACCGAGCGCGAGCACTGGACCGAACGCCGAGCGCGTCACGTGCCACTCGCGGATCAGCGAGGGAATGGCAAAGCCCAAAATCTGAATGTCGAAACCGTCGAAGATGATGGCCAGCGCCGCCAAAATGGTCCAGCGCTTTTGCTGCGCAGTCCAAGGGCTGTGGTCGAGCAGCGCGCCGACATCGATAGTCTTGTTCACGCGCCCCACACTTTTCGAGCGACCTCAACGATGCGCGCTAGCTTCGCCCACTGCTCCTCCTCAGTGAGTCTGTTCCCTTCCTCGGTACTGGCGAAGCCACACTGCGGGCTCAGGCACAGTTGGTCGAGCGGAACATACTTCGCGGCGTCCGCAATGCGCCGTTCCAAATCCCCCACCGATTCCAGCGCGCCCGCTTTGCTGGTCACCAGGCCCAGCACCACCGTCTTGCCTTTGGGAACAAAACGCAGCGGTTCGAAGCCACCCGCGCGCTCGGTATCGAACTCCATGAAGTAACCGTCGACGCCGATCTGGTTGAACAATAGTTCGGCAACCGGTTCATAGCCGCCCTGCGCAATCCAACTGGAGCGAAAGTTGCCGCGGCAAAGGTGCATCGTGATCGCCATGTCCGTCGGGCGAGTCGCAAGCGCGCTATTGATCATCTCCGCATAGATGCGCGGCAGTGCATCGGGATCGTCGCCGCGGTCACGCAGAAGTTGGCGCTGCTCGGGATCGCAAAGATAAGCCAGGTTGACTTCATCGAGTTGAAGGTAACGACACCCGGCATCGCCGAACGCCTGGACCGCGCCGCGGTAGGCGAGCCCAAGGTCTCGATAGAACTCTTCCATTTCCGGGTAGACCTCAGCGCTCACGGCCCTGCGCCCGCCGCGAAAATGCAGCACCGAGGGCGAAGGGATCGTCATCTTCGGCATGGCTTTGGTGTGGTCGCGCAAGAAGCGGAAGTGATCGACCATCGGATGCGTCGAGAACCCAATCTTGCCGGTGACGCGCAGTCCCTTGGCTTGGGTCTCGATACCGCCTTTAAATGCGATGCCATGATCCGAACGGAAGGATTCGACGCCGTCGAGCCGCTCCAGAAAATCGAAGTGCCACATGGCGCGGCGGAATTCGCCATCGGTGGCGCTACACAAGCCGATCTCCGCCTGGCGCGCGATCACATGCTCGATGGCGCTGTCCTCAACGGCGCGCAGGTCTCCATCGGAGATCTCGCCGCGCTCGTGGCGAGCACGGGCATCTTTGAGCTTAGGCGGCCGAAGCAGGCTGCCAACGTGGTCGGCGCGAAAAGGCGGACGATTACGAATCACAGAGTTTCTCCCGGCAGATCAAACGGCAATCCTGTGTAATTTTCCGCGAGAGTAACGGCCGCAGCCCGCAAAGTGGTCACCTGGTCGAGTTCCGCCAATTGCCTGCGGTGATCGAATCCGTCACCGCCCTCAAAACGATGCAGCATAGAAGTCATCCACCATGAAAAGTGCTGGGCCCGCCACACGCGGCGCAGGCAAATATCGGAGTACTGTTTTAACAGTTGCTCCGATCCCGTGCCATACCAGGCCGAGAGCGCACGAGCGAGAATCCGGACGTCCGCGACGGCAAGATTGAGGCCCTTGGCGCCAGTGGGCGGCACGATGTGCGCGGCATCCCCGGCCAGAAACAGACGGCCGTACTGCATTGGCTCAGTCACGAAACTCCGCATCGGCGTTACGCCTTTCTGATCGACAGGGCCTCGATTTAGACGAAAGCCGCCGCAGGTCTCAAAGCGGCGGTCCAACTCTTCCCAGATTCGCTCATCAGGCCACGCGGCAAGATCCTCGTCAGGCCGGCACTGAAGGTAGGCGCGGGTGATGATCGGGGAGCGCATGCTCAGCAGTGCGAAGCCACGTTCATGGTTCGAATAAATAAGCTCGTGCGATGCGGGAACTGCTTCGGCCGTGATGCCCAACCACCCAAATGGATATGTCTTTTCGTAAAAACGCAGCGCCCCGGCGGGGATCGAAGGCCGGCAGATGCCATGAAAGCCATCGCAGCCGCCAATAAAAT
>Ga0105241_10002598_pt1 | contig 13540 bp, 13 predicted proteins | sample KBSC64metaG_FD_80422 | JGI IMG/M metagenome (GOLD analysis project Ga0105241, IMG submission 80422) | Corn rhizosphere microbial communities from Kellogg Biological Station, Michigan, USA - KBS C6-4 metaG | ecosystem: Host-associated > Plants > Roots > Rhizosphere > Soil | place: Michigan, USA... | reverse complement strand
TCGGGTTCACGCACGGGAAGCGATTGTTGGTGCTGCCACCGCTGCCGCCGTAGCTCACTCCGCCGTGGCCGCCGGTGGTCGTCCCGGCAACCCCCGCCGAGCCGCCGCTCACCGAGCCGCCTGCGCCCGCGTTCCCGGTACCGCCGCCGCCCGTGTTGTCCGTGAGGGTGGTGGTCGTCCCCCCGCAGGCGGTGAGCGGGGCAGCGCCGAGCGCGGAGAGCAGGGCAGCAGTGAAGAAATCGAGCCGGGTGCGGAGCTTCATGCTGCAAGCCATAGCAAGGCGTGCGCCAGCGCGCGCTGGGGCGTCGCTCGCTCGGAAATGCCAATTGCCGCGGGTTTTTGGCACTCCATCCGCCCGAGGTTAGCGAGGGAGCTGGCCCAAGCTGGCACAAACCGGGGCGATCTTGACGGTGCGGGACGCACCCACGCTCGGAATTTTGCTCGGCCGTTTAGCTCAGCGAAAGCATTGCCTGTTGGCCTTGCACCCAATCGGCGAGACCACGCAGACCCGGGATCTGGTAACTCCAGAACGCCTGGACGGTCTCCCGCAGCGCGGCTTCACTCGGGTTTTTGACCAAGATCGCGGCCAGGGTGCGGCGCGTGTTGTCGAAGATGCAGGTCAGCACGAAGCGCGCGGCAGCGGTGACCACGAGAGCGGGCGCGACCTCTCGCAATTGTTCGAGCGTCCCCTTCACGAGCTGAGCGACGAACTGCTCGCCGTACGTTTCGTACGCCGTGCCTTCTGCGTGGTCGAGGAGCACGGCGACGGCGAGCCGATTCTCGAACCAAAATTGCAGGAGCTCCGGCCCGTAGTCCCCGCTGCTGGGATTGGCGCCGGCGAGTGAGATCTGCGCCAGCGCGCGCACGCGGCGATCGAGCAGACTGCGGAATTCGCGCGCGATTTCCGGCGTGACGACCGCGCCGAACAACTCCGTCTTGCTCGGGAAATAGCGGTACAAACTGGCGGCGCCTAGGCCCGCGCGTTCGGCGATGGCACTCATGGTGGCGCCGGGGTAGCCGCGCTCGGCAAACACCTCGAGCCCAGAAATGAGGATGCGTTGACGCAATTCGGGTTTGAGAACTTGCGGCATCTCAGGATCCAAATAAGCGAGGGAATGACACGGGTGCCCAGCGGTCAGCCCAGGGCCGTGCGGCTTCGAGTTGATAGGCGAGTTCGAGTAAGAGCTGGTCGTCCCCGGTATTGGCCGCGAAGTGCACGCCGATCGGCAAGCCATCCGCGGACCAATGCAAGGGCACGGACATGCCCGGCGAGCCGACCACGTTGTGAATTGGCGTGTAGCCGATCGCGCGCGCCGTGCGAGCTCGGAGTTCATCTGGTGGGGCGAGCGGAGAGAGAAACCCCAAGCGCCACGGTTTGAGCGCCAGCGTGGGCGTGAGCAGGGCGTCGTAGTTGGCGAGTTCCGTGCGGTACGCGCGCCCGGCGAGCTCGAAAGCGGCACGCGCGCTGGGCAGCGCGCTCGGTCCGCGTCGTCGAAAAGCCTCGATCAACGACCACGTGAACGGCTCGAGTTCGTCACGCGAGACCGCTCGCCCCCGGGTTTGCCCCACGGTTTCGACCATGCCGGACATGGCCGCGCCAGCCACCAAGAAGAAAGCCTCACCGAGGGCTTCACCGTCGGTCGCGTGAGGGAGCGCGGGGACGATCTCGTGACCGAGAGCGACGCATAACTCGACGGCTTCGTCGAACGCAACGCGCACCTCGGGATCCGGCTCTTCACCGAGGGCAGTGCGCGTCGAAACACCGAGGCGTAGGCGCCGCTCGAGGGGGCGCTGCACGTAACCGATCTCGGGCAAGGAACCGCCGCGCGCTTCGGTGACGGCAAGGAACAAGGCGCTGTCCCGCACCGATCGGCTGATGCACAGATCACTCACCAAAGCCGAGAAGTCAGAGCTGCCGGCGTTGGCAGGAACGCAGCGGCCGCGACTCGGTTTGAAGCCGAAAAGCCCGCAAACCGAGGCCGGAATGCGTGTCGACCCACCGCCGTCATTGGCGTGGGCGAGGGGCACGAGCCCTGCGGCGACCGCCACCGCCGCGCCGCCCGACGAGCCCGCGGCAGAGTACGATAACTCCCACGGGTTATGGGTGACGCCCGCAGCCAGTGTTTCGGTGCTACCGAGCAGCCCGAATTCCGACGTGGTGCTCTTACCGACGATGACCAGGCCGCTCTGATCGAGCCGCTCGCTGAACGGTGAAGATTGCGCGAACTGATGCTGCGCGAAGAGCCGTGAACCCATGCCCCAGCGCAGACCGGGGTAGGGCGTGACGTCTTTGACGAGTGTCGGTACGCCGGCGAAGGGGCCCGTGCCGATTGGCGCTCCACGCGCGCGTTCGATGTCGAGCGTGACGACGGCGTTGAGCAGCGGATCGAGTGCCGCGATGCGCTCGGCGCACGCCGTGAGCAGCTCGGCCGCGCTGAGCTCGCCGCACCGAACCAGTTCGGCCTGCGCCACGCCGTCGAGCCGGGCTAGAAAAGCCCGATCGGTGCTGGAAAGTCGCGTTGAATCAACCAATCGCGAATAGAGTGGTCGCGTTTCATTCCGTAGTCAAGCGCTTCCTGCGGGAAGCGCTAAGCCACGGAAGTTACGGGTTTTGGACCACGCCGCTGGGCACGCCGTCGAAGAAATGCACGGTGCCGGTTTCGATCTCGTACTCGGCGCCCACCACGGCGAGCTTGCCAGAGCCGACCAGCTCCTCGAGCAGCCGGCTGCCGTGCCGCAAGTGATCGGCACTCGCGCGCACGTTGGCGCGGACGGCTTCTCGCATCAAGGCAGCCTGACCCTCGGCCTCGACCTTGTTGCCGCGGAACAGACTCGCGATGTGGGGCGCGATGCGATCGGTGATCGACATGATGTTCTTCGAATTCGGGTTCGTGCCGGTCTTGATCACGTCCACCGTGGCGGCGACTGCGCCGCACAAGGTGTGACCCATGACCACCACGAGCGGGGTGCCGTACGTCGCTGCAGCAAATTCGATCGAGCCGACGCCAGACGGCGCCACGATGTTGCCCGCGATGCGCACGACGAACAGATCGCCGAAGCCTTGATCGAACAAAATTTCGACCGGCGTGCGCGAATCCGAGCAGCCGAGCACGATCGCGAACGGGCTCTGCGGCTGCGCGTGGTCACTGCTCCAGGTGCGGTCCGAGCGGGGGCCGCTCGATGCTTCACGGAAGCGACGATTGCCGTCGATCAGGCGTTGGACGGCGAGTTCTGGTGTGGCGGAGGCTCGGTCCCAGGGCGTAAGCATGGGCTCCCATAACATGGCCGTGACACGATTTGACTGCGGAAAAAGGCCACGCGCAGCTCTTCGCGCAATGCTGGAACGTCGGTCACGAATTCCCGAGGAGCGGGCGCGGGCCTCGGTTACGCTGAGCCCTGTCCATGGCGAACGGTGCCGCGATTTTCCCTGCGCCGAGCGAGCAGCTCGCCGAACTGACGACTCGGGCGCGCGTGCTCGAGTTCCTGCTCGTGGGTGGCGGCACGTTGTTGGTCTTGCCGGCGCTTTGGCTGACGCGCCGCGTGATGGGTTGGGATTCGGCCGAGCTCGCGGTTGGGTTTCTGATGTTCCACGCCGCGCACGTGATCAACGACCCGCACTTTTCGGTCACTTATTGGCTGTTTTACAAGGATGCTCGAACGCGCGCTTTTGGCGACGCGTTCGTTCGTCAGCAGCGCCTTCGTTATCTGGTCGCGGGCTTCGTGGTGCCGGCGCTGCTTTCGATCTGGATCGGCTTGTCCTTCGCGCTCGATTCGGCGCGGGGCCTGGGTTGGCTCGTTCAATTGATGTTTTTGTTGGTGGGTTGGCACTACGTGAAGCAAGGCTTCGGCGTGGTGACGGTGTTGTCGGCGCGGCGTGGCGTGCGCTACACGACGAGTGAACGGCACGCACTGCTCGCGCATTGCTTTGCGGCGTGGGCTTACGCGTGGGCAAATCCCGCGGCCCCGCTCACGGAAGCCGAAGAAAAAGGCGTGATCTATTGGTCGCTCGCGCACCCGCTGTGGCTCGAGCGCGTCGCGCTTTCGGCGCTCATCGCGAGCGGGGTGTTGCTTGGCTTTCGGCTCGCACGAAAGTGGCGTCGAGAACGTCAGTTGCCGCCGCTCGGCCCGCTCGTGAGCTTCCTCGTCACCGTGTGGCTGTGGACCATCTTTTCGAGTTGGGATCCGCTGCTGCTCTATGTGATCCCCGCCTTGCACTCGCTGCAGTATTTGTATTTCGTGGCTCTGCTCCGCCGCAATCAGGCGCGCGCGTCGCTTCACGAATTCGGACCCAGCCCGCGCCGGCAGCTTCTGTTACTGGCGCTCGCGGCGCTCGCGCTCGGTTGGTTTCAATTCCACGGCGTGCCCGATTTGTTGGACGCGGTGCGGATGACCGAACACCGCCGCGGGCATCATCCGCTGGGCGCGTTCGGGCCGACGCCGTTCTTGGCGGCTTGCTTCGCCTTCGTGAACATTCACCACTACTTCATGGATAACGTGATCTGGCGCCGAGAAAACCCCGAAATGCGCGCGTTGCAGCCCTGACACTACTCGATCAGTTAAGGATGGCAGATCTCGATCGGCGCGAGTCGCGATCTGCCACGAGACGAAAAACCAGGGCGACGCGCTTCGCGATACCCGAAGGGGTAAATCCGGCGCCCGGCTACCTCGTGTCGAGCGAGGGTCGGTTCCGCCTTGCGGCGCGCCTGCCGGGCAAAGGCCGGTGCGCAGCTCAAAAGCTTCATCGGGCACAAGTGATTAAGTAGTACTACGCGTGCGGAGGTTCAGCCGGTGAGCGCGGCGTGAATCGCGCGATAGCCGACGCGATAGTTCGGGTAGCTGAGCTCGATCGCGAAGCGGCTACGCGTGGCTCGGCTGTCGACGCGGCGGTGGCCGCGAAGCGAGGCCGGAACCTCGGCTGGGCTCGCTGCCGGCACTGCTCGAGCAAGCCCGAAGAGCTCACTCACGAAGTGAGTGACGGCAGCAACCGTCGCCGGTTCGTCGTCGCCCGCGAGGAGCAGGCTTCGAGGCGGTGCACTCAACGCGGCGACCACGAATTCGGCAGCATCCGTCACGTGCACACGCGACACGAGGTGCTCGGTCTGTGCCGGCATGCGGAAGGTGCCGCGCGCGAGGCTCAGGTGCAGGCCCGAATCGGGGCCGTAAAATGCCGGTAAACGCACGACGCTCGCGCCTGATTTTTGCCACAGAGCCTCGGCGTGCAGCCGGGCGCGACCCCGCTCGTCGTGCGGTTCCGGCGGGGTTTCTTCGGTGACGTGGTCGGCGGCGAGCGAATACACGGCGGTGGACGAGAGATAGGCGATGCGCGTCGCACCCGCGAGCCGCGGTGCCAGCTCGGCGTCGGTGTGTCCATCGGGCGGAAAAGAGACGACGACGCGCGCGCCGCGAGCCGCGCTTACGATCGCGTCCGTGTCGGTCAGCGCAAGCGGAGTGATCGCGGCGAAGCGCGCGTCAGGCTCGCGCCGCGTCGTGCCATAGGCCGTGGCGTTCGGCAGCGCCGCACGAACGGCGAGCGCGATCGATCCGACCCCGAGAAACAGCACTGAATCGACGGCCATGATCCGCACGTTAGCGCGGACGGCAGCCGAGGAGCGAAGTTCGGAAATCAGCCGCAAAACTTGCGTCATCGCAGCGCATGTCGCTCGGACAGTCGCTATCGGTTTGGCACAGCAGGTGCCCAAAATGCGAAAAACAGCTGCGCGCGGAGGTACATTCGGTGGCCGCGTGTGGCCCGAAGTCGCGACCCCACTCGGGCGTCGCGCAGCAGCGTTGCCCGGCGCTGCAGCTGTGCGGGTCGCAGTTCACGGGGAAGGGCGCGCACTCGGCGCTGCCGCGGAGGCAACTCGGCAGCACGCGCGCTCGGTCTCCGCAAAAGTGCCGGTCTTCCGCGCGCGTGGTGGCGTAGGGCGCGTAGTGAGGCGAAAGCTCGCTGTCGTATTGCGTTTCGCCGTCACGCGCGAGCCACAATCGGAAGTGTTCCGGCGCTGCGGCGAAAGTGAGTGAGGCGATGCTACTTTGGGTTCCGGAAACCTGCGTGGCGAGCGCCACTGGCATCCCGCAACCTGGTTGCTTGAGCGGTGCGTTGGGGAGAAGCGGCAGCGCGATCGCAAACTCGCAGACCTTGCCGTCGTCCAAACCGAGCCGCACTCGATAGCTGCCAGCATCTGCCAGCGGGGGATGGAACTCGACGGTCACCGCGCCGAGGCAAGGCTTCGGCCGCGTGCGCATCCAAACTACCCACGTGATCGCCAAAACGGCACCCACCACGGCGCCAATGCGCTGCGCTGACCAAGGCGACACTGCGCCGAGCTTGCCACGAAAAGGCGCCGCGAACGCCGAAGGTAGTCGGTTTCCCCACACGAGCGCGCTCGGGACCGCTCTCGAAACAGCCCTCGGCCACCACACGTGTGGCTCGCACCGGACACCCATTGTCGGATGTATCCCGAGGCTCAGCCCGCTGCTCCCACGCTAAAAACCGCGAGCTGCGGCTGTGACCGCCCGCCGCGCCGCATCTGCGATGTTTGCTACTCGCCGACGCAGGTGTTTTTGGCGTGCAGCAACGCCTGTCTGGCGAGGCACCTCGCGGCCGAACACCCCCACGCTCCGGTCGGGGCGGGTGAGCGCGCTCGCGACTACGCCGCGCAGGTGAACGCGAGGTTCCCCTACACCTCGGATTTGTACGCCGCGCACCGGGCTCGCCTATCGCGCTTGATCGACGGCTTGCCTCAGGGAGCCGAGATTTGCGTGTTTGGCGCGGGCAATTGTTCGGATTTGGATCTGGGCGAGCTGACGGCGCGCTTTCGCGAAGTGCACCTCGTCGATCTCGACGGCGCGGCGCTCGAGCGTGCCTACGAACGGCAAGGCGCGGCCATTCGCAGCAGGCTGCACTTGCACCCCGATGTCGAGCTGTCTGGGCTCGTGAGCGAGATCGATGCCTGGGGCGATGGTTTCCCCGAACCGGCGCAGCTCATGCCCGCCGCCGTGCGCGCAGCTCATGGCATCCTGCGCCAGGTCGGGCGCACGTTTCCAGCGGTGGTTTCGGCGTGCGTGCTCAGCCAACTCCCGGTGCCGTTTCACCGATCGTGGATCTTACCGCGTTCGGGCTGGGGCAACCTGCTGGCGGCGCTGAACGCCGTTCACTTGGCGACGCTCGCGGGCAGCACCAGCCCTGGCGGAGCAGGGGTGTTGGTGTTCGACGCCGCTTCCTCGAAAGACACCGCGGAAATCCTCGAAAAACGCAGTGCAAACGCCGACGCGCTGAGCGAATTCGTGGCCCGCGCTACGGCTTCCGGCGCGCTCAATCTGCGCCCGGAACCGGCGAACTTGCGCGACCAAATGCTCTCGCCCGGGCTGCGTTCGCTCGTGCAATCAGCGGAGCTCAGTCAGCCGTGGCTGTGGGATCTCGGCGACGCGACGCAACTCGTGTACGCCCTCGAGTTCCGGCGCCCCGTCGCCTAGCGCAGGCGCGGAGCACCAAGGCCAGCCACGCAGCTGGCCTTGGGTCGCAGGAGCGGGATCAGGCCTTCTTGATGTTCGGCAGCGCGCCGTGACAGAAGCGCGGGTCGCCGAACGTCGTATCGTTGAGCCCGAAGCTGTTCAAGATCGATACGCACAAGTCGTTGTTGGTCAGATCGGGGGTGCCGATCTTCTGTTGATCGCCGTTGCGCTGCACGTCCGTGACCGTGGTCGCGAACATGTCGGCGACGCTCGCGCCCTTGCCGATGTACGGCGCGACGGCAGCAGCCGGGCCCGTCCACTGAGCAGGGGTGTAGGTGTCGTTGAACTGGTAATTCCGGCCGGTTTGAAAGTAACCGCCGTTGCTACCGGCCATGATGATCGGCACGTTGTTGCTCTGGTGCGCGGCTGCGTCACCGAGGCAGCTGCTCCACATCAGCAGCGAGTTGTCGAGCACGGAGCCCGACGCGCCGGAGTCCGGAACGGCCTTGAGCTTGTCGATCAGGTTGTTGAATTAGCTCGCATACCATTGGTCGATCAAGACCAGATTCGGATCGCGCGCGTGGGACATATCGTGGTGGCCGCGCGTCGACGTGGTATCGAAACCCGGGATCCACGGGTAGCCGAGGTTCGCCTCGCTGTTGGCCCACATGAACGTGACCACGTTGGTCAGGCCACAGGCCATGGCCTCGACGATGATGTCGGTCATCATTGCGCCGACGAGCGGGAAGTTGGCGGGGGTCATCGCCCACTTGTGCGTGGCGGTCGCGTTGCTCGTGTCGAGCCCCGCTTGCGCCGTGGGCGGCATCACCGTGCCGCAATCGACGACCGTCGAGAGCTGGTTTTCCAAGCGCCGCACCGAGTCCGCGTGCTGCTGGAGCAGCTTTTGGTCGGCGCCGCTGAGCTTCGGCTGCAGGCGCGCGAAGTCTTTGTATGCGTTGTCCAAAACGCTGCCGTCTAGCAGGGTGCGGAGCGCCTTGTCGTTGTTCGTGCCGCCGGGCGTACCGAACAACGATGCAAACAGCGCGAACGGGTCGCAATTGGGCGCGCGCGGTTTGATCGGCGCGTCGTAGCTGACGCGCTTGTCGACGTAGCGATCGGTCAGGTTCTCGTCGACCTGCACGCCCACTTCGAGCGATGGGAATTTCTTGCTGCTGAAGACCTTGGTGGCGAGCACCTGGTCGACCGAGATCCCGCTGCCGAGCCCTGCGTTGCCGAAGTCGTTCGTGCCGCCCTGCAAGGTAGTGCCGGTGAGCAGGCTGCCCATGCCCTTTTGGTGACCACCCGGGTGGTTGGTCTTATCCGGCGCGGTCGCCGCGGTCTGATATTCTTGGCGCGCGCTGACCCACGAGAGGCGATCGAGCACCATCAAGTTCGCGGCGTTGGCCTGAAGCGGGTGGTACACGAGGTTCGGGTCCGCGAGCGCCGTGCCGTCGCTGATGTCCATGGCGGGGCCGTGCACGCGTAGGCGGAAGTGCGAGTAAAGCCCGCCATTCGGCGTGTACATGAAGAGGAAGCGCTTCTTCATGTCCGGCGGCGCATCGGCCTTGGCGTAGAGGCTGTCGAGCCCGATCACGAAGGGGATGGTAGCGGCGGAAATCCCGAGCCCTTGGAGGAAGCGTCTGCGGTTGAAATTCGAAATCGGCATGCTGGAATTCCTCACTGCTCGTTGAGGCGGTTGAGAAACGCGGGGGTCTGGGTCAGGCCGCCGATGAGCTTCGTGAGATCTTGAGAAGCCTGGGCGTAGGTGCCGGCGAGTTTGTCGATCGTGACGCCGTCGGCGTCGTTTTCGATGCGACGCGTCGCGTAGCGGTAGAGTTGCGTCACCATGCAGTGGTTGCTGATACTAGTGTCCGCTGCGAGGCGATTCGCTAGCTCTACCGCGCTATTTGCGGGGCCGTTGATCTGCGCGTCCGGGTCGCCGCTGCTCGTGAGCGCATCGACGATGGTGACACTGCTGTTCACCGGTTGGTTCACGTCATCCGTCGTGCGATAGGCGCCGACCGTGTCGTAGTTCTCGAACAAGAACCCGACCGGATTGATCCGGCGGTGGCAGCCCTGGCAGGTGTTCGGTGAAGTGAAGGTCTCGAACGCCTGACGGACGCTGGAATTGGCGGGAACACCAGGGAAAGCGGGCACGTTCGCGGGCGGATCCGGCAGCGCCTGGCACACGATTTGATCCCAAACGAAGACGCCGCGGCGGATCGGATGGCTGCCGTTGGCGGTGGCAAACGTGGCCATGATGGCCGGGTGCGCCAAGATGCCCACGCGTTGCTGCGCGTTGACGGTGACCGGCTGCAAAGCAGTACCGGTGACACCAGTGACGCCGAAGATGGGGGCTAGCGACGCGTTGACGAACGCCTGAGTGCCGGTGAGCAGCGTCGTCAGGCCGTTGGTCGGCGACCAGAGCGCGGCGTCCACTTGGGCATCGAAAGAAGCCTTGATGTCGGCTTGCATTTGGTTGTCGTAGCTCGTCGCGTACTTGCCCGTCTTTGCGAGCGGGATATCGGTGACGCGCAGCCATTGCTCGTAGAAGTTGCGCAAGCCAACTTTGGCCCGCGGATCGACGAGCATCCGAGCAGCCTCCGCTTGGATTTGGTCGGTGGTGGAGAGCGTGCCCGCGGCTGCTTTCTGCAGCAGCTGGTCGTCAGGCATCGAGGCCCAGATCAGGTACGACAAGCGGCTCGCCATCGAGTAGCCGCTGACGGCCACTTTGCCCGGGCCTTTGGCCTGCTCTTCGAGCTCCAAGTGGTACAAGAAGTACGGCGATTGCAGCAGGTGCTCGACGACACCTTGAATGCCCGCGTTGAAGCCAAACTTGGTGGAGACCTTGGTGTAGGTGTCGAGCAGACCTGCACGCGTACCGGCATCGAGCGGGCGGCGGAAAGCTTTCGGCCCGATCGCATCGATGAACTTGCCAGCGCAATCGGCCGGGGTCGCCGTGATGGCTGCTTGATCGCAGGGCACCAACTTGGTTAGCGCTGCGGTCTGAGCGGAAGCTTGCATTGCTGCTGTGTGGTAGGCGGCGACCGTCGAGTCACCCGCGACGAGGCCTGCGCTAAACCCCGCGGCTGAGGCGTCCGGATCGAGCGGCGAAGTGATCTCGACGCCGAGCAAATCTTTGACCGAGTTCACGTACTCGGCGTTGGTCAGACGCCAACTGGGTTCGACCATGACTTCGGAGCCAGTCACCGGGCCATTCGAGCCACCGCCGCCGTTGCCGGTGGTCGAGCCACCGCCGGGGTTATTGGCGCCCGAACCGGAGCCGGCGCCGTTGGGGCCGTCAGAGCCGCCGGGCCAGCCGATCGTGCCGGTGCAGCCCAGGGCGAACACGGAGATCCACAAGTACCGAGATTTCATGTGGAAAGCCCCCCAAGCTGCCTGCGATTCCAAACGGGTTGCTGCGTCATCTTGCCTCCCCCGGTTGATGTCTGGGGCAAGCAAGACCCGTGAAAAATTGAACAGGATCTCGGATCGGCCGGAATTTCCCGGCGATTTCGCGTCGCCTACACGAGGCGCTCGACGAATTGCCGAATTGCGGCCGAAACGCGCAGGTCGATTTGGTCTTGGCTCTCGCCGGCGCGCTTTAGAGCCGTTTTCGTGACCTCTAGTGAGTGATCGCCGGCTTCGACGACGAACAACTCGTGCGCGGCGCTCATCTTCGGCAACACGCGGTCCAGCTCATCGAGTGGGCACAGCGGATCGCGGGTGCCCTGCACGAAGAGTACGGGCGCGCGCAGCGCGAGCAACACTTGATCGCGCAATTTACCCGATTTGCCCGGAGACTTGAGCGGGTAGCCGAGGCAAATCAGCCCGCTCACCGATCGTTCGAGCGACGCATGGCAGCCGATGCGCCCGCCCATGCTCTTGCCGATGAAGAACAGCGGCTGCTCCGGAAAGCGTTCCTCGGCAGCCTTCGCGGCGGCGAGGTGTGCCTGTATCAGAACGGGAAGCGGATCGGGCGCGCGCTTGTGACCTTGCTGATACGGGTAATCGAACGGGCACACGTCGCCGAACTCGGAAAGCCGCTCGGCCCAGGCGCGGAGCCAAGGGTGAGAGATGGGCGCACCCGCGCCGGGAGCCAGTAGGAAAACAGGGCGCCGCGCCATGCTTCGCTCCTAGAACGCGCTGCGCGCCGCAGCAAGGCCGGAACTGGGCGGAAAACGGGGCTCGCGCTGGCATCGGGGCCGACGAGAACCTATGTTCGCGACCGTGTTCCGACCCTGTATCGATCTCCACGAAGGCAAGGTGAAGCAAATCGTCGGCGGTACGCTGGGCGCGGCCGCGGCAGACGTGCGCGAGAACTTCGTTTCGGAGAAATCCAGCGCCGAGTTCGCGGCACTCTATCGCGACGATCGCCTACGAGGTGGCCACGTCATCCTGCTCGGGCCAGGCAACGAGCTCTCGGCCCGCGAGGCCCTGGCCGCTTACCCCGGAGGGTTACAGGTCGGGGGCGGGGTCAACCTCGGCAACGCCGAGGCGTGGCTCGAAGCGGGCGCCTCGCACGTCATCGTCACCTCGTGGGTGTTCCAAAACGGCAAGATCGACTTCGAGCGTTTGGCCGCTCTCGAGCGAGCCATCGGTAAGGAGCGCTTGGTCATCGACCTCAGTTGCCGCAAGCGCGGCAGCGACTACTGGGTCGTCACCGATCGCTGGCAGGTGTTCACCGAGGTGACGCTGAGCGCCGTCACGCTCGCGCGGATGGCCGAGCATTGTTCGGAGTTCTTGGTGCACGCGGTCGACGTCGAAGGCTTGTGCCGCGGCATCGACACCACGCTCGTCGAAGAGCTCGCCGCTTGGTCACCCTTGCCCGCGACGTACGCGGGCGGCGCCAATTCGCTGGAAGATTTACGGACCGTCACGCAGCTCGGGCAGGGGCGCATCGACCTGACGATCGGGTCGGCGTTGGATATTTTCGGTGGCTCGGGTGTGCGCTACGCGGACGCGGTGGCCTTCAATCGCGCCCAAATATCCGGTATTTGAGCAGTTTTGCGCCGGCGCAACGCTCTGGGGCCCGCGGCCTGCTAGTCCCGCCGCGCTCGCGTGCACATACTGCTCGTTCGTTGGGCCAAGACCAGGAGCAAGTCGCCATGAGCCAAGAACAAACTGGGAACTTCACGCGCCGAACCGCGATTGCGGCGGCTGGGCTGGCGGGCGCGGCTGCGACCGCGGTGCTTGCGGGCGCCGGTTCGAAAGCCAGTGAAGCCGCGCACGGTGAGGGGCAGGGAACGGCGAAAGCTTCCCGGCAGCCACTCGTGTTCTTGCCGCATGGCGGTGGCCCCTGGCCGTTCGTGGAGCTGAATTTCGGTAGCAAAGCCGAACTCGGCGCGCTCGCAACGTACCTGAAATCCGTGGCAGCGCTGCCGAAGACGCCGCCCAAGGCGATCCTCGTGATCTCGGCGCACTGGGAGGAAGCCGAGCCGACGGTGATGAGCGGGAGCCACCCGCCCATGCTCTACGACTATTACGGGTTCCCGCCCGAATCCTACGAGATCACTTGGCCCGCGCCGGGTGAGCCCGTACTCGCCACGCGCGTCCGCGAGCTGCTCGACCACGCTGGCTTTCAAACCGCGGCCAACGCCGAGCGCGGCTTCGATCACGGCACTTTCGTGCCGCTCAAGCTGGCCTATCCGAACGCCGACGTGCCCACGGTGCAGCTGTCATTGAAACGGGGGCTCGATCCGAGCGAACACCTGGCGATGGGCCGCGCGCTCGCGCCACTCCGTGACGAGGGCGTTTTCATCATCGGGAGCGGCATGACGTTTCACAACTTGCGCGCCTTCGGCCCCGTTTCCAGCACGGTTTCCGAGGAATTCGACGCCTGGCTCAGGGAAACCAGCACGCTCGAAACCGCCGAACGCGACCGGCGCTTGATCGATTGGGCCAATGCTCCCTCCGCGCGCAAGGCACACCCTCGAGAAGAGCACCTGCTCCCGTTGATGGTGATCGCGGGGGCCGCCGGGGCGGACCGCGGGACGGTGGCGTACAACGGCACGATGCTCGGGTTGCGGCTCTCGGCCTATCATTTCGGCTGAAACGACCAAAATCCGCCGCGGAAATACCGGAG
>Ga0105241_10002597_pt1 | contig 13545 bp, 9 predicted proteins | sample KBSC64metaG_FD_80422 | JGI IMG/M metagenome (GOLD analysis project Ga0105241, IMG submission 80422) | Corn rhizosphere microbial communities from Kellogg Biological Station, Michigan, USA - KBS C6-4 metaG | ecosystem: Host-associated > Plants > Roots > Rhizosphere > Soil | place: Michigan, USA... | reverse complement strand
GTGCGACGCTCGAAAGTTTCGAGCTCTTTCTGCAGTGCGGGGTACATCGGATCTCCAGGAATGGCTCAAGCCGCTCTGATTGCGGCCATTAGAATGCCCGGGCGACCGCAGCCGCCCGGGTTAAAAGGCTGTCTCTACTTTACCGCTTTTCGCTTAGAACGCGAACTTCAATGCAAACTGAATATTGCGGGGATCGCGGGCGCGCTTGATGCGGCCGAAATCCGCTCCATCGCTGATGTTCCCGTCGGGATTCAGGAACTGCGTGTGATTAAAGATGTTGAAGAACTCGGCCCGGAACTCGAAGTGTTTATTTTCGCCGACCGGCAGAATTTTTTGCACGGAAAAATCAAAATTGTTGATCCCAGGTCCACAGCAGATCGTCCTCGGGGCATTGCCCAGCAGTTGAAGGGGAGTGGACGTGTCGGACTGTACCGGGAGTGCAAAGGAATTCGGGTCGAAGTAGTAGTTATTGTTTTTTCTTGGGTCAAACGTCTTGAACGGGGCAACCAGGTCCGGCTTGCCTGGCAATTCGAAATCGAAGCTATTTTCCAGCTCCGCATCATCGCTTGATTGAATGCGGATCGGGAAACCGCTCTGGAAGCTGGTAATCCCGGAAATTGCCCATCCGTTGAGGATCTTGCCCTTGGCTCCGTCATATTTGGGAACCGGCAGTTCCCAGAGATAGCTGACTACCAGGCGGTGCCGCGCGTCGAACAGGGAAAGAGAGCGATTGCAGCGATCGCAAATCGGTTTCAGGATGTTCTCAAAGCTGGAAGCATCGTCGATCGATTTGCTGTACGTATACGCCAATTGGAACTGCAGTCCGTGAGTAAACCGTTTTTCCAGCGACGCTTGCAGTGAGTTGTAGTTGGAGTTCGCAATTGTGTCCTGGGCGAAGATGCTGGAGAACACAGGCACCCCGTCCGACGGGCAGCCATTGCCGGTGTACGGGTCACAACTGGGAGAAGAGAAACGCCGCAGTCCCACCAAAGTAATGGGATTCGGATTGGGACCTGTCACCACGCCGGGTGAACCGTAGGGCAGATGCAAGGTGACGCCGCTGGGAATTTCATTTGCCGCAATAGTGAAGGCACTGTCTGCAAAAAATGGGCCGCAAGCGAGATTTCCGTCTCCGGTCAAGTCGGATATGTGTTGCAGATCGAGACACGTTTGGGCATTGCCAAAGTTCAAGTCTTTCGTGGCCAGCAAGCGGTGTCCTTGGGACCCCACATATCCCACCGACAACACCAGGTCTTTGCCAATCTCACGCTGGATTCCCAGGTTGTATTGCGATGTGTACTGGGCACGGAGGTGGGGCTCCAGTTCTCCAAACAACAGAATGGGACGGAATGAAGACCAGTCGATCGCCTGGCCGGCCGGAGGGTTCAGGATGCCGTTGAACGGATTCGGGCTCTGGTTTCCGTCTTGACTGACAAAGGGTGTATTGAACAACCCTTCCGAAAGCAACGAGCTCCCGCCAAATGGAGGCTCGCCCTGGAACTGCTCGAGCACAAGCTGTTCGATCGGGTTATAGAAAAGCCCAAAGCCGCCGCGGATTGTGGTCTTGCCATTCTTCCACGGATCCCAGGCGATTCCGATACGAGGAGCAAATGATTTGTAGTAGCTGTCGGTCAGCCCTTGAGGAACGCCTTTGTCTCCGGGCACAACCAATCCCAGCGGAAATACGGCCGCCGCGGAACCTCCCGGATTGCAATCCGTGTCCGGGTAACCGAGTGCTGCCTGGCTTGCTGCACTGAGCTGACAAGGGTAAGTCGTCGTCGCCTGGCCCGGCCGGAACGTCTGATAGCGCTTGCCGGCATCATAGATCGGCTGGTTGAATTCCCAGCGCAGACCGTAGTTGAGAGTCAGATTGGGCCGGATTTTCCAGCTGTCCTGGGCAAACAGGTAGATTGAGTTTCCGCGTATATCTTCGGTTTGCGCCGATCCTTGCAAGTAGGAATCGGGAAGACCCAACAGGTAGTTGGGAAATAAATTCTGGTTACCGTTGGCGTCCAGGGCAATCGGGTCATTCGGTCCACCACCAGAATATGTGAAATCGCCGTTGACATCGAAGAACAAGGTCTGCAGGAAGCGCTGATTCCTGTAATCGACACCAAATTTCGTGGTGTGATTTCCCATGATTTTGGTGAGATTATTGCTGAATTGGTAGGTATTGCCCTTCTGCGGCAACTCACCTTCGAAGTTGTTACCAATGCTGAAACCGCCTCCAATGCTAATGAACGGCACGCCTTCGCGATTCGCGCCGAGGGCCGGAGTGATGCCGATCCGCGGATCACTTGCAATCACGCCGGGCGTATCGCTGGTGCCGGTAAAGCAAAATGCTGCCGCCGCCCCACCACAGGAATCGGTTACCAGATTGGTCCGTTGGGGATGCAGAAAGGTTCCCTGGGCCTCGCGGAAATAAGTCACACGGGCTTCATTGACGGTGGTCGAGCTGATGGTCCAGACGTGCGAGAGGTTGACCTGCTGCGCCCGAGTAGCGTTGTTGTTGCCGAAACCGGGCAGAAGATTTGGCGTGGCCGCCTGAAATCTGGTAAACGGCTGCCCGTCGAAGGAATCGTTGAAATAGTAGTAGACGTTCAGATTCTGCTTTTCGTTAATCCTGTGGTCTATTTTTACCGTGAACTGGTTCGCGTGAGAGTCCTCGTTGGGAATCGCCCGGAAAAGATTATCGACATTGCCTGGGTTAGAACAATTGGGATCGGCGTTGGGACAGGGCACGAAGTTCTTCAGTAAGGCAGCAGCCGCCGGGTCGAAGCAGTTGGTGGGAATCACGTTGGTGGGAAAGAGTGAGTTGTAGGTTGCTCCCGCCGTGGCGCCCACACCACAACGGGCGTTCAATATAGCCGCGAACGTATCCGTCCCAACCACGGCGGTAGGGTCAAACGGGGATGCAGAAAAATCCCCGGCGCGCTCGGCTGCGGTGGGAACAATGACCGGGTCAGAAGAAATACCATGGACGACGCGTCGTCCTTCATACGATGCAAAGAAGAAAGTCCGGTCCTTCTTGATCGGACCACCGAAAGTGCCGCCAAATTGGTTCTGCTTGTCATCGGCCCGGCGCAGGTCAAGGTAGCCCTTGGCATTCAAGGATTGATTTCGCAAAAATTCGTATACGCTGCCGTGCCAATTATTGGTCCCCGACTTGGTGACCACATTAATGACCGCTCCAGAGTTGCGGCCGTATTCAGCGTCAAAGGTATTGGAAAGAACGCGGAATTCCGCGATGCTGTCTGGTGTAGGTTGAATCGCGGGGGAGTTCACGAACAAATCGTTGCCGTCGCCGCCGTTGACATTGAAATTGTTGGAGCGGCCGCGGCCTCCGTTGACCGACACCGCGCCGGACTGATTACTGCCGTAGAAAAGATCGGCACCTCCTACGCCCTGCACACCCGGCTGCAATTGAAGCAACTGGTAAGTGTCACGAGCATTGAGGGGAAGACCAGCCACCTGGCGTTGGTCCATGACAGCGCCCAGCTGTGTGCTGGTGGTGTCCACCAAAGGCGCTTCCGAAGTAACTTCCACTGTCTCCTTGGTCTCGCCGATCTGCATGATCATGTTCACAGTGATGACCTGGTTCAGATCCAGGTTCAAACCGCGTTGCACATTCTTCTTGAAGCCAGCCAGGTCGAACTCCAGCCGGTACACGCCGACCGGGACTTGTGGAAAGCCATAGTCACCCGTGGGGCTGGTTTGCGTTTCCTGGCTGACGCCGGTCGCTTCATTGGTCGCCGTGACTTTTACATTGGCCAAAACTGCGCCGCTGGGATCCGCGACCCGGCCCAGAATTCTGCCGCCTGTGCTTTGGGCTAGAACGAAGGTGGGGTACACAAGACAAAACAAGACGGCCAGCCTACGGGCTGTCCAGCGCGCTGTCGACGAAGGCATGGGGATTCTCCGAGCTGCGGGTGGATATTTCAATTTTCCTAATGCAAAGCTTGCATGCATAGCAAACCTTGCTATAATCGCGCAAGGTTAGAGGCACCTTCCGCAAACTGTCAAGCAAAAAATAGCGCTACTCCATATCGGCAAAACACGTGGGAGCAGGGTTCGGGATGAAGCCGGCTGAGCGAAAACCCTACTTGAAAATCGGCGACGTGGCGCGATTAGTCGGCGTCTCTCCGTCGGTCATTCGCTCCTGGGAAAGCTTGGGCCTCACCCGTCCGCATCGCACCGCCAGCAAGTACCGCCTCTACGCTCCGGAGGACGTAAAGCTGCTCAAGCGGGCCCGCTTTCTGCGCAAGGTCCGAGGTTTGAACGCTGCTGCCATCGTGCAAATGCTCAAGCGCGAGGGTCGGGTACGACCTTCTTCGAACGGCGCCTCCAACGCCATCGGTGTGCGCCTGCGCCAATTGCGTATCCGCCGCGGGCTTTCCCTGGCACAGGTAGCTAAGGCGGTGGGCATCTCACTGGGATTTCTGAGCGCTCTCGAACGCTCGCACATGAGCGCTTCGGTTTCGACGCTGCGCAAGCTGGCGCGGTTTTACAAAACCAACATCCTGGAATTTTTCGACCCCGCGGAATCGAGTGTGCGGCTGGTGTCTCCGGACAAGCGCAAAGTGCTCGAAGCCGGTCCGGGAGTTCGCATGGAATTGCTGGCCTGGGGCAACACAGTCATGGAGCCTCACTTGTTCCGCATTGCTCCCCAGAGCGGTAGCGGCGAGTCTTACCACCACGAAGGCGAAGAGTTTCTGTACGTCCTGCAGGGAGAATTGCAGATTTCTCTGGAGGGCGAGGAGTACCATCTCCAGCCGGGTGACAGTTTCTACTTCGAGAGCGCCACGCCGCATAGCTGGAAAAACCTGGGCCGAAGCGAAACCTGGGTGCTGTGGGTCAACACGCCGCCTACGTTCTAGCGCGCCGCGGCGAGTGCAGGACCGTAACGAAGCTTGGTCGAGTAGCTGGCAACGCCGCCGCAGCGGGGATGAACCCATGATTCGACGTCTCGCGTTTTCCCTTGCACTGTTTGCATCACTCGTTCTGCTCGGCTCCTGCAGCAAGAAGACTCCCACGCTGAACCTGCTGGTGTGGGAAGGTTATGCCGATCCATCTTTCGTAAAGGATTTCGAAGAGAAGTATCACTGCAAAATCTCCGCTTCCTACATGGGTTCGAGCGACGAACTCGTCGCCAAGCTGCGTGGCGGTAGCAGCGGAAATTATGATGTGATCTCGCCCTCGAGCGATGTTGCGACCTCGATCGCGGCGGCCGGCTTGGCTCTGCCGCTCGATCTTGCCCAGATTCCCAGTTACGGCCGGCTCTCGCCGCAGCTGACTTCCCTGCCCCTGGTTCGAATAAAAGAGCGAGTCTATGGAGTGCCCTTTATGTGGGGGCCGGATCCGCTCCTCTACGACACCACAGTTTTCCCTAAGCCTCCGGAGAGCTGGACGGTATTCTGGGACCCGAAGTATCGCGGCAAGATCTCTGTGTGGGATGATCTTTCGACCGTCTACCTGGCGGCACAAGTTCTGGGCTTCGACAAACCCGATCCCTCGCAGCTTTACAACCTCACGGACGAACAGCTCGACGCCGTCAAGAAGAAGTTGCTGGAACTGAAGCCCAACATCCGAAAGATGTGGTCGACCGGGGGCGAACTGACTAACCTCTTCCAGAATCACGAGGTGGTCGCCGCCATGGGCTGGCCGCTGATGACCAATCAGCTCCGAAAGATCAATTTTCCCGTCGGAGAGACCATTCCCAAAGAAAACACCACCGGCTGGATTGACCACCTCATGGTCACCGCGGGCAGCGAGAACAAAGAGCTGGCCTACAAATTCCTGCAGTACATGGTCGAGGCGCAAACTCAGAAGAAGGTCACCGATATCACCGGATACACTCCGGCGAATCCGCAGGCTGCCCAGTTCATGACGCCGGAGGAGATCAAGGGGCTGCACCTCGACGACGTGGACAACTATCAGGCGCGTCTTTATTTCTGGCAAAATGTGCCGCGCCGCGCCAAGTACAACGAAGTCTGGAACGAAGTGAAAGCAGCACAGTAACAATGGGTCCCCGTCCTGTCTCTCCCCAGGAACGGGAGAGACGAGGGTGGGGCGCACCGACGCCGGACTCTGAGAACAATATTGGCCACGATCAGCCAACCCACGACCTCTGCAATTTCTCCCTCGGCAGCTCCATTGCTCGAGATCCGCAACCTGGCGAAGTCGTTCGGCAAGACGGCTGTGCTGCGCGACATTTCGCTGCAAGTCGCCGAGGGAGAATTCCTCACCATTCTTGGCGAAAGCGGTTCGGGCAAGACGACGCTGCTGCGCATCATCGCTGGTTTCGAAAGCGCCACGTCCGGCGAAATTCTTATGGGTGGCGAGCGGCTCGATCACTTGCCGCCATACCGGCGCCGCGTCAATACCGTATTTCAGCACTACGCTCTCTTCCCGCATCTGACGGTCGCAGAAAACGTCGGCTACGGATTAAAGATCGCGCGCCTGCCGCAGCAGGAGGTCGCGACCCGAGTCGAGCAGGCGCTCGATATGGTCAAGATGACTGCGTACGCCGCCTCCAAACCGGCGAAGATCAGCGGGGGACAGCAGCAGCGCATCGCTCTCGTCCGCGCGCTGGTGAACCGGCCCCGGCTGTTGCTGCTCGATGAACCTCTCTCCGCCCTGGACGCCAACCTCCGCCGCCAGATGCAGGTCGAACTGAAATCGTTACAACGTGAAGTCGGAATCTCCTTCGTGTTTGTTACTCACGACCAGGAAGAAGCCATGGTCATGTCCGACCGCATCGCTCTCCTGCGCGGGGGAGAACTGGAACAGGTCGCGTCTCCCAGGGAGATTTACAACCGGCCCGCCACCGCCTATACCGCGCAATTCATCGGCCACACCAATCTGCTCAGCGGCGAGGTCAAGGACGGAGTGGCACGCTGCTGCGACCTCACCTGGCGAACCGGCTTGCGGGACGGCCTGGGCCTGTTCTCGCTGCGCCCCGAAAACATCAGGCTGGCAAGCGCCGACAAGAGTTCGAAGGTACGCTTTCGCGGCAAGATTCTGCGCCAAGCTTTTCACGGAGCCACCGAACTGCTGCAGGTCCAGTGCAGCGACGGCTTGGTGCTGTCTATCCGCGCCGCCAGCCAGGAGAATTGGAACGGAGATATCGAACTAGAGTTTTCGCCGGCAGACGCCGTGCCAGTTCGAGCATCCGAAATCCGGCAGCAGGAAAGAACCTGAACATGTTGTGTGGGCGGACACTCCTGTCCGCCGCCTTTGACTTTGATTTTATGTTCTCTCGCGCCTATCGAGCCGCCATCACCGCACCGCCGCTGCTATGGGTGGCCGTGTTCCTGCTCGCCCCCTATGCCATCCTTTTCTGCTACAGCTTCTGGTCGGTCTCGTCATCGCAAGACATTGTCCGCTCCTGGACGGGGGACAACTACCGCCAACTCCTGCAGGTGAATGTCTACTGGCAAACGCTCTTGCGTTCCATGTGGATCGCCGCGCAGGTGATGATCTTCTCCCTGTGCCTCGGCTACCCCCTGGCCTACTTTCTGTCGTTTCACGCCAAGAGAAAAGACCTTCTGTACCAGTTGGTAATCATCCCACTTTGGGTCAGCTACCTGGTGCGCGCCTACGCCTGGAAAACGATTCTGGGCAGCGATGGCGTGCTCAACACACTTCTGCAGTATGTGCACCTGACAACCCATCCGCTCGATTTTCTCTTGTACAGTCCATTCGCGGTCGTGCTGACACTCACGCATATCTACACGCCGTTTACGTTCTTGCCGATCTATGCAGCGCTTGAGCACATTCCGCGAAACCTGATGGAGGCGTCGCACGATTTGGGTGCGACCCCGTTTCAGACTTTCTGGCAAGTAATTTTCCCGCTTTCAATTCCCGGAGTCCTGGCAGGAGCGACATTTGCTTTCGTGCTGAGCCTGGGAGATTTTCTCGCTCCTCTGTTGCTCGGTGGTCCCAGCGGCATCATGATTTCCAATATCGTGGTCAGCCTGTTTGGAGCTGCTTACAACTGGCCGCTCGGCGCGGCGATTTCCTTCTGCATGCTGGCGCTGGTACTCGGACTGCTCTTTCTCTCGGAAAGCTTGGAGAAGAAATGGAGCTTTAAATGAGCCGCCAGCGCACGGTTCCAACCTCACGCTGGCTGCCCTGGCACGCCATGGTTGTCTTCGGTTTTCTTTACCTGCCCATCGTCACGTTGATCGTCTATTCGTTCAACGGTGCGGGCGTAGGCGGATTTCCTCCGCGCGATTTGACCCTGAACTGGTATCGCCTGCTGTTTTCCGATGAAGCTATTTGGACTTCAGTTCTGAATAGTCTTCTGGTTGCTTTTGCAGCGATGGCAATTTCGCTGATCTTCGGTATTCCGGCAGCGCTGGCGCTCGATCGCGCCAACTTCCCCGGCAAGGCGCTGTTCCGCCGGCTCGTCCTATTGCCGCTGATCTTGCCCGGCATTATCACCGGACTTTCTCTACTGATGCTGTTTCGCGAAGCCGACGTGAAGTTAAGCCTGCTCACTATTGTTCTGGGACACGGCACGGCCCTGATCTCGGTCGCGACCACTGAGGTCTTCGCCGGGTTGCAGAAACTCGATCGCGCGCAAGAGGAAGCGTCCCTTGACCTGGGCGCAAACTACTGGCAGACATTCTGGCGCGTCACCCTGCCCAACCTGCGGCTGTCCATCATCGGCGCGGCGCTATTGATCTTCACGCTATCCATGGACGAGATCGCAGTCAGTTTTTTCCTCATCGGACGCGATAACACGCTGCCGCTAGAGATCTGGGGGCGGCTGCGGCGAGGTATCACCCCGGAAATCAACGCGGTCTCTACCATCATCTTTATTTTTTCATTGGCCGCAATCGTAACTTGGTACCGATTAAGGGCAGGTGCCGAAGTGAAGACAGGCGCCTTGTAGCGTCGCCGGCGAGAAATCCAAATGGCTCCAAATCGCAGAGACTTCATTAAGTTCGTCGTGGCGGGATCAGTAGCGGGCGGTTGCCCGGTTGACCTTTCCCTTCTCTCCGCGCAGACCGCCGATCCCAAATCTCCCGTGGTGGAGGGCGAAGACAACCACATCTGTCACCAGGTGCGCGACGGGAAAATATTCAGCCGCCCCTCCGTTTCCGCAAAGCACAACGTGGTCATCGTCGGTGGCGGCGTCAGCGGACTTGCGGCCGCGTATCGTCTGCGTGACCTGGATTTCCTTCTGCTGGAGAAAGAACCGCACTGGGGCGGCAACGCCTACCTGATGAAATATCAAGGCATGCCATACGCTACTGGTTCGGCCTTCCTGGGTAAGAGTGAACCCGCGTACGACTTTGCCAAGGAGATTGGCCTCGAACCGCTTCCCATCAACGACTCGGATGGCACCATCCTCAAGGGCGAATGGATTCCCGATACCTGACGCAGCGGACTGGACAAACTTCCCTATTCAGTCGCTGTCCGTGAAAGTTTCAAGAAGTTCAGGAGGGAGCTTCTCGCCATTGATCTCGAGAAACGTGCGAAGGAATTCGACCGCCTCCCTTTTGCCGATTTAATCAAGGGGTATCCAGCCGAAATCAAACAATGGTGGGACACCTACGGGCCTTCGAATTGGGGCGCTACCAGCGATGAAACCGCCGCCTCTTTGGCGCTTGACGATTTTCACGAACTGGCAGGAGAAAACGGCAACGACTACTACACGTGGCCCGGAGGCCTGGGCGCCATCACCAAGAAGCTGTCTGAAATTCTGCAGCAAAAATCTTCGAGCCAGATGCGCTCGGGCGCCACCATTGTGGCCGTGGTTCCGGAGAAGGACGAAGTCCACGTGACCTACATGGAGGGAGCGGAATTAAAAACCGTCGCCGCCAAGGCCGTGATCATGGCCACTCCCAAGTTCATTACTCGCCGCCTGGTCGATGGCCTGCCCGCCAAGCAAAGCGCAGCCATGAACCAGATTCGCTACATTCCTTATGCGGTGGTCAATCTCATCTTCGACAAACCGGTGTTCAACAAAGGCTATGACACGTGGTGCCCGGGCAACAGCTTTTCGGACATCGTCGTTGCAGATTGGGTAGTTCGGAACCGGCCGGGCTATAAACAGAAATACAACATCCTTACCTGTTACACCCCCTTGCGCGAGGAAGAACGAGGCCTGTTGCTTACCGAATCCGGCGCCCGACAGGTCGCTGCCAAGGTGCTACACGATTTCCAGCACATGTTCCCCGGTTCGAACGTCGATCCGCTAGAGGTGCATCTTTACCGGCGCGGCCATCCTTTATACATGTCCACTCCCGGCCTCTTCGCAGAGGTGCAGCCTCTGGTGCGGCAACCCATGGACCGCATATTTTTCGCCAACACGGATTCTGAAGGTCCGGAATCCACGACCAACGGCGGAATCGAGGCCGCCGAACGCACGGTGAAGGAAGTGAAGGCCCGCTTGGCGGAATAAGCCAATCGCCGCAAGAACGCCTTGCGCGGATTCCTTCTGCCGGACGAATCGGAGCCCGCACCGCCTCGCCAACTCCCTGTCACACCCGCTTACATAGTAAAGTAGTAGCAGAGCTGTATTTGTGAGCCTCAGGAAGGCAACTCACTTTTGACTTCAAACATTCGTAATATCGCCATCATCGCCCACGTAGACCATGGCAAAACCACGCTGGTGGACGCCATGCTGCGGCAGAGCGGCACGTTTCGGGCCAACGAGCATTTGATTGAACGCGTCATGGACTCCAACGATCTGGAGCGTGAGCGCGGCATCACGATTCTGGCCAAGAATACCGCCATCTTCTACCACGACATCAAGATCAACATCGTAGACACGCCCGGCCACAGCGACTTTGGCGGCGAAGTGGAACGTGCCCTCAAGATGGTCGATGGCGTCATGTTGCTGGTGGACGCAAGCGAGGGCCCGCTGCCGCAGACGCGGTACGTGCTGAGCAAGGCCCTCGAAGCCCACCTGCCTCCGATTCTTGTAATCAACAAGATTGACCGAGCCGATGCACGTCCGCAGGAAGTATTGAACGAGGTATACGACCTGTTCATTGACCTCGACGCCAAGGAAGAGCAAATCGACTTTCCGGTCCTCTATACGAACGCCAAGATCGGCACTGCTTCGACCGACATCAAAGGCGGCGGAGAAAATCTGCAGCCGCTGTTCGAGACTATCGTCAAGACCATTCCCGAACCCAAGGGCGATGTTGCCGGGCCGCTACAAATCCTGGTGGCCAATCTCGACTACAGCGACTATCTCGGGCGCCTCGCTATTGCCCGCGTCTTCAACGGCACCATGCGCACCGGCGAAGACGTCGGCATCGCCCGGATTGATGGAGCCCTGCACAAAACGAAAATAACCAAGCTGTTTTCATTCTCCGGCCTCAAGCGGGTTGACATCACCGAGACCACGCTAGGTGACATCATCGCGGTCGCGGGGGTGGAAGGCATCACCATCGGCGAGACCATCACTGACGCCGAGAATCCTTCCCCGCTTCCCCATATCGCGATTGATGAGCCCACCATCGCTATGCTGTTCACGGTGAATACGTCACCCTTCGCCGGCCGCGAGGGCACGTATGTGACTTCCCGAAATTTGCGCGAACGCCTGCAGAAAGAGCTGCTGACGAATGTTTCCCTACGCGTCGAGGACACGGACAGCACGGATTCGTTCGTCGTAATGGGACGTGGCGAACTGCAGCTTTCCATCCTGATCGAAATGATGCGACGTGAGGGCTTCGAACTCATGGTGGGTAAACCCGAGATCGTCACCAAGCGAGTCGAAGGCAAGCTCATGGAGCCGATCGAAAAGCTCACGGTCGACGTGCCGGAAGAATTTGTGGGCGTGGTGATGGAACAATTGGGCGCGCGCAAGAGCGAAGTCCTCAACATGCACAATCATGGATACGGCCGGGTGCGCATCGAGTTCCGCGTCCCCAGCCGCGGATTGATCGGACTACGCAGCCAGTTGCTCACCGATACGCGCGGCACCATCGTCATGAATTCTCTCTTCGATGGTTACATCGAGTGGCAGGGCGAAATTCCACACCGCCTGACCGGCGCGCTGGTATCCGACCGCGCAGGAGTAACCACGCCATACGCTCTTTACAACTTGCAGGAGCGCGGCGAACTCTTCGTCGGCCCCACCATCGATGTCTATGAAGGCATGATCATGGGTGAGAACGCCAAAGACAACGACCTCGACGTCAACGTGGTGCGCGAGAAGAAACTGACCAACATGCGGTCATCGACCTCCGACATGGCGATCCGCCTGGTTCCCTTCCGCAATTTGAATCTGGAACAGGCCATCGAGTTCATCACCGACGATGAGTACGTCGAGGTCACCCCGAAGTCCCTCCGCCTGCGCAAAAAAGTTTTGCAGTTCAACAGGCGAAAACGCAGCTCCATGGTGGCCGTCGAAGACGAATAGGCTGCCCCACCTTGTCTCTCCGGTCTTGGAGACGAGGACGGGCACGCACTATACTGCGCTCATGCCCGGTGATCCCAAACTCAAGATGTACCTCGTGCCCTGCAGTTGTGGGACCACGTTCGCTGTTTCCGAAAACTACGATCGTCTGGGAACACCCTGGAACCGTTATCTGAAGTGCCCCAATTGCGGCAAACGGCATGATCCCAAGAACCGCCTATTACAACTCGGCTATCAGCACGGAGGATACTGGACGGTGGATGAGTGCTGAGCTCTCCGGAGCGAGTGGACCTCAAGTAAAAGATCGACTTCTTTGCGTAGTTTGCGGATTCCTTTGCGCCCTTTGCGGTCAAAGATTTTGATGGCTAAGTGGAAGTGCGCGTCCGAATATAAGGGGCAACCGATCTCCGTAGATTAGCTTCCCATCCCTAAAAGACCTGCTATACTTCCCCACGCATTTGACTGTTCATCTGCTCCGGCTGTAAGACGGCCAACCAGCCTTTGCTCTCCGCCGAAGTCAGTCACACTCAGATAGCTCAATTAGAGGGCATCCGCTTGAAGAATATTTTCGTTGGGAACCTCGACTTCAATACTTCAGAGGAAGAGCTGCGGCAGATGTTCGAGGCGCACGGACAGGTAGATCGCGTCAGCATCATGACCGACCGGGACACCGGCCGCTCACGTGGTTTCGGTTTTGTGGAGATGACCAACGCGGAAGAGGGAGACAAGGCAATTGCCGCCCTGAACGGGACCCAGGTAGGCGGACGCACGCTGAACGTCAACGAAGCTCGTCCCAAGGTGGAACGCGGCGGCGGTGGTGGGGGCCGGGACCGCGGTGGTCGCGGCGGCGGTGGCGGCGGTGGCCGAGGTCGCTACTAAATAGACTCTGCGCGCTAAGCGTGAATGGAGGACGGGCGTCCGGCCCGGCTGGACGGGCGGGACGTCCGCCCTCCTACTCATGGTCCGATTGAAGGCCCCAGCGCCGGGATGTAAACTGATTCAGCGCGCCCGTAGCTCAGATGGATAGAGCGATTGCCTCCGGAGCAATAGGTCGGGAGTTCGAATCTCTCCGGGCGCACCAGATTTCATCCTTGCCATTCATTTGCTACTCGTTGGAACCATGGCCAGGGCAGCCGAGTCCGCAAAGACGGCATCCCCGGATG
>Ga0105241_10002595_pt1 | contig 13549 bp, 13 predicted proteins | sample KBSC64metaG_FD_80422 | JGI IMG/M metagenome (GOLD analysis project Ga0105241, IMG submission 80422) | Corn rhizosphere microbial communities from Kellogg Biological Station, Michigan, USA - KBS C6-4 metaG | ecosystem: Host-associated > Plants > Roots > Rhizosphere > Soil | place: Michigan, USA... | reverse complement strand
TTCAACTTCGAGGCACCATATCCGAGCGGAGGGTATACCGGCACTTTCACAGATGATTCAAATGTATCTGTTACGCTCAGCGGTGGAACGTATAATCTCGACCAATACGGACAACCTGTATCGCGCAATCCCACTCTCGTCAAGTACAAAGACACGGTTGGAAATACTCAGACAGTCACAATAAACTATCGCGAGTATTCAAACTCAAATCTCAAGGCCGCACTGGTAGATTCCGTGGTCTTCCCAGACGGTAGTGCCTATCACTTCACATATCAGGCCTCTCTTATCCTTGGATCCGTAGTGCTTCCTGCTGGCGGCGCCGTTTCCTATCAGAGTTCTGGAGCCGGCTTGACGCGGACGACTAACGACGGTTCAACGCAATATTCGTTCACGATTGATGCGCGGTCATCCAACGGACTTCCGACTCGAACTACGACAACAGTCCTGAATGCCGATGGGAGCACTGAGACGATCAACTTCGTTAAGTCTCTCCTTACCCTTGCTGGAAACCCATATTTTGATTGGCGTTCTCTCGAAACTGCGCATACGTGGAAAACATCGTCGGGGCTGACTATCAAGGCGACAATGAGATGCTACAACGGATCCTCCGGAACCTGCACGACAACGCCGGTGTCCCTCCCGATCTCGCAGATCTCTACGACCACAACTTTGGGCAGTGGATTGTCATCGAAGGTCGTGGAGTTTCGGAATGCAAACGGCCTTAGCATTGAAACTGACGAATACGACTATTCTGTAAGTTCGCCAACACGGAGGAGAGTCACGAGCTACGCAACACTCGGGAATAATATACTAGACCACCCATACACGATCACGACCTATGACAATTCAAACAACATAGTGTCACAGAAGACGATCAATTACGATGACTATGTGCCAGATCCATCTGGGATATCGGGACTGGTTGGGATCTCGGGCTCGCGTGGCAACATGACATCTCTTCAGGAGCGCGTGTCATCATCTCAATCAGTGACGTCTCATAGGCGCTACGACGACGCAGGGCAGGTGGTAAAGAGTATAGATGCCCGAAACTACACCACACTATTCTCTCACGATGCGACTGATACATACGTAACGCAAATCACCTATCCGGCGCTGCCAGCTGGGACGTTCTACGAGACCGCAACCACGGACGCTAATACCGGTGTTGTCACGCAATCTAAGGACATAAACGGAAATGTGACTGCTTACACATATGACTCCATGCTCCGGAAGATCGGTACATGTTATCCGGACCACGGGTACAAGCTCACCAGCTATACTTCACCGACCACCACCACGGAGAGCACTCTAGAAGGGACGGGAGCTGGCTGCACACCTGGTGCTGGCGTACCAAGCGGAACCTGGGCCACAACGACCTACCAATATGACGGATATGGGCGTGTTCTTCACGTAACCGATCCAGCAGGATATATCGCGGACACGCAGTATGACCAGATGGGTAGGGTATATCAGAAAACAAATGCGCACCAAGCCACAGGTGGGTTGAGCACGGATGGAACGGCTACGTATTTGTACGACGCATTGGGGAGAAAGACGAAACAAACTAATCAGGATGGATCGACGGAGTACTGGTGCTACGACGGGACTGTAACCAATAGCCAGCCAAATTGTCATACGCACTTGGGCACGAAGGCAGGAGAGTGGGTCGATTATCGAGATGCTAGCCAGAATGAATGGCAGCGCACAATCGACGGTCTCGGGAGGTTGGCGAATGTATTCGAGCCAAATGGATCAAGCCACACAGCTTCTATGGAGACCGACTATGACTACGATGCATTGGACAATCTCATCGGTGTTGCGCAGTGGGGCGGACCGAGGGGTACGCCGGGAGCCCGAGCTAGAGGGTTCTATTATGACAATCTTTCTCGCCTCACTCAATCAAGCAATCCGGAATCTGGGTACACTTGCTATGGAACGACCGGCGGCGTAAAGCCCAACGGAACAAACTGCACGGCTGGATACGATGCAGGTGGAAACCTGCAGTATAAGACTGATGCACGCGGGGTTACGATTCAATACTCATATGACGCATGGAATCGCCTGACACAGAAGAGTTATAGCGATGGAACTCCTACTGCTAACTATGCGTATGATGGATACGACGTTACCGGCATTGCCATCACTCCAGCAATTCCGAATGCAAGAGGAAGGCTTTCTCAATCCACAGTAGCTGTATCAAATGTCTTATCCAGCTTTTCTTACGATTCGATGGGACGCACGATTGGCAAGTCGGGGTGTATTCCAGGCGATTGTACGGGTAAGGTCGGAATTACAGCCAGTTACGATCTTGCGGGCAGCATGACCACGCTCTCGAACGGATTGACATCCCACCCGATTACCTGGACTTATCACTACGATGGAGCGGCACGACTTAATAGCATCACGGCAAGTGTTGCGGTCGATTCGATGACGAAGATACTAGATGCTACGTCAGCGAACTCGTATGGCCCTGAGGGCCTGGAAAATGCCTTATTGGGTTACAACAGTTCTACGGCTAAGTATCTCGTGACCTTGCAACGTAAAGCTGACTCCCGCCTGCGACCAATCTTCGGTGGATACTTTGATAGTGCGGGATCCGCAATTTACAGCTATTGCATGCCGGGAGTAGGTAACTCGAACTGCAGCGGAACCGGAAGTCCGTACACTGCGAACGGCAATCTGGCTCAAGTGAGTGATTCGATAACTGGAACATGGAGCTATGGCTACGACACTCTCAATAGGCTCTCAACCGGATCCGCCTCGAGTGGGCCAAACAACGGGAAGATCGCGTGTTGGACGTATGATCCATTTGGTAACCGCACATCTGAGTCGCTGTCGACAACTGCCTGCAACAATAATCCTCCATTGACGAGTTGGGCTGCTTTTGACCAATCTAACAGCAATCGAATGGACCGCACGAGTTGGAATTCGGTACAGGATGGGTACTTTGATGGGCAAGGAGATGAGACTTTTGATGGCGTAACTAGCTATCTTTACGATGGAGAAGGTCGGATCTGCGCCATGATCAACTCCATTTCTGGGACTTCGACGGGGTATCTCTATGATGCCGAAGGCAATCGGGTAGGAAAGGGCTCTCTGAGCTCATTCAGTTGCAATAAAGCCCTTAACGGTTTCACCACGACTGCAGGGATGGTCGTTGGGTTCGATGGGCAGCAACTCACAGAAATTACCGGTTCCGGCGCCTGGGACCACTCGAACTTTCGTGCAGATGGGCAACTTTTGGCCACCTACAAGAGTTCTCATTTGTATTTCAGCCTGAATGACTGGCTTGGCACACGGAGGGCTGAAGTGAGCAGCTCTTGCGCGACAACTACATATTCCAATCTGCCGTTTGGAAACTCCCTTGTCACCACAGGTGGTTGCCCGTATACCACGGAACAGCACTTCACCGGCAAAGAACACGACTCCGACTCAGGAAACGACTACTTCGGGGCGAGGTATTTCACATCTACAATGGGGCGGTTCTTGTCGCCCGACTATCAGAACCTGGACGAAGACGACACGCCGGAAGCAATTCCGAACGGGGGCACCGGCAATCCGCAGTCTCTTAACCTGTATGCTTACGCTAGAAACAACCCATTGAGTCGGAGAGATTCCGATGGCCATGCGTCTTGGGGACCATGTGCAAACGATCCGGATAGTGTGTGCTGGAATGGAGACTACAACGGGGAACGGGATTGCAGCGGCCGCGAAGGGTGTCTATTCTGGAACGGGAACTCGAATCAATGGCAGCCGAATGATCCAGTGCCACCTCCACAAGATGATCCTGCGGGATTCTTCATGACTGGCCTCATGCGGGCGTCAATTGCGCATAGCTGGGGTGATTTCAACTACGGTGTGAGACAAATGGCGCTCGCGCCGGTAGCTACCTTGTTAGCCGGGGGTGGTAACCCAGTTCTTGCGTCTTTCTTCGTAGCAAGACCGCTATTCGTGCCTAAGAACTGGACAGAGAAGCCGTCACGGAAAGGCGACGGTACGAAATGGCAAGACCCCGAGAATCCGCACAACAGCGTGCGGGTCATGAAGGGACAGCCCGGGAACACGAACCCTGGCCAGCAGCAAGATTACATTGTCATTCGCAAAAATGGTCAAACCCTAGATCGATTGGGGAGTCCATCGGAGGATCCAGCAGCCATTCACATTCCAGTCGGTACAGAAATTCCGACGAATATCTTCGAAGGACCAAGCGGCGGGGGTGCAGGTGTTCCATAGTCCTCAAACATTATCGGGAGAAGTCCAATGATGTCACACGATCAATGGTTGAACGCTCTCGTCACTCAGGTGAGGCAGATCGCTAGTCGTGAGTTCCAAGAACAAAACTGGTTTCGTAAAGACATCGCTCCCGGTGTGAACTGGGTTGTCGAAGCCTATGAGAACTTGGATGACCTAACCTTCGATCTCTTTTTCGAGAAGTACGCCAAGGACTTTAGTGCGTCGCAACTCGCAGCATGGGTTGGGTTCAAGAACGAGTTTGATAGATACGGAGAAAGGCTGCCCAAATATCCTGACGTTCGCAATGTCTTCAATGACCCAGGTTGGCAGAGCATTCGTGAAGCAGCATCACGGTTCGTGAATGCTTTTGAACAGACGGATCCCGCATCGGTTGCTGCTCAGCATTAGCGAAGGTCGTTTTCGGCTCCCCTATTGGCGCGTCTACATCCGTAAACCAACCAGGACAATTCCAGAGAAGCGCAGACGGTTTGCACCACGGAAATTCGTACGATGCACCCAGAGAGCGATTCAATGGCCAAGCCGGCTTCAACAAACTAGAAGCTGGAATTCAATGCTTGACTGCCCCTATTTGACAGCCTCGCTTGTCAGGTTACGGTATACCGTAACTGCACACTTTCACCTGACACTGTTTTCGTCAGAATAGGTCTATACTGCTCATTTCTTGACACTTGGGATGCGTGGTCATAGAGTCGTGCTGACACTTCGGGAGGCGTCAGGGGAATGAGTGTAGGCAAGCGGGTTGGGTACATAAGGGTAAGCACACTGGAACAGAACACAGAACGACAGCTTGAGGGTGTTGAGCTGGACAAGCGATTTGCTGACAAAGCTAGCGGCAAAGACGCGAACCGTCCACAGCTTCGGGCTGCTCTAGACTATCTTCGCGAAGGCGACGTACTAATCGTTCACAGCATGGACAGACTCGCTCGGAATCTCGATGATCTACGTGGGATCGTGCTTGGGCTAAATGCACGTCGAGTGGCGGTTGAGTTTGTGAAAGAACACCTGATGTTCACTGGAGAGGATTCAGCGATGTCAAAGCTCCTGCTCAGTTTGATGGGTGCATTCGCAGAGTTCGAACGATCACTACTGAAGGAACGGCAGCGCGAGGGGATATCAATTGCAAAAGCAAAGGGCGTCTACAAAGGCCGTAAGCGGAGATTGACACCAGATCGAATCGCTGAACTTCGGAGTCGCGTCGATGGTGGCGAAAAGAAAGCGGAACTGGCCCGGCATTTCAACATTAGCCGAGAGACGCTCTATCAATATCTCCGTGAATCATCGAATTAATCATTGCATCCCTGAAGTACTTTGTGTGTTACGGGAATTGCATGGATGAATCACCGAATTATTCATTGAATTTCTGAAGTAATTCGTGATTCAGAGGGCTTAAGTGGACGAATCACCGAATTATTCATTGAATTTCTGAAGTAATTCGTGATTCAGAGGACTTAAGTGGACGAATCACCGAATTATTCATTGAATTTCTGAAGTAATTCGTGATTCAGAGGACTTAAGTGGACGAATCACCAAATTATTCATTGGATTTATGAAGTAAGTTGTATTTACAATAATTAATTGGATGAATTACCGAAGTAAGGTCCAAGAATCTCTCGAATAAAGTCGCGGGTATCCGACACATTTTTATGATTACGAAGCCCGGAAATATCGCGCTTATCCCCTCCTCTACTCTCATGCCACCATGCAGTTGGCATTAGAACTGAAATGCAATACCACACACAAAAGTCATTAGCAGATTGCTCGGCCTTCTCAACTTCTATTCGTGGAAGGTCTTGAAGTGAATGGAAAAACCTTTGCGCATCTAAGATGTGCTGCGTCACATGTCGAACTGCAATGCCCACAGTGTTGATACCCGCCTATTGACGATGTCAGAACTGTCTACATTTGTTCTTCGCAGTCGATCTCTGTCGTACTGGTTGAGCGTGGCACTGCGTTGGGAGAATAGAAAGAGAAGAGTTGGTGAACGGTAGAAACACAAAATGCAGAGCGCTCTCAAATAGGAGCCTCTGCTGCTGTTTACTGCTATCCGTGATGGTGCCTCCAGACCCGATGCTCAGGTACTCGCCCGTCAAGCTCGATCTAGTTGTGGTGTATAGTTCTCGTTAGTATCGTAAGAACGTGTCGATCATGTTATCAACTGGTTCGATCCGAGGTGATGCATTCACTGCGTTCTGTTGAATGAGAATGTCGTCACTGCAATGCATTTCGCGAATCATATATGATGTCCAGCCCGGCAATCCGGATTCACCGGTCTGGTAGTTGCTGTACTGTACATCAATTGCCTTGATGCTATCCGAATTAAGCAAGGTCTTATCTTTGGAAATCTTCTTCTTGGAAATGCAGCTGGTTCTCATTGCTGCCGCTGTGATAGCACCGACTGCGTCGCTGCCCGTCGGAAAGCCACCGACCGCCAAGTGACAGTGATAGCCGTAAGCTCGATCAGTGTGATTCCTTTCCTTGTTCTTTTGGATGACAGCGACAATGGCCAGTTTCGCTCCCTGCCAACGCTGACTGCGAGTGAATACGAGCCGATGGAGAACGTTGCTGAAGTGTTTTATTGTCTGTTCGTACTCAACTGGAATCCAACGGTTCAGTCCCGGGTCGTATCGGGCTCTATTGAGATGGAAAGTGGCAGCGTGCGTTAGAGGCCAAGTATCCCACCAATCTTTGGAGCGCCGGCTGGCATTCAGTCGCAGGCGCATTTGTGCAAGTGTGTCCATATGCTCTTCTCTTTGTGCTCTCGTCCTAGCTATGTGGAACCGCATCCTCTGAGAGATAAGCGGTCGATAATGTGGAGAGAGCTACGTTCTGACGGATTAAGCCAGGCGGCGCGGTGTGTGCCGGCAAGGTATTTAGTCTCTAGAAAAGCTTCATTAAAGAAAAGCGTTGGAAGAACTTCGCTGAGCAATCCTTTAAGATGCCCATAATGGCCACAGTCAAAATAAAACAATCTAGCGTCATTCCAGCTCGAGTTCCGTTCGAGCAATGGAAGGTGACAGTTCTCACGTTGATCAAACCGGCAAGCAGCACAGGTACCGCATTCAAGCCTTGGTTGCCGCATCTCAGAGTCGTTTACGATTTGACGCGGCCGCTTTTGGCGACCGAATCGGAACGTAAGACTCACGCTCACTTGCGGGAGTCATTGCTCGAGCTCAGTCGAACATTGCACAGCGTAATGGGACAGATTGATACTGCCGGTGGGGTGATCATACCCAAGAGCGGCTGGATCGAATTCAGCGTGGGCAGGCTTAGACGCCATCTTGCAGAGTCGAGACAAGAGTCGCTGCGAGTTGCCCGCTTGGTTTTGAGACCGAGGGAGCAAAACCCGAAGGTCTACGACCATTGCATGCCATTCATCCACGAGCTTAGGAAGGCATTCGTCGGGATTGAAGATATTGCAGGAATCTGTATGGTGCTGATGCAAGCTCACGGGTTTACCCAAGCTCAGCTGATCGTGTTCACGCCATCATCTGTGAAAAAGCGAAAGACTCTCCAGAAGGCGATCGCCGCCGACGATAGGATGCTGGAACGTATGATCGAGCGGTCGTCTAGGGGTAGATTCTCTTGACTTGTCCTTGTGAAAAGACAATTCTCATCTCGGGCTGGCGGCTCGATTAAGGCGAAAAGATTGTGCCGAGATAAATCGCAATAATTCTCCAAGCTCATTCCGAACTCACCCGATACTGAGAAGGTTGCTGAGACAGCAACTACCAGGCGGGGATATGAAGAATCAGACCGGGTTGAGCATCGCGCAAAAGCTTACAAGCCTATCTACACAGCGTGAGAGCTGGGAGCTCACCGCTTTCAAGACCTCCAATCAGATGCTGTATGGGATTTTGCAGCAATGCTATGCGTTGGAAATCGCTATGCGCGAGGAAGATCTCGCAGAGCTCGATGAGTACTGTAAGGAGCACAACATTGCTATGAATAGTTCCACAGGAACCTTGGCCAAAATTATCAAGTGCGTATTTCCGATTGATCGTCGTCGCGTCAGTAACTACGTGACGGCATTGCGGGCGGCGAAGGAGCAGAACATCCCTGGCGAATCGCTAGCCTCTTGGCTTGAGCAGCAAGGCGGTTTGCAGGAAATTAGCCTCCGAGGTAGTGCAAGCAGCAAGCCCTACAGCGGAAGTGCAACGGAAGCTAAAGAAATGGTTCTGCAACAACCAGTATTAGCGAGCCTTACCGATGCACGACTAACAGCGATGTATAGATCTGAAACTCAAGAAGTAATCGTGCTGCTGTTAGCGAGTCTCAATCCGGCTGGACAATTCGAAATCCGCGAGGTGATTCAATCCGAGGGCCTAATTAAAGCCGCATTGAATGGCTGCTATAGAAAGGCGAGTGCCCAGAAGCAGAAACAGAACACTGCACAACGGGCTGTCGATCAACAGAAACGGACGCTTGATGCGGTAGACGTTGTCGGGATGAAGCTCCGAATCACGCCGCTTGACGGCAGGTGATGAACTCAACGTGAGAAAAGGCAATGCATATGCAGGATATGAACCCGGCTTCGCTCGAAGAACTGGTGTTGAAGCCAGATACACGCAGAATGTTGGAAGGAATTATTTCTGGCAAATTCTCAATCGCCGAAACTGGCAAATCCGGGCTTCTACTGTACGGGCCGCCAGGAACTGGCAAAACCACTGCGGCAAATATCATTCCTAGCCTACTGGACCCCATGCTAGGAAAGCGACCAAATAGCTGCGATATGGGCGGCTGGTTTGGACTGATCACATATTCCGGTATCAGAAAGCTCGACTGGAGTTGCGGTGCAGGTGGTGGGGGCAAAAACCGGGGCATTACTCTGATCAACGAGATTGAGAACGCACTGATGAATGGCCAGCGCGGAGAGTCTGGCTTCGCGTACATCATACTCAACGAGGTTGACGAAATGGTTCCCGAGGCGATGGGAAGCTTGCGTTCACTTATGGATCGCCACCTTAATGTCGTGTGGAGTTTCACGACTAATCGCCTTGAAAAGGTGGAACAGGCTGTAGTGGACCGAAGCTACTCGTTGGATTTCGGCGCAGCAGATGTGAGCGAATGGGCCAAGAGGTGCAACCAAATCCTGGCACGCCATAGCATTCCTGCGCTGTCGGAGGAGGAATTAGAGCCGCTGTATGACTCTTCTGGAAGTGCCCGCTCGATTATCAACTTTCTTAAGGCAGCGTTGTCAGATCGGTTGTCCGTTTAGAAGGACACGTTGGTAATGGAGGAGGTGATGCGATGAGGCTCCCTACACGTAATGAAGAGATGTGGCCAGAAATTCTGCGGCAGATCGCGAATAAAGTGCAAGTAGGGACTGCGTGTGACCCCACGATTCGTGCGTTGATTAATCCGAATCATGCCCGGAGGGGTGGATGTTTGCTGGACATAGAAGATCCAACTGGACCGCATGTGAAGTCGGATCCCAGCGAACAGCTGTCGAAGCTGATGGTCTTATTATCGCTTCTGCTCCTGTAATACACCATTGTTTTTGCGACTGACAAACCACCGTGCTCTAAATGAGCGTTGATGTAATCCACAGTCTCTTGGAGATTGGGACCGCCAGATTGCGGGCAGCTCCGTTGAGAATATAGGGCGAACATGCAAAAGAGCCCGACTGCGTGTAAGTAGGGTTTATTTCGCATAATCAACTCCTTGAACATAAACCCAAATGGCGCGCTTTTGCCATTCACCGTGAACGCACTCCAGCCACCAAATTCCTTCCCAAGAGATATCGGCAGGCGAATACTAAACACTGCATCACTGAGCCCCTGCGCAGTGTTGCGCAAGGGCCTATTTCCGTGACGCTGTTCACAGCCCACTGGTTGTCGGACTAGAATTATTCGCGAACTGTCAACCCTCATCAAAAAGGTTGCGATAGATGGCAAAGACAAAGCTGTTCATCAGTTGGAGTGGCGCGACTAGCCAGAGCATTGCCCTGACTCTTCGGGAATGGATTCCGTCTGTTATTCAGAACATTGATCCGTGGGTATCGTCGGAAGACATCGAGAAGGGAGGTCGGTGGAGTAACAGCATTGCTGAGGAGTTGTCAGAACGCAAGACTGCCATTTTCTGTCTGACCCCTGAAAATCTCGAGTCGACGTGGCTCCATTTCGAAGCTGGTGCAATGTCTAATAAGGTGAGCAACGTCTGCACCTATTTGTTCAACGTGACGAATGCAAGCGTGAAGTCTGCACTCAATCAGTTTCAATCGACCAATTGCATGGACAAGAAGGACAATCTGAAGCTCCTTGCAACTCTCAATAAGGCTTTGGAGGAGCCACTCACAGACAAGCGACTTGAGTCTGCATTCGAGACCTATTGGCCGGTTCTCGAAGTGAGCTTGAAGGAGGTTGCTGACACAAAGCCTGCAACTGAAGTCAAGCCACAACTCACAGAAATGGTCGAAGAGATTTTGAATCGTGTTCGCGCGATGGAGAATCGGTCTGGCACTGCCGCGAAATTGCGCCGTGACATACTAGCCGCTGCGGACATTGGGATGGGTACAGACCTGATTAATGAGAACAATCTCGAACGGCTGTTCTGGCTACTCCAGCATGACCCACCTGGCGCAGCATCCTCACCTCGTGCACTGACCAGCGAAATGCTCCAGGGACGAAATGTCCTGTCGTCGAAGCCTACGGCGATACCAGTGAAGCACATTCCTGCAAAACCAGCCATCAGCCGAGTGAAAGCAATACCGAGGCCGCCAAAACCAACCCCAAAGCCAAGGAGCGAATGATCTAGGGCACAGTAGCCGCAATGAGCCGTCACCTGAATTCGTTTGCGTGAGGTCATTCGATCGAGCCATATACTCAGGCCCGGAACTTGCTTGCCCCTGGTTTGCAATACGGCATGCGCTCCTTGAACGAAGAGTTTCCGCAGGTATCTGTTCCCACGTTTGCTGGTATCGGTGAGTGTTTGCTTGCCTTCAGTGGAGTGCTCGCCTGGCACCAACCCTAACCATGCGGCAAACCCTCGGCCCTTCTTGAATGCAGCTCCGTTGCCGATCGCAGCGATCGTAGCAGTGGCAATGACAGGACCCACACCTGGGGTAGCAACCAGGCGCCTGCATGCTTCCAGTTCACCCGCGATGAGAACGATCAGCTTGTCGGCTTCTTCGATCTGACTGTGCAGGTACTGCATCTCTAAGCACGGTCGAGAATAGGTGGAGTAATAACCTGCTTGACAGTAAAACAAAACTTGGCCTATTGTCTTTGCACATCTTCACATAGCCTATTGACGTTAATTGGCATTCCCCTAGGTAGTAGAGATCCCAGCTCTACTGCTCGGGCTTTGTGGGCTGGACCATCTCAAATAATCGCTGACGGGGGGGCTTGAAATGAATCGCCGACAACTATTGAAGAATGCCCTTTGGTCTGTTCCGGGCCTTTTGGGCGGTACCTTCTCTCTGTCTTCTTGTGGAGGTAACTCAGCCAATCCAGGGCCAGGGCCCGGTCCTGGCCCGGGACCCACTCCTCAATGTTCATCTGCAACACATTCAATGGGCCTGAGCTTCGCAAGTGCTACCCGACTAAATGCTATTGCGCCTGCGCCAATTGCCACACAATCTGGACCGGTCAACCTCGCTACGTATTTCAGCCTAGATGATGTTGATCTCCTTTCAAGAATGGGCTACGGCGCTCTGTTACCACCAATTGGTAATCAAGGGCAACAGGGTTCATGCGTGGCGTGGGGGGTAGGCTACGCGGCAACATCTTTCTTTGCTCGATTCGGAGCTGCCAATCAATTTCCACCGACGTCTACCTCGGCCCAAGCTAGCCCGGCAGATTTGTACGCGAAGCTCATGCAATACGAAAGGAATATCTGCGGCAATGGCACGCAGATCGCTGACGCTTTAGATATCGCCGTGGTTGAAGGTGTCGCAAACCTCGCCACTTTGCCATACAGCGACCAAATCTGCAGTTCACCTGCGGCGACAAGTCAATTCTTTTTGAATGGCTACACTCGGCTGGACCCCACAAATAGCACGCTTCTCAAGCAGCATCTTTCGAACCTATCGGTCATCCCTATTGGCATTACCGTATTCCCCGATTTTGAGAATGCAAGCGGATCTGGAGTTTATTCCCCTTCTAGTGCGAATTGCTCGCTTGGAGGCCATTGCATCGCGCTCGTTGGGTATGATGACACTCGTCAAGCTTTTCGAATTATGAACAGTTGGGGCACAGGATGGGGAGATAATGGCTTTCTGTGGGTGTCGTACAAGGGATTCCCCTCATTTGTCAGCGAAGCTTTCCTTCCAACCGGATCGTTTTGGCCAACGCCGATTCAAGGAGCTGGCGGAATAATACCGGGCAGCCTAGCGAGCAATGGCCCAGTCAGTATCTCTGGAGCCGTTGTGTTTAGTTGGAGCGCGCCGGATTCCAACGCCTCGACGCCCTATCTAGCCCATATCAACATAGAACTAGATGGTCCGCTTCACGTCAGCTCAGTCCAGATACAATACTCCGATTCAAATCCGGCCAATACCGTCAGTTTGGGAAGCTACACGATTCAACAATGGAGCCGCACTCTGATTTTTCAGACTCCGTTGACAAGCGCTCAGGCTACAACCGTATTTGCTGGTTTAGGATCTGTATCTATTGCGATCTCTGGGGCATCAGTCAGCGGGCAAATAGAAGCGACGTCATGCCAAGTTAGAGTTGGTTCTCTCCGCTGAGTTGCAGCTCTTACACCTAGCTGATCGGATGGGGGATTTGCGAAAGTACTTCGAGTGAAAATCAATCCCCCACCCGTATTGCATGGGTCCTCGGAATTGAATACCCTAGATCTCCAACCCTTAACACGATGGTATGGGCCCGATGGTCACCTAGCCGGTTTGCGTCGTGTTCTGGAAGATGTTGAGATTCAACTTTGTCAACACCGCTCATCACCGATAGAAGGAGCGCTTGCTCTCACTCGCAAACGGCTCACGGTTGCGCATATCAACTCCACCCTTAGCAATCTCTGCAACAGCTTTCAGGTGCTTATGGAATAGTCGAGACGCGGCCCGTTGTGTATCGTTCGATGCCTGCCGAATTTCCGCGGAATAGAAAGGAGCATTATCATTTACTGCCATCAGTAGATCGCGTGACGAGTGCGCAAAGTCCTCCATCAGTGTTTTGTATTCTCAATACCGTCAACGGACGAAAGATACTCTTCCGGCACGTGGTGCAGTGGCGTTCATGCAGGATGCGAATGGCAATTTCCTTCCAGCAGGGACGGAAGGCGAGGTAAAGGTGTGACAGAAGAGACGCGTATGAAATGGGCTGCCGCTCTGCACGTCGCT
>Ga0105241_10002591_pt1 | contig 13559 bp, 10 predicted proteins | sample KBSC64metaG_FD_80422 | JGI IMG/M metagenome (GOLD analysis project Ga0105241, IMG submission 80422) | Corn rhizosphere microbial communities from Kellogg Biological Station, Michigan, USA - KBS C6-4 metaG | ecosystem: Host-associated > Plants > Roots > Rhizosphere > Soil | place: Michigan, USA... | reverse complement strand
GACGGAACCGCCAAAATACATGTCGGTTTCGGCACGATTGAAGTTGTCTGGAGTGACAAGGGCGGTTTCGCTGACTGGTGCTTGCGGGCCGGGGTGCGCCTGCGCGAGTGCGGGATTAATGATTGCCACGAGCAGAAACCCGCGCAGATTGAACACGAAGATTTCTCATGGCCTTACCCTCCTTACTGAGCACTCTCCTTCCTCACTGAGCAGTGATCTGCTCGATGTCCGGCAGCTTCCACGTCTTGTCGAATAGAGGCTGGTCGGGGCCATAGAAGCGGAACAGCACCTCGAACTGTCCGCTGGGGTTCGTCGGCACCCAGTTCGACTCATCGCCTGGCGGAGCCTTCGGTCCGAAATAGATGTCCACCGAACCGTCGGTGTTCTTTTGTAGCCCCTGGCTTTGTGAGCCGCGACCGGAGCGGGGCATATCGCGGATGAGGCCGTGGGTGGCGCGGTCGTAGACCGTTGCCGACCAGTACTGCCTCACCGGCGCGTCGGCCGGCACGGTGAGGCGATAGTTCTTGCTGCCGTCAAAACTCTGCCCGTTCTTGTCCTTGACGGTCATCAGATAGAACTGGCCTTCCCCGAGATGCTTGGGCGTGAAGAAGGCGAAAGTGAAAATAAGACCGCGACTGTCGACGGGATACTCGTCTGGATCGGAGAAGCCATCCTGAGGAGCCTTGAGATAGTCGGGCAACGCCGGGAGCGCCCAGCGGCTGATATCGAAATAGGGTGGTGTGAAGATGCCCTCATACCTGCTTTCCAGGAGGGCGTGGGCTTCGCGGGCGGCCGAGTTGAGGATGTCCTGTGATTTCGCATCGGGACTGAACGGCTTGCCCTTCTCGATGCCGATCGACTTGAGCATGTCGATCATCAGCTTGTCGCGCGGCAGCCAGGGCTCAGTCTGCACGATGCGGTCGAGCGACTGGAAGAAACGCAAGTCGTACGGGATCGTGGAATCGTAAACGCTGTTGATCGCATCGACGAATGTTGTCGCCGGCGGATTCGCTGCCTGCGACAGGGGATAGAGCTTGATGCACTTGGCGTAGTCGACGGCCTTGGCGACGTCCGCATCGCTGCCGCTTCGGAGAATGGAGCGCAGCAACGCGTAGCCCTGGTAATTCGCCGACGGGAGAGCAATGTAGCCCTTCGGTGCCGCGCCTTGGGGGTCGGGCGGCAGGATCAGGTATTTCCCGCCCTTGCCTTTGTCGACGCCAGCCGGACCTACATCCTCCAGCGGCACCTGCCAGGCGTCCATGATGGTGCCGTTGATTACACCGTCATCGGCGGGCGGAATCTCCAGCACCATGGGACCGGCGTCCTTGGTGTTGAAGAACGGCATCAGATAGATCACGTCGGGATTCGGTGTGAGCGTCTGGTTCTTCCAGTCCGGCAGGCGCCACCAGTAGACGATCTGGTTGGGCTTGCCGCCGAGCTTGAGCATCTCCTGGTACATGAGGTCGTAATTGACGGCCGGCATGCCCCAGATGACCGCCTCGACAGCCCGACGCTCGATGTTGCGACGGGAGTTGTCGGCAGAAGTCTCCGCGTTCGCCGCCCCTGCTAAGCCGATGAGGCCCAATGCTGCGAAGATGCTGTTCTTCATGGCACCGCTCTCGTTGGCTGGTCCCGGAAGGGTATGCCGGTAACGCGGCAGGTCAATGTCAGCTATGGGTCATAAGCAGACGTTGGAGCAGGCGTCGGAGATGTCCGCTTTACCCCTCAACAGCGGACATGATCCTCCTGACGATGAATGTCCGCTAAGTGCCATCAGCGGACATTCAAGAAGTGCGCTACCAGAGAGCCGCTCTAAGAAGAAGGCGTATCCTATACTAGTCGCAAACGGCGGATGTCCTCCCGCCATCCCGCCACCAAACTGTCTCGTTCGGGGTCACCGCCGTCGTTGCGCACGCGGCGTTTGCGGAACGCGAGTTCGTTCTGCGCATTCACAAGCGCTGCCGATACCTCCGGATCCTCTCGGTCTACGCGGCGTGTCCGTAGCATGCGATCGCTGGCTATAGCTCGATACTCATCCGGTGTGACCGAACGCCCGATTTCGCTTGCGAGTTCCTCGCGGATCACGCGTCGTTCCCAGACGCCGCTTCGCCAAACCGCAAGCGCCATGATGAGCCAGAACGGAACAAATATCGTTAGTTGGACAAGACTACTCGTGGCGAACGCTTGGAAAAACCCGATGTCAGGGATCTGTTCGCTCTCCGGTGGCGGCTTGCCTGCGGCGATCCTCGTAAGTGTTGCAAACAGCGGCAGCGCGTTGTTTAGCATGTGGGCCGCAATGGCGAGCGCAAGCCCCAATATGGGAGCGAGAATGCGCAACCATCTGCGCCGAGTTTGAAGTGCGAACCCCAGAGACGCACCGAAGAGGCCTGTAAACAATGCGTGTCCCCCGAGCCCGAAAAGTGCGTACCGGGCACCGAGCTGTAGGCCATACGCGGCCACGCCAATCTTGGCGTAAACGTTAACTACGTAAAGCGCTGCCTCGTACCAGGTGAAGCCGAGGCCCACCAGGGCGCCGTAGACAAGGCCATCGCGCATATTGTCGAACTCCGGCCGCAACAGCCAAAAAAGCAATAATACGCCAAGCGCCTTGACAAACTCCTCGACGATTGGCGCAGAAATTGGGGCCACAAGCATCAGCGGTGCCTCGGGACCAAGGATCACTTCGAGCATTGGGTGATGCGTCAGCCACTCATCAACAAGTTTGAAAAAGGCGGTATTGAACGGCAAGGCAAGTGCCGTGGCGATCAACCCACCCCACAGGAAGGCAGCGGCGAATAGCCAAGGAGACTCACGTTCGCGCCGATCAAGGAACCAGAGTATCGAAAGGGGCACCAGAGCGAGCAGGCTTGAGAGAGCGAGCGCACGCAAGAACACACCGAGGAGGCGTGGGGGCATGCCGGTGAACACGACCAACTGGACAAGGGTGGCAAACGCCAAAATGACCAACAGCGCAGCCGCAATCGCCTTGCCTACACGGCTACGCCGCAGTGGGGAGCCCATTAAGAGGCGGTCGTAACCTGAACGCATCATTCAGATCGGCAGTGGGTTGCGTGTAACGGGCCCGACATTGCACTATTCTTTGCACGAGCATCCGCTGCTGGCGAGATCTGGAAGTGTTAAACGATCCGCTTTTTTGGATATTGGTTCTTCCTGGTTTGCTGTTAGGGCTGTACGCGCAGGGGCGGATCAAACTCAACTTTGCCAAGTATTCTCAAATCGGCACCCAGGGCGGAATCACTGGGGCAGTGGTCGCGCGCCGGTTATTGGATTCGCAGGGACTTCAAGACGTGGCAATCGAGTCCACTCCTGGGATCCTGAAAGATCACTACGATCCTCGTTCCAAGACCTTGTCGCTAAGCCAGGACGTCTACTATTCACCGAGTGTCGCAGCTGCTGGCGTCGCGGCTCATGAAGCAGGGCATGCGTTGCAGGACGCAGAGGATTACTTCCCCATGGAGGCGCGAACTTACACCGTGCCAATCGTTCAACTTGCCGCGCAAGTTGCCCCTTGGCTGTTTGTCGCAGGACTGCTGCTGCAGCTTCCAACCCTGACCTGGATCGGGATCATTCTCTTCGGGTCGTCGTCCCTCTTTGCCTTCCTCACTTTGCCAGTAGAGTTCAATGCGAGTGCGAGGGCACAAAAATTATTGGTGAGCCAGGGCATCATTCGAGGCGATGAACAAATAGCTGGAGTTCAGAAGGTTTTAGGGGCCGCTGCTTGGACCTACGTGGCGGCAGCCGTGTCCGCAATCGGTGTCTGGCTTTTCTACCTTTTCGTACTATTCTTCCGAGGGCGCCCAGCTTCTGCTCGCATGTAACTTGGGTTTGAATGTTCGTTATGGGTCATTAGCGGACATGTCAGGCTATGTGAAAAAGCGTCCGCTTTACCCCTGAAAGCAGACATTCTGTGATCCCACTCGCCGGGGCAAATTCTATATGCCTGCCCTAATCTTGCTGTTGCTAACAATCCTGTGGACTATTCCGGTTCTTCGACCGCGACTGCCAACTTTGACAGCAACGAGGTCTGTGAGGCCGCTGGCAAGTCACACGACCAGGCGATTCGCGAGCTGCACTGGCATTCGTTCGCTGTTGTGTGGACATGCAGCCCGACAACTTCCTGACCGATATCATTGACCGCCCTCGCACTCACTCCCGCTTTGGATCAGAAGTGACATCACCGCGGCGGAAGAGCACAAATGAGACCATGCTCCGCGCATCGTTGATCAGCGCGCTCTTCGCCGCAGTAGCCTCGTTCGCCGCTCTTGCCGCGGGCATCGACCATAATGCGATCGACATCTCCACTGCACCCGGCGATGACTTCTGGACGTACGCAAACGGCGCGTGGGTAAAGGCGCATCCAATCCCTGCGGACCGTAGCTCCTATGGCGTGGACGCTATCCTGAAGGAGGAGAATAGCAAACGCATTGTCGATCTCATCCAAGCCGCAGCGCAGAATGCGAAGCCCAACTCCGACGCGCAAAAGGTCGGCGACTACTATGCCAGTTTCATGGACGAAGCCGGCATCGAATCGAAGGGTCTCACGCCGCTGCAGCCCATGTTCAGGAAAATTGCGGCGATTGGAGACCGAACGACGCTTGCACGGTATTTGGGCGAAAACTTGCGCGCCGACATCGACATCCTGAACAATACGGACCTCTACACCGACAAGCTCTTCGGCCTGTGGGTCTCACCTTCATTCGAAGACCCGACCCACTATGCGCCGTTCCTATTCCAGGGCGGCCTCGGCATGCCGGACCGCGAATACTACCTCTCCGATGCGGACGCGATGAAGAAGGTGCGCACGGCCTATCTCGCCCACATCACTGCCCTATTGAAGCTTGGGGGAATAGCAGAGGCGGAGACAAAGGCGTCCCGCATTATGGCGCTCGAAACCAAAATCGCCCAAAGCCACGCCAGCCGCAGCGAAAGCGGCGACATACAAAAAGGCAATAACGTGTGGGAGCGCGCCGACTTTACAGCAAAAGCCCCAGGCCTCGATTGGAATGCCTACTTTGCGGCCGCCGGCCTCGACAAGCAGAAGACATTCATCGTCTGGCAGCCCGGAGCGGTCAAAGGCTGCGCCGCGCTCGTCGCGAGCGAGAGCATCGAAGACTGGAAGGATTATCTCACCTTCCGTGTCATCGATCATTATTCGGACTTCCTACCAAAAGCATTCTCGTACGAACACTTCATCTTCTACGAAACAACCCTGCAAGGCACGCCTGAACAACGCGCGCGGTGGAAGCGCGCGGTGGACGCCACGGACGACGCACTAGGTCAGGTTGTCGGCAAGCTCTATGTCACGAAGTACTTTTCTGCATCCGCCAAAACGCAGGTTGAGACCATGGTCGCCAACATCACGGCCGCCTACCGCAATCGCATTGACGGCCTGGCATGGATGTCACCGGAGACGAAGGCGGAGGCGAAGCGCAAGCTGACGACATTGACGGTCGGCATCGCCTACCCGGACCAATGGCGCGACTATTCGGGGTTGAAAGTCGTACGCGGCGACGCGCTCGGCAACGCCGAGCGTTCGGAGATCTTCGAGTACCACTATCGCCGCTCACTGCTCGGCAAGCCGGTCGACCGTAAAGAGTGGGTGATGACGCCCCAAGTGCTAGACGCGGTTAGCCTGCCGATTCTAAACGCGCTCAACTTTCCTGCAGGTATTCTCCAGCCACCTTTCTACGATCCCGCCGCATCTGCCGCGGTGAATTATGGGGGCATCGGCGCCGCGATCGGCCACGAGATTAGCCACAGCTTTGACGACACGGGTGCGCAATTCGATGCCGAAGGCCATCTGCGCAACTGGTGGACGGATGCCGACCTCAAGCAGTTCAAGGCGGCGGGCGAAGCCCTCGCACAACAGTTTGACCAATACAAACCCTTCCCTGATCTCGGCGTGAACGGCCACCAGACACTGGGTGAGAACATTGCTGACCTCGCGGGTCTTGCTGTGTCGTATGACGCGTATCGTGCCTCCCTTCATGGCATGGGAGCGCCCGCCGTGGACGGCCTCACCGGTGACCAGCAATTCTTCCTTGCCTATGCGCAAAGCTGGCGCGTCTACCGGCGTCCCGAGGCCCTGCGTCAACTCCTGATTAAAGACGGCCATGCGCCCGCTCAATATCGCACGTTCACAGTCCGAAATCTCGATCCTTGGTATGCCGCCTTCCCCATTAAGGAGACTGATAAGCTCTACCTCGCCCCTAAGGATCGCGTTCGGGTTTGGTAACTGAATGCCGGTGCCTTTCGTCCCCAATGCCTACCGACGACTCTCGACTGAATTCGTCCGGGGTCTATTGTCCGCTAAACAAGCGCCTGAAAAAGCCGCCGCGTCTTTGCGGAGGCTCGAAGGACTCGGCATAGTAGTAGGAGCGAGTCTTGAATGAGCTGGTCGCCACGTGACTATGACGCGTCCGAGATGCCGCTGCGCTTTGATGGTGGCGAGTCCGAGAGCTCGCTGAATTCGCCACTTTAGCCTCGCCGCCTGGAGTGTCGCCGGCAAGCACGACCTGGGTATTCTTCAGCCCAGTCTTCTCGACTAGCGTGTAGAGGGTTGTGGCGTTCTGCGGCGAGATCCGCACGCAGCCATGCGACACCGCCTTGCCGAGATGCCTCACCTCATAGCTGCCATGGATCGCATGACCGTCTTTCATGAAGAAGATTGCATGCGGCATGGGAGCATTGTCCCATTCCTTACTATACCAAACCTTGTTCATGGAAAGAGGTGTGAAGCTTCCCGATGGCGTTTGAATATCCCGCCTTACCGGTTGACACTGGCCAGTCATATCGTTGGACGCCATCCAGCGAGACGGTCATCCTTTGCTTGCTTTTGTCGATGTTAATGAGGATGGTCGGTGTAGTTGGATTTATCGCTTTTGGCGTAAGCTGAGCTTCCGATTTCTTACCGCACACATTGGCGTTATCGTTCCACGTCATGCCAGCCTTATCGCAGTCGCTTCGCGTTAGAGGCTGACTCAAACTCTCCGCCGCCTCTGGCTTTGGCATGCTCTTTACAGCTGCGTGGGCTGACCCGCACACGTTGGCATTGTCGTCCCACGTTATGCCCGCCTTGTCACAATCCGGCCTTGTCAAAGGTTGGCAGGTGAAGTCCTCGGCATGTGCCTGACCTGCTAGGAGATTGCCGACGATCAAGAAAGAGAGAGCTAAAAGTCTCACTTCTCACCCCTTCAGCCGCTTGGCCATAGCTAAATTTATGCCACCCGTTTAAGGCAGTAGAGCGACACCCACATACACACCCATTTGTCGAAATGCATTAGCCGATAGGTGGAGCTTCTCCCGCTTCTAGGCGTGTGCATGAAAGGGAAGTTGCCAACGGGCCCTTGGAGATTGCGGCATGCTCCAGCATGACATCCTCGTCTGGCCGGTAGAACGTATGGTGGCCAATTGCCTGTCCTTCGCCTTGAGCCCATGAGGGTAAGGAGCCGCCGCGCCTCTCCCGAACCACGCTAGGATTGAGAAAGTACATAGCGCCTTCGGTAGGGTCCGGCATCTTCCCAACGAGGACGGCATCCGCGATCTGTGCGGCGTCCTTATAGCTAGGATCATTTGGGGATAGCTTCTCCATCTCTTCGCGCTTTGTCATCCAGGGCTCAAACTGCCACGGACTTGTCACCACGGCCTTAATACTGTCACCCCATCCGCCGCTCTTGATGCGATTGAGAATGACATGGGCGACCGCAATCTTTCCCTCCTCAGGCTCACTAGCAGCCTCGAACGCAATCGTCCGGATCATGTAGTCACGATCCTCGGCGTCAAAATGTGGAATGCCCTGACCATCCGCAGTGGTGGATGATTTGGCATCGTCAGTCCCCGTCCCTTGCGAGGCCAGTGGCTCGCACGGGGGCGAGGCATGAAGAGGTGTCGCGCCACTCAAGAAATTCGCAGTGAGGGACGGTTTGGCGGTGTCAGTCTCCGTCCCCTGCGAAGCCAGTGGCTGCCGCTGGGGCGCAGGGCCGAGCGAGGCATGAAGAGGTGTAGTGCCGCCTAAGAAGAAAAATGCAAGTGTGAATAGCAGGCGAATCCGCACTCTCGTCTCCTTCAGTTCGATCGCAAGTCTTGGGCTGAAGGGCGCGTATTCGCTGCAGCAACGTGCTCATTTCATGGCAAGAGTGGAACAATCTTGGGAACAATTGAGGCAATAATTGCAATGATGGTACGTTGAAACCAAGACCAATGGGTCAGATGCCGATCTGAGCTTTTGCCCACAATAGTGCGACCAATACCTTCTGCGCTGCTAACAGGTCTTTAAAATTGCCTGCTTTCGCCACATCGGGAGCCTAATGCCAACAACTTCCTCCTGATTGTCGAGCCTTAATGGTTCGAATCGATCGGAGGGCATCTGTGATGAGGATTTTGGCTCTGGCGCTATGTGCGCTTGTCTGTTTTGAGGGGGCCGCGAAGGCCGAGATCGCAACTTATTATGGTCAAGAGTTCGCTGGACATCGAACGGCGTCAGGCGAGAAGTTCAATCCAAGCGCCATGACCGCTGCGCATCGAACGCTGCCTTTCGGCACGCGAGTTCGAGTGACAAACTCCCGTAATGGCCGCTCAATAGTCGTACGTATCAATGACCGCGGTCCATTCGTGAAGGGCCGCGCTATTGATCTCAGCAGTGGTGCTGCTCTGGCAATCGGTATGGGCAGCACGGGCAGCGTCCGCATGGAAGTTATTCGATAAGGGATCGGACTGTGGACATCGCAGCTGAGAATGTGTTGATGAGCCAACATGCACTATGACCACCCGGGGACCGAGCGGTCGCTGTTGGCAAATTTCGGCACACCAAAAAACAAGCGCTGAAGAAAAATCTGATATAGAGCTCACCAGAATCAATGTGGGAGATGATTCATGGCGAGGCGAAGCAGACGTGTCGTTCGGCGCGAATGGACGGTACAGGACGAGAGGGAACTAAAGCGACATTCCAAAAGCAAAACGCCCGTTACAACGATCTCAAAGGCGCTGAAGCGGACACCGGGAGCTTTAAGACAAAAAGCTCGTCACTTAGGGATCACAATCCGGTAAGGAATTGCGCGCGGCCTAATCCGAACGACCAATCCTCGTCGCCATTCTCGACGAACGACACCACCACGTCGGATGAACTGATGCCGCAGGCTTTCTCAAGCTCCTCACAGAGGAGGCCGTAGAAGTCCTCCTTTTGCTTCTTCTTGCGCTTGCGGCCGGTGACTTGGAGCAAGACGATCTTGTCGGTGTGCGGAATGTCGAGCCCGGAATCCTCGACGACAATGCGTGAGGCGCGATGCTCGTGCACGATTTGATAGCGGTCGCGCTCGGGCACGCCGAACGCCTCTACGATGGCGCGATGCGCGGCATCGAGCAGGTCTTTGAGCTCGCCATCGGTGCGTCCGGCGATTAGATCGAAACGAAGCAGCGGCATTTAGCGGACCTCTGATACAGCCTTCGCCATCTCGCGCAGCTTGAATTTCTGGATCTTGCCGGTCGAAGTCTTGGGCAGCTCCACGAACACCACGTGGCGCGGGCATTTATAGCGGGCGAGCTTCTCCCGGCACCAGGCAATGATCTCGTCGGCCGTCACCTGCGTGCCGGGTCTTGTCTCGACGAAGGCGCACGGCGTCTCGCCCCATTTCACGTCGGGCTTCGCTACCACGGCCGCAGCTTGCACGGCGGGATGCTTGTAGAGCACGTCCTCGACCTCGATCGACGAGATGTTCTCGCCGCCAGAGATGATGATGTCTTTGGAGCGGTCCTTGAGCTGGATATAGCCGTCGGGATGCAGCACCCCGAGGTCGCCGGAATGGAACCAGCCGCCGGCGAAAGTCTCATCGGTCGCGCTCGCGTTCTTGAGGTAGCCCTTCATCACGATATTGCCGCGGAACATGACCTCGCCCAGGGTCTCGCCGTCGGGCGTGACCTTCTCCATGGTTTCGGGGTCCATCACCGTCAGGTCCTCGAGCGCGTGATAGCGCACGCCTTGGCGGATACGTTTGGCTAGCTTCTCCTCCTCGGGGAGCTCATCCCACGCCGCGTGCCACTCGTTGAGCGTGGCAGGGCCGTAGGTCTCGGTCAGGCCGTAGAGATGGGTGAGCTCGAAGCCCGCCTCGTCCATCTTGGTGAGCACGGCCCCGGGCGGCGGCGCCGCGGCATGGCTGAAGGCGACGCGCTGCGGGAACTCTCTTTTCTCCTCTTCGCTCGCGCCGAGCAGAGCCGCCATCACGAAGGGAGCGCCTGACAGATGGGTCACCCCATGATCGGAAATCGCGTCGTACATCTGCTTTGCGCGCACCGCGCGCAGGCACACATGCGTGCCGGAGACGAGGCTGATCGACCAGGGGAAGCACCAGCCGTTGCAATGGAACATGGGCAGCGTCCAGAGATAGACCGGGTGCTGGCCCATACCGGTAGCGACGGTGTTGGCGTAGCACATGAGCGCTGCGCCGCGGTGATGATAGACGACACCCTTCGGATTGCCGGTCGTGCCGCTCGTGTAATTGAGCGAGATCGCGTTCCATTCGTCTGACGGCATCGACCAGCGAAAGTCGGGGTCGCCATCGGCCATCAGCTCCTCGTAATCGAAATTGCCGAGGCGTGTCCCTTCGACGCCGCATTGCATGTCGCGATAATCGACGAGCAGCGGCTTCACATCGGCCTGGTCGAGCGCGTCCTTCAGCACAGGCCCAAACTCGGTGTCGGCGATCAACACCTTTGCATTGGCATGGTCGAGCATGAAGGCAATAGCCGTGGCATCGAGGCGGGTGTTGATTGAGTGAAGCACGGCGCCGGCCATCGGCACGCCGTAGTGGGCCTCGAGCATGGCAGGCGAGTTCGCAAGCATCACCGAGATCGTGTCGCCTTCGCCGAATCCGCGCGAGGCAAGTGAGGAGGCGAGCTTCCGCGTGCGCGCATAGAAATCGACGTAGGCGATGCGCTCCTTGCCGTGGATGATGGCGGTATGCTGAGGGTGCACGCTTGCCGCCCGCTCCAAGAACACGAGCGGCGTCAGCGGCTGGTAGTTGGCCGGATTCTTGTCGAGACCGATGTCGTAAGGGTTGGCCATTGCCATCCCCGGGGCGCGTTTCCTCATCGCACCCTAGCGAAGGCGAGAGGCTCTGATCAATTACTGTTGCAGAAGAAAAATATGGGCTACTCGGACGGAACGTCGGTGCGCTTCAGCTCTTTAAGCTTGGCAAACACGGAATCGACGTCCGGCCCCTCTTCCTCCTCGTCGGGCGCGGCCATGGCGGCGCGCGCCTCCTGCGCCAGCGCCGTGGCCATTGGTCGCTCGGCCTCAGGCTCAGGCCGAGGCGCCGCTGCCGCAAGCGCCTCCTCGGCGGGAAGCAAAGTGCCGGCCTTTGGCTGCTCGACGATGCCCGCCTCTTTGCGCTCGCGTTCCAGCCTGACGGCGGCCTTCTTCACCTCGGCGTCCAGATCGATCTGCGAGCAGAGTCCGAGCGTCACCGGGTCCTGCGCTTGAAGGTTCGGCGAGTTCCAATGCGAGCGCTCACGGATGGCGATGATGGTCGGCTTGGTCGTGCCGACCAGGCGCATGATCTGCGAATCCTTGAGCTCGGGGTGATTGCGCAGTAGCCAGAGAATGGCATTGGGTCGATCCTGACGGCGCGACACCGGCGTGTAGCGGGGCCCGCGCTTGGTCTTGACCTCCGGCACCTCGACCTTCGGCTCGGAGAGCTTCAATCGATGGGAGGGATCTTCCTCGGCTGCGGCAATCTCTTCGCGCGAGAGCTGCCCGGAGGAGATCGGGTCCATGCCTTTGATGCCATGCGCTACGTCGCCGTCGGCGATGCCCTTCACCTCGAGCACGTGCAGACCGCAGAATTCGGCGATCTGCTCGAAGGTGAGCGAGGTGTTGTCGACCAGCCATACGGCGGTCGCTTTTGGCATCAGAGGGGTACGGTCCATTGGCGTCCTCAAGGGGATAACGGGCCTCTTCCGCCCCTTCGGCGAAAGAGAAAAACCGAAATCAAATGAAGGGGAATAAGGTCTATATAGGCGGTGCTGCCCGTTTAGGCAATCGCTTCTCGCCGATTTCGAGCTAGTTCACCACGAGGACGATCTTGCCGATATGCTCGGGGGAGTCGATGCGCCGATGGGCGGCGGAAGCGTCGCTCAGGGGAAATGTCGAGTCGATCACCGGCTTGAACTTGCCTTCGGCGATCAGTGGCCAGATGCGCTCCTCGATGGCCTTGGCCATACGGGCCTTGGCGTCTGCGCTTTGCACGCGGAGCGTCGAACCGGTCAGCGTCAGACGCCGCAGCATCAGGCGCATCAGATCGAGCTCGACCTTCGAACCCTTGAGGAAGGCGATCTGCACGATGCGGCCTTCGAGCGCCGCCGCCTTCAAGTCGCGTTCGACATAGTCGCCGCCCACCATGTCGAGGATCACGTCAGCGCCGTTGCCGCCGGTCGTCTCGCGTACGACCTCGCCGAAGTCCTCCTCATGGTAGTTGATGGCGCGCACGGCGCCGAGCTCTTTGCAAACATGTGCCTTCTCTGCGCTCCCTACCGTAGCCAGCACCTTGGCGCCGAGCGCCGCGGCGATCGGAATTGCGGTCGTGCCGATACCGCTCGCCCCGCCATGCACCAGGAACCATTCGCCGGGCTTGAGCGCAGCGCGCTCGAACACGTTGTGCCAGACCGTGAACACGGTCTCGGGCAAAGCGGCAGCCTCAGCCATGGAGAGCTCGTTCGGCACCGGGAGGGTCGTTGACTCGGGCGCGACGGCGAACTCGGCGCAGCCGCCGCCGCCGATTAGGGCGCAGACAGAATCGCCCACTTTGAAGCGCGCGGCGCCAGGCCCCAGCGCAACGACTTTGCCGGCGATTTCCATGCCGAGAATGTCCGGCGCGCCTTTGGGGGGAGGGTAGTGACCCTCACGCTGGAACACGTCAGGGCGGTTGATGCCCGCCGCCTCGACCTTGATGAGGACTTCGCCAGAACCGGGCGTGGGCACTGGGCGCTCTACTGGCGCCAGCACTTCAGGGCCTCCTGCCTCCTTCGCCACTATGGCGGTCATTGTTTTCGGCAGCACGATTCTCTTCTCCTGAGACCGTCATGCCCGCGAAAGCGGCATCCAGTAACCCGAGTGCTCACACGGCTAGCGTTTACTGGATCGTCGGGTCAAGCCCGGCGATGACAGAGGAGTTAGAGAGGACAAAGATGGGATGATAAGATGCGCTGATGGATACCGACGATCTCGAACCGAAAAAGAAGCCGAAGAGCTACGAGCTCGGCCAGGACTTGAGCAAGCTCTCTGTCGGCGAGCTCAAGGCGCTGATCGAAGATCTCAAGGCCGAGATCGCGCGTGTCGAGGCCATGCATGCGGCCAAGCAGTCCTCGAAGAGTGCTGCCGAAGCCGCTTTCAAGCGTTAACGATACTGTTCCTTTAGGTAAACCCGCGCTTAGGATTAACTCGATCTTAGGACTCTCGCGCTAGGGTTTGCCTCATCCAGTCCTCTGGATCTGAGTGGCCTGTCCACTCTGTTTGACGCCTCCCTGTTAACTTCCTGAGCCGCCGCCTG
>Ga0105241_10002583_pt1 | contig 13584 bp, 11 predicted proteins | sample KBSC64metaG_FD_80422 | JGI IMG/M metagenome (GOLD analysis project Ga0105241, IMG submission 80422) | Corn rhizosphere microbial communities from Kellogg Biological Station, Michigan, USA - KBS C6-4 metaG | ecosystem: Host-associated > Plants > Roots > Rhizosphere > Soil | place: Michigan, USA... | reverse complement strand
CGCCGTTTCCATCTGGCGATCAACTTCTTGCGACACTCCACCGTGCCGCATGTACTCGCGGCAGGCTTCGGTCGCGATGGTGAAGCCGGGAGGAACCGGCAGGCCGGCATTCGTCATCTCGGCGAGCCCGGCCCCTTTACCGCCGAGGTCGTCCTTCATTTTGCCGTTGCCGTCGGCTTTGCCGCCGCCGAAGGAGTAAACGTACTTGGTGGCTGGTTTCGCGCTCTTTGCCGGAGCTTCTGTTTCTGGAACCGTCATTGTGGCCATAACTGCGTTTTTCCTTTACGTATTCAATATTTCCCAAATGTCATTCCGACCGGAGAAGATCGTTCCCTTGCGAACAACCTTCGGAGTGGAGGAACCTGTTTTTCTCTGTATCTGCCGTCCCTGCGGGACTCACTCAGTTGATCTGCCTACCCAGGGCTCACGCCCTGGGCTAAATTATGCCGCTCCTTCGGAGCTGGGCTTGTTTTCCGTCACGATCTCGGAAAAATCGGCGATCGTCGAAAACTCTTTAAGCAAGGCTTGCAGCAGCGCCAGGCGATTCGCCCGCAGCGACTCATCCTCGACCATTACCATTACTCTATCGAAAAACGCGTCGACCGCGGGGCGAATACGAGAAATCTCGCCCAACGCCCGTGAATATTCTTTGGCTTGCCCAAAATGGGCTGCTGCTCGACCGATCTCAGTCATCTGGCTCGCCAAATTCCTTTCTGGATCTTCGCGCAACAAGGTCGCGTCAATCGTCGGCGCGATTCTTTTTCCGCTTTCATTTGCCTGCCGCAAAATATTCTTGATGCGTTTGAATGCAATTGAAATTGACGCAAAATCGGTCGAGCCGCGAACTTCAGAAACGGCCGCCGCACGTGCAACCGCGTCTACAACATCATCAGATTCTGCTGCCACCACCGCATTGACCAGGTCATACGAGTAGCCGAGTTGATCGCGGAGGTAAAACTCCAGTCGCTCCCGAAAGAAAGGCTTCACTGCTTCCTGATAATTCAGCATCGGCTTGAACTTCGCCTCTGCGGCAGAGCCCTTATACGTTTCGCGAGCAAGTTCAAAAAGGTTGGCGAGGCCGATTGGCAACTTGTGCTCTGCGATCATCCTGACAATTCCGTTGGCTTGGCGGCGGAGAGCGAATGGGTCCTTCGAGCCGGTCGGCTGTAGGCCGAGCGCGAACATGCCGGCAACCGTATCGGCTTTGTCGGCAATCGACAGCACCGCACCCTCGACGGTCCGGGGAACGGGATCCTCCGCCGATTCGGGCTTGTATTGATCGTAGATGGTTTGCGCGATCAGTTGCCGGGTAGCGTTTGGCATGCCTTTGTCGAGTTCCTGCACGCCTGCGTAAAGGCCGCCGACTACACCTTGCAGCTCGGTGAATTCTTTCACCAGTTCAGTAGTGAGGTCGGTTTTTGCGAGACACGCGGCCTTGTGTACGACTCCGGGCCTGATCGCCACTCCGCTCTGCCGCAGTGTTTCAGTAACCCAGCTGCAAAGCCGTTGCACCCGCAAGGTCTTCTCGTAGTAGCTGCCGAGGTCTTTCTGAAATGTAACGTTCTTCAGCCAGGAAACCCGATCGCGCAACGAATGCTTCTGGTCCGTCTGCCAAAAGAATCGAGCATCGTTGAAGCGGGCGCGCAGGACGCGCTCATTGCCGTGCCGGATCAGACCTTGAGGATCGGCGTCGGTGTTGAGCACCGCGAGAAAATGCGGCAGCAGCTTACCCTTGGCATCTTCAATTGCGAAATATTTCTGGTGATCGCGCATCACCGTGACCAGGACTTCTTCCGGCAATTCAAGGAACTCGCGCCCGAAGCTGCCCAGGATCGCCGACGGCCATTCTGTCAGGTTCACAACTGTCTCAAGAAGATCAGCGTCTTCACGCCAGCGCGCGCCAGGAATGGTTCGGGTTGCGGCATCAAGCGCCTTACGGACCCGTTGCTCGCGTTCCGGTCGACTCAAAACCTTGGCGGCCCGCAATGCTTCGACGTAAGGAGCGCCCGCACTCGTAATCATCACCGCGCCGGAGGACAAAATACGATGCCCGCGCGATTGATTGCCGGCGCGAATTCCGCCGAACTCAAGAGGCACAATTTGATCATCGAGCATTGCAACCAGCCACCGCACCGGACGGACGAATCGTTCATTAGGCTTGCGCCAGTACATGTTCTTGGGCCAATAGAGCGAGGAAATTTCTTTCGGCAGCGACTCAGCAAGGATCTCCGCGGCGGGACGTCCTTTTTTTGTCACCTTCGCCGACAGGTACTCGCCCTTGGGGGTGGTAACCCGTTCGATCAGCGCGATATCAACCCCAGCCTTTTTGGCGAAAGCGTGAGCCGCAGCTGTGGGCTGTCCATCTTTGAATGCAACACTCGCAGCAGGTCCGTTCAACTGTTCAATGACATCCGGTTGGGTCTCCGGGACACCTCTGACGAGGACAGCAAGGCGGCGCGGCGTATCAAAGCCTGAGACCTCTCCCGACGCAATCAGGCGTTCGCGGGACATGAGCTCCCTCACGCGACGATGCAACTCGGCCTGCGCGGCGGGTATCATCCGTGCGGGAATTTCTTCCGTCCCAATTTCTAGAAGAAAATCAGCCATTCTGAGAAACTTCTATTCTCTCAAATATTACTGCGCGGCGCAGATTCAGCACCGCGCAGCCGATTTTGTCAATTCTATTTTCGCTCGCTGCGGTCTTTTTGATTGCCGCAAAGCGACGAAATTGAATTCGCGCCCTTGCACCCCAGCGCCAAATGAAAAATAATTGTGTCGCTGCACGCGGTGTTTAACGGCCGTCTCGCGGCCAGGAGGCTTCATCGAATGATAGGTGTTCGCGCACATTTGTTGGCCACAACATTGGTTGCTCTGACGCTTGCGGGCGCTGCGAACTCGCAATCTGAGCCATCCCACGCAACGTCGCCGAAAATTGAAGTTGTCGTGCAGCATGATGTCCCGATGAAGACGCGAGACGGCGTGACCCTCTTCGCCGACATCTACCGGCCCGACACGCCAGGAAAATTTCCCGTCATTCTCATGCGCACACCTTACGACAAGAACGTCGGCTGGGCAGTTTCGCCCGCTTATCAGATGGTCCGCCGAGGTTACGTCGTAGTTATTCAAGACGTTCGAGGCCGGTATACGTCCGAAGGTGAGTGGTATCCATTCCGTCACGAGCAGGCCGATGGTTACGACACTGTCGAATGGGTAGCCGCGCTGCCGTATTCCAACGGTAAGGTGGGCATGATAGGGGCTTCTTACGTTGGAGCGACCCAAATGCTCGCGGCGATTGCCCAGCCTCCTCACCTTACAGCAATCGCTCCGAATATGACGGCCAGCAACTATCACAGTAACTGGACCTATCAGGGCGGCGCATTTGAGCAGTGGTTCGATCAGAACTGGACCTCGCAGCTGGCGCAAAATACTTTGCAACGCCTGATCGAAGAGAACACAGATGCGCGTAGAGGAGTACCTACACTTCCAATCGCCAATTATCCGGTATTCAATTTCGGCCAGTTGCCGGCTGAAGGCCAACTCACTTCATTGGTCGCACCTTATTACGGCGACTGGCTGGCTCATCCTGATTATGACGATTACTGGAAACAGTGGTCCATCGAAGAGAATTTTTCGAAGATTTCCGTTCCTATGCTCCAGGTGGGCGGCTGGTATGACATTTTCAATGCCGGAACGCTGCACAACTACATGGGCGCAAAAGCGCACGGCGCGACCGAAGTCGCGAGGACTCAGCAGCACTTGCTCATCGAAATAGGCGGGCACGCTGGTTTCGGGCGCCGCATCGGAGACGTCGACTTTGGGCCTCATGCAATTGAGAACGTTTATACCAACGTGATACTCGACTGGTACGACTTCACTTTGAAAGGCATTAAAAACGAATATGCTACGGACAAGCCGGTCAAGCTTTTCGTGATGGGTGCCAATGAGTATCGGCAGGAGGACGACTGGCCGCCTCCACAGGCTCAATCTACGAAATATTTTCTGCACTCGGGCGGGAAGGCGAATTCGTTGCGTGGAGACGGATCGCTTTCGACCTCATCCGCCAAGACAGAGCCTTCGGACTCCTATGTTTACAATCCCATAAATCCGACGCCCACGTTCGGCGGGCCGTTATGCTGTGACGAAAAGCACATGGAGCCTGGCCCGCGCGACCAGCGCGGCGTGGAGAATCGCGATGACGTGCTGGTTTACTCTACCCCGCCTATGCAGCGGGACACGGAAGTTACCGGTCCGGTAACCGCGACCCTGTTTGTGAAATCGTCTGCCGTCGATACGGACTTCACCGCCAAACTTGTCGATGTTGGGCCCGACGGATTTGCACGGGATCTGACGGAAGGTATTCTGCGGATGCGTTATCGCGATTCACCTGAGCATCCGAACTTTATGAATCCGGGACAGACTTATCAGATAACCGTTGATCTCTGGGCGACCAGCAACGTGTTTCTGAAAGGACATTCGATCCGGCTGGAAATTGCCAGCAGCAATTTTCCGCGTTTCGATCGCAATCTGAACACCGGCGAAGAGATCATGTTCGCGCACACGTCAGTTCCGGCAACCAACGTGATTCTTCACGACGCGCAACATCCGTCTGCGCTGGTGTTGCCGATGATGCCCTGAAGATTGGAGCTGGTGGGATTCAAGCTGAGAATTGTTCCGCTAACGGTGGGGCTTCAGGTTTTGTGCTCTGCTGATCCACCCAGGCCTTGGCAATTCCGACCGCCAGAGCCCGCACCCGCGCAATCACGCCGACGCGCTCAGTCACCGAGATTGCGCCGCGAGCGTCGAGAATGTTGAAGAGGTGCGAACACTTCAAGCAAAGCTCGTAGGCGGCAAGAAGAGGGAACCGGTGTTTATCACAAGACTTAACCTCGGTGTCCGAGTGCCCCTCTTCCTGCGGTTGTCCCCCGTTTGTGGTCTTCGTTGCGGCAGGGCCGCCGCTTCCCCAGTAAAGGTGAATCAGTGTTCTACACTCCGCCTCACACAATTCGAAGTGCTTCCACGCGGCGCCGACGTCAGCCATTTCAAAGTTGTAAACCGAAAGCTGTAGTTCATCCGCGAGACGCACGTCGCCATACTTGGTCTCATGGCCGTTCTCCGGATCGCGCGCCCATACGATGTCGTAAATCGAATCTACATCCTGCAGGAACGCTGCGATGCGTTCGAGTCCATAAGTCAGTTCCGCGGAAATTGGAAAAAGATCAACACCACCGCATTGCTGAAAATAAGTAAACTGCGTGATCTCCAAACCGTCGAGCATGACCTGCCAGCCAATTCCCCAAGCGCCCAGCGTTGGCGATTCCCAATTGTCTTCTTCGAACTTAATGTCATGTTGGTGCAAATCAATTCCCATCGCGCCCAGCGATTCCAGATAAAGCTCCTGCACATTCTCCGGCGGCGGTTTCAGAATGACCTGTAACTGCATGTGCTTATAAAGCCGGTTGGGATTTTCACCGTAACGCCCATCGGCGGGACGTCGCGACGGCTGCACATAAGCGACTTTGTAAGGCTTGGGTCCGAGTACACGTAGAAACGTCTCCGGCGCCATCGTGCCGGCGCCCACCTCGAGATCGTACGGTTGCTGAAGCACGCATCCGTGTTCCGCCCAGAAAGCTTGGAGCCGGAGAATCAGCTCCTGGAAAGTCGACGGATTAGGCTTTGAAGGGTTCATCTTCTTGAAAATAAAGTCCTCCTGTAGCTTCAGATAATCCCGCCACGGTGAGGTGGATAAATACTGGCTACGCAGGAGGAGAATTAACGAACGATTGTAAAGGAACACGAGCGTGAGCGTCAGCTACCCGATGGTTTCCCACCATGCCCAGCAATAGACGGTGGCATTTTAGTTTTCGTTCTCGACAGGTATCGCAGAATCTGAAATCTATTTCCCTTCGTAACTCACGCGCCAGATGGTTCCGGAACCGTCGTCGCTGACCAGCAGGGATCCGTCTTTTGCTACTGCTACTCCCACGGGCCTGCCCCAGACGTTTCCTTCGGGTGTGACGAAGCCCGTGAGGAAGTCCTCATATTCGCCGGACGCTTTGCCCGTCTGATGCAACGGAACCCGCACAAGTTCGTAACCGGTACGAGGCTGGCGGTTCCAGGAGCCGTGCAGAGAAAGGAACATGTCGCCGTGATAGTCGGCAGGGAACTGGTCGCCGGTGTAGAAGGCGAATCCTAAAGGCGCGCTGTGGGGTTGAATGAGGATGTCAGGTGTAATCATGCGCGCGCGCAGATCGGGGTGGCTGTCTTTGAGTCGCGGATCCTGGTGTCCGCCCATGTAATACCAAGGCCAGCCGTAGAAGCCGCCATTCTGAACGTGCGTGGTGTAGTCAGGGACAAGATTGTCGCCAAGTTCGTCGCGCTCGTTCACCGCGGTCCAGATTTCGCTGGTCTTTGGATTGAAGGCTAACCCGACCGGATTTCGCAGGCCTGACGCGTACACGCGTACGCCGGAGCCGTCGGGGTTATATTCCAGAATATTTGCGCGGTGAAACTCAGTTTTGTGGGTGTCAGGGTCATCAACGTTCGAACCTGATCCTACTGAAACGAACATCTTCTTTCCATCCGGAGAAAACGCGACGTCCCTTGTATTGTGTCCATGAGCGTGGCTGGCTCCGGGGAAAATTTCCGGGATGATTGTTTCAGCTGCTCCCCTGGTTTTTAAATCGCCGCTGCGATAGGGGAAGCGCTTTACAGAATCTGTGTCGCCGATGTAAACCCACTGCGGATTCTCCCCCGGTGGATAGAAGGCGATGCCAAAAGGCTCGTGCAGGCCGGTGGCAAAGGTCGAAGTCTGTTCAGCCTTGCCATCTTTGCCGATCCCGCGAAAAACAGTGATTTCACCCTTGCTGGTCTCCGCCAGAAAAATGTCACCATTCGGCGCGGCCCGAAGTTCGCGCGGTTCATCGAGTCCGGTCGCATATATGTTCACCTTAAAACCGGGAAGCGTTTTGGGCATTGCGTCTGCCGGACGAGGACTCATCTCCGGCGGGTTCACCGCCGATTTGGTAGCGTGCGGCGCTGGAAGATCCGCAACGGTCACCTTGTGGATTTTGCCGGGAGCTTCAGCGCTGAAGTTATAGAAGACGCCCCCGCCCGTTTGCGCCAACAGAGCCGTAGTCAGGGAACCAAAAAGCAAAGCACAAAAGAGAATGGACCAGCTTGCGTTTCTAATCATCTTTCACCTGTTCACATGGGATGTTAGCTTAAATGCCCATGTAGAGAATTTGACGCTGCCCCGGATAAACTCGCTTTGTCGGTCTTGTTCGTCGGCAAACCTCCCGGCACCAGCGGCATTGAGCGAATCCGAATACCGGTTGCGCTGAAGATGGCGTTGGCGACTGCTGGGGCAATCCCAACCAGCGGGGTTTCTCCGGCGCCCATTGAAGGTTGGTCCTTACGGTCGATCAATACGACATCAATTCGCGGCGCATCGCTAAAACGGGGGACGCGGTAGTCCGCTAAGTGAGCGTTAAGAATCCGGCCATTTTCAAAATGAATGGCCTCGAACAACGCGCCACCGAGGCCTTGCATAACAGCCCCGGCGATTTGATTCTTCAGGCCCTGTGGGTTCACCACCGCTCCGCAATCGAATGCCTCCACAACCCGTACGATCCTGACCTGGTTATGCTCAACTGAAATCTCCGCGCAGGTGGCGACGTATCCGCCCTTTTCGAATCCGCACGCAATTCCGAAGCCTCGTGTAGGCGTAGCCGAGCTCGCTTTCCAGCCGAGTTTGCCCGCGGCAGCCTGCAACGCGGCACGAAGGCGTTCATCTTTCAAATTCTTGAGACGGAATTCCAGAGGATCGATTTTCAACGCATGCGCCAGTTCGTCCATGTGCGACTCGCGGGCAAAGTGGTTTGCAGCCGCGGCCAGCGAGCGATACGATCCCTGTCGCAAGGGAGTTTCAGATTCGTGAAACGCGATTCGTTGATTGGGAACTTCGTACGGTGTGCGCATCGCCGAAGGGCCCGAATTGTAGTTGTCGTGTGCCCAGTAAAGCAGGCTGCCATCCGCTTTGGCGCCGCTACTTATGTCAATGACGCCGGAGGGACGGAAGTATGCCCAGGTGAATTCTTCTTCGCGTGTCCAAACCAGCTTCACTGGCTTTCCGGCAGCCTTGGCGAGGCGCGCGGCTTCGACCGCGGCTTCGCCCGTATGCTTGCCACCATAGGCAGATCCGGTATCAGGAACAATTACCCGAACGTGGTCTTGCCGAAGATGAAACGTGGAAGCCAATTCCTCACGAACACCAAAGGGACGTTGCGTTCCCGTCCACACGGTGAGCTTACCCTCTTTCCAATCAGCAACTGCCGCGCGCGGCTCAAGAGGAACATGGGCGATGTAGGCGACGGTATAGGTCTCTTTTAAAGACTTCGCGGCTTCACCTCGCACCTGCTCGATGGACCCGGTGACATATTGGTCATCGCGGCTGTCGCTTGAATCGACAACATGGCTTCGCAGATATGCGAACAACTCGGTTTCGGAAGGCTGCGCGGGAGCATCCCATTGCGCTCTCACAGCTGCAGCCGCACGCTCAGCCGCAGCCCTGTCAGACGCGACAACCCCCACAAAATTGCCGTCACGGACAGCGGTAATATCTGGAAGTCTTTCTGCCTGATTCGTGTCACAGGAGACGAGTTTTGCGTGAAACGCGTCGGGACGGATGACGCGTCCCTCGCGCATTCCCGGTAGAGCAATGTCTGAGGTGTATTTGTGTGCGCCCGTCACGAAGTCGCGACCGTTCGCCTTGGGTGCAGGACGGCTCGCAACTTTCCAGTGCTCAGGCACGGTCAGTGGAGGATCATCCAGAATCGCCTCAGTCAATTGTTTGCCGCTCATCAGCTCGGCGTACGTGATTTGGCGGCTGGAGCCAGCGTGTCGAATTCGGCCATTGTCGGCGGCTAGCTCAGCTTCCGGCACTTGCCACTTTCGCCCGGCAAGGCGAATCAGCACTGCTCGCGCGCTTGCCGCAGCTTTGCGGAGCTGCATCCCCATTTGGGGCGTGGTGCGGCTACCGAAGGTTCCCATGTCATACGGAGTCAATTCGGTGTCTCCCATGATCATTTGCACCGACGAAAGCGGTACCCGAAGCTCTTCTGCGACTTGCTGCGCCAGAGACGTACGCACGTTTTGGCCGACTTCTACTTTGCCGGTGAAAGCGGTGATCTGTCCGGTGTCACCGATGTGCAGCCACGAATCAAGAGTTTCTGGAGTTTCTGGCCGAGATTTAATTCTGGCTCCGGATTCTTGCGCCGGCGCGTGAAGGCTTGCCACGCCCACAACCAGACCTCCACCCAGCAGCTTGAAGAAATCGCGCCGCTTGAGCTCAAAGCCATGCCGCAAGCGTGAGATCGATTCGTGCTGTCGCAGTTCGGAATCAGCGAGGGGATGCATCCTGTGTCCTTCTGCTCGTGGAACTTGCGGCGCGCTGCACTGCCTCGACGATTCTTTGATAAGTCCCGCAGCGGCATACATTCCCATTCATATGAGCAATGATCTGTTTTTCGGTGGGATGCGGAGTCCGTTCGAGCAGCGCTACAGCAGACAAAATCATTCCGGGGGTGCAGTATCCGCATTGAAAGGCTTCTACGTCGAGAAAAGACTGCTGCACCGGATGCAGCCTATTGCCCCGTGCAAGACCCTCGATAGTCGTAATCTTTTTGCCGTTGGCCGCACTCACTTTCATCCGGCAGGAACGCACGGAGGATCCTTCGACAAGGACGGTGCAGGCGCCACACTGGCCTTCGCCGCAGCCGTACTTCGTGCCAGTGAGTTCGAGGTGATCGCGGAGGACGTTAAGCAGGCTTTCGTCAGGCGACACTTCCGCTATCCGTTCCACGCCATTGACAAGCAAACTGAAAGCCATCGGGTTCTGAGGAAAATTTTATCGCAATACGCGCTACGCGGCGCTGTCTTCGTCTTCAGGATCAGGAATTGAAGACGGTGGGTCACTAGCCGGGAAACTGTCCTCAATCGTTTTGTCGAGGTTCTCCTCGCGCTCCTCTTTTTCCTCGATTTCAGACTTATGGTGTTCGGGGTGGTGCTGGTTCGAAGCGCCGGAGTTTGTCATCACCTTCTCCTCGCGAGTTTTGAGTTCAGCGGGTTAGATGGGAACATACGTTGCCGGGTCACCTGCGATAAGAAGGAAATCTAGAGCTAGACCCAGTTTGCCTAGCTCTTGACGTCGGTTGAATTGGCCGGAGGATTCGGCGTCGGGGTTGAGACCTGCTCTGGCTTATCTTTCATGCCATCTTTCAGAGCGCGGAACCCCTCACCGATTCCTTTACCCAGCTCAGGCAGCTTCTTGGGCCCGAATATCAAGAGAGCAACTGCAAATATCAGCAAAAGGTGCATGGGTGACAACAGTTCCATAGGAGCCTCCGCAAACCGCTCTATCCAAACATTACTGTAGTCGTTTCTGCGCGTCAAACTGGCGCTCGGCTCGCCCGGATGGACTACCCTGACTACAGCCTATCTCGGGTCGTGCCTATTACCTCGGTGACCTAGCCCAGATTACCCAATCGCTCTATGTTGCAGGAAGCAGTTGAGTTAGACCATGGAGTTTATCTGTGCGCTTTAAGTCTTTGGCTTTCGCCGTATTTCTGGTCATTGCGCTCTCGGGTCTTGCGAGCGGCGCTCCTCTGGATTGCACCCATCTGATGGCGTGGACCGAAGCTGGCGTGCCCGAATCTAAGTTGATTGCTTCCGCCAAAGTCCAGAGTATTGCCTTTAGCCTTAGCTCTGAAACCGACAAGAACCTCACATCCGCTGGTGCAAGCCGGGAACTGCTCTTGCAACTGCATCGTCTGAGTCCGGTTGGCACCGGAGTGTGTCCTGGGGGGCTATCACGCACGGCGTCGCTCTTGCACGAAAAAAAGTATGACGACGCGGCCGATGTCGTAAACCAGATGATCTCGAAAGATCCGGCCAACGGTTCGCTCCAATTCCTGCTTGGATATATCGAGCAACAGCGCGGGGACTGGGACGCTGCCTTTGACCATTACACCGATTCCAAGCGCTTAGAACCGGGTTTTGCTGAGGTCCATAACCGGCTGGCATTGACGTTCTATGAAGCCGATGACGGTGATAACGCCATTGGCGAGGCGCGCACGGCGCTCAGCATGGATTTCGACGATGCAGGCGCATACCGCATGCTCGGCCTCGGTCATTATGCAAACCATCAGTACCCGGCGGCGATCAACGCTTTTCAGGAATCACTGAACCGAGACCCCCAAAATGCCGATGTTTATTACGAGATGGCCGTCGCCGTTCGCGACCAAGGCTCGGTCCAGGACGCGATTACGTTTCTTCGCAAAGCCGTCGTGCTGAAGCCGCAACACTGGCAGGCGCACAGCACCTTGGGAGCGTTGCTCGGAGAGCAGGGGCGGTACGCAGATGCCATCACCGAACTGAATTTAGCCCGGAGCCTGGCGCCTCACGACCCCACCGTCCAAGAGAATCTTGCCGGGGTTTATTACCGCAAGGGCGACTACAACCTTGCCATCGGCGAGTACAACAAATTGTTCCAGGATCGTCCAGATTGGCGGCGTGGACATGATTCTCTGGCACGGGCTTACATGGCCAAGAACGAATATTCGCAGGCCGCCAGTCAATTGAAATTGGCGGTAGAGCAGAACCCGAGCAATGCCGGCGAACACCGGGCCTTGGGGCAGTTATTACTTCTTTCCGATCAGTTGAAGGAAGCCGAGCGCGAACTGCGGATTGCGGTGGAACTTGATCCAAATTCTGCATCGTCACACTACTACCTGGGTACGGCACTGCTCGATCTGCGGCAGATGCCCAATGCGCTAAAGGAGTTTCAGGAGGCGGTGCGCCTGGAGCCATCGGCTGATCACCACTTCGCGCTGGCTGCGTGCCTGATGAGCCTGGGGCGCGATAGCGAAGCGCTGGCGGAGATGGATATTGCTACCCGGCTCGATCCTGACAAGCAGCTCTATAACGCGCGCAAAGAAGAATTGCGGCGGCTGATGAAATCGAGCAGCATTTCGGAAAAGCGTTAGCAGTTTATCGGCGGTCGAATCCAAATTTGGGTTTGCACGAGGATATATGAACTTATCGAATGGTTCGGGCAGCGGATATGGCGTGGCGCCGGCGCGAGAGCGTGACGGCCGCATGGCGGAACAGCGCAGTGTTTTGGCAAACTCCTCGTCGACGCCAAAACAAATTGGATATGGCATGCCCTGCGCGCACTGCAAGACTTATTATGCGGCCGATCTGGCAGCTTGCCCGGTCTGCAAGTCCCCGCAACGTGTGTCTCCGGTCGAGCCTCTGGCGCAGGTAGCTCCCGCAGAGCAGATGCCCGATCCAAAGCAGCTTGAAGCGGAGCGGGAACGTTTTCTTCAGGAATTCAATGCACAGATGAATGCGTCACCGCTACCCCCGGACCTTGCGGCTCCGGCGATGCACTGTAGTCACGCTGAAAACCACGCCAGCTCTCCCCAGCCTGCCACCGTTTGTCAGGATTGCTACGACCGTTTGCAGGAGCGCGTCGATGTTCTTGAGGCCGCCATGCATATCGACATTACTGAGGCTGCGCAGGTGGTTTATGACGCGGTATGGGCCGACCCCACCGACCCGAGTAAAACCTATCAGAACGCCGCACAGGCATTGCTGGGAGAGTTGCGGCGGAGATCAGGAATTCCGCAGGTTTTCGGACCGCTACAGACGCCGATGAACTAGGGCTCGAATCGTAGAGTCCCAAACGCCTCTGGTACATGGAAATCTGGTTGACCCGTCTGCGTTGGCTGCCACGCCATATATTTGCGAGGCTCCGTCCTTCCTTCCACGCAAAAGAAATTAGCACGCCAGGGTGATGCGGGATCGAAACGTGCGGTGAGAGTGGTCATCGGAATAGCAAGCTCTGACGCCCAGGTTTTCTTTGTCTCTTCAATATGAACTGAGCGTGTCAGTCCGCTTTTCAAGCCGGTAAGACCGGATGGCGAGATATCAAGATCAAGCCACAGCCCATTTGGTGCAACTTCGAATTCTTTGTAGAAGGCGCGGTATCGCGACGTCGAGAGTGGTATGTCAGATTTGGCCAGCGAATCCGGTGGCTGCAGGAAGGCTTCCACAACGTCGCGCTCCCAGAGTTGGTCTCGTCGGCCGTTCGGGTCGGAGTCGTCGAAGACGAAGAGTTCGCGATAGCGGCAGGTAAATCGCAAATAAAGAACTGACTGAGACCACAAGAGTCGGACTTCTGTCTCGAGATCCGGATCCGGATTCTGGCCTCGCCAATCCGCCGAAAAGCGGATGGGCGTAGCAGCCAGCCATTCCGGCGCCGGATTGTGCGCGCGTAATTCGATAGGAGAGGAGACCTGGTGCGCTACGATAGTGCTTTGGCTCTCCACTTCTTTTGGTTCTAAGTTGCCCACAAGACCCCTACGGTTCAAACCCGAATTTTGTGCCGCTTCGCGTTGTTTGCGGTTAACGGCCTTTTGCCAGCTTACTTAGTACCGCAGGTTGCAGCTGCGAGATCTGGAGCCGGAAAAATCACTTTGACCGCAAGATACGGATAGCACAGATTCAGGCTCGGGCATAATCTTT
>Ga0105241_10002578_pt1 | contig 13604 bp, 12 predicted proteins | sample KBSC64metaG_FD_80422 | JGI IMG/M metagenome (GOLD analysis project Ga0105241, IMG submission 80422) | Corn rhizosphere microbial communities from Kellogg Biological Station, Michigan, USA - KBS C6-4 metaG | ecosystem: Host-associated > Plants > Roots > Rhizosphere > Soil | place: Michigan, USA... | reverse complement strand
GGGTCGCCTCTCCGCCGCCGAGTGAGCCCAAGCCGCCAGCGGTCCCGCTCTTGGATTTCGACTCGGTGCCTGCCGAGCCGGTGCGGCCGAAGCGCGTCTTGTCGCCGCCGCCTGCCGTGGCCGCCAAAGCGCCAGCCACGCCGGTGAGGCCGCCGCCAGCAGCCAGCAAAGCCGCGGTGGAGACCGGCTTCGTGTCGCGCGTCGATCTGAGTGGCGTGGAAGAAAAGCCGCTCTCGAAACGGTTGCGACCGGCGGCGGCGCTAGTCGTGGCCGCGATCATCGTGGCCGTCATCGACCCGATTTATGCGGCTTCCACGGGCGAGATCTTGCAGATCATTGGTCTCCGGTTGAGCGTCATCGCCGGGATTCTGTTGCTGGTCGGGATTGCGCTGGGCGCGCGCGAAGCCCTGCGCGAGCAATGACTCGAGACTTTGAGTGAAAGGCAGCCATGAGCAAACCCAAACAAAAAAAAGCTCCTTCGCGCACTCAAAAGTCAGCCCCGGGGCTCGCCAAGGCGGAAGCCGCTGAACTCATCGCAAGCTACCGAGCCCGTGGTTTCGACCGCGCCAAAGTGGGCGGCTTCGATCTCGACGGCGTGCTGCGCGGCAAATACATCTCGCTCGACAAGCTCGAATCGGCCCTCAGCAAAGGCTTCGGTTTCTGTGACGTGATCTTCGGCTGGGACGTGGCGGACGCGCTGTACGACAACGCCAAGGTAACGGGTTGGCATAGCGGTTATCCCGACACGCTCGGGATGCTCGATCCGAATACGGCGCGGGCGATCCCGTCCGAACCCGGCGTGCTCTCGATGCTGGCGGATTTTCGGAACGAGCAGGGTGAGCCGCACGCCGCTTGTCCGCGCTCGACGTTGAAGCGCGTGCTCGCGCAGGCGGAAAAGCTCGGCTATTCAGCCAAAATTGGCGCCGAATACGAGTTTTTCCTGTTCAAAGAAACACGCGATTCGTTGGTGCAAAAGGGTTTCGCCAATCTGACCCCGCTGGATCCGGGCATGTTCGGCTACAGCTGGGTCCGCTCCGGACAGGATTCGCCGTTGATGCGCGAGATCTGGGACGTCATGAACGCGTCCGGGATCGAGCTCGAAGGCTTGCACACCGAAACCGGTCCGGGCGTGTACGAGGCGGCGATTCGTTACGACGATGCGCTTGCCTGCGCGGACAAAGCGGCGCTCTTCAAACCGCTGCTCAAAGAGATCGCGCATCGCCACGGCCTCTCCGTCACGTTCATGGCCAAATGGAATGCCGCACTCCCCGGCTGCAGTGGGCACTTGCACCAGAGCCTTTGGAAAGACGGCAAGAATGCCTTCGCCGATGAACGCGGGCCGCGCGGCATGTCGAGTGTGTTTGGCCAATTCTTGGCGGGACAACTCGCGCTGATGCGCGAGCTGACCGCGGTGGTATCGCCCACCATCAATAGTTACAAGCGCTACGTGCCCGGCGTTTGGGCGCCGATCGTGCCCACTTGGGGCGTCGAGAACCGCACCTGCTCGCTCAGAGTGATTGGGCTCGGGGAGCCCGCGGCGTTGCGCGTCGAGCATCGGCAACCTGCGGCCGACATGAACCCCTACTTGGCCATTGCCGCGACGCTGGGCGCTGGTTTGTGGGGCATCGAAAAGGGCCTGAAATTGCCTGCAGAAGTACACGGCGATGCCGGTGCCGATCCGGCCTTCCGCTTGCCCCGCACTCTCCGCGAAGCCAACGCCGCGCTGGAGGGCAGCAAGGCGGCCCGCGCGGTGTTGGGCGCCGATTTCGTGGACCACTACGTGCGCACCCGCGATTGGGAAGTGCGCTCGTACGAAGCGGCCGTCACCGACTGGGAACTGAAGCGTTACTTCGAGATCATTTGACGTGGGCTAAGCTTCCGCGCTCGCTTGTTCACGCGTTTCAGTGAACACTTGCCGGACGTTTTTGGGCAAGCAGGAGACATTCATCGCTATGACCGCCATTTGGAGCTTTCCGACACGCATCATCTTCGGCGCCGGCTGCGTGAGCCAGGTGGGGGACGAAGCAAAAACGCTCGGCATCAAACGGATTTTGATCGTGACCGATCCCGGCGTGGAGCGCGCGGGCTTGATCGCCGGAGTGCGCTCGGCGCTCGAAAAATCTGCCATCGCCGTGCAGGTTTATACGGGGGTCGACGGCAATCCGACTGAAGCGAACATCGAAGGCGGCGCGCGCGCCTACGCCGAGCACCAGGCCGATGGCGTGCTCGCGCTCGGTGGCGGCTCGCCGATGGATGCGGGTAAGCTCATCGCCCTGCGCGCGCGCTGTGCGCTCTCGTTCGAAGAATTGGACGACGCGATCAACGGGGGGCAACACGTGCCCGCCGATCTGCCTCCCATCATCACCATCCCGACGACAGCCGGCACGGGCAGCGAAGTGGGCCGCGCGGCGGTCGTCACCGTGCGTTCGACGCAGCGCAAAACGGTCGTTTTCTCGCCGCGGCTCTTGGCGCGCGTCGCATTTCTCGATCCGGAACTCACGCGCTCGATGCCTCCGAACGTCACGGCGGCTTCTGGTTTCGATGCGCTCACACACTGTATCGAGGCTTATTTGGCTCGAGCCGATCATCCGATGGCGGACGCGATCGCACTTTCAGGCATCGATATCGTGGCCAAGTTCCTGCCGCGCGCGGTGGCCGACGGCGCCGATATCGAGGCGCGCGGCATGATGATGAAGGCGGCCATGATGGGCGCCGTTGCGTTCCAAAAGGGACTGGGCGCGTGTCACTCACTGGCGCATCCGTTGTCGAGCGAGCACGGCTTGCATCACGGGCTTGCCAACGCGTTGTGTCTACCAGCGGTGCTGCGCTTCAACGAGGAAGTCGTGCCGCAACGTGTGGCGCACATTGGGTTGCTGCTCGGCGCTTCGGCGGATCGCGGTGCTTGCGCGAGCGCGGTGGTGGAGCTGCGGAGCAAGCTGGGTTTGCCGAACGGGCTCAGCGCTGCAGGTATACAGAGCTCCCACCTCGAAGCGCTGGCGGATAAAGCGGTCGTCGATGCGTGTCATCAGGAGAACCCGCGTGCATGTACGCGCGCCGACTTACTGACACTGTATCAAGCATCCCTCTGACAGAACTTTGACGCTCGGCGGGTGGGTGAGACCCGGGTGTCACGGGTCTCGCTCTTGCTAGCCGGAGTTGTGCGCTGTAAGTGGCTGCATTCGTTGCGCTGCCCGTGGCGAACTCGGTTGGCACGGCGCTCGCATTGGTGCCCGCGAGCGTCATGAAATACAGCGCCTCGAATACTCCATCTCGTTCCGAACAACTGTTGAACCGTGCGCGGCGCGCGCTACGGCGCGGCGAGAATCGGCAAGCATTGGTCGCGCTGCGTCAAGCGACGTACGATGCCGAAAACGACCCCCGGCTGTGGGCGCTGTACGGCGGCGCGTGCGCGAAGGCCAAGCGCATCGCCGAAGCGCAGTTTGCTTTGGGGCAAGCGCTCTACTTTCGCCAACGCCAACACGACGCTCGCCGTGCGCGATCGATTCAAGCGTTGCTCGACCGCCTGGACAACATGGGCCGCGCCGCCTGACGCGGACGGCTCAGCCGGCGACTTCGCGGAACGCGAGCGCCGAACCAGAGAACGAGCGGAGCACGTTGCGCGTGCAAATTGGGCAGGCAAAACCCACGTCGAAGTGCTCGCGTTGAGAGTGAATCGCGTTGGCCGGCGCCGGCAGCTCGCGACCCCGCGCGTCCCGCACCCAGCCCCGCAGCACGGTGCGCTGTTCGTCGAGCTCTGCTCCGAGACGCGCCTGGCACTCACACACCGAATGGATTCTCGCGACCTTCATCTTGACCCGCCTTCACTAGCGGTTGCCGGCTACCCGGTCAAGCGCGGCCCATCCCTGCAGAATTTGCTGAAAATTGCTTCCCGGCCCGGCCCCGGAGAGCTAGACTGCCGAAGTCTTTCGCGGGACTAGCTCAGTTGGTAGAGCACGAGCTTCCCAAGCTTGAGGTCGTCGGTTCGAACCCGATGTCCCGCTCCGGAAAAATAGCCAGATGGGATTGGCTGGCTGCAAAACGGGCCGCGGCGTGAAAATGCCGGGGCTCGGCAGCCGTGCGACCTCGTCAATGCTCGGAGGTTGCGGCTGAGAACACCGCTTCACCGCGGAGCCAGCGCTCGAATGCATGCGGTTCGCTGAGAGCGATGTGCAGAGCGCTCGTGAGCTCGACGACTTCGCTGCGGAGGCCGGTGTCGGCGAGGGCATCGAGCAGGCCGATGCCGAGGGCTGCGGTTTCGCGCGAGAGCTTTTCGTTGGTCAGCGGCGGTTCGCTGTCGTCGTCGAGGCCGCGCTCGCAGGCGGCGGCATCGGTCGAGGTCCAACCGCGGCATGCCAGGGGGCGGGCTTCGTATGCGCCGCAGGTGCCAGCGGCGGTGAGCAGTGGGCAGGGCAGGCGGGCGCGGGCTTTCTCGTCGGCGGAAAGCAGGCGCGGATCGGCGGCCAACGCGGCGGTGCGCGCCCGGAGCGCGACGAGCGCATCGGGCGGCCAAGAACGTCGCAGATAGTCGGCCAGGGCGAAGATCTCGGGCGGCGTCGCCGATACCTTGAGGTAGCAGCAATGGAGGCAGCCTTCACGACACGCGATGGCCTCGCCTGGTTGCAGCACCACCAACGCGCGAGCCAGGCCTTCAGCTGCTGCCAACGCGTGATCGGCGGCATCGAGCACGCCTGCGGCTCCGGCTCGAGCCGCCAAGAGCGCGCGTGCGGCTTCGCGTTCGGCTCCGAGGACAGTGCTTTCGTGGGTGTTTAACCCCTCACGAAAGGCTGCAAGCTGTGCGGCCAGTGTTGGCATGATCTGACCGCAACAGCGGGGCGGAGCTCAGTGTTTTTTCGTCGCAGCGGCGGCGTGCTTCGTTTCGGCGGATTTGTGGCCGTGGTGCTTGCTGCTGGCCTTCTTGCCCTCTTTTTTGGCTGTGGCGTGGTGATGCTCGCCGGCATCCTTCGCGCTGGCGAAGGCGGTGGCGGGCAGCGCGACGAGGCACAGGGCAACGAAGGTACGAGCAAAAACGGTGTTCATGGGAGCTCCTTGGCTTGGACCCTACAGCAGGCGTTCGAGACGGCCCAAATAAAGGGCAACGAGTCCAGCGGGGCAGCGTAAAGTGGACGAGATTCGTCAAGTTTGCGGATTTGTTTCGTTGGCCGTGCCTTCTTCAATGCGCCCTTCATCGCTGAATCATTTGCTCTGTGGCCTGCTGATCGCCGAGGCCCTCGTGGGGTGCAAAAGGAAGGTCGTTCCGCACCGTCCGGCGTTCGACTGGGCGCCTCCGCCGCCTGCCGCGGCCCCCGGCCCCAGCGCTTCTGCAGCGAACGTCGCCCCGGCTCGTAGCGCGCGATTGCGACGCGAGGCGTGCGAGTTCACCGCGGGCGCGCTGCCCGCTCAAACGGTGGACGATGGCGATCCGATCGGGCAACGCATCCCGATCGACCACTTCATCATCGTGATGCAGGAAAATCGCTCGTTCGACGAGTATTTCCAGGAACTCCCTCAGTTCGGTCAGCCCGACGTCGACGTCGCGCCCCCGGGCTTTCACAACCCCGACCCGAAGACGGGCAAGGACGTGACTGCGTTTCATCAGGCCGCCCTGTGCGGGAAAGATACGCGTCACGACTGGAACTCGGCGCACACCCAATACAACGACGGGAAAATGGACGGCTTCGTGTCGACCAGTAACCCTCACGGTGATCGCGCGCTCGGCTTCTATGACGCGAAGGACCTCGGGTACTACTACGCACTGGCCAATACCTTCGCCATCGGTGACCGCTATTTCGCGTCGATCTTGGGGCCTACCTGGCCGAATCGGATGTTCTTTCACTCCGCCTCGACGTTTGGCCATATCGGCAACACGGCGCCACCGCCCGAGGCAGACGAGCCTTCGCTGTTCCATCAGCTGCAGCAGAAAGGCGTGGAGTGGATCATCTACGCCGAAGGCATGACCTTCGAGGAGAAGATCTTTCGGCATTTGCACGACGAAAAGGGCGATCACTTCAAGGATCTCGACGCGTTCTTCGAGGACGCCAAGCGCGGCACGCTGCCCGCGTACGTGTGGCTCGAGTCATCGTATGGCGGCCCCGACGCAACGGATGAACATCCGCCAGCGGACATCCAATTGGGCCAAAGATTCGTGTCGAAGCTGATCGACGCGCTCACTCATGGACCCCAGTGGGCGCACTCCGCACTGTTCATTACGTATGATGAACCGGGCGGCTTTTTCGATCACGTTCCGCCCCCGCCCGCGTGTCCGCCGGATGCGATCGAGCCGTTACTCGAGAAACGACACGTGCGTGCGCGCTTCGATCGACTCGGCATGCGCGTGCCCTTCATCGTCGTGTCGCCGTTCGCGAAGGCGCACTACGTATCGCACCAGGTTTTCAGTCACAACTCGCTGAGCCGTTTGGTCCAAGCGCGCTTCGATCTACCGGCGCTCAGCGCGCGCGACGCGAATTCGGCCATTCCGTACGACCTTTTCGATTTCGCGCATCCGCCGTTTCTCTCGCCGCCGGTGTTGCCCGAAGCCACCGTCGACGAAACGGCGCACCTGGTTTGCCGCGCCAAGTTCCGCAAGAAGAAGCAACCCGGTAAAACGGTGGATGTCCCGGACTACGGCAAGGATCCGAAGGCCGAGCCGAGCTCGGATCCCGAAGGCCCCGAGCCGGAGTAGCGCTGCGACGCGACGTTACGAAGCGCGGCGCGACAGGCGCAGCGTTTCTCGAACGGCATCTCGCAGCTCGTCGAAATCGAACGGCTTGTCGAAGACGCGGTTTGCGCCGAGCTTGAGCGCTTTGAGGTGTGTGGCGGCGTCGCCAAAAGCCGTAATCAGGATCACCGCGGTGTCAGTGAGCGCGCGTTGGACGCGAGAAAGGACCTCGAATGCGGTCAGCCCGGGCATGCGCACGTCCGAGATCACGACATCGAACGCGGGCGTGGAGCTTTGGGGTTGATTCAGAATGGCGAGCAGTTCGACGCCATTTTCGGCTTCGACCACGTCATGCCCGTCTTCTCGAAGCACGAAAGCCAAGAGCTCGCGTAGCTCTCGGTCATCCTCCGCGAGCAGCACGCGAGCGGGAACTCCGGTTCCGTGGTGGGCGGCTTCGGTCGCTTGGCTGTGGCTCATGCAGCTTCCCTTCGGCGCACGGCGCCGGCCGACGGAGTCCAGTCATTGGACCCTTCCGCAGCGTCTGCGAGCAGGACGCGTGCCAGGACTCGAAGCCCTGGTTTTGCGCGCAAAATGCACGCTTGCCGCGAACAGCCTCAGAGGAGTTTTGCCTCACGGGGCAAAATGGGGCTGAAACACCGGGATTTCTGGGGTAATCGCGGCGATGAGCGGCAATCGTTCAGCCTCATCGCGGTAATGAATATGAAACCCGCGGGATACCTGGCGCAGGGCACCAGGGCACTCAGAGCGGCGAACGATCCGACCCGTAGCGGTCGAGTTTGCGATACAGCGTCTTGCGGTCGAGCCCGAGTACTTGCGCCGCGAGTGTCTTGTTGCCGCCGACTGCTTCGAGCACGCGCAAGATGTAGCGCTTTTCCACTTCTTCGAGCGGGACGAGCTCGGTCGGATCCGTCGCGGCTACGAGCACGTGCGAGGTGCGATAGTTGCGGATTTTCTCGGGCAAATCCGCGGCACTGATGGCCTCTGTTCGGGTCAGCGCCACGGCGCGTTCCAGGCAATTGGCGAGCTCGCGGACGTTGCCGGGCCAGGCGTAAGCGGAAAGCTTCTCGGCCGCCTCTGGGTCGAGCTTGCGCACCTCTTTTTGCGATTGGGCGGCGAAGTGATCCAAGTAGTGTTGCGCGAGCAAGATCACGTCCGCGCCGCGGGCGCGCAGCGGCGGCAGCTCGACGTGAATCACGTTCACGCGATAGTATAGATCTTCACGAAATTTCCGCTCTTCGATGGCGGTCTCCAGATCGCGATTGGAGGCGGCCACGACGCGCACGTCGATCGGGATCTCGTGATCGCCACCGACCGGGCGCACGCTGCGTTCTTGCAAGGCGCGCAGCAGCTTCGGCTGTAGCCCGAGCGGCATATCCCCGATCTCGTCGAGAAAAATGGTGCCGCCTTTGGCCTGGACGAAGAGGCCGGGGCGCGCGGTGCGCGCATCCGTGAAAGCGCCCTTGGTGTGGCCGAAGAGTTCGCTCTCCAGCAAGTGTTCGGGCATCGCGGCGCAATTGATGGCAACGAAGGGACCGGCTGCCCGTTTACTCCGGCGGTGGAGCGCGCGCGCCACGAGCTCTTTACCCGTGCCGCTCTCGCCGCTGACCAGCACCGTGGACTCGGACTCGGCGACGCGCTCGAGCAAGTCGTACACGTCCTTCATGGCTGGGCTCGCGCCTAGGAGTTCGTCGAAGCGTCGCGATTCGTCGACTGCGCGCTGTAGGCGCTGCACCTCGCGGGTGAGCACTCGGTGTTTGACGGCGCGCTCGATGGAAATCGCGATGGCGTCGATATCGAAGGGCTTGGTGATGAAATCGTAGGCGCCCGCGCGGATGGCTTGCACGGCGGTTTCCATGCTGCCAAACGCGGTGATTACGATCACCGGCAGATCGGGGTGCAGTTCGGTGGCCCGCTGACACAGCTCGAGACCGGTCATCTCGCGCATGTTCACGTCCGTCAGCACGACGTCGAACTGGTATTGCTCGATGTCGGCCAGGGCTTCGTGGGGGGAGGCGCGCCATTTCGCTTCGAAACCGTGCTGCGCAAGCCCGTCGGCGAGCAGCTCGCACATGCTGGTGTCGTCGTCGATGATGAGTACTTTGGCTTTCATGACTGATCCGGAGCCGGGAGGTAGACTTCGAACGTGCTTCCCTCGGCAAGTTTACTTTGTACGGTGATGAAGCCACCGTGTTCTTGGACGATACCGTAAGCTACGGCAAGACCGAGGCCGGTGCCTTCGCCGACATCTTTCGTGGTGAAAAATGGCTCGAAAATGCGTTCCAGCGTGGCTTCGCTCATGCCGGTTCCGTGATCGGTCACGCTGACGCACGCGAATACCTCGCGCGGGTTTTCGATGCCGGTCAGGCTAGTGCGGCGCTGATCGTGCACCATGCGTAGCCCAATCTCGACCTCGCCCGAGTCCGCCATGGCTTGAATGGCATTGACGACGAGGTTCGTCACCACTTGCTGCATTTGTGCGGCATCGACCACGATGTCCGGCAGCGGTTCGGCCGAATCGAAGCTCAGCTTGACGCGCTTTTTGTCGGCGATGGCCCTGAGTAGGGCCAACGTGGTCCCGACCAAATGGCGCAGATCGACAGCCGCCTTGTTGGGCTTTCCCGCACGCGCAAAATCCAACAATTGTCGGATGATTTGGGCCATGCGCTCGCTCTGCTCCATGACGATGCGGGCGTTGTTGCGGGTGCTCTCCTCGGCGCTGGCCTGCTGAGTGATCATCTTCGCGCGCCCCGACACCACGTTGAGCGGCGTACCGAGTTCGTGCGCAATGCCGGAGGCAAGCTTGCCGACCGTCACCAGGCGGTCAGCGTGACGCAACTGTTCGAGTGCGTGGACGCGTGCGGCCGTCTCCGCGACCAGGCGATCGTTGGCGTCCGAGAGCTTGCTGCTCATCGCGTTCATTTCGCGGGCAAGCTCGGCGATCTCGTCGTGCTGGGTCAGATCGAGCCGCACACCGAACTCACCGGCGCCGATGCGCCGCGCTTGTTCGACCAACGCGCGCACCGGCCGCCCGACGATGCTACTGCCGAGCGCGAAGGTGAGCGCCGCGCAAACGAGCGCCAAACACAGGGCCGTGAGCGCAGCGCGCTCCACCGTGGCGTGCACGTAGGCATCTTTCGGTTCGAGCGTTTCGGAGAGTTCGAGCACGCCCGGCGTCTCCTCACCGAGGTGCACCGCGGCGTAGCTGTAGAGCTTCGGCACTGGCTCTTCGAGCTTGTCGTGGAGTGGGCCGTGGCCGGCGAGCACGTTGGCCAACGCGGCTTGGCTGATGTGCGGGTCGCTGGGCGTGCCGTCCCGCGGGACGAAGCGAACGCGGACTGCGCCTTCGCCGGCATCGACTTGCTCCAGCAGGCCGAGGGCGTGCGCGCGGCCGTCGACCCGCCAAACTCGTGCCATCGACGAGGCGACGGCTTGCGCGAACACCTCATGGTCGCGAGCCATATCGGTCTCGAAGAGCGCGACTTCGCGATTGACCGCCTCGTAGCTCGAGATGGCCAAGATCGCCACGATACCGGCGATCATGCCGAGCGTCAGTTTTCCCGATATGCGCATGTGGCCTGCGGCGACGACACGACCAAGCGCCGGTCGTGTCGGTTTATTCCGGGCGTGAGCTCAGAATCCGAAAGCCAGGGGCGGGGGCTCGTCCGCGACTAGGTATTCGAAGCTCTGTTTGAAGCTTTCCGGCGTGGTGCGCGCGATCGCCGCGTATTTCTGGACTTCGGCAGGGTCCGAAAAGTCATCCCGGCGGAGGCGCAGCATGTAGCGGCGGGCGATCTTGTAATACTCGGTGTCGATATCGACCATGCGCACACGCGTCCGGCCCGTTTCCGGGTCGAGCATGTCTTGAAATTTGATGGGCTTGAATTTGCCCTGCTGGATGGTGACCATCGCGCCCGAGCCGCCTTCGAGGAGGTACTTCGCGGCGCAATAACCCAGATCGCGCGTGTACTCCATGTCGTAGGGGATGGGATCGGTACAGCGCAGTTCGTAGCCGATGTCCTTCGAGACGATGGTGGCTTTGATGCCGAAAGTCTTCAGCCGCTCGCTGACGCGCGCCTTGATGATGCGCCCGAAGTCGATCTCCGCCAGGCGGATGTGATCGTGTTCGTCGCGCTCCACGTCGGCGTATTGCGCGAGCTCTTCCGGGTCCAAGTGTTCGACCAAACCTTCGGCCAGCACGGCGACGCCGTCCGGTCGTCCGTAGGCGAGGCGCTTGATGATGGCACCGGCGAGCGTATCGACCATCGTCGACAGCGGCACCTGTTTAGCCGGGAATTCCTCCGGGATGAGCGTGAGCGTTGCGCCCGCGGCCTTGCCGATGCCGAGCGCCAAGTGCCCCGCCTTGCGCCCCATGGCGACGACGAAATACCAGCGCGACGTGGTCTGCGCGTCGACCAGCAGATCTTTCACGATGCCGGTGCCCACGTGGCGGGCGGTTTGGTAGCCGAACGTCGGGATCCATTCCGGCAGATCGAGATCGTTGTCGATCGTCTTCGGGACGTGCACCACCCGCACGGCGCCCTTCGAGTGTTCGGCGAGGCGTAACGCGGAAAACGCGGTGTCGTCGCCGCCGATGGTAATTAGCCGCGAAATGCCCAGTTTTTTCAGTGACTCGACGGTCGCGTCGAGCGTTGCCGGATCTTTGGTTGGGTTCGCGCGAGCGGTGCCGAGGCAGGAGCCGCCGCGGAAGTGAATGCGCGACACCGACTCGATGTCCAACGGGCGCACCTTGCTGATGTCGCCGCGCATGATCGCGGAGAAGCCATCGCGAATGCCGAGCACCGGGATGCCCGAGACACAGGCGCGAATGGTGGCCGCGCCGATCACGCTGTTGATGCCTGGGGCAGGTCCACCGCCCACTAGAATCCCGAGTCGATTGGGGTCCGTCATTGACCTTAGACGATAGGCAATTCGGTTACCTTCGCCAAGCGCCCCTCGCGTTTCCCACTCGGAACTTGCGCTTGTGCGACGAAAGCTGCGCTCGGACGGGGATGGCGCAGTCATGACGCGTGCGGTCACGTCTCGAGGCTAGAGCGATCGCTCACGGTGAAGTACGCTCGCTCCGCGCAGCGCACTCGGCCTGAAGTGCACGGAGAATTGTCGATGAAGCAGAGTCTTGGCAGCGTTGCCGGTTTGATTTTCGCGTGCGCCTACGCGTGCGCGTGCAGTTCCAATTCGTCCACACCATCGGCCACCGGCTCTGGTGGATCTGCTGGCAGCGGCGGGGTGAGTGCGAGCGGCGGTTCGTCGGGCGGTGGCGTCGCGGGCTCGGCAGGCAACGCGCAGGGTGGGGCGGCTTCGGGCGGATCTGCTGGCGCAACCAGCGGAGGGAGCGGCGGCGTAGAAAGCGGCGGAGCCGCGGGCAGCAGCGGCGGAGCCGGCAGTGGCGGCATGCAGTCGAGCGGCTTCACGTGCCCAGCGGGAACCTTCACGACGCCGGATTTCAGCAAGCTCACGCCGACACGAGTCGCCGGTGTGCCGCCCGCTGACGCCTTCAACAACAACAACCAAAACTCGACCAACATCGAAGGCCCGGTGTGGATCGGCGGCGCGCTGTACGTCTCCGAAATCGCGACCGGCCCGACGCCAGCGTCGCGAATTCTGAAGGTGACCCCCGACGGCACCGTGAGCGTCGCCATCGCCGATTCGGGGAGCAACGGGCTCGCCGTGGACAAGAACGGCCAGCTTTTCGCTGCCGTTCACAAAGATGGTTCGATCTCGAAGCTCGACCTGACGAACGGCGCGAACGGCTCACCCGTGGTCGTCGTTGGCAAATACGACAACCTGCGTTTCGATTCGCCGAACGATCTGGCGATTCGTAGCGACGGCACGATCTTTTTCTCGGATCCGGATTACCAAGCACCGAACACGAGGCCGCAAACCGCGACGCGCCTGTATCGTGTCGCGCCCAATGGCACGGTGACCGCGGTGGGCGGCACCTTCACGGAGCCGAACGGCGTGACCCTCTCGCCCGATGAGCAGACGCTGTACGTCGCCGGCGGCCAGCTCAAGAAATTCGCCGTCATGGCGGACGGCAGCCTGGGCACGGGCAGCGACTTTCTGAAGTCCGGCGGCGGCAATGGCGACGGGATGGTCGTCGATTGCCTCGGAAATTTGTACGTCGCTGGCGTCGGAGGCAATGGGCTCGTGAAGGTGTATTCGCCGAGCGGCGAGCAAGTCGGAACGCTCAACGTGCCGACGACCGCGTCGACCACCAACGTTGCCTTCGGTGGGCCCGATCACCGCACGCTGTACGGCACCGCGCAGGGGGGAGCGCAGGAAAAAGGGCTGTTCAAGATCGACCTGAGCGTGCCCGGTTTCCCGTACTGATCGGCGTTTCGGGGCTTCGCTCGCGGGTAGCGCCGCGAAGCCCCGCGCGAATCAGACGAGCGCGCCCGCGTCGTCCAAGTGCGTGTTGCGGACGATCTTCTTGCCGGCGTCGCCGGTCTCGAAGAAATGCACGCGCGCCATGTCGAAGAACACCTGCATGTTCTGGCCGGCATGCACGCCGCCGTGCGCGTCGGTCTGCGCGACGGCGCGCGGGTGGCTATCCGTGGCCACGTACACGTCCATCTTGTGGCCGAGGGGCTGAACGAGGGTGACCTTCATGTTCAGGAAGTTGTCTTCGGTTTGGAAGCGCGCGTGCGCTTTGTCCGACATGCCCTCGGGGCGAACGCCCATCACGACTTCCTGACCAACGCGGCCGCGCATGCTTTCGCTGGCCCAGGCAGGAACGGGCAATTTGTCCGCGCCTTCCTGGAAGAACAGGCGACCGGTATCTTCCACGATTTTGCCAGTGAAGAAGTTCATGGGCGGGCTACCGAGGAACCCGGCAACGAAGCGATTGACGGGGTGATGATAGATCTCGAGAGCGGCGCCCACCTGTTGGGTGATGCCGTCTTTCATCACG
>Ga0105241_10002577_pt1 | contig 13605 bp, 6 predicted proteins | sample KBSC64metaG_FD_80422 | JGI IMG/M metagenome (GOLD analysis project Ga0105241, IMG submission 80422) | Corn rhizosphere microbial communities from Kellogg Biological Station, Michigan, USA - KBS C6-4 metaG | ecosystem: Host-associated > Plants > Roots > Rhizosphere > Soil | place: Michigan, USA... | reverse complement strand
CTTCCACGCCTACCGCGACCGGATCACCGGGAAGGAGGCCTGACATGGCCCTGACACAGCAGGAGCCTCGCGAGTCCGGCGAGGTGGATGGCGGGGTGGACGGCGGGGTGGACGGCGGGGTGGACGGCCAGGCGGCTGCGACCACGCCGATCGCGACTGCTGTCGAGCCGTCGCCGAGCGCCGAGACAACCGAAGCCGAGCCGGAAACCGGAACCACCAGCGTCTGGCGCAACCTCGACTTCGTCAAACTCTGGACCGGCGAGACCGTCTCGCTGATCGGCACCCAGATCACCGTGTTCGCCCTCCCCTTGATCGCGGTCCTGACCCTGCACGCCAGCGTCTTCCAAGTGGGCCTGCTCAACGCCACGCGCACCGCGCCGGTCGTGGCGGTCATCCTGTTCGCCGGGGTGCTGGTGGACCGGTACCGGCGGCGGCCGATCCTGATCGGCTCCGCGCTGGGCTGCGGCGTGCTGGTCGGGCTGATTCCGCTGGCCTCCTCGGCCGGTGTGCTGTCCATGGGGCTGCTGTACGCGGTGTGCCTGCTGACCGGGGTGCTTTCCGTGGTCTCCGAGGTCGGCATGTTCTCCTACGTGCCGAGCCTGGTCGAGCGCCGGCACCTGGCCGCGACCAACAGCCGGCTGCAGACCAGCCTGTCGCTGGCCATGGTCGCCGGTCCCGGCATCGCCGGCGCGCTGATCGGGACGATCAGCGCACCGGCCACGCTCACCGCCGACGCGGTCTCCTACTTCTGCTGCGCCGCCGGGCTGATCGCCATCCGCCGGCGCGAGCCGGCGCCGGAGCCGCAGCAGCAGTCGGTCCGCAGCTCGATCGCCGAGGGCGTGCGCACCGTGTTCGGCTCCCCGATCCTGCGGAGCCTGCTGACCCAGACCGGCCTGTTCAACCTCTTCCAGAGCGGCCTGATCACCATCCTGGTCGTCTACGCGATCAAGGACCTGCTGCTCACTCCGTTCCAGCTGGGCGTGGTGCTCGGGGCGATCGCCGTCGGCGGCGTGTGCGGTTCGATGTCCGCCAACCGGATCCGCGACGCCCTGGGCCTGGGCCGCACGATGGCGGCCGGCATCGGCGCCGGGACGCTGTGCCCGCTGCTGCTGCTGATCCCGCGCAGCTCCAGCGCGGGGTCGATGGCGATCCTGGTCGCCACCGAGTTCGTCTACGGCTTCGGGATGCTGATGTTCAACGTCAACGTCATCACCCTGCGCCAGAGCGTCACCCCGAACCGCCTGCTCGGGCGGGTGAACGCCAGCTACCGCCTGGTCGTGCTCGGCACGCTGCCGATCGGCGCGACCCTGTCCGGGGTGCTCGGCCAGGCCGTCGGCCTGCGCTCGGCGCTGGTGATCATCGCGGTCCTGATCACGACCCCGTTCCTGTGGGTCGTCTTCTCGCAGACCTACCGGCTCAAGACCATGCCCACCCTGGACGAGGACGGAGCGACCACAGATGCTCACCACTGACATAGCGGCGCGAGGCGATCGCGCCGGCGAGCTCCCGCTGTCGTTCAACCAGGAGCAGCTCTGGTTCATCGAGCAGTTCCACGCCGGCCTGCCGACCTACAACGTCCCCCACGTGGTGCGGCTGCGCGGTCCGCTCGACACGGCGGCACTGGAACGCGCGCTCGACGGTCTCCTCGCGCGGCACGAGGCGCTTCGCACCAGGTTCGTGAGCGACGACGAGGGCCATCCGGTCCAGGTCGTCGACGAACCCGGGCACATCGACCTCACCGCCGAGCAGGAACCGACTCAGCCGTTCGCACTGGACCGCGGCCCCATGCTGCGGGCTCAGCTGATCCGCCACAGCGCGGAAGAGCACGACCTCCTGCTGGTCACCCATCACGTCGTCTTCGACGCGCACTCGATCCGCGTCCTGCTCACCGACCTGGCCGCGCTCTACGAGGCAGCGGTGGCGGGAACGCCGGCCGCGCTGGCCCCGCTGGACGTACAGCCGGCGGACGTCGCCCTCTGGGAACGCGAGCAGCTGCAAGGCGCCACCCTGGACACCCTGGTCCGGTTCTGGCGCGCCGAACTCGACGGCCTGCAAACCGCGCAGCTCCCCGCCGACCGGCCGCGTCCGCTGGTCGTCGGCCACCACGGCGCGGTCCGGTGGCTGAACCTCGGCGCCGAGGCCCTGTCCGGACTCAGGACCTTGAGCGGCCGGCAGGGAGTCGCCGAGCACGAGATCCTGACCGCGACGATCCAGGTCCTGCTCCACCGCTACACCGGCCAGGACGACATCGTCATCGGCACGGCCGCCGCCGACCGGGGCCCGGCCGCCCTGAAGCCCCTGATCGGCTTTCTCGTCAACACCCTGCCGATCCGCTCCGACCTTTCCGGCGACCCGGAGTTCCGCGATCTGCTGGCGCGCGTCGGCCAGAGCGCGCAGCGGGCCCGCGAGCACCAGGGCCTGCCGTTCGCGCGCCTGGTCGAGGAGGTCCCGGTCGAGCGCGACACCAGCCGGGCCCCGATCTTCCAGGTCGGCCTGACCTTCGCCGAGGCCCTGCCGGAGCTCGAAGCCGGCGGCGTGCGGATGCGGGTCGAGGGTGTCGACCTGCCGGCCGCCAAGTTCGATCTCGACTTCGCCGCGCAGGTCCGGGCCGACGGACTCGGCGAGGACGAACTCTGGCTCCGCCTCACCTACGACGTCGCCCTGTTCGACCCGCCGAGCGCCGAGCGCATCCTGGGCCACGTCGGGGTCCTGCTCGCCGCGGTGACCGCCGATCCGTCGCAGCGGCTGTCGGCCCTGCCGATCCTCACCGAGGCCGAATGGCGGCGCGAGGTCATCGAGTGGAACGACACCGCCACCGAGCTGCCGGACGTCTGCATCCACGAGGGTTTCGAGCGCCAGGTCGAGCGCACCCCGGACGCGGTCGCGGCCGAACTCGACGGCGAGACCCTCACCTACGCGCAGCTCAACGCCAGGGCCAACCAGGTCGCCCGCCGCCTGCGCGAGTCCGGAGCCGGGCCGGAGGTCCTCGTCGGCGTCGCGATGGCCCCCTCGATCGAGCGCCTGGCGGTCCTGCTCGGCATCATGAAGGCGGGCAGCGGATACGTACCGCTCGACCCGGCGCTGCCGGCCGAACGGCTCGCCTTCATGGTCAGCGACACCGCGATGCCGGTGATCGTGGCCGACGAGGCGGGAGCCGCGGCGCTCGAGCCGGTGCTGGACCAGGCGCAGGCCTCGGCCGAGATCGTGGCGATCGACCACGAGTGGGAGCACCTGGCCAAGCTCGAGTCCGAGAACCCCGGCTACCCGGTGCAGACCTCGAACATCGCCTACGTCATCTACACCTCCGGCTCGACCGGCCAGCCGAAGGGCGTCATGGTCGAACACCGGCACGCGGTGAACTTCCTGCTCGGCATGCTCGGGCCCTGGCAGGTCGGCCCCGAGGACCGCGTGCTCCAGTTCGCCTCGCTGAACTTCGACGTGTCCGTGATGGACATGTTCATGACCCTGCTCTCCGGCGCGCGGGCCGTCCTGGCCGGCAAGGAGACGCTGATGGCCCCGCCGCGGCTGGCCGACCTGATCCGCGACCGGAAGGTGAGCTTCGCCTGCCTGCCTCCGGCCGTGGTCAGCCTGCTGACCGGCGAGGAGTTCCCGGATCTGCGGATCCTGCTGTCCGCCGGGGAGGAGCTCCCGGCCGAGCTGGTGCGCCGCTGGCTGCGTCCGAGTCTGCACTTCTACAACGGCTACGGACCCACCGAGGCCGCGATCGGCTCCACCTTCATGGAGATCGACGGCTCGATCTTCCCGCCGCCGATCGGCCGCCCGAAGCCCAACTACCAGGCCTACGTGCTGGACCGGTGGCTCAACCCGGTCCCGGTCGGCGTGGTCGGCGAGCTGCACGTCGGCGGGGCCGGCGTGACCCGCGGCTACCTGAACGCCCCGGAGCTGACCGAGCAGCGCTTCATCCCCGATCCGTTCCGCGGCGCCGAAGTGCCCGGCGCGCGCCTGTACAAGACCGGCGACCTGGTCCGCCGCAACCCCGACGGCACGATCGTCTTCGTCGGCCGGATCGACGGCCAGGTGAAGATCAGGGGCATCCGGATCGAGCTCGGCGAGATCGAGGCGGCCCTGGTCGCCCACGAGGCGGTGGAGCAGGCCGTCGTGGTGGTGTCCGAGGACCGGGCCGGCCACAAGCAGCTGGTGGGGTACGTGCGCGGCGTGCCGGGACAGCCGGCGGTGAACGTCGCGCAGCTGCGCCAGTACCTGGCCACGCGCCTGCCGGCCGCCATGGTCCCGGCCGCTGTGCTGGCGGTGGACGCGATCCCGCTGACCGCCAACGGCAAGATCGACCGCAAGGCCCTGCCGGCCGTCGAGGCGGCGCAGGGCCCGGCGGCGGCCGAGTTCGTCGCCCCGCGCACCATCCTCGAAGCGGTCCTGACCGACATGTACGCCGGGCTCCTGCACCGGGAACGGGTCGGCGTCGACGACGGCTTCTTCGACCTCGGCGGCAACTCCCTGCAGGCGATGCGGCTGGTCGCCCGGCTGCGCTCGGACCTGGCCGTGGACATCGACGTGACCGCCGTCTTCCAGGCACCGGCCGCCCGGCAGCTCGCCGTGTTCCTGCGGGAGCGGCAGGGCCTGGACGACGTGGACCTCGATGACGCAGCTCTCGAAGACGCAGCTCTCGAAGACGCAGCTCTCGAAGACGCAGCTCTCGAAGACGCCGGACCGGAGCCGCGCTGATGCTGACCGACGCCCAGCGCGCGGCTTACGCCGCGCGCCTGCGCCAGGGCCGGACCGCGGCCGCGGCCGGCATCCCGCGGCGTGGGCCGGACGCGGGCCCGCTCCCGTTGTCCTTCGGCCAGGAGCAGCTGTGGTTCCTGGACCACTTCGCCCCGAACGAGCCCACGTACAACATCCCGCAGGCGCTGCGGTTCACCGGCCCGCTCGACGTCGCGGCGCTCGGCCGGGCCCTGGACGCGCTGGTCGAGCGGCACGAGGCGCTGCGCACGCGGTTCGTGACCGGGCCGGCGGGCCGGCCGGTCCAGGAGGTGGCCGAGCCGTCCGGGGGCGTGCTGAGCAAGGTGGACCTGTCGCACCTGGAGCCCGACGAGCGGGACAAGCAGCTGGAGCGGACGGCGCGCCGGGAGGCGCTGACGCCGTTCTGCCTGGCCGAGGGCAGCCTCTTGCGCGCCACGCTGGTCCGCCTCGACGTGCGGGAGTGGATGCTGATCCTGGTCGTGCACCACATCGTCTTCGACGCGGCCTCGTTCGGCGTGTTCCTGGACGAACTCGGCACGTTCTACCGGGCCGAGGCCGGCGGACAGCGGGCCGAGCTGCCGCCGCTCGCGGTGCAACCCGCCGACGTCGCCTTGTGGGAGCGCGAACGAGCAGGCGGCACGGCGCTCGCCGAAGCCGCCGGCTACTGGCGCGCGACCCTGGCCGGGTTCGAGACGCTGCAACTGCCCACCGACCGGCCCCGGCCGCCGGTCGACGGGTTCGAGGGCGGCGTGGAGCGCCTCGATCTCGGCGCCGAGGTGTGGCAGGGGATCGGCGGGCTCGCGCGCCGGGAGCAGACCACACCGTTCGTCGTGCTGATCACGGCGCTGCTGGTGCTGCTGCACCGGTACTCGGGCCAGGACGACGTCGTGATCGGCACGCTCAGCGCGAATCGCGGCCGCGCCGAGCTGGCGCCGCTGATCGGCTACCTGGTCAACACCCTGCCGATCCGCGCCGACCTGTCCGGCGACCCGGCGTTCCGCGACCTGCTCGGCCGGGTCCGCGAGACGGCCATCGCCGCGTACGCGCACCAGGAGCTGCCGTTCGGCAGGCTGGTCGAGGAACTCGGCGTGCGCCGCGACGCCAGCCGCTCGCCGGTGTTCCAGGTCTCGTTCACCTTCGGCGAGGCCGAGCCGCGGATCCGGCTGGGCTCCGTCACGGCCGTCCCCGAGCACATCGACCTGCCGGCCGCCAAGTTCGACCTCGCCTTCTTCGCGCAGGCCCGCGCCGATCGGCTCTGGATCGAGCTGTCCTTCGCCTCGGCGTTGTTCGACCGCTCGACGGCGCGCCGGATGCTGGGCAACTTCGGGGTACTGCTGGCCGGGGCGGTGGCCGACGCCGGCTCGCCGGTCTCGCGGCTTCCGCTGCTGACCGAGGCGGAGCGGCGGCGCGAGCTGGTCGAGTGGAACAGCACACGGGTCGAGCTGCCCTCGGGGTCCGTGCACGAGTACTTCGAACGCCAGGTGGAGTGCTGTCCGGACGGTGTGGCGGCCGAGCACGGCGCCGGCGCGGTGACGTACGCGCAGCTCAACGCGCAGGCCAACCGGATCGCGCGCCGGTTGCGGGCTGCCGGCGCCGGGCCGGAGGTGCTGGTCGGGGTCTGTATGGCCCCTTCGACGCGCCGGCTGGCGGTGCTGCTGGGGATCCTGAAGTCCGGGAGTGCCTACGTGCCGCTGGACGCGGCGCTGCCCGCCGAGCGCCTGGAGTACATGGCGGCCGACGCCGGGGTACTCGTCGTCGTCGCGGACGAGGCGGGCGTGGCGGCTCTGCCACCGGTTCTCGCCCGGGCACAGTCTGCTCGGACACAGGCCTCTGCTCGGACACAGGCCTCTGCTCGGACACAGGTCTCTGCTCGGACACAGATCGCCGCCGAGGTGGTGTCGATCGACGCCGAGTGGGAGCAGATCGCGCTGCTCGACGGCTGGAACCCCAAGCTCGCGGTCGAGCCGTCGAGCGCCGCCTACGTCCTCTACACGTCGGGGTCGACGGGGCGGCCCAAAGGAGTGGTGGTCGAGCACCGGCAGGTGGTCAACCACGCGCTGGGCATGGCCGAGCAGTGGCTGGTCGGCCCGGCGGACCGGGTGTTGCAGTTCGCGGCGTTGACCTTCGACGTGTCGGTGATGGACATGTTCACCGCCCTGCTGTCCGGAGCGCGGGCCGTCGTGGCCTCCGACGAAGTGCGGCTGTCCCCGTCCCGATTGGCGGCGCTGATCCGGGACCGCGAAGTCACTATCGCCTGCCTGCCGCCCGCTGTGCTGAACCTGCTGACCGGCGAGCAGTTCCCCCGTCTGCGGATGCTGATGGCGGCCGGGGAGGAGTTCCCGGCCGAGCTGGAGCGCGCCTGGCTGCGTCCCGGGCTGCGTCTGGTGAACGGGTACGGTCCGACCGAGGACACGGTGATCGCCACCTTCGCGGAGCTCGACGGTTCCGTGGTACCGCCGCCGATCGGGCTGCCGGCAGCGAATCAGCAGGCTTATGTGCTCGACCGGAACCTGGACCCGGTGCCGGTGGGGGTCGCCGGCGAGCTGTATCTCGGCGGGGCCGGGGTCGCGCGCGGGTATCTCAACGCTCCGGAACTGACCGGGGAGCGCTTCATCCCGGACCCGTTCCGGTGCGGCGAGGTGCCCGGGGCCCGGCTGTACAAGACCGGCGACCGCGTGCGGCGCCTGCCGGACGGCACCATCGTGTTCCTCGGCCGCTTCGACAGCCAGGTCAAGATCAACGGCGGGCTGCGGGTCGAGCTCGGCGACGTGGAGGCGGCGCTGACCGCGTACCCGGCCGTCGCCCAGGCGGTGGTGATCGTGGCGGAGAACGCGGCCGAGGGCAAGCACCTGGTCGGCTACGTGCGTCCGGTGCCCCGCGGCTCCGGCCCCGGCTCCGGCCTCGATCTCGCCGACCTGCGCCGGCACCTGGCCCGGCAGCTCCCCGGATACATGATCCCGCCGCACTTGGCCGTGGTGGAGGGCTTCGCGCTCAATGCCAGCGGCAAGATCGACCGTTCGGCGCTGCCCGCCCCGGCCCCGGCCCACACGGACAGTGCGGCCGATCAGGGGGCGCCGGGCACGTTGCTGGAGACGGCGCTCGCCGACATGTATGCCGGCCTGCTCGGCCGCGACCGCGTGGGCGTCGAGGACGCGTTCTTCGACGTCGGCGGTACCTCGCTGTTGGCGATGCGGCTGGTCGTGCTGCTGCGGGAGGAGCTGGCGGTCGACATGGCGGTCGCGTCGGTCTTCCGCGCTCCTTCCCCGCGGGATCTGGCCGCGGTCCTGCGCGACGAACACGGCATGCAGGACGCGGACCTCGGCCCGGACGGCTTGGAAGGGCTCTCCGACGAGGAGACCGCGGCCGTGCTGTCCGCCCTCGACTCCGCTGTCGATGAGAAGAAAGGGGAAGCTGAATGTTGTCCGAATCCCAACGGGCGTTGTTGATCGCCCGGCTGCGCCAGGGGCGGCAGAGCACGCCCACCGGCATCCCCCGGCGGCCGGCCCACGCCGGTTCCGGCACGGGCACCGGCGCCGGAACCAGGGGCCTGCCGTTGTCGTTCGGGCAGGAACAGCTGTGGTTCCTCGACCGGTTCGAGCCGGGGCTTTCGACGTACAACATCCCGTGCACGCTGCGGATCCGCGGGCCGCTCGACGTCCCGGCGTTGGCGCGCGCGTTGGAGGCGGTGGTCGAGCGGCACGAGGCGCTGCGGACCCGTTTCGTCAGTGATGCCGAGGGCGATCCGCATCAGGAGATCGGTGAGCCGGAGTGCATCGACCTGCCGTTGCTCGATCTGGCTGGTGCCGGTGCTGGTGCTGGTGCCGATGCGGGCCCGGAGGCCGCGCAGGCCCGGTTGCGGGACCTGGTCCGCGCCGCCTGGGACCGGCCGTTCGATCTGTCCCAGGGCCCGTTGATCCGGTTCGAGCTGGCCCGGACGGCCCCGGACGAGCACGTGCTGGTCGCCGTGGTGCACCACATCGTGTTCGACGGGTGGTCGGCCGGGGTGCTGCTGCGTGAGGTCGCCGCGCTCTACGAGGCACAGGTGACCGGCCATGCGTCGCAGCTGCCTGAGTTGCCGGTGCAGGTCGCCGACGTCGCGCTGTGGGAGCGCGAGCGCCTGACCGGGCCGGTGCTGGACGGACTGCACGACCACTGGCGCCGGACCCTTGCCGGAGCTCCCGACCTGGACCTGCCCACGGACCGGCCGCGGCCGACGCTGATCGCCCAGGAAGGCGGCGTGGAACGGTTGGACCTCGGCGCCGGCGCGCTGGCCGGGGTCCAGGCGCTGAGCAGCGCCGAGGGCACGACGCCGAGCGTGGTGCTGATGGCCGCGTTCGTGGTGTTGCTGCACCGGTACTCCGGCCAGGACGACGTCGTGGTCGGTACGCTCAGCGCGAATCGCGGCCGCGCGGAGCTGGCGCCGCTGATCGGCTACTTCGTCAACACCCTGCCGATCCGCGCCGACCTGTCGGCGGACCCGACGATCAGGGAGCTGATCTCCCACCTGCGCGCGGCGACGGTCGAGGCGTACGCGCACCAGGAGTTGCCGTTCGCCAAACTGGTCGAGGCCCTGCGGGTGGAGCGGGACCCGAGCCGCGGGCCGGTCGTCCAGGCGCTGGTGACGCACGTGGAGCCCGGCGACGGCCCGGTCGCGGCCGCCGACGGCGTGGAGTTCGAGGAGATCGGGCCGCCGGCCGAGCCGAACACCGCGAAGTTCGAGCTGACGCTGGTCACCCGGGTCGTGGACGGCGGGCTCCAGGCCGAGCTGGCCTACGCCTCGGCGTTGTTCGACCGCTCGACGGTGCGGCGGATGCTGGGGAATCTCGCGGTGCTGCTGGAGGGCATGGCCGCCGACGTCACGCGGCGGGTGTCGCAGGTCCCTGTGCTGACCGAGGCCGAGCGTCGGCGCGAGCTGGTGGAGTGGAACAGCACGCGGGTGGAGCTGCCGACGGGGTGCGTGCACGAGCATTTCGAACGGCAGGTGGACCGGACGCCGGAGGGGGCCGCGGCCGAGCTCGACGCCGATGTCGTGCCCTATGCGGAGCTGAACGCGCAGGCGAACCGGATCGCGCGGCGGTTGCACGCGTCCGGCGTCGGTCCGGAGGTCTTCGTCGGGGTGAGCATGGCCCCTTCGACGCGCCGGCTGGCGGTGCTTCTCGGGATCATGAAGGCCGGCGGTGCGTACGTGCCGCTGGACCCGGCGCTGCCGGCCGAGCGCCTGGCGTACATGATGGCCGACACCGCGATGCCGGTCCTGGTCGCGGACGACGCCGGGGTCGCCGCGCTGCCGGCCACCGGGGCCGATGTGCTGCCGATCGATCAGGAGTGGGAGCGGATCGGCGAGCTCGACGGTGCGAACCCCGGCTTCGCGGTGCAGCCGGCGAACGCGGCGTACGCCATCTACACGTCGGGTTCGACCGGACGGCCGAAGGGGGTGGTGGTCGAGCACCGGCAGGTGGTCAACCACGCGCTGGGCATGGTGCGGCAGTGGCAGGTGGGACCGGCGGACCGGGTGTTGCAGTTCGCGTCGTTGAACTTCGACGTGTCGGTGATGGACATGTTCACCGCGTTGCTGTCCGGCGCGCGTGCCGTTGTGGCTTCCAGCCAGGTGCGGCTGTCGCCGCCCCGATTGGCGGCGCTGATCCGGGACCGTGAGGTGACGTTCGCCTGTCTCCCGCCCGCGGTGATGAATCTGCTGACCGGCGAACGGTTTCCCCGGCTGCGGATGTTGATGGGTGCCGGGGAGGAGTTCCCGGCCGAGTTGGAGCGGGCTTGGTCGCGTCCTGGTCTGCGCTTGGTCAACGGCTATGGCCCGACCGAGGACACGGTGATCGCGACTTTCGCAGAGCTCGGTCGTTCGGTGGTGCCGCCGCCGATCGGGCTGCCCGTTGCGAATCAGCAGGCTTATGTGCTCGATTCCCACCTGAATCCGGTGCCGGTCGGAGTGGTCGGCGAGCTGTACCTCGGCGGGGCGGGCGTGGCGCGCGGGTATCTGAACGCCCCGGAGCTGACCGAGCAGCGGTTCGTTCCGGACCCTTTCCGTGACGAGCCCGGCGCGCGGCTCTACAAGACCGGCGACTTGGTGCGCCGCCTGCCGGACGGGAACATCGCATACCTCGGCCGGCGGGACGGCCAGGTCAAAATCAGAGGGCTGCGAGTCGAGCTCGGCGAGATCGAGACGGCCCTCATGGCGCACCCCGACGTCGCACAGGTTGTCGTGATCACGGCCGAGGACACGGCCGGGCAGAAGATGCTCGTCGGGTACGTCCGGCCGCGGACTGCCGGATCTGCCGGATCTGCTGGTCCCGTCGCCGATCCGGCCGAATTGCGCCGGCACCTGGCCGAAGGGCTGCCCGGCTACATGATCCCGGCGCACCTGGTGATGCTCGACTCCTTCCCGCTCAACGCCAGCGGAAAGGTCGACCGCGCGGCCCTGCCGCCGGTGAAGCCGGCCGAAGCCGCGACCGAGAGCGGGACGCGGGGTGTGGCTCCGGCGACGCCGACCGAGCAGAGGCTGGCCGACATCTATACGCGGTTGCTCCGTCTGCCCCGGGTGAGTGTGGACCAGGGCTTCTTCGAGCTCGGCGGCAATTCGCTCCAGGCCATGCAGCTGGTCACGCGCATCCATCGGGAGTTCGGCGTCGACATCGCGGTCACCGCGGTCTTCCTGGCGCCGACCGTGCGGCGGCTGGCGGCCCGGATCGAGCAGGCCGGTGGCGCCGCGCGGGTGGCCGGCAGCGGTCCGCTCGTCGAACTCAGCGAAGGTGCCGGTTCGGCGCCGCTGTTCATCGTGCACGCGATCGGCGGAACGGTTCATCCGTATGCGCCGCTGGCCGCATGTCTGGCCGACGCCTTCCAGGTCTACGGCATGCAAGCGGCTGGGCTCGCGGAGGGCACCACACCCGCCGCCTCGCTCGAGGCCATGGTGGCCTCGTATCTGGACGCGATCCTCGCCGCGCAACCCGAAGGGCCGTACCGGCTGGCCGGGTGGTCGATGGGTGGCCTGGTGGCGTACGAGATCGCGCGGCGGCTGGAAGATCTCGGGCGGGACGTGGCGCAGCTGGTGCTGCTGGACGCGCCTTTCGCACTGCCCGAGCGTTGCGAGCCGGAAGGCGTTCTGGCGGCACGCTTCGCCGCCGACGCCGCGCAGGCCCTCGGCTGGGAGACGAACGGCGCCGACAGCGCGGACAGCGCTGATCACGGGGACCATCAGGATCACCTGGACCGGCTGGCTCGGCGGGTCGCGGGGGAGACCGATGACCTGGACACCGTCCGCGGCCAGATCGAGCGGCGCTTCGAGGTGTTCAAGGCGAACACCGCCCTGGTCGCGGGTTTCCGGCCGGATGCCGCGTTGCGTGCCCGGACCCTGCTCATCAGCGCTTCGCGATCGCCCAACGCGGCCGTCCAACCGGACTGGACCCGCCTGCTCGGGGAAAGCAGCACCCTGCTTCCCGTGTCCGCCGACCACTACTCCTTCCTGCGGCCGCCGCAGGTGGGGGAGATCGCCGATTGGATCAGAACCCGATGACAACGACCGACGGAGACACCGTGCACGTGGAGATGGACATAGCCGGCACCGCCCGCGACAACCTCGCCCGGGTGCTGGCCTCGGACCTCGCCCCGGCCGACTTCGACCTGGACCTGGACCTGGGCAACGGATACGGGCTGACCTCGCTGAACAAGGTGCTGTTCCTGATGGCGGTCTGCGACGAGACCGGGGTGGGCCTGTCGGCCTTCACCGAGGCCGACGTGGCCGCGATGCGGACGCTGGGGGACGTGGTGGCGGCGCTGGCCGCGCACGCCGGAGGGGAGAACTGAGATGACGTGGGCCGACATCGCGGCGACGACGCTGGAGAACGAGCACGTGCGGCTGCGGCCGGTCGCCGAGACCGATCGCGCGGCGCTGCACGATCTGGCGATGGACCCGCAGATCTGGGACTACTTCGTCACGCGGATCGACACCGATGCGGAGTTCGACGCGTTCTTCGACGCGGCGCTGGCCGACCGCGCGGCCGGGCTCAGGGTTGCTTACTGCATCACGGACAAGGCGAAGGGGCTCACGGCCGGGAGCATGAGCTTCGGCAACCTCGCCGAGCGCGACGGCCGGCTGGAGATCGGCTGGTCGTGGCTGGGCACGGAGTTCCAGGGACGCGGGATCAACCGGTGGGCCAAGTTCCTGATGCTGGAGCACGCCTTCGAGCGCATGGGCGTGGAGCGGGTGGAGTTCAAGACCGACCGGCTCAACGGCAAGGCTCTTCGCGCGCTGAAGAAGATCGGCGCGACGGAGGAGGGCACGCTGCGCAGCTTCAACCCGATGCCGGGTGGGCGGCGGCGTGATGCGGTGTTCTTCAGCGTGGTGCGGGGCGAATGGCCTTCGGTGCGTGATCATCTGCTGGGGATGACGGGTGACTCGGCATGACGGACACGAGCGTCTTGAGCGTCCCCTATATCAGGGCTCATGGAGACCCGTTCTCGGCCGGCCACCAGCACGGCGCGGCTTTGTCCGAGGCGCTGCACGCCTTTCTCGACGACGGGCTGACGCGGCTCGATCGGATCCTGCCCGAGCCGGTGACGCTGGCTTCGCTGGGACCGCGGCTGGCTGCCTTCTCGGACGCCATCAGCGCGCAGACGCCGGATCTGGCCGAGGAGCTGCGCGGCCTGGCGCAGGGTGCTGATATCAGCTACGAACAAGCGCTGCTGTTGCAGGCGCGGCGCGAGATCATGGGATACAGCAAGATCCCGACGATGGGGGACTGCACCACCTACGCGCGCGCTGCGGTTTCGCGACCCGGCCCGGCCGTGCTGGCGCAGACCGTGGACCTCAACGGCGACCTGGACGACCAGATCTCAGTGCTCGACGTCGCCCGTCCGGGTTCGGGACGGCGT